>Ga0315292_10002451_pt1 | contig 10418 bp, 9 predicted proteins | sample YL17G13_0_MG_FD_204029 | JGI IMG/M metagenome (GOLD analysis project Ga0315292, IMG submission 204029) | Sediment microbial communities from Yellowstone Lake, YNP, Wyoming, USA - YL17G13_0 | ecosystem: Environmental > Aquatic > Freshwater > Lake > Sediment | place: USA: Wyoming | collected... | reverse complement strand
CATAAGGAGGGGATGATCTGAATCATATTGGCGTGTTTGCCTCATTCATTCTTCAATCAAATCCCCCCACAACCCCCCTTTGCTAAAGGGGGGAAAGGGGGGATTTTCAATCCGCAATCCGCAATCTACATTCCGCACTCAAAAAGACGGTCCAATTCGATTGATGGCAAACTCCCTGTGGCCCCAGATTTCGCTCTTGGTCAATTTTCCATTAGCGACCCTTATGACTTCATGAAAGATCTTCTCTCCAATCTCCTGAACGGTCTTGTTTCCGGTGATGATCTCACCAGAATTAATATCCATATTATCTTTCATCTTCGAATAGAGATAGGAATTGCTGGCTATTTTAATTACCGGAGTAATAGGAGAGCCCAAGGGGTTCCCTCGGCCTGTTGTAAAGGCAATGATCTGCGTACCTCCGGCTATCAGTCCTGTGACGGATTCGGCATCGTGACCAGGGGTATCCATAAGAACCAGGCCTTTTTTAGTTGGGGTTTCGGCATATTCGAGAACCTCCATGACCTTACTCGTTCCACCCTTCATCACACATCCCAACGATTTCTCTTCGAGCGTGGTGATGCCTCCTTCATAGTTCCCTGGAGCTGGATTTGCCTTTCCAATATCCAAACCGAGATTGAGTGCCCGCATCTCTGTACGCTTCACGATCTCAAAGATCTTTTTTCTTACTGTCGGATTAATTGCCCTCTTGGCGAGGATGTGCTCGGCCCCAATACTTTCTGTCGTCTCTGAAAGGATGACCGTGCCACCTTCCTTAACCAGAGTGTCACTCACAACGCCAAGGGCAGGGTTCGCCGATAGACCTGAGCAAGCATCCGAGCCTCCGCATTCCACTCCAAGAATCAATGAATCGATATTCACTTTTTCTCTTTTGAGTCGAAAGGCGAAAGACACCATTTCTCTGGCAATTTTAACACCCGCTTTTACCGTCTTTGGGCTCCCTCCAACCTCTTGGATGATGAGGTTTTTGATCGGCTTCCCAGACTCAGCGATCTTCGATGCGATCATAGAAGAATTAACCACTTCACATCCAAGGCCTATGACCAGAACGGCTGCCACGTTAGGATTTTTACCAACGCCAATTAATGTTCTCGCCGTCTGTTCCGCATCAAAGGCCAACTGGGCACAACCATGTTGATGCGGGATGGAGATGGTGCCCTTCACCTTCCGGGCAATGGCATTGCAGACTTCATTGGAACAGGCGACAGATGGAAGGATGACGACATGATTTCTTACGCCCACCTTTCCATCCGGCCTCTTATAACCTAAGAAGTTTATCATGATAGCTTCGTCACCTTCAAATGCAGAATGTAGAAGTAATCCCCTCCCCCTTGACGCCTGCCTGTGCGTAGCCGCTTCGGCGAAGGCAGGGGGGAGGTTTGGGCGCCGCCGTCCAGAGCCATTATAATGACGCCAAGGTCGGTATTGAGACTATGGCGCCGGACGGTGGGGGTGATAAGGATTGAATCCCCCTCCCCTTTATCCCCTCCCGCCAGGGGAGGGGATAATTTTTTTGGTATTTTCTAAGAAGTTCACTTCTTTTTACTTTTTCCTCGCTGCCCGACCACATTATGGACATGGACCAATTCTCCAGGTTTAATTTCTCGAATCGCTCTCCCAATCCGTTCCCCATATTTGATCACAGCCCCACCTTTAGATATCCTCCGAAGAGCGATTTTATGACCGAAAGGTATTTCTTCTTTAGCGATAATCTTGTTCTTTGTGAATATGAGAAGGGTTCCCGGCTTTATGGAAAACTTTGCCGTAGCGACATTATCTTTCAGATGACTCAGGATTACCTTTTTATCAATATCTTCAGACTTCATGCTTTTTCAAATATACAAGAATTTTTTAGGAAATTCCACCTGTTTTTGGACGGAGATAAAGTTCATGTTAGCTAAAGTTGAAAAGTGTATAGTTTAAAGTTCAAAAGTGCATACCTTCTCATCTCCTCTCTCCAAGGGGAGAGGATGAAGGTGAGGGGGATATATTTAGACTCCACCCTCACCCCCCCCTCTCCCGCCAGCGGGAGAGGGGGGGAATGATTGATTTTCATTGTCATCGCTGATGACCTGCCATGGCCGCTACCGAGGAAATTAGGTATGCACTTTTCAACTTTAAATTTACCAAAACCTATGCACTTTTGAAGTTTAAATTACACAAGGAGATAAAGTTCATTGATTCGGAAGAAAATATTTGATAGCATCTTGTCCCGACAGTAGAAGATGTATTCATCCGGTGGTCGGGATGTCGCCCCACAGAAGCGTTGGAAAAGTTAATACAGCCCTGCATGTGGGGTTCCATAAAATTCTTTCATTATCGGAGGGAGGAGGACCTATGACCATTCAGCAAAAGGCAAAAACATTTAGAGAAAATTGGCTACAGATTGATACCTTGAGGTGCGGGATGGACTGGTCTGAAGAGGATTTGGAGAGACCCCAGATCCTCATCGACGATGTCTTTGGCCAAAGCCACCCCGGCAGTTTTCATTTAGATACCCTTTCTCATGAAATCTCCAAAGGGGTCTATCAAAAAGGAGGAAAGCCATCGGAGTTTCATGTGACGGATATTTGCGACGGATGGGCCATGGGGCACGATGGGATGAACTATATCCTCCTCTCCCGGGAGATCATCTGTGAGATGGTTGAGGTCCACGCAGCCGTCCTTCCATGGGATGGAATTGTTCTCGTCTCTTCCTGTGATAAAGCTATTCCTGCTCACCTCATGGCAGCTGCCCGGATCAATATTCCAACAATCCATGTACCTGGAGGGAGTGCACGGCTGGGCCCGGATATGACCAGTTCGGTTAAAAGCGGAGAGATGACTTCAGGATATAAGCAAAAAAGAGTTTTAAAAGAAGAGATTCGATCCTCCATCCTGTCGTGTGATCCAAGTTGTGGCGCCTGCCAATTCATGGGAACAGCCAGCACCATGCAATGTATGTCCGAGGCCCTTGGAATGGCCCTCCCCGGGTCAGCATTGGTCCCCGCAACCCTCAGGGAGATCTACCGTTATGCCCGGAAGGCAGGCCAAAAGATTCTGGAACTTACGGAAAAAGGTGTCCGTGTTTCCGATATCCTTACAAGAGAAGCTTTCCTTAATGCGATAAAGGTTCATGCTGCCATTGGTGGATCGACTAATGCATTACTCCATCTCCCGGCCATTGCCCATGAAATGAACATCGAGATCACCTACGATGATTTTGAAAAGGTCAATCAAACGGTTTCTTATCTCACGAATATACAACCGAGCGGGAAGTTTCTAACTGAACTTTTCTGGTTTGCAGGAGGGGTGCCAAGAGTCCAATGGGAGATTCAGGACTTCCTTAACCTCAATGTCTTGACGATCACTGGAAAGACCCTGAAAGAGAATTTAGAGGATTTGCAAAGGGAAGGCTTCTTCGAAAGAAATGAAGGTTGGCTTCGAAATTATAAGGTCGACCGTACGGAAGTCATTCGATCGGCAGAGAATACCACTCAGAAAGGATCCATCGCTATTCTGAAAGGGAATTTGGCCCCGGAGGGTGCCGTGGTGAAATTTTCAGCCGTCACCCAAGAGATGTTAGTTCATGAGGGGCCTGCAGTCGTCTTCGATCATGAGGAGGAAGCATTGGGGGCCATTCTCGAGAAGAAGATCAAACCAGGAGACGCGATTTTTATTCGCTATGAAGGCCCTCGAGGAACAGGGATGCCTGAAATGTTGGCTACCACAGAGGCATTAATCACCGACCCTCTTCTCTCAAAAAGCACCGCCCTCATCACCGATGGGAGATACTCCGGTGCAACCCGGGGGCCTTGCGTTGGACATGTATGCCCAGAAGCGGCTCGTGGAGGGCCTATTGCCCTGGTTGAGAATGGCGATTTAATCCGAATCGATATCCCTCAAAGAAGATTGGAGGTCATTGGGATTCAGGGCGTACGGATGAACCCAGAAAAGGTTGAACAGATCTTGAGCGAGAGGAAGAGGCATTGGAAGATGCCGATACTTCCTTCCCGATCGGGCGTTTTAAAGCGATATCTCCAATCCGCTGCTCCGGCCAGTAAAGGGGCTTATACGGAGTATTAGGTTCGCAAAGAATAGAAAGTCCAGTATGTTTTTCAGAGAATGGCTTTGTCACCCCCACCTTTACCCTGTTGGAGTATGTTTCTTTACTCCACAGGGCAAGCCCTCCCCCATCAAGGGGGAGGGTGTTCTAAGTTATTAAGGGGAGCATTATATTGTTTGCATTTCTCAATAACTATTTTTAAATTCAGTATGAACGATCCCCCTTTGGCAAAGGGGGACATAGGGGGATTTTCCAAACATTTAAATCCCCCCTTACCCCCCTTTTCTAAAGGGGGGGATGCAAACAAATATATGCTCCGAGTAATAATTCCCGTATTACATCCTTCTCCCCTGGTGGGAGAGGGTAAGGGTGAGGGGGATTATAAGTAGGGCACTATTGAAAATCATAGGAGGAAGACCCATGAAGATGCATGACCCATCCTTTCAGGATCCGATCATTACTCAATCCGAGCCCATTACCCTTATTCTTCCCATTATGATGGAGATCCTCCACTCCGTAGGGATTAAAACAACACGGGATGAAGTTGTCACCCGTTTGATGACCGGAAGTCCTCGCATCGCCATTGTCCATGGAGGGGAAGACCACCCAGCTCAGGTCCTCGACCAAGGGTTCGTCAAGAAGGCTGTCCAAAGCCTCTGGATAAGAAATGCCCTTCCTTTTCCTATGGCTGATCCAGGCATATGCGATGCAATCGCAGAGGGTCACATCGGGATGAGTTATTCACTCCTCTCTCGCAATCTTTCCAGCCTCAATGTGATTACCCAGTGTGAGGCCCATGGATACCAAGGGGCTTTGGTTCTCACCAGTTGTGACAAGCGGCCTGCCGGGGAGGTAGCAGGTTTCGTTCAGATTGACCTCGCCCGAAGAAGAAAGGGGATGAAACCATTCTATACGGTCTTTCTTCCTAACCATGTTATGCCGGAGCGTTACCTTCCCCCTTACCTCAAGAAAGAGTTTATAGAGATAAGGAAGAGAATTGAAGATCCATCCATTCAAAAGGAGATCACGGACCTCCTTAAGATGAAATTGAAGTGCAATAACTACGCCATGTTTCAGAAGCTGATCGATGGCCTTATTTCTGAAGGGAAGATGGAAGACGAAAAAGGGGATGACCTGAAATCCGAGATTGTTAAATTCTGTTGTATTGAGAGCGGGACATGTGCTTTTCTTGGTACGGGATGTACCAGTAAACTTGTTTTAGCTTCCTTAGGTCTTATTCCCTCTGGAATGGAATTGCCGGATCGACCCCATACCCCATCACAAATCGATTCAGCCGTAGAGATCCTTTTAGACATGTTTCGGAAGGAGGATTCGGAACGGTCCATCTCCTCATTGGTCCGTCAGAATCTAAAAAATGCTATTGTCGCATGGAGTGCCATCGGAGGGTCCACCAACTGGGCTCTCCATTTTCCTTACGTCGCTGCCTCTGTAGGTATTCAAATCACTCCTCAGCAAATGGCGAAGATCGGGGCTCAAACGCCACAGTTGATGGAGTATGCCCCTCTGAAAAACAAAAGCGTCTTTACTTTGGCAAAGGAGATGGCACAGGGAAAGAGCTCTGGGATCGATACCCTCATGAAGGTTCTCTTTAAAATGGGGCTGGTAAAGGATGGAAACACGGTTCAGGGGAAGTGGCTCGAAAGAATTGAAAGAGCAAAAGACCCCAACGATCATATCCTCTTTGGATTTCCTCTGAGGAATCGAAGCGGAATCATTAACTTGAGAGGTAATTTCTGCCGGAGTGCGGTATTCAAAGTTTCAGGGCTGGCTGAGGAAGCCATCCGAACGTTCAACGATAAGATCTACTTCGCGGTTTTTTACCAGAACCAAGAAGTGGCTCAGAAAGACCTTTTAGGAGGGAAGGCTGTTTTAAGAAAATTGAAAAGCAGAATAAACAAAGAGGATCTTTTGAAGATCCTTTCTTACAATTTTTCTGAGGACCTTAAAAGTGAAAATGATTTTGGGCGGCTCAACAAGGATATTCTTTTTGATCGGTTGGTTAGAGAGCGAAAAATTCGGATCCTGGTAGTCATTGCAGGAGAAGGTCCTCGGGCCTATGGTATGCCGGAGATGTTCTATCCTTCGGAATATCTCAATCGTGATCTTTTCCTGCGATATATCACCGTTCTCTTAACGGATGGTCGATACTCCGGTGCAACCTATGGTCCCTGTATCGGACACTGTACACCGGAGGCTTTTGAAGGCGGGGGGATCGGAGCCATTGAGACTGGGGATTGGATCTATCTCAACTTTGATCGAGGTGAAGTCAATTTATTGAATAGAGGGAGGCTTTTAAAAAAGAAGGAGATCGAGTATCCGTTTATCCTCATGAGAGAAAAGGAGATCCTTTCTCGACCTTGGATTGAGAAAAGGATAAAACAGATTGAAGTGAGAAGAGAGAATCTTACCCCTTTCGCCAGGGGATTTCTCGATGGGCTTCTTTCAACAAAGGAAGGGGTTGGAACAAAGGGGGTAAATTAACAAGCCCCCTTTTTCTCTTGACGCCACCCGCTATTTCGTTCTATTGTATTTCTGTACGAGATCGATCTAACAAAGAAACCAATGGATTTTAAACGGATTGGAGAGCTTCGAAGAGAGGAGGTGGAGGAGGAAGAATAGTATTTTAATCTGTTTCAGCCCATCAGGGAAATCTTGATAAAGGAAGGAGGGTTTTTATGAAGAAAAGACAGGAAAAAGGGACATTGAGTCGGCGGGAGTTCATTAAGGCTGGAGTGGCCGGCCTGGGTGTAGCTGCCATGGGCGGAGTTACTGAGAAGGTCTTCGGAGCGCCCGCGGTGATCAAGGGCACGAAGCTCACGATTCTGCAAGGCAGCTACTTCATCGCGCCGGGCCAAGAACTTTACAAGAAACAGGCCCAAGAGTGGGGCCAGGCCAACGGCGTTACGGTGAGCGCTGACTTCCTGAACTGGCCCGATCTGCAGCCCAAGATCGCGGCGTCCATTCAGGGCGGCGGTGTGGACATCGTTGAGCTATGGCCGGGATGGAACTATCTGTACAAGGATAGCCTGGTGGACATGACGAAGGAGGCCCAGGAGTTCGGCAAGCGTGGCGGCGGCTTCGAGAAGTACGTCCTAAATTCTGCATCGGTGGGAGGCCGGTATCTGGGGATTCCTCACGGGTATTCCAATGGCTCCATGAACTACCGGATCAGTTGGCTCAAAGAAGCCGGCTGTCCGAACGCCGAGGACGGCAACAAGGTTGACCTGACATGGGACGAGTACCATGCCATCGCCAAGAAGTGCAAGGCGGCTGGTCATCCCTTCGGCCAGGCCTTGGGCCACAGCACGGGCGATCCGCCAGGATTCTGCTATCCCTACATGTGGGCCCATGGGGCCATGGAGGTCTCCAAGGACGGGAAGTCGATCCAATTCAACAAGCCGGAATTCGTGGAAGGCATGCGGAAGTTCATCGAGGCCTGGAAGGATGGCTACGACACGACCGGTACCTCCTGGGATGACAGCAACAACAACCGGGCGTTCCTGTCAGAGCAGATCTCCTGCACCTTCAACGGCTCCAGCATCTACTTTGCGGCCAAGAAGGACAAACCGGAGATCGCCAAAGACATGCACCACATGCTCATTCCCAAGGGTCCGGCCGGCCGGTTCTACTGGCTGGAGTCCCGGACCTTCGCCATCCTGAAGAGCTCCAAGAACATCCCGGCAGCCGAGGAATTCCTGAAGTGGTGGTTCGAAGATAAGCAATTCGGTGATTGGTGGCGGCTCCAGGAAGGTTATATGCTTCAACCCGTGGTGAAGTACTATAATGACCCCACTTGGTTCAAGGACACCAAGATGTCGCCATTCCGGGAACAGCCCAAGTACGGGATAAACCAGGGCTATGCCGGGCCGCCGAACGAGAAGGCGGCGCTCGCCTGGTCGAAGTATATTGTCATTGACACCTTCGCCAAATCGGTGCAGAGCGGCGATCCCAAAGCGTCGATCGAGTGGGGCGCCGAGCAGCTTAAGCGGATCTACGGCGTGTAACCTTGACGGATTAAAAGTATCCTTTCGGCCGTGCGGGCTTTCGGGCCCGCACGGCCCGGATGCCCTTAATTGTTTTCTGTACGGATGAGAAGGGCAGTTGCGAATGCAGCGACTGCCTTTTTCTTAGAGGGCGAGATGATTGGGTTTGAAACTGCCTCCACCAACAGGGAAACTCTTAGACGCCATGGTAGATGGTCGCTCCGACAGCTTCTTGACCGCCAGTCGAGTCTGGGTATTATCCTCATGCTGCCGGGTGCCCTCCTGCTGATGGTCTTCATGGCCTATCCCTTCTTTCTGGGCATCTGGCTTTCTCTCACCGACAGTGCCATTGGCCGAATGGGTCACTTCATCGGACTCCGGAACTTCGTCGACCTCCTCGGTGATTCGATCTTCCACCAGACTGCACGAAACACCCTGATTTACGCTATGGTAACTGTTCCCTTCAAGGCGATGCTGGGGCTGGGACTGGCCATGGTTCTGAGCAACCGTATGCGCTTCAGCAACTCGGTCCGGGCAGCGGTGATGATGCCGTGGATAGTACCCACGGCGCTCTCCACCCTCGGCTGGTTCATGATCTTCGACCCGGTGTTCAGCCCCGTCTCATGGCTGCTCAAATCCTTGGGGGTGATCAAGCAGAACATCAACTTCCTGGGCGAGCCCAACCTGGCGATCGCTTCAGTGTGCTTGGTGAATATTTGGCGCGGCGTCCCGTTCTTCGGCATCATAATCCTGGCAGGACTCCAGGCTGTCCCCCACGAGCTGCACGAGGCGGCAGCCATTGACGGCGCGAACGCCTGGCACCGGTTCCTCCATATCACGATCCCCGCAATCCGCGGTGTAGTCCTGATTGCTGGTCTGCTGTCCATCATCTGGACCTTCGCCGATTTCCAGCTCATTTACGTTCTAACGAAAGGCGGGCCAGCCAACACGACCCATATCTTCGGTACCTACGCCTACCAGATCGGGCTGTCAGCGACCGATATCGGCCAGGGAGCGGCAATCGCCCTCTACATGTTCCCCATTCTGTCGGTGTTTGCCATAATGCTTCTGATATACCTGAGGAGGGAATAGAATGGTAGGGAGTAAGACGCTTGGACGCCAAATGTTAACCATTTACCTGCCGCTGGCGTTTTTTCTGGTCTTTCTGCTCTTTCCGTTCTACTGGATGAGCATCGTCTCCCTTAAGCCGACCAACGATCTCTTTGAACTGAAATACAACCCCTTCTGGATTCAGCGCTTCACGCTGGAGAATTATCTTTATCTGTTTCAAAACACGGCCTTTCCCGAGTGGGTGAAAAACACGATTATCGTGTCAGTGGTCTCTACTGTAGTCTCATTGGCCTGCAGCATTCTTATCGGCTATGCCCTCGCGCGGTTGCGGTTTCCCGGCTCAAACTTCCTGGGCGTGGGGATCTTCCTCGCCTACCTGGTCCCGCCGACCCTGCTTTTCCTGCCGCTTTCGCAGGTGATTGTCAAGCTGAACCTCTATAACACATACTGGGCACTCATCCTCACCTATCCGACTCAGCTCATCCCGTTTGCGTCATGGCTGCTCATGGGTTACTTCAGGACGATCCCCAAAGAGATCGAGGAGTGCGCCATGGCCGACGGTTGCACCCGGATGGAGGCCCTGGTGAAGATCATCCTGCCCTTGTCCATGCCTGGCCTCATCTCGGCAGGCATCTTCTGTTTCACCCTCTGCTGGAACGAGTTCCTTTATGCCCTAATCTTCATGTCCTCGGGAACGATGAAGACCATTCCCGTGGGGACTGTGAGCGACCTGATCAAGGCGGACACCCTGTTCTGGGGATCCCTCATGGCCTCGGCAGTTTTAGGTTCGTTCCCTATCGCCATCTTGTACTCCTTTTTCGTAAAATACTATGTCTCTGGCCTCACGGCCGGAGCAGTGAAGCGATAAGCGATAGGACGTCGTCCGACTCCTCTTCCCTCGAAAGAGAAAGCGATCTTTTGAGAGCACCATTGCAAATTGGAAAATATAAATTGAAAAAGTTAGAATGATTTTGCAACCATTTTGTATTTCAAATTTAACATTACAATAGGATTGATTATGGAAAACCTACCAAAAATCTTCAAAATTCGCCAAAAAATTGAGGCCCCGCGTTTAGAGAATATTGAGAAGAAGGTCAACGAACTCTTAGATCAATTCCAATCATCGAAGAAGGTCAAAAAGGGAGAACGCATCGGTTTGACGGCAGGAAGCCGAGGCATTAAAGATAAACCGAAAGTCTTGAAGACGATCATCGAGCATTTAAAGGATTTAGGAGCTTTCCCTTTTGTGGTCCCCTGTATGGGAAGTCATGGTGGGGCAA
>Ga0315292_10002450_pt1 | contig 10421 bp, 6 predicted proteins | sample YL17G13_0_MG_FD_204029 | JGI IMG/M metagenome (GOLD analysis project Ga0315292, IMG submission 204029) | Sediment microbial communities from Yellowstone Lake, YNP, Wyoming, USA - YL17G13_0 | ecosystem: Environmental > Aquatic > Freshwater > Lake > Sediment | place: USA: Wyoming | collected... | reverse complement strand
CGCTGGGCCAGGTGACCCTCACGCCGGGTGCGATTCGGGTCTCGGTCAATTCGGCGAAGCGCGCGAAGAAGATCCGCGGCCTGATCGAGAAACGCCTCGGGCAGGATGTGCTGTACCTGCGGCAGACAATCGAATCTGTCGATGCCTTGCTCGACCCTTCCCGACGGAGGGATCCGGACGCGCCGGACCAGTCCGCCGCCGACCCATTCGCGGCCACGCCCGAGGGGCGCGCGTACATCTCGGAACTGAACCGCCGTCATTGGGAGGGGTGGCTCGACGGCAAGATCCCGGCACTTGGTAACATCACGCCCCGGCAGGCGGCGAAGACGCCGCTCGGGCGCGAGCGACTCGAGGCGCTGCTGAGCGACTATGCCTGGCGTCAGGACGCCCGCCCGGCAAATCACATCACCGTGGACGTCGATTGGATCCGGCGGCAGCTGCGGATGGGTCCAGCGTAGACGGCGAACAGTCCCGGCCAGCCACGTATACTGGCAGCGATGCGTGCTTCTGTTCCATCCCCCGACCCTGCCGAGGCGCTTCGGCCCCCGCTCAAGTGGGCGGGCGGCATGCGCTGGCAGGTGCCGCGCGTCGTGGCGCTCTACCGAAAGCTCGGCTTCCGCCGGCGGTTCCTCGAGGCGCCGCGCATGATCGGCTGCACGGGCGCTCGCACCCCGACCCTCCAACTGCTGGCGACAAGAAATCTGTAGGCGGCCATTGGGGTCAGAGCCAGTGTCCCGAGTCCGGGACGAAATCGGATCTGACCCCAATTGACGATCTTTAACGTAGCATCTCGATCGTGTGGGCCCGCCATAAGGGCCTGTCAGCGAACCACTGCTGCTCCCTTTGTTCGCTAACAGGCCCTAATGCGGGCCGGGCGATTGCAGCCGGCGCGATCGACACCGTCGCCCACGCTGTCCACGGCCTATGCCGCCGTCGTCAAGATGTTCAGTGCCGGGTCCGTGACCTCTGCCGGCGACGGGCTCGCGATGAACTTCCTGATGGACCGCGACGCGGCGCACCGCGCACGGGATCTCGCCGAACTCAAGGCGCAGGTGGCGACCTGCGACGCCTCCGCGCCGCTCGCACCAGCGGGCGCGTGAGCGGCACCCTTCACGTGGCGTTGCGATCGCGGCCGCGTGGAAGGGGAACTGCTGCTCGCGCGACGCCGTGAACCCGAACACGGACACAGCAGCGTTCCGAGTCGCCGCCGCCGTCGCTGTCGTCAGATCACGTCCTGACGACGCGTGTTGTGGTATGAGCTTCACCACCGAAGGAGCACACACATGTCCAGTGGAAAAGAAGGCGGTATGGCAGGCAAGCGCGGCGCAGCCACGAGGAAGGCCGCCAAGAAGCGCTAAGCCCCCGGACGTCCGGCCTCAACTCGCTCGTCGTCGAGAGGCGATGAGCGGGTTGAGGGCAATCCGATCCCACCCCGTCGCCTTGCACAAGGCCAGTTTCCGGTACGCCGCCCCATCCTCCTCGGCCAGGTCCTCCACAAAGATGTACGAACGCTCGATGTCCTTCGGCCTTCCTGGTTGGGCGTAGAGGCTGACGCCCTGGTAGTGGTGCTTCTGGGTATCGAGCCGCGTCACCAGGCGGTTCCGGACGATGTCGGCCAGCACCGTGGCCGGGCCGACCACTGGATCGGATTCCAGCCGCACCAGGTTGTCGCACATCGTCAGGACGTCGAGCAGTGCGGGGTCGCCAGGGTTCGAGTGGTCACTGGGATAGCCCACTCGCGCGCCGTCGAGCGCGGCGGCGCAGGCACGGCATCGCCGGGCATCGGTACGCGCCTCGTCGAGGGTGTCGGCGAGCGCCTTCAGCGGCGCTTCGACCGCCCCGGCGGCACGCACGTCCATCAGCGACAGGGGCGCGTCGGCATACGCTCCGCGGTTCTCCTGGATCTAAAGGAACGCGCCGATCGCGTCGACGAGCTTCGTGGCGACGCGGTCCGTCGGTTCGCCCGGCGCCAGCTCCGGCAGGAGGGCCTCCCACGGCCAGATCCCGGCGATCGGCACGATGGATTGTGAGGCGATCATGAACTCGGTCGCACCGCGGAACTGAAAGGCCGCCTCGAGGTTGCTCATGAAGCAGTCCCTGAACATCACCACCGCCGTGCGCCCCTTGACCACGCGCATGGCGTCAGCCAGGTCATTCAGGCGCATCGTATTCGGGACGTGCTTGCTCGACTCGCGGTCGTAAAAGAGCCCCATCGGGCCGGAGGCGTGCCCGTACATGAAGAACACGTAGCGCTCCGCCGGGCATTCCTCGACGCCGAACCGCAGGAAGTCGGAGAGCACATTTCTGCTGGCGGCATTCAAGTCGACGCGTTCCTTCTGGACCCGCAACTCAGATTGCTCGAGGCGGCTCGCGATTGCCCGCCAGAGTGGCTGGTCCTGGGCCGCGAAGTCCTCGAAACTGCGCGACTCCGGCTTCGAGGTGAGCGAGGCGCGGTACACGCCGGGTGTATGCTTGAAGTCGACCTGCACGGCGACGCTGACCTGGCCGAAATCCATGGCGTCGCAGACAGCGTTGATTTCCCGCTTGACCCCTGCGTCGAGCGAGGAGGCATCGCCCTTGTCGTCGGCGACGGTGTAGGCGAGCAGTGACCATGGCTTCGGCGGCGTCATCGTCTCGTTCATGCGGCTCCCTGGTGGGTCCCTGCTACTTAGACGGCGCGAGGCGCCTCAGCTCGTCGAGCCAGTGCTGCACGACCACGAACCCGGGCGGCGTCGCATCCTGCGGCGTGCGGTCCTGCTTCATGACGAGGAACCGCTGGCCGTCCGGCGACACATCGTACGTGCGCCACGGCCCCGGTGCTGCGTAGGCCGTCCTGACCAGCGTGGTGGGCGGACCGGCACGAAACCCCGCGCCCGCGGTGTCGATGGCGACGGCCGCCACGCAACGCTTCGCGTCGAGATAGATGAGTTCGCGCCCACCACGAGTCCACACAGGCCTCGTGCCGCCACCGGATGACACCAGCCAGCGCGCGGTGGCCACCGCTGGAAAGGGCCGCACGTAGATTTCGATCTCCCCGGACTCGTCCGACTGGTAGGCCAGAAACCGTCCATCCGGTGAGACTTCGCCGTTCCACTCCTCAAACGGCGTGTCCACGAGATCCTTCGCCGCGGCGGCCCCGACCGTGAAAAGCATCGCGCGTCCACCGGGCAATGCTGAGGGCAGCACGTGTCCCTCTTCGCCGCGTGAACGATCCGGCGTCGTCAGCACGACCGGATCGCCGCCACCAGCGGGCACCCGCAGGAGCCCGGTGGTCTGGCTATTCGTGCCGATGATGATGGTGGCAGCGTCAACCCAGCTCGCACCGCGCGGCCAGACCGGCAACCGGGCCAGCGTGACCGGCGCGCCGCCGCTGACCGCGACCTTCTTCAAGGTGAGGTCGTCTTCGACGAAGCCAATCCATTGGCTGTCCGGAGACACAAACGGCATGGCCGCGCCCGTCACGCCTGCGATCGGCGAGACGTCGAGGCGATCGAACCATCGCACGGCCAACTGGCCCTGCGAGCCGGCGCGATACACGAGAAACGATCCATCCGGCGCCACCGCAAAGTCGCGGGCCCCCGCCTGCAGCGATGGCTGCAGGAACAGTGCGGCCGGTGGCGTGATGGTGAACCGCGTGGAGGATGGCGCGGCCGGAGGCGAGGGCCTCGTGACCGCCCACACGACGAGCGTGGCCAGCAGCGCGCCGGCGGCCATGGACGCCAGCACGACCGGCGCGATCGGGCGTCGCGCGGGCGTCGGTGCGTCCGCCGCCGCCGGCGGGGCCTGCGCCTCCTCGAGTTCCAGCCGCACCGCGGCCGCTGAGTCCAGCCGCCGTTTCCGATCCTTCTCCAGGCATCGCCGAAGCAAGCGGCGAATCGTGGCCGGTGTGTCCGGAGGCAGCGTGCTCCAGTCCGGCTCCGCGCGCAGCACGGCAGCGAGCATGTGCGTGACCGACTCGCCGGTGAAGACGCGCGCGCCGGTCAGCATCTCGAGGAGCACGACCCCGAACGCCCAGATGTCGGTGCGCTTGTCCACGCTCTTGCCGGCGGCCTGTTCAGGCGACATGTAGGCGGGCGTCCCGAAGATCGCGCCGACCAGCGACGGCTCCATCGCCGTGATCGTCGGCACGTGCGCCGCGTCGGGGGAGGAGGAGGCGGGCTCGACCGCCTTGGCGAGTCCGAAGTCGAGCACCTTCACGGTGCCATCGGGCCGCAGCTTGATGTTCGCGGGCTTGAGATCGCGGTGCACGATGCCCTGCTCGTGCGCCGCCTCGAGCGCGTCGGTGATCTGTCTCGCGATCGACAGCGCCTCGTCCAGCGGCACAGCGCCCTGCGCGATGCGGTCGGCGAGCGTCGGGCCTTCGACCAGCTCGAGGACAAGGGCGGTGATGCCGTCCGCATCCTCCAATCCGTAGATACCGCCGATGTGCGGGTGGTTCAGCGCGGCGAGCACCTGGGCCTCGCGGCGGAGCCGCGCCGTGCGGTTGCTGTCGTGGGTGAGGGAGGCCGACAGCACCTTCAGCGCGACATCGCGATTGAGCGTCGCGTCCCGCGCGCGGTACACCTCGCCCATGCCGCCCGCACCAAGCAGCGCCAGCACCTCGTATGCGCCGATGCGAGTGCCGGGAGTCAATGCCAACGCTTACTTCACCTCGATTGACGCCAGTTTAAGGTCAGTGCTCCACGGCGGTACGGTGAAGAGACCGGGGAGGCGCGCGGGGTCTGCGCAGCCCGCACCCTTATGGAAGTCAATAAGGAGTTCGTACAGGCCTGGCTTCGCGACGTTGGGCAGGGGCTTGTCAATATTCAGCAGATGGCTCCCTGGGGCCGACGCGTGACCCAACGGTGAGCCACACGTTGAGCCATCGATGACGATGTCCGGGATCTTGTCGGCATCGGGATTGTCCCAGGCGGCCATGACGTGAAGCGTGTAGTAGACCGGACACCTGTCCCCCACACATCCCGGCAAACCCTTGATGTCGACCACGGATTCCAGCTGCACGCGGGCACGCCCCTTCGGTTCGACGACGATCCGCCAGAGTGTTCCGTCCGAGCCCGGTTCTCGGACAGTCCGCTCCTTCACCTTCAGGTCCTTGACGACGAACTGAACGCCCACGGGCTCCCAGCGCACCGGTTTCCAGGCCATCGGTGCCGGACGTGCGCCGTCGTTCCGGCCTGGCAACATGCCTGTCTCTGAGTCGCCGATGTAGAAACCCAGCACTGAAAGGAACATCAACAGTAAGAAGCCGCCGTACCCGATGACCACCAGCCCCCTGGTGACAGCCGTGGACCGCGTCGACTCGGCGGGTGGTGTCGCACCCGGCGTCGGGCGTCGAAGCACGACGCTGCCGGCCAGACGGTCGTGCAGGGTCTGTCGCCTGTTCGTGAAGGGCTGGATGGCGAAGCCAAGCCAGGTGGTCATGAACGAGAACAGGCGGTAGCCGAACCGGGCGCTCACCCTGAGCAACGACAGCCGCTCACCATGGAGGTCGGTCCGGATGATCCCGACCATGCGCATGCCGAATGTGGCCTGGCGCCTCGATGCGACCTGGATCGCTTCGTAGAGCCAGCCGACGACCATGAACAGCGCCAGCAGGGCGAGCCCGATCGGGGGTTCGGTGTCCAGGACTTCCGGTACGCGCAGGTGCAGCGTCCGGTTCATTTGGCCCGCTTCAGGCGGGGACGGGTTCTTCATCGTCCACGCGGCAAGCTCTTTCTGCACCAGGGCCGCGTTGTCGCCGAAGCGCCACAGCAGGTCAACTGCCCGCGCGTCTCTCGTCTGGCGCCAATGGTCACTCGAATACGTCAGCGACGTGGTCCCGTCGCTGTTGACGGCCCCGGCGACCGTGCCGTACCACTCTTCGCCCGTCGGCTCAAGCGCGATGACCTGCTGCCGCAAGAACGTCTGGCCTTTGACCAATTGGCCTGAAGGCAGCATGGCGTCGACCTCCTCCCCTCCAGTCAGGCCGAAGTACTCGGGCGCGGTGGGCAGTTGTGGAAATTGAGATACCTGGCCCTTGTCGTCCTTCCAGGAGACCGTGCCGTCTTGCTCGCCGATACGCGTGCCTTCGACCGTGTCCCCATTGGGCTGGGCGATGGTGATCCTCGTGCCACCCGACATCACGGCAACCAATACGCCCACGGGAAGCAGCAGGAGGACACCGACGATCGACAGGTCGATCGCCGAAGCCACACCACGCCGCCAGGTCGAGGCATAGACGGTGTTCAGGGCCATCACGGCCTCCGGGCGATCCGCTGCCTTGACCGGAGGCCTTCCGCCCGACGCGCTCAAGCCCCGCATGATGGTGTCAAAGAACCGTTTCCGGTGCAGCCACCTGCCGCCCTCCGCCAGCCCGGAGTACGTCGTCAGGAAGACGACCATGAACACCACGGGCAGCAGCATCTCTTTGGTAATCCCGAGACCCTTGAGAAGGGCGGCCACTGAGAGGCTCGGCTGGTTGATGGCTGCTTCGCCCGCCTTCTCGCTCACACACAGGGCTCCTGCCGCGTCTTTCACCTCGACAGACAGCGGCAGGAAGAGCCCGCGAATGAAGTCCGCGGCGTACCTGTTCGGATCATCAGTGGCGGCAGTGGGCTTGGTCCGGCTCCACAGGAGGCTGACGTTGGCGCCCTTGTGAAAGTCCTTCTTCAGCTTCCGGCCCAATCCGTCTTTGTCTTCCGCGCTGGAGGAAAACAGGGCGCCAAGCTCATGGGCGTCGGGGAGACGCCACGTGGCCCCCAACTTCTTGCAGCGGTCCTCCGCGTCCTTCCACGCGAGGGTCGTGCGGCCATCGTCGGTCGTCCACAACAGGTTGTCGACCTTGGCGGTGGCCATGGCAGCCGCGGCCGACGCGGTCTCGCCCACCCCCGCCCCGGTCAGGTACGCGATCACGGGCGTACTCACAAGCCACGCAATGGCAAGCGCCATCAACAAGGTCGCCGGCCGTCCCCGCAACCGCCAGCGCCGCAACAGTTCCTTTTCCGCCAGACCGGCGCAGTGCATCTCCAGGCTCTTGTCGAGGTAGCCCATCGCGCGGTCGAAGTCATCATCGGCAACCGCGTAGCGCTGGGCCCATCCGCTCGAGGGGCGCGTCTGCGCCCTCCAGTCGAAGACCGATTGCAGCTCGGGGGCCTGAAGCAGCCCGGCCTCGCCGAGGGCGTGCTTCCGGGACCGCTTCACCAGGTCCCTGAAGGTGTCGCGAGACACTCGCTCTTCGTCCACCCAGGTTGCCAGCGACTCCCATTGGCGGATGAGGCTCTCATGCGAGATGTCGACGCGCGGGTCATCCGGCTTCCCATCGGGGGACGGGTGCACGAAGCTGCGGCCATCCCCCTTGAACCGGCTGACAATCGCCTCCACCGTGGCGCGGTCCGCGCCGGCCCCTGCCATCAACTCGCTGATGCGCGCCGGGCTGCGCACGCGGCGATGGCTCGCGTCGGTGTCGGTGAGCCGCTTGAAGACGCGCGCCGTCACCTCGCGGTCGAGTCCCCCCAGGGCGCCTTCGGCGTCCTTGTCGAGCGCGCCCTCGAGGCCCTCCGCCTTGCGGTAGTGCTCGAGATCAACAGGGCCGTCGCCGCCGGCGTGTTGCCAGGCATCCCAGGTCCGGAGCAGCACGTGCTGCAGCACCGGGAGACGGTCAGACCCGGTGCCCAGTTCGTTGAGCACGTGGTCCAGCAGCCGGGGGGCGACTTCCGCGCCCTTGAGCAGCGCCGGACACTCCACGGCATCGCGCAGTTGCTCGCGCGTCAGCCGGGGCACGAGATAGCGGCCGCGATTGAGCGCCTCGGGCAGGCCGAGGAATAGATCGCATTCGCCCAGAAAATCGCTGCGCATCGTCAGCGCCACGTAGATGGGCAGTTCCCGCCGTTCCGCCAGCTCGAGCAGCAGGTCCACGAAATCGGCCGCCTCGGCGCGGCGCCGGGTGCGCTCCTTGCGCCGCGTCAGGTCGGTGTCGTCCGCCATCTCGTCGGCGGCGCCGCGAAAGGCGAAGATCTCCTCGAACTGGTCCACAAGAAGGAACAGGTTGGCCCTGTCTCCGAGGTGGGCGGTGAGAAAATCGACGACGGCGTCGGTGTGGTTCTCGCGAATGTCCTGCTCGAGCCGTGCGAGGGCTTCAGGGGTGCGCGCCAATTCCATGGCCTTGAGCAACCCGTCCGCGAGATTGCCGATTGGCGCGGCCCCGGGCTTGATCTGGACCGTGCGCCAGCGATCGCGGTCCTGCACCAGGAAGCCGCCCAGCAGGCTGGGCAGCAGCCCGGCGCGCACGAGCGACGACTTGCCACTGCCGGAACTGCCGACGACGGCGAGGAAGCGTTGCTGGCGGAGGATGCCGAGCAGTTCGGCCGTCTGCTGGTCACGGCCGTAAAAGTACAGGCGGTCTTCGGCAAAGAACGGACGCAGGCCGACGTACGGATTAAGGCGAAGCTCGTCCCCGCTCACGCCTTACCCCCGTCCGGTGGCATGAACAGCGCGTCGACCGGCGTCGGCGCCGGCCTCTTGAGCGCCGCCACGATCTTGAGCCGCGACATGGAGATGGTCGGGTCGTCGGCGCCCTCGTACTTGCCGATCAGCATCGGCACCCTGGCCTTCGACGCCGATGAGCGGGCGTTGTTGGTGCGTTCGGCCACCCACGCCTGGTCGGCCTTGCCCGCGACAATGATGTAGAGCGGGTAGTCCTTCAGGTTGTTGCCAAACTGCGAGAAGTCGTCACTCGCCGAGCCCTCGCTCGTTTGCATGAACGCGTCGACATGGCGCTGGCTCAGGAAGGTCACGAGTTTGTCGGCGCACTCCCAATCGCGGTCGTGCGCATCCACGAACGCGGTCCGCACGGTGGTGCCGGCCCCCCTCTGGACCAACGCCGCCGCCCGCGCGTCCTTCTGCCGCTGCAGGTTCGCCATGATCGCGGCCTTCACCTCGTGTCCGCCAATGCGTACCAACTCGAACCGATGGGCGCTGTACGCATGGCTTCCGAGTGAACCGAGGAAACCCTTGTACTCCGCGTCTTCGATCGTCTCGACATCGACATCCGGGATGACCACGAACTGGGGGCGGGTGCCTTGCAGCAAGAGGCGCAGTTGGTGCACCGGGTACGCCCGGAGGTACCCGTCCTCGTCCATCGGCTCCCCGGGCGTGTCGCCCATCAAGTGGACACACAGATCCGCCTGCTCGGCGAGGGTGTTGACCCTGGCATCGTGCTCGACTGCCTCATGGGGCGGTGGCACCGCGTCATTGACCCTGATGCCCTCGGCCAGAAGTTCACGCGCAAGCCTTCGGCGCAGCGGATTCAGTGTCTCGCACGACGCCGCCAGGAACACGCGCGGCGCGTCGGCCGCACCCGCGCCCCAGACGTTCACCGCGGCCACGACCTCCGGCCCAGCAGCCTGGTCCTGGCCCGCGCCCGTGGACGCCGTCTCGACGCCGGCCGCCGGGGCGAAGAGCACACCGTCTCTGGTGCGCAAGTACAGCACCGGTGTGGCCCACTCGCTCGGGCCATCCGTGGTGTAGAGCTTGTTTCGCGCTTGCGACACCGCGGCGTCCACCGGATGCCCCTGGGCAAGGCGCGCGTAAAACGTCGTCGCGAAGTCGATCGCCGCCCGGTCGGAAATTGGAAACTGCATGGCCACGACCGCCGGCACGCCCCTCGTGAACAGCGCGGCGGCCACTGAGGCGAACGGGTGGATGCTGCCGGCCCTGGTGACGCCGGTCTTGCAGGCGTTCAGGTAGACCAGCCGAAGCGGCTCGTCCTTCAGCATCACCGCGAAATCCCTGGCGCTCACCGGATCGGGGCTGCGATCGGCATCGTCGTGTTCGAACAGCAGCACACCGCCCTGGTTCGCATCGAAGTCCCCGTGCCCCATGAAGTGCACGACGTGATAGTCGTCCCCGGCCAGCGTCGTTCGGAATTCGTCCCGGGACACCGGACGGTTCACGAAGTCCATGAAGTCGACCGCCACGTTCAGGGCTTTCCAGCTTGCCAGGAGCCGATCACGCTCCTCCTTGAGCTTCAGTGCCGGAGTGCCCTTGGGATTGGACATCACCACCAGGACCTTGAGCATGCCGTCAATGGGCTGCAGCACGCCCGACTCTGCGAGGGCGAACGAGCGGACGATCGGGCTTTTTGCGAACAGGCCCAACGGGTCCTCCCCTCGTTGGCACATCAGCTCCCAGGGCAGGCCGGCCGCCTCGACGGTCCCGTTCTCGAGGTTCATCGAAATCCGAATGCGCACGCCGGTCTGGCCCATCCGCTGGGCCTCGGCTTCGGTATCGAAGAAGACCTTCAGGCCCTTCCCCTTGAATACCGCCTCGAAGAGTTCCGCGCCGAAGTCCCGCGTTCCGGCGGCGAGCGCCGCACGTTGGCGGCCCGACATGGGCTGCCCGCGCTCGGGATTCTCCGTCGGCGTGGCGGAACCTTCGTCGCGCAC
>Ga0315292_10002438_pt1 | contig 10449 bp, 9 predicted proteins | sample YL17G13_0_MG_FD_204029 | JGI IMG/M metagenome (GOLD analysis project Ga0315292, IMG submission 204029) | Sediment microbial communities from Yellowstone Lake, YNP, Wyoming, USA - YL17G13_0 | ecosystem: Environmental > Aquatic > Freshwater > Lake > Sediment | place: USA: Wyoming | collected... | reverse complement strand
ATATAGCATATTAGTTTAAATTGGATGATATATAAATGGATTACCCGTAGAGAGGCCTGGGATGGTCAAGAAGAAGATTCTCGTCCTTTGCATTGACCGTGACGACGACTACGGCAAGAAAGCCGGGATAAAGACACCCATAGCCGGCGAAAAGGACAACCTCGAGGCGGCACAGGCGCTCGCGCTCAAGGACCCAACAGAGTCAGACATCAACGCGGTCTACGAGGCAATCAGGGCCTACCGCGAGCTCAAGGCCGACGGCTTCGACGCCGAGGTAATGACGTTCTGCGGCCACAAGGACCGCGACCACAAGGCCGACAGGGCCATAATCGACCAGCTCGAGGCAGCCATCAAGAAGCACGGCTACGAGGAACTGGTGCTCGTGACCGACGGCGCAGACGACGAGCAGGTCCTGCCGTTAATCCAGTCCCGCATCAAGGTCTCTTCTGTCCGGACAGTAATAGTCAAGCAGGCCAAGGAGCTCGAGAAGAGCTACTATGTGATAAAAGAAGTGCTGCGCGACCCGCACTTCGCGCGCATCGTGTTCGGCCTCCCGGGCATCGCCGTGGCATTGTACGGCATTGTCCACCTGCTCGGCATCCAGCAGATATCGCTCAACGTTTTCCTCGCCCTATTGGGCGTCTACCTCGTGCTCAAGGGATTCGGCATTGAGGACGCCATAGTCGGCGCGTTCTCGACCTTCCGCAAGACCACGAGCATCGAGCGCGCGAGCTTCCCACTCTACATCGGCTCGGCGCTCCTGTTCCTGCTCTCGTTCTGGGCAGGGCTCGACAACATCAGCTTCGTCTGGAACGCAGTCCCGTCCGACGTCATAATCAGGCCGGCGTACATCAACATAGTCAACATCGCGGGCTTTGCCCTCGGATTCATCGGCCTCTTCGTGCTCTCGGCAGTGCTGTTCCTCGCGGGCCGCATCGGCGACACCTACTACCGCGGCGAGTACTACCGCATAAGGAAATACGCCCGCAGCGTCGTGTCCATGATAGCGCTCTATGTCATCGCGGAATCGGTCGCCAAGTTCGCGCTGTTCTGGAGCGACGCGATAAGCGCGGGCCCGTCGTTCGCAGACCTGTTCGTCGCGGTGGGAACCGCCTTCATGATAACGCTCGTCGGCTTCCTGATAATCAAGTACTTCTACGTCACGCGCTACGTCAAGCCGAACCTGCACAAGGGCCTGAAGCTCCGCAACACAGAAGGCGACGACCTCGGCGAAGTCACGCACGTGGACTACAAGCACAACTTCTTCCACTACGCCAAAGAAGACAAGAAAGAGACTGAGAAGCACGCCGCTTCGTTCAGCCATATCGTCATGATACGCGAAGGCACCGCAGTCCTCGGCTAAGGGGGCTCCACAGGCATCAAACAAAGGCTAGCGGCGCACAGGCCTTAGTTGCCGACAATGGCACGGACCTTGCTCAGCAGCTGGGCCTTGCGCGGCGACGGAACGAGCGCGTGCCGCAGCACGTCATGCAGGTTCGCCACGGTGATTATGCGGACCTTCTTGAGGTCGCTTGCGGAGAGCAGGACGTCTTCCTTGTTCGCCTCGGGGATGAGGACAGTGCCGATGCCCGCGCTGATTGCGGCCTCTATCTTCTGCGTGATGCCGCCGACAGGCAGGACCTCGCCGCGCACGCTCAGCGAGCCGGTCATGGCCATGCTCTGGTCAACAGGCAGGCCCTCCAAGGCGCTCACCAGCGCTGTAGCGACCGAGACGCTGGCCGAGTCGCCCTCGACGCCCTCGTAGGTCTGCAGGAACTGGACGTGGATGTCGCGGCGCGAGATGTCAGTGCCCTTGTACTTCTTCACGATGGCCGAGACGTTCATGACCGCCTCGCGCGCAATCTCGCCGAGCTTGCCCGTCGCGATGATCTTCCCCTCGCTCTTCGAGTGGGCTGGCGCCACCTCGGCCTCGATGGGCATGACAATGCCGCCGTCGCCCATTACGGCCAAGCCGTTGACCTTGCCAATCTTCTTGCCGCTCGTGGCGAAGACCTCATACTCCTTCTTCTGGGAGATGTACTGGTCAGCGAGCTGCTGCTCCATTGTGCGCGCGAGCTTCTTGGCGTCCTCGATGTGGTGTGGCTCGACGAGCGCCGCCTTTTCGGCGCGCGCTATGTCGCCCGCGGCGCGGATAAGGCCGCCGAGCTCGCGGAGCTTGACAGTGAGCTTGCCCTTGCGGCCAGCGCGCTTCTGCGCCTCGCGGATTATCTCGCCCACAGCTGCCTTGGAGAAATGCGGGATCTTGCCGTCCTTCGTGACTTCCTGGGCGATGAACTGGACGAGCTTGGCGCGGTTCTCGGGCGTGTCCGGCATCTTTTCGTTGAGGTATATCTCGTAGCCGTAGCCGCGGATGCGCGAGCGCAGCGCGGGGTGCATGTTCTGCAGGTCGATGAGGTTGCCTGCCGCGACGAGGACGAAGTCGCACGGCACCGGCTCGGTGTGGACCATGGCGCCCGAGCTCATCTCGCTCTGGCCGGTGATTGCGAACTTCTTTTCCTGCATCGCTGTGAGGAGCTCCTGCTGGGACTTGGGCGAGAGCGTGCCTATCTCGTCGATGAACAGGATGCCCATGTGCGCGCGGTGTATCATGCCCGCGATTACGCGGAGGTGGGCTGGCGTGCCGAGCCCGCCGCTCTGGAGCGGGTCGTGCTTGACGTCGCCGAGGAGTGCGCCGGCTTTTGCCCCGGTGGCCTCGATGAATGGCGCGAATCCGCGGCCCTTGTTGTCGACGATTACCTTTGGCACGTTGTTCTCGCCGCGGGGCTTCATCTGCATGCCGAGTACGACGCCGATGCCGAGCATGCCGGCGACGACGAGCGACGCCGCTGCCATGAGCTCGGTTATCCAGCCGAGCCAGAGGAGCACCCACGGCACCATCAGCAGGAACAGGAACGCGATGAATCCCGCCATCTGCTTCGAGCCGCCGTCCTCCATGGACAGCTTGGTCTCCTTCTCGACAATGGCCTGGCCCTGGCCGGCCTTCACTGCCCTGATGCGGGGCTGGTTCGAGTCGATCGGGTTCGGGTGGACTAGGATGTCTTGCAGCTTTTCCACGGGCAAGAGCTCTGCCATCGCGAGGCCGAGCATGGACTTGCCTGTGCCCGGCTCGCCGAGGAGGAGGATGTTGCGTCGTTGCCTCGCGGCCTTGCGGATTATCTCGACCGCGCGTTCCTGGCCGATGACCTGGTCGACGGTCTTCTCGGGAACGATAATCTCGGCGGTCGACTTCGCATCCAGCGGGGATATGGGCTTGCGCGCTGCGGCTGGGTGCTTCTTGTGCACTGCTTTCCTGGGCCGAGCCTTGCGTTTCTTCCTGCTGGGCATGTTTTAATATAACCCCGTACCTATTCCACGCATGCGCCTGGTACTGCAGCTCGCGCGCCAGGACCTCCAGCTCGCGAGGGCCGAGGCAGAGTCGCTTTTCGCCGTAGCGGAAGCGCCGCACCCCGAGCTGCTCGTTGCCGAAGGCGACGCCCGGCTCCTCCAACGCCTCGTGCTCACGAGGTACGCGGGGAAGCTGTTGGCTGCCACCAAGTCGCTTGAGGGATTAAGCCTTCCGTCTTATAAATCCTTTGCTATCCGCGTCAGCAGCGTCGCTGATGTGGATCAGGGGGCCATAATCAGGGCAGTCGCCCAGAAAGTGAAGGGCAAGGTCGACCTTGAAAACCCGAAGGCCGTCATCCGAGTGTTCACCGACGGCACGATGCACTGGATTACCGAAGAGAAGTACGAGTATTCCACAAAGCCGTTCGCGTGTCGCGATGTTAACGCCCGCCTAGTCTTCCATCCCACGAGCCTCCAGCCGAAGTACGGCCGGCTCCTGCTAAACCTTTCCGGCGTCAAGAAGGGCGAGGTGCTCGACCCGTTCTGCGGAGTCGGCGGCATCCTCCTGGAAGCGGCGGACATGGGACTGAAGGCTACGGGCATCGAGATAAGCGAAGAATATGCAGAAGGCGCGCGCGACAACGCGTGGTTCTACAAGATGGAGAAGCGCGTGCGCGTCGAGCAGGCGGACTTCCTGAAGTGGGAGTCGAAGAAGAAGTTCGGCGCTGTCGTGACCGACCTCCCGTACGGAAAGAGCTCGGGACTCTTCGGCCGCAGCCGCGAAGAGCTCTACCTGGGCGCGTTCATGAAGATGAAGCGCCTCGCGCCGCGGCTCGTTGTCATGGCGCACGAGGACCTCACGCCGCTGCTGGAGAAGGCGGGCTGGAAAGTTGAGAAGAAGTTCGACTTCTACGTGCACAAGACCATGCAGCGCTACATACACAAGTGCAACGTATAGCGCCGAAGGCGCATGTGCGCTCGTGCTACGAGCGCATATCGTATTTCCCCAGGCTTTTTCAGGTCTTCAGCCTGAAAAAGGCTGCTACATACACGTGTGTATCTGATAGAGCTCGTCGACCACTTGTTCCAGGGTCTTGTCTTCGGTGTCGATGACTTTCTCGCCGCCGAACTTTTCCATGGTGTCATGCAGGTAGCGGATGCGCTCCTCGGCCATCTGCATGCCGACGGGCATGCCCCGGTTCCGCACGAAGAGGGTCGGCAGGTGTGCGGTGAGGAGGAACACTTCGTCCGGCGCGAGCTTGTCGACGCAGTGCTTGTCCATGAAGCAGCCGGCGACAACGAACGAGCCGGAGCGCGTCATCTTTTTCATCTGCTCGACCGCGAAGTCGAACGCTCCGGCGCACAAGCAGTCGCCCTTGAACAGGTGGCGCACCTCGTCCTCGTCGATGAACTTGTAGCCGAGGCGTGCCGCTAGGGCCCGGCCGGCACTTGTCTTGCCGACGCCAGACGGCCCGCGAATCAGAATAAGCGTCCTCTCATCTTTCGCCATACGGTTTCAACTTGCTTTGAGCCCACGACGCGCTTGCCGAAACAGCTGTGCGGCACGAGCGCGCCACTGAACGTCTGTGGAATATGCAGCAGTTCGTGAATAATAGTCTTTTCCTTCTCGTCCGCAGAGAGCGTGTCCCAGCGGTGGCTTATGACTTCGATTACGTACGCGGGATCGATGCTGAGGCACTGCTGGAACACGCGCGGCAGCGCCCAGATGCGGGCAACCGCCCGGCTCTTCGAGCCGTCGCTCCGCACGCAGAACACGCGCTCGGCGCGGACGTGTGACATTCCCGTGGCCGCGACGAGGCGAGCCATCATGGCCTGGACTTCGGGGTCGCTGTGCCATTTCATCTGATGTGCACCTGCCTGACGACCAGCGGCGAGAAGAGGAGGATGATGCCTAGGGCCAAAAACGGGACGCGCAGCCCGTCAACCGACAGCATGCCTGCGAGGAAGGCGCCGCATGAGACGCCCACTGTCGTGGTGAACGAGAACACCACAAGGGCCAGCGACAGCTTTTCCCTGAACATGTCGCCGATTGCCGCGGCGGCTGACACGAGCGACGCCGCCCAGCACACCGCGTACAGCATGACCGCGAGCAGCACCATCCAGTAATCAGTAGCTGCGTAGAGGATTAATGACGACAGCGCTGCGACAAGGAGGCTGGCGTAGAGCACGGGCTTCCGGCCTATGGAGTCGCTGGCCTTGCCCATCAGAACCATGACGATTGCGCCGAGCGCCAGCGACATGAACGAGACGAACCCAACGTCGAAGCCCGTGCCGCCCATCGACTTTATCACGAGGGGTGTGAGCGGGGACGAGACGCCGCCGAAGAGCGAGCCGATGAAGCCGACGGCCGCGAGGCGGGCGAGGGCAGGATGCCTGAACAATGCCAACTGGTCGCGCATAGAATAGCGCGTGCGAACGTCATTCCTGTCAACAAGAAGAAACGTCAGCGCCACCGCCGCCAGGACCACGAAGCCGCCTGCGAGGAATATGTCCCTGAAGACGAAGCCGAGCGAGAGCCAGCCGCCGATGAGGCCTGCCATCGCCGAACCGAAGCGGCCGAAGCCGTTGAAGACGCCGTAGTGCTCGCCGTGCCTGTTTGATAGGCGCAGCACGAACGTCTTCCCACCGTTCCATAGGAGGCCCGCGCCGAGGCCGACCAGCACGGAAGCCGCGAGTATCAGCCAAAAGCTCTCCGAGAGCGCGAGCACGAACGGGAGTGGCGCATAGGCCAGGGCGCCAATCCGTATGCAGCGCACCGCGCCGTGCTGCTCGACAATCCTGCCGGCGAACAGCGCCGACAGTGCGAACGCGCCGTAGACTGCGAATATCGCGGCGGATATCTCGAACACGCTCAGGAACTCCGACGCGTAGAAGGACAGGAATCCCTCGGCAATGCCGTAGCCGAAGAACTGCAGGAAGAACACGAGGGAAATCGCTGCGAGCTGGCTGTGCATCCTCATTTACCCACTACCTTGCCCTCGAACGAAATCCTTGGGCTCGTGAACCAGTCGCGGGTAACGTCGCTCCTGCCGAACGAACAACTCTGCAATATCGAGAAAATGTTGCCTGTGAGGACGCAGCCGCGCACGGGCTTGTCGCCGAGCAGCGCGAGCGAGATATCCAGCGAGAAGTCGCCGCTCACGGGATTCATGTTGTGGTAGCCCATGAGGCCCTTCACGAACAGGCCGTCATCAACACCCGTCCGGTGCTTCGGCACGAGGGACACGTTCGTCACGCTTATTCCCGGCATGGTCACGTGGCTCTGCCTGAATCCGCTGCCGTTGCTCTTCGCGCCTGAGAGGTTGGCCGTGCGCGTGTCGTAGTACAATGCCTCCAAGACGCCGTCGCGGATCATGGTCTTCTTGACCGTGGGCACGCCTTCGTCATCGAACGGCGTCGTGCCGACGGCCCAGTCGAGCGTCGGGTCGTCTATAATAGAGTACGGGCCCGTCACGCACTGGCCGAGCTTGCCGGACCATGTTGACTTGCCGCGGCGGTCCATCTCGCCGTTCAGGTTCCGCAGCACCACTTCCTCGAGGAACGGCAGGAACGCGTCCTGGTCGAGCACGACCATGCCCTCGTAGTCAATGGGCTTGGCGCCCACGCCCTTTGCAGCCCACTCGCCCGCAGATGAGCCTATGGCTGCAGCCCGGTCGGCGAACTTGCGCGATGAATAGAAGTCGTAACCCGTGTTCTCCTTCTTCTTGCCGACGCACGAAATCTCGAAGTTGGTCTCGCGCGCCTCTGCATCGACGCCTTCTGTGCTGATTATGCGGGCGTAGGAGTCTTCCGCCTCGACCTCGGCGTTCAGCGGGTCGGCCTCTTCCGCGGTCGCGTCCATCGAGGCCAGCAGCATATCCACCAGCTGTTCCTCGCCCATGGAGGCGACTTTCGGGTCGAAGCCCTTGCGCTCCGGGTACTTGGCCTTTTTGGGCAGCGAGTAGTGCTCGTTGTGCGACAGCCTTGCCGAGCGCACTGCCTCTGCGACTGCGCGGTCGGCGTCCTGCTCGCGCGTGAAGAACGAATAGCCTATGCGGCCCTTGGCAACGACGCGCAGTCCGAACCCGCGCTCGAACGAAGTAGTGCACGCCTCTATCTTATCCAGCGAGCTCCTTGCTAGGAGCGAGCGGCCCTCTTCCATGAAGAGCTCTGCCTGGTCACACTTCGCAGCGGCTTTGGCCAGCAAGCGCTCCATCATCCCACGAGCATCTCCTTTATCCTTATGTGCGGCCCGCCGTCGCTCACAGGCACCATCTGGCCGGACTTCCCGCACATGCCCGGGTGGCCGAGCTCGAAATCATTGCCGCACGCCTCGACATGGCGCAGCGTGTCGATTATGCTGCCGACGAGCGTGATGTCGCGGAGGGGCGTGGTTTTCTGGCCGTGCTCGACGAGGTAGCCGTATTCCGAAGCGAACTGGAAGACGCCCGTGCTCGGGTCGACGACTCCGCCCTTCATGCCGCTGACGTAGACGCCGTTGACGCCTTCGAACAGCTCGTCCACGGCGTGGTCCCCCCGCTCGAAGAAAGTGTTGCTCATGCGGACAATCGGGAAGTCGGCTAGCGAAGACGCGCGCGCGTTGCCCGTAGGCTCTAGCCCGAGGCGCGCTGCGGTCTCGCGCGACTGGAGGAACTCTGTCAGGCGACCGTCCTTGAACAGCTGCTTGCGCCTCGCTTTCGTTCCCTCGGCGTCGTAGGGAAAGGAGCCGAACATGCGGGGGATGGTCGGGTCGTCGACTATGTTTACTTCGCTCGAGCCGAGCATGCGGCCGAGCTTTCCTTCGAGTATGCTCTTGTGATTCGCGACCTCGTCTCCCTCACACGCGTGGCCGACCATTTCGTGCGCGAACACGCCCGCCATCTTCGGGTCGATTATGACAGGCATGCGGCCCTTTGGAGGCAGCTTTGCTTTTTGCAGGAGCAGCGCTTTCCTCATGACCTTGCTGACGAGCGACGCCTTTCCGTCCAGCAGCTCGACGCCAAGCGTGCCGCCGTCGCTTTCACGCGCGTTGAGCAGCTCGCCGCCCTTCTTTGAGAACGCCGAGAATGTTACCAGTGAGCGCACTGCGTCGTACTCGATTGCGGCGCCCTCGCTGTTCACGTAGTACGAAGGGCCCCAGCCGTCGAAGTACTCGAGGTCGTAGGCCACGACGCCTTTCCGCGGCTCGGGCAGGAGCTCGCGGCAAAGCTTGACCTTGTCCTCTATCGAGTAGTCCAGGGGGTGCTTCTTGGGCTTGATTGTGACGTGGTCCCGCGCGGTGCTCGTGCCGGCAAGCGATGCGCCCATCGGCTTCTTGGACGCGGCTTTTGCGAGGCGGATGGAACGCTCGACCATCTCCCAGAGCTTCGACTCGTCCGAGGTATACGCGAAACCCCACGCGCCCTTGTGCAGCGCGCGTGCCGAGAACCCGCTGGCAGAGCCTGAGCCCGCTGCCTCGACATCTTCCTGCCGCAGGCGCACGCGGCTCGAGTGGGACAGCGCGGCGCGTATCTCGAGGAAGTCGGCCTTGGCCGTGACTGCTTTCTCGAGCTTGTCAAGCATCAGGCCACTAGTCTCCCGTGGTCCATGACGAGCCTGCCGTCGGCGTACATCCTGCCCTTGTCCATGGGCTTGATGAAGTCGAGGTGGGACGACGCGACGTTCTTGCCGCCGTAGCCGATGTTCCAGCCGATGGCGATGTGCAGCGTGCCCTTTATCTTCTCGTCGACGATGATGTAGCCGTTCGTGAACTCGGCCTTCGAGTTGCAGCCGATGCCGAGTTCTGCTATGCGCTTCTTCTCGCCCGTGTTCTCGGCGAAGAACTTGGTGAGGTGGTCGCGGTTCTTCTTCGCCTTGTATTCGACGACCTCGCCGTTTTTGAAGTAGAGCTCGATGCCTTCCGCGAGTCCGTAGCCGTGGATGATGTTCTTCGGTATCTTGAGCACGCCGTTCGCGCTGTGCTCGACCGGCGCGGTGAATATCTCGCCTGTCGGGATGTTCATGCCGACGTCGCCCTTCGCCAGGTCTTCGTCAGTCAGGAATCCCCGGTCGCGCAGGAACTCGCGGCCCTTGACCGAGAACGTGAGGTCGGTGCCGTCGTCGTGGACTATGCGGATGGTCTTCGCGCCTTTCAGTGCCTTGTAGTAGCCGTCGACCAGCTTTATCGTGCGCGGGCTGAACGACTCTTCTATCGAGCCGAAGACGATGCGCTCGAACTCCTTCGGCGAAATGCCCAGCTCCTTCGCTATCTGCGGGTGGGGCCAGCCCACGAGGCACCAGCGCTGCTGCTTCTTGTCCTGGATTTCCCGGATCTTCATCATCGGTGCTGAGTTGGTTATGAGCTTCTCGGCTGCGATTCCGCCCTTCCAGAACTCGTTCTCTATCGCGCCGATGCGAAAGGAATAGTCAATAACATGGCTGAGCGCGACGCTCATGGGCGACGCTTCTGCGAGCGTGTCCAGCGGCGGGAGCAGGTAGGCTTCACGGGTTTCCCTTGTGCCGCGCTGGGACATGATGACGTGCGCGCCCCGCTTTAGGCACTCGCGCCGGATTGATTCGGCCGCGGGCCGCGTGGCTTCGTTGAAAGCTATCGAGACGCAGTTACCGACCCCGGTCTTGGGGGTGTAGGCGCCCTTGCTCTTGATGAACAATGGGCCATAGTCGGTGCGCGTCAGCTCGTCGAGCATCTTGGTGATGCCATGCTTCTTGGCCTGGGCGAAAGTTATTTTCCCCTTGAGCAGCTTGCGGACTTTCTTTCCGTACTTTTTCTCGGCCTTGCGGATGCCTTCCTTGTTTTCCTTGCGCCGAATGTTCATTGTGTATTCGACGAGTTTTTTGCCTAGCTGCTCTTGGTCCATGTGCGTCACCGTGCATCATTATATACCGAGCCAATAAATAGCTATCGATGGCTGAAATCGTGTTTTTGGGCACCAGCTGCGGCCTTCCGACGCCGGAGCGGAACCACCCAGCGATACACTTCCAGTACAACGACCAGCGGTTCCTCTTCGACTGCGGCGAGAACGTGCAGCGCCAGCTCGCCACCGCGAAGCTGAGCCCCATGAAGATAGGCAGGATATTCATCACGCACCTCCACGGCGACCACTT
>Ga0315292_10002437_pt1 | contig 10449 bp, 7 predicted proteins | sample YL17G13_0_MG_FD_204029 | JGI IMG/M metagenome (GOLD analysis project Ga0315292, IMG submission 204029) | Sediment microbial communities from Yellowstone Lake, YNP, Wyoming, USA - YL17G13_0 | ecosystem: Environmental > Aquatic > Freshwater > Lake > Sediment | place: USA: Wyoming | collected... | reverse complement strand
CTCGCCCGCCGTCAGCGAGACACCGGCCTGCTGGCCGAGGTCATGGACGAGATCGGGGCCTGGTTCGCCTTCGACCGGGCCGGCGACATCACCGTAGCCGACGAGGTCGTTGAGCGGGTGCTGACCCGCGAGGCGCAAGCCGCGATGCAGACCGAGGCGAGGCCGTCGGCGAACGGACCGTCGTCCGGTCCCAGGCGGCACAAGCGATCGGCGGGCAGGCCAGGGCAGCCGGCCTTGTTCGAGGACCTGTTCGACGAGGGCGAAGACGACGACGATCTGCCGGACCGAGACGAAGAGGGCTTCCTTGAGGAGGACCTTTTCGACGAGGACGACGAGGACGACTGGGACGAGGAGGCCGACGGCTCGTTCCCGGAAAGCCCGCCGCTGGAGATGATGGAACTGTTCGTGGAGATCATGATGAGGGCGGGAGGCGAAATGCCGTCGCCAAAGAAGCTCGATGGCATCCTGGGGTCCGACCCGAAACTGCGAGAGCGGGTGATGGAAGTGTTTCGGAAGTTCGGACCGCCGGCCGGCTTCGGCGAGGTGCTTGAGGGCCTTGGCGAGGAGTTTGACCTTTCGGCCATGTTGCCACCCTGGGTCGGCAACGGACAGCGGGGCAAGCGCAAGAAGCAGCGTCACAAACGTCGACGATGATGAGGTGCGGCGATGGAAGTCAACGAACCGAGGCGGCGGGCCCCCTGGGCGATCCTGGGTGTGGACTTGGGAGCCACCGACGAGCAGGTCCGCGCCGCCTACATCGAGAAGGTCCGGCAGCACCCGCCCGACCGCGACCAGGAGCAGTTCGAGCAGGTCCGCGATGCCTACGAGGAGCTGCGCGACCCCCAACGACGCGCCAAGCAGATGTTCATTTCGATCGATCCGTATCAGGAACTGCCGTCGCTGCTGGGCGACCCGCCGGTGCGGAGGCGCCACGTGGGGCCGGCACTATGGCTGGCGGTGATGAAACGATAATATAGGGAACCGATGATGTTTGAGAACGACACAGAGCAGGTTTTGCCCGGCCTCGCGGGCCTGAACTCGTCCGACGGGACGTATGCCCCGTCGGGCAGCGATACGCCGCCTGAGCCCGATGGTCTGCCGTCATCGGACGAAGACGCCGCCGCCGCTGAAGGCGAGCCGCCTTGCCCGCCGACCGATACGGACCGCAAGCTTCGTCAGCGGATCGTCCGCCGTTTCGAGGCCTGGCTGGACGAGGTGCTCTCTGACGAGGCCCCGCCGGAGGGGCTCGACGCCGAACTGCTGGCGGAGCTTCAAGCGGATCAGCCACCGGGCCTGGCCGCCCCGGGCGAGGCGCCGGAGGACCTTGGCTCGCTCTGGTCGGCGATGACGGCCCTCGTCCAGGAGACGAAACTCCAGGGGCGGACCTTCAAGCAACTCCACGAGTCGTTGGGGCCCTTGCCGGAGTCGGTGCGCGGGGTGGTGTCGGCCCACGGCGAGGCTTTGGCGGCGGTCCACGACGCGGCCAGCCAACTGGACAACATGCACCAGCAGCAGGTGCACCAGGCCGCCGAGACCGCTCGCCAGCAGACCGAGGCTAAGCTGGTAAACGTCCTGCTGGACGTTCGCGACCGCCTGGTTCGCGGTGTGGACTCCGCCGGGCGATTGCTTCCTGATGCCCGCGCGAACAGGCCGGGCTGGCTGGGCAGGCTGCTGGGGCTCACGCGCCAAGCAGAGCGGGCGACCGGGGCAGCCGAGGCGCTGCTGGACGGCTGCTCGTTGAGCCTGGCGCGGTTGGATGAGACCCTGGCTGAAATCGGCGTCTCTGAAATCCCCTGCCAGCACCGGCCGTTCGATCCCCAACGAATGACTGCCGTCGCCGTCGAGCGAACGGCAGAGTGGCCCGAGGGTACCGTGGTCGAAGTGTACCGCGCAGGCTACCAGTGGCACGGGTGCATGCACCGGCTGGCGGAGGTCAAGGTGGTGCGGCGCCCCGCGGAGATCGGCTCCGCCGAGGCGCAGCAGGAAGGCGACAGCCATGAGCGAAGGTGAGATCATCGTCGGCATTGACCTGGGGACCACCAACTCGGAGATCGCGGCCCTGGTGGGTGACCGCCCCCGCGTGCTGGGTCCGACGGGCGACAGGATGCTCCCGTCGTGCGTGGGGTTCTCGCCCACGGGGCAACTCCTGGTCGGCCAGGCGGCACGAAACCAGTCACTGCTGTACCCCGAGCTGACCGTCCGCAGCATCAAGCGCAAGATGGGCAGCGACGAGAAGGTCCTACTGGGCGACAAAGCCTTTACCCCTCAGGAGGTCTCGGCCCTGATCTTGCGCGAACTGGCCGAATGGGCCGCACGGGAGCTCGGTCAGCCCGTCCGAAAGGCCGTCATCACCGTGCCGGCCTACTTCTCCGACGCCCAGCGCCAGGCCACCCGCGAGGCCGGGGCGCTGGCGGGCCTGGAGGTCGTGCGCATCCTGAACGAGCCAACGGCCGCCAGCCTGGCCTACGGCTCCGGCGACGCCACGGCCCGCACCGTCATGGTCTATGACCTCGGCGGCGGGACGTTCGACGTCTCCGTCGTCACCATCCAGGACGACGTCACCGAGGTGCTCGCAAGCCACGGCAATAACCACCTGGGCGGCGACGACTTCGACCAGCTCATCCTCGACAGGCTGCTGACGCAGTTCCGGGACCTGCACGGCATCGACCTGAAGGACGTTCACCCGGCCTCGCACTCGCGCCTGCGATGGGCGGCCGAGGAGGCAAAAAAGAAGCTCAGCTTCGAGCCCTACGCAACCGTCCGCGAGGAGTCGCTGGCCACGGTGGACGGCCGGGCGCTGCACCTGGAGGCGGAACTGTCCCGCGCCGATTACGAGGACATGATCCGCCCGCTGGTGGAATCGACTCTGGACAGCGTAGCCAGGGCAATGGAAGACGCCCACAAGACCCCCGCCGACATCGACACCGTGCTGCTGGTCGGCGGCTCGACGCGGACGCCACTGATCAGCGACGTGCTCACCGAACGCATGGGCGCCCGCCCACGACAGGACGTCCACCCCGACCTGTGCGTCGCCCTCGGCGCCGGCCTGCTGGCCGGGCGATTGGCTGGCCACGACGTGCGGCGAGTCCTCGTCGACGTCTCGCCGTACTCCTTCGGCCCCAGCTACATGGGCCAGCGCGATGGGACCTACTACCCCTACTGCTACCATCCCATCATCCACCGCAACACTCCGCTGCCCGTAACCCGAACGGACGAATACTGCACCGCTTATCCCAACCAGACCATGGTCGACGTGGAGATCTTCCAGGGCGACGACCCCGACGCCTTGAAGAACATCCTCGTCGGGCGGTTTCGCGTCGAGGGCCTTACGGCCATGGAGGACAGGAACAACGTCCTCTGCCGCATGAGCCTCGACCTCGATGGAATCCTGAAAGTCACCGCCACCGAGAAGCGGACCGGCAAGAGCAAGTACATCACCATCCGCGACGCCCTGAAGCCCAAGAGCCCCGAGGAGATGGCCTTCGCGGCCGACCGCCTCCGCCAACTCTACCAGGCCCGCGCCGCCGACATGGAGGAACTCTTCGACGCGGGCGGCATTGACGGGGAGCAGCTCGATGAGTCCGATGCCGGTATGGACGTCATCGACGTCGAGGCCGCCGAGCCCGACGCCGATTCGCTCGTCGAGTCGGCAGGGACACTGGCGGCTCCGCCGTCCGGCCAGGCCGCCGGGGCTGCCCCGCGGACGGGCGAGGGCGTTTACGTCGGCCAGCCGGCCGTCGGAGTTGATGCGCCCGGTGGAAGCGCCTACGGCGACGCCCGCGAGCTGCTCGACCGATCCCGCAAACTCCTCGCCGACGTCCACGACGAGGACCGGGAGGAGATGATCGACCTGCACGAGCAGATCCACCAGGCGATGAGCCGAAACGACGCCCAGGCGGTCGCCGCCGCCGTCGGGACACTCCGCGAACTGCTGTTTTTCGTGGAGGGAAAGTGATGCCAGCCGCCCAATCCCCACGCTGCCCCGCGTGCCAGGCGCGATTCCGCCGACAGCGCACCTGTACCCGCTGCGGCGCCGACCTGACGATCCTCATGCGCCTCGTGGGACAATCCTGGCTGGCCCGACAGGCCGCCCGCGTCGCCTTGCGCACCGGCAACCTGGACGCCGCCCAACGCCTCGCCGGCCACGCACAACAGCTCTGCGACACCCCCACCGGCCAGTCGCTGCTGGCCTTCACGACCTGCGCGAAACGCGTCGTCAGCACCCTTGGCACCTTGACGCCCACGTGACAAGCCAAGGCGGCTGGTTAGGGTGCCATCCCGAAAATCGCATCCGGATTTCGGGGACAGATACCTCTATTCCTTTTGGGACATCGGTCTGACGATACTCGGTCTGCGCCACCCAGGCAAGCCTATTATCGTATCTGTCCCCGAAACTCTGAAACTCTAGAAGCCGATATTGAAGCCTCCCGCGGCGGCGTTCATGACGCCTTCCAGATCCCGGCGCTGCTCCGCCGAGAGGACTTCGGGCGGCTCGTATTGCACAAGATGGCGCTCCACCTCGTCGTGGGCCCGCTGCATGAGGTCCGGGGCTCCGCCGGCCCGCCCCTGTAGCTGCGTCCGGTCGATGACCGGCCCGGGAATGTAGTGTTCCTGGTGGAAGTACTTGAGCGTATGGTCGGCCATCAGGAGGGTCTTCTCGCGGAGCAGTTCGTCGAAGAGGGCGTCGGCAGGGAAGTCCTCGCGCGGCTCCAGGCCCGCCACGAGCCGGCGGGTCATGTTGCAGATCTCGGCGTCGAAGACGAGCTTCTCCAACGACATGCAGCTCTCGAAGTAATGCATCCCCGGGCCCGAGACGCTGTTTACCCCGGCCAGACCGGCCAGGTACAACCCTCCGCCGGACTCGAAGCCCGCCTGGGCGTCGAGTGTCTTGCTGTCGCTCATGCCGATGTACGCCTGGGTGGGCAAGCCCAGATACTTGCCCACTTCAATGTAGGCGCAGTCCATCAACTGCGCCTCCACGGCCGAGATGCTGGCCGCCATCGTACGCATGTCGAACACGCCCGGCGAGCCGCCGTAGAGGATCGGCGCGCCGCTGCGCGTGGTCTGGGAGATCACGATGCCGCTGAGGGTTTCGACCGTATGCTGGATGACGCAGCCGACAACGGAGATCGGCGAGACCAGGCCGGCCAGCGGCATGGTGATGATCTCCACGGGAATGCCCAGCTCGGCGCACCTGGCGGTGTTGTCGGCCGTAGTGACGCTCCATTTCAGCGGGGAAGTGGGGCAGCAGGAGAAGATCGCCAGCGGTTTCTCGCGCAGGGCCTCGCGGGTGCCTCGCACGGCCTGGAGCATCTCGGCCATCACCTCGAAGCCGCCGATCGTGAACGCGCCGGTCACAATCGCTTTGCTGGTGGTCTTCAGCAGCGCGTACAGGCGAATGCTGTCGCCGATGGCCTTGGGCACGTCGTTGGGCACGACGGCCGTGGAGGAGTAGTCAATCGCGTCAAGCTGCTCGACGAGCTTGGCGTAGCGGAGCATGTCCTCGGTCGATACGGAACGCATCTGGCCGGTATTCGCGTCCAGTATCTTGATGGCCGCCGAGCCTGGCGTGAAGTGCACCTTGTCGCCGGACAGGTCGCAGCAGCTCTCGCCGGCGATGTTCCACAGTTCGATCCGGCGCGGCGCCGACCGAACAGCCGCCTCGACCACCTCGCGAGGCATCCGGACGCACTTGCTGCCGGCATCGACCCGACAGCCGGCCTCGGCAAGTCTCGCCAGCAACGCCTCGTGAGGCAGCATGACGCCTTTGGTATCCAGCAGCTTGTAAGCCTCGTCGAGGATCCGCTGGATGAGTTCGTCGCTCAGGAATCTCAACCGTGGTCTCATGTTGCAGTTCGTCCCTATCCTGATAGTTCCCATGTGGATTTATGCTCACGACCATCGTGGGCCTTTTCGATGATTCTATCGCGTTTCCGGACATTGGCAAGCTCTTGTCCCACCGAATAATTCGGTCGTGGCCTTGCTATAAGGACTTACGACGGGTTGCCATCGGAGTGCAAATACCTCCGACGACCAGATCACGTGGGCTGAAGGCTGGGTGTCATGGTAGCCCAGGAACCGCATGAATTGAACAGTTGCTGGGGTACCTAACTGCTTCGGAATCGATTTCTTATGGGCCATGGTTGCTCATTTCCCTGGCCCAGCATGGCACCCAGGCAAGCCTATTTTGGTATCTGTCCCCGAAACTCCCCGAAACTCTCAGACCAGGTAGTCGAGGAGTTCCGCGGCACCCGCAACAAGTACCTCGCGCTGGCCGAACCGATGCTGCTGCCAGGCCGGGCAGGACACGACCTGGATGGCTCGACGGCATGGCAGCATGCCCAGAAACCGCGACCAGTTTGGAGACGGGGTGGTGTCGGCATATTTGACCTCCACCGGCAACCAGGGCTGGCCGTCCCGAACAATCAGGAAGTCGATCTCCTGCTTGTCCTTGTTGCGGAGCAGGAAGAGTTCGAACTCGCCCTCGCCGGTGTCCGTCCAGAAGTGGCAGGCCTTCAGAAGATGGCAGGCTATAAGGTTCTCGAACCTCGCGCCGTTATCGGGCACGATGGCGTAGTCCCAGAGGTAGACCTTGCCCTCTCGCCGGATGGAGCGGGTGATCCGCTTGCTGTAGGGCTTGACCTCGAAGAGATAGTACAGCATTCTCAGATAGCCCAACCAACGTTTGACCGTAGGGATACTGACCTCCAGGTCCCTGGCCAGGGACGCCATGCTGAAGGGGGAACCCACTCGTTCCGGCAGCAGAGAGGTCATCATCTCGATACGCCCCAGGTCAGGCAGGTGGCTGAGGTCGCGCAGATCCTCCCGGACGACCAACTGCTCCCGGCTGCGCCGCCAGAGCCGCGCCAGGCGCTGGTTCTGCGCCAGAAACGGCTCCGGGAAGGGACCGTAGGTCATGAGGGACGCAAGGCTTTCCTGCGAGCCGCTGGTCTTCTTCTGGGCTCGGGTAAACAGGGCCTCGACCGCTTCGTCCGGCCCCAGCACCGCCGGGCGGTGTAGCTCGCGGATCGAAAAGGGGTGGAGACGGAAGCTCAAGTGCCGCCCCAGGAGGCTGTCGCTGCCCTTCATGTAGACGTTCAGCCGGGCGCTGCCGGTCACAAGGATGTCGCAAGGCGTCTCCAGGGTGTCGAACACGCCTTTGAGGTTCCGCTTCCAGCGGCGGTCTTTGTGGATCTCGTCCAGAACAAGCAGAGGGACATTCTCGCCCTCGGCCCGAGGTACGATAGCGGATGGATTTATGGCCCAGGCCCGGCGGAACTCGGACTGATCCCAGTTGCGGTAGATCCCGATCTTCCTTTGCCGCAGCAGCATCTTGGCCAAGGTGGTCTTGCCGCATTGTCGCGGCCCGGATAGGAAGGCGATCTTGTGGGCTGAGAAGGCCAGGTCCTCTATGGGTTCTGCCAGTGACCGTGGTTTCATACTGACCAAATTAACGGCTTACATTAGTACGGTCAAGGCAATTCTGTTGCGGCCAAGCGGATCGTTGTTGTTCACCCGAACAATTCGGCCGCGGCCTTGCCATAAGGTGTCCTGTGGGACAGACAGACCCGGCGGGCGCGGCAGGTGTCCCGATCTAAGGCCACGATCTGAGGCTTGTCCCCCGCCTGGGCAATCCGTACAATACCCCGGCAACCTCCAGATAAGTCGGGAGTATCCGGCGATCGATCGGAAGATTGTGTTCGCTCCTGGTCAGACGGTTCGCTGGGATGTTCCGTCGACGACCGCAGTTGTAATTCGAATCCAGCCAAAGGAACGAGATTAACCATGAAAGTAAACCCCCCGCCCCCGGGCACAGCACCTCGCCAGCCTGACGGCCAACCCAAAATCAAATTTCCTATCAGTTATCAGTCAGTAGATTCACGAAGGGCCTGAATTTATGGATAAGCGTCCTTCGGGCTTTTGGCTGCTGGTGGCTGCGGAAGGCGTTCTGACAGCCGGCTATGCTATTTCTTTCCCCTTCCTGGCGATTTATCTTAGTACCCGTCGGGGTGTGCCCATGGCCTGGGTGGGAGTGTTCCTGTCCGTTTCAATGCTGGTCGCTTCGGCGGCACAGTTTATAGGCGGCGAGGTTTCCGACGCCATAGGGCGGCGCAAAGTTATGGTGTTTTCACTGGCTCTGCGTTCAGTTCTTATAGCGGTTATAGCCTGGATAGTTTACAGCGGGGCGGGGTTGTGGGCTGTTTTTGTTTTTCATCCGCTGGGAATGTTTATCGGCTCTTTTTTCCATCCCGCGGCCAGGTCATGGGTGGCGGATTTTGTGGGCCCGGCGCGCAGGCTGAAGGCCTACGGTTTCCTGCGCATGGGCAACAACGCGGGCTGGGCGCTGGGGCCGGCGCTTGGAGGGTTTCTGGCGGAAGGTTCCTACGCGCTTATGTTTTTTGTGACGGCCGGGGTTTACGCTGTTTGCACGGTTATAGTGGCGCTCTCAATTAAGGACGCTCCGGGGGCGGCCAGCGGGAAATTCTCCCCCCCGCGCTTTAGCGACGGAGCCGCGACTTTAAGAAACAGGCAGTTCCTGCGCTTCTGCGTTTTTACTTTCACCATGTGCGCCGTTATGAGCCAGCTTGTGGTTTCAACATCGCTTTACTCAAAAAAGTATCTTGGCTTCTCCGAGAAGGAAATCGGCCTGCTTTTTTCCATAAACGGCCTGATGGTGGTGGCGCTGCAGTATTTTGTGACGCGGGTGCTCCAGGCGCACCGTCTGACGGCGGGGCTTGCCACGGGGGCGCTTTTTTATGGCGCGGGGTATCTTGCTTTCGGTTTTGCTCCCGCTTTCTGGGCGGCCGGGGCGGCCATAGTGGTGGTGACGCTGGGTGAGATGGCTGTTTCGCCGGGCCTGCAGGCGTTGGGGGCCAATCTGGCGCCGCGCGGTGAAAAGGGGCGCTACCTTGGCGTGCAGGGCGTATTCCAGCAGGTGGGCAGTTCGGCGGGCATTCTTGTGGGCTCAAACGCCATAGGCCTGATAAGCCCGGTTTTCCAGCAGGGCCCATGGTTCATTGTGGCTTTTGTAGCGGTTGTTTCCTCGCTCGGTTTCCTGAGCCTCGGCCGCAGGCTGTCGACCGAGCAGGAGGGCCTCCGCAACCCCGAAGCCCCCGCCTCTCCCGTAGAATCCCCCGAAACGGTGTAGGAAACTAGTGTCAGTCACGAATGGCACTGCCGTCTGTAGACCCATGATATGTAGTCGGTTATGTCATGCAAGTTCCTTTCGCAGTTCATCTCGGGGGCGGGTCGTAAGAGGATAGCGGTGTCGGCGGCGTTTGAGGACGCGCTGTTGTCCAGTTCAAAGCCGACGGTTGGGCGATTCATGGCGTCCGTTGTGGCGCGCACCATCGTCAACCCCCAGGCTTCCTTGCCTTCACCTGTCACCATCGTCTGGCCGGGCTTGTCGGATGCTAGCACGTACTTCTGCCCCTTGTATTCGCCTGTCACCAGATTGCCGGCGTTGGCCATGTCGCCAGCGAAGGCCAGCCAGGCGTATTCGGAGCCCATACTGCGAACGTCCAGAACTCGGCCGTCAACCCTCTTGAGCCACCAGAATCCAATCCGCCCGGCCTTTAGCCAATCCATGTAGCTGTCCCGCTCCGCGCTGGTCAGCGAGGAAGCACTCGGGGCGGTACGAAACTCCAGCTTGCTGCCGGCCGGCTGGGTGGCAGGCCCGCCGGGGATGGGCTCCAGCCTGGCCTGCATCCGAACGGTCCGCGTCTGGCCCGGGGCGATTGTGATGGTCTCCTTGGCGGCCAGCATGTACGGATGGGCGACCATTGCCATTGCCCATTCGGCCTTGACCAGGCCGGGCATTACGCGCACACGTGCGTGTCCATTCGGATCAGTCTGGCATCCGCGTGCCCAGTTCATCTCCGCGTTGCTCACGAATAAAAGGGCATTGGCCACGGGCAGGCCGTTGGGGTCCACCAGGCTGAGGTCGAGCATGGCTCCGGTGGTCGCTTCGACCTTCACGTCCCGTGTCGTTTTGCCGGCCTCCACCTCGGCACCGGCGGAAGGGCAGACCCACGCCGGGCGATCCGTTGGCCCGCAGACCTCTCGTAGCGACCACGTGCCCGGCCGAAGCCCGCTGAAGCCAAGCCCGCCGTCCGGTCCGGAGACAGCCCTTGCGTTCTCGAGTCCCCACATGGACCCGATCATGACGGCATTGAAAGACAAGCCGGCAACGCCCTTGCCGGTGAGCTTATCGACAACCCTCGCCTCGATGCGTCCGGCCTTGGGAAGGACAATCATCGCGTCGGTGGATGTCGAATACTGGCCGAACCCGTACGGCTTGGGGTTGGAGCCGGTGAATAGCAGTCCCCGGCCGGGCGCGCTTACGAGGAACTCGGCCTGCGCCTCTGGCGGGACCGCAGCCAGCTCGAACCGGCCATTGGGGTCCGTCCTGGTGTCGAGCCATTTCATCGCTGGCAGACCGATAACGTC
>Ga0315292_10002435_pt1 | contig 10454 bp, 8 predicted proteins | sample YL17G13_0_MG_FD_204029 | JGI IMG/M metagenome (GOLD analysis project Ga0315292, IMG submission 204029) | Sediment microbial communities from Yellowstone Lake, YNP, Wyoming, USA - YL17G13_0 | ecosystem: Environmental > Aquatic > Freshwater > Lake > Sediment | place: USA: Wyoming | collected... | reverse complement strand
AGGTATGTATACGAGTCCAAGATCAATAAGCCATTTTTTGAAAAAAGGAATGCTTAGAACATCTGTATACGGATCTCCAGGGTTTATGTAAAGGAAAATTCCGATAAGAAAAGCAAGGAGTATCTGCATGCCGAATTTCTGATACGCTCTGAGTCCTTTGTGACTTTGCCGTACAAGCTTCATATAGTCATCGAGGAGGCCGATACCACCAAAACCGACAAGCGAAACAATCAGTGCCCATATATACATATTCCTGAGGTCTCCCCACATCAAAATCGCGAGGAGTATACAGAGGATAATAAGGATGCCCCCCATTGTCGGTGTTCCTGCCTTGCCCATGTGAGCCTTTGGCCCGTCTTCCCGTATCTGCTGGGTTACGCTTAACCGCTTGAGTTTACGGATAATCCATGGCCCCAGCACCAGTGAAAAAAACATGGCCGTAAGCACAGCAAGAGAGGTCCTGAATGTTATATAACGGAAAACATTCAGGGGAGAAAACCAGTCATGCATGCCGTAGATGAGGCTGTATAACATTATCCCTCCAGAACCCTCTCCATATGCATCCCTCTCGATCCTTTTATCAGAACCGTGTCACCGGTTCCCCATATATCCCTGAGGAATCTCCCTGCCTCTTCAGGATTGTTTAGTATATATACGCTGCCGCGAAATTCAGATGCAGCAAAGGCCATACGCGGTCCCACTGCAATGAAAATATCAATGGAGAGTTCTGACATGCATCTGCCGAGTTCCCTGTGTGCTTCCTCTTCATATGAACCAAGCTCAAGCATATCTCCCAGGACTGCGATCGACCGTCCCTTCCTGATTCTTGCCAGCTCTCTTACCGCTACTTCCATGGATGCCGGATTGGCGTTATACATATCACTGATAATCTTTATGCCGTTGAATTCCCTGAACTCCAGTCTCATGGGAACTCCGGTGAAGGAATCGATTGCTTTTTTTATGTTCTCAGGATCAATATGAAAAAGATATCCGATCGATGCTGCTGCGAGAAGATTGTAGATATTGAACATTCCTGATATGTGTGCGCTGACTTCTACGAACTGATTTTCTCCAAAGTGCAGGTGAAATGCCGACCCCTGTTCGTACAGGGTTATATTCGTTGCACGGATATCGGCAGGTGTTTCTATCCCGTATCTCATGATTGCACCTTTGAACCCTGAAAGGTGAATTCCCTCCATGAGAAAACGGTCATCTGCATTCACCACAACAACTCTGACGGTTTCGAGGAGCTCGAGCTTGGTCTTTCTCACCGTCTGCATATCGTGAAATCCTTCAAGATGGGCACGGCTGATATTCGTAAGAATCCCATAATCCGGAACCGCAATACCACAGAGCTCCCTGATTTCCCCGGGAGCACTTGCGCCCATCTCCAGAACAATGATCTGATCCTCGTCGCTGATCTTTGTGAGGCTTAAGGGCAGTCCGATATGGTTATTGAGATTACCGGTGTTTTTGAGAATCCTGTATTGAGTGCCAAGGATTGAAGCGGTCAGTTCCTTTGTTGTTGTCTTTCCGTTTGAGCCTGTCACCGCGACAACCGGGATATCCTTTTTTATCCGGAAAAAGCGTGCAATATCCTGAAGGGCCTTCAGGGTATCGGGGACCTGTATGATAGTTTTGTCTTCTCGATGTGCTGTTTGCGGCGCATGGACAATTGCACCACTTCCTTTTTCCAGTGCCTGGGGGAGAAAATCGTGGCCGTCAAACCGCCCGCCTTTCAATGCGAAAAACAATTCACCTTCCTGTATGTTCCGTGAATCTATGGACACCCCTGCAAAAGAACCGGCGTTCCTGCGAATAATCTTTCCCCCTGTAGCTGCAATGATATCCTCGATGGTTAGAACAGCCATATCCTCTCTTTCTTGACATGCAACATTGTTCATCGAATATCGGACAAGCAGCGTTTATTCTTTATCGCTTCATTCAGAATTTCCCTGTCACTGAATGGATACCTGATCCCTTGTATCTCCTGATAATCTTCATGACCCTTACCCGCAACGAGCACAATATCTCCCTCCTTTGCCAGATCGACCGCTTTTTGAATTGCTTTCCCCCTGTCAGCTACGATGAGATAATTTTTGTTGACAGTTCCTTCCTCGATGTGTCTGATAATCTCGGATGGATCTTCCGATCGCGGATTGTCGGAGGTTATGATCACGAAATCGCTCAGTTTGGTTGAGACCTCGCCCATCTTCGGTCTCTTGCCCTTGTCCCGGTCTCCTCCGCATCCAAAAACGGTTATGATGCGGGGCTTTTCCTGATATCCCCCTTTTTTCAAGGAGGGATGAGGGAGTGAAATAAGTTTTTTCGCTGTAAGGATCAGCCGTTCAAGCGCATCCTCTGTATGTGCATAATCAATAATGCAGAGAAATCCCTGGCCGGCATCCACCTTTTGGAATCTTCCTGTAACGGTCCCTGTTTGTCTGATACCCTGCAGAATCATCTGCCACGGGACTCCCAGCGACAGAGCAGCGGCGGCGGCGGATATAATATTATAGACATTCGGCAGACCAAGAAGAGGGGACGAAACGTCATATCTGCTATCCCGGTATGATAGGGTAAACTGTATCCCCCGGAAAGAGACCTGTATGTTGTGTGCGACCATATCAGCGCCGTTTTTAAGCCCGCAGGTTACTATCGTAAGTTCAGGAGATAACGTTCTGAGCTGAGAAGCCAATCTTTTACCGTACTGGTCATCGATATTGATGACGGCTGTACCGTTCCTGTCAAGGAGTTCGGTAAACAACCGTTCTTTTGCCCTAAAATAGTCTTCCATGGTCTTGTGAAAATCAAGGTGATCTCTGGTAAGATTCGTAAAGACCGCAGTACGAAAAACAGTCTTCTCAACCCTGTCTTGTGCAAGAGCATGGGAAGATATCTCTGCGACAGCATGGGTGCAGCGGGACAGCAGCATCTCACGCAACAGACCCTGAAACTCAAGTGATTCAGGTGTGGTATGCGGCGCGGGATAGAGTTTGTCCTTTATCATATAATGAATGGTACCGATCAGACCGACATCCTTTCCCCATGACTCAAGAATTGACTTCAGGATATAGGTCGTCGTTGTTTTCCCGTTTGTGCCGGTTACCCCGGTAAGAATCAGCTCTTCCGACGGACTTTCATAAAAATTATTCGCAATGCAGGCCAGTGCCTTCCTGCTATCCTTAACAAGGATATATCCGTTTTCCGCGCCGCTGAACTCTTTTTCTGCAGCAATCATGATCGCACCCTTATTCTTCGCATCTCGAATGAATGCATGACCGTCAAACTTTTCGCCCCTGATTGCCACAAAAAGATAGTTGTCTTTCACCTGCCGTGAATCATATGCAATCCCTGCGATATCCATGTCAAATATCTCGTCTTTCTGCATCCGTTGCATGTAATCGCATCCCTCCAGTATCCTTCGCAACATCATCTCAGGACCAGTAAAGCATGCTGTCCAAGATTATCTTCCCTCGGCACATTGAGGTATGATAATGCCTGTCGTGTAATTTCCCTGAACACCGGGGCGGCAACCACTCCACCATAAATCTGCCCCTTTGGTTCATAAACGATAACGATCATAGCCAGCCTCGGTTTATCAGCCGGAACAAACCCGACAAATGAACTGACATATTTATCCCTTGAATACCTTTTGGTGGCCGGATCAATCATCTGCGCAGTTCCTGTCTTTCCGGCAACCTGGTTGCCGTCAACTGATGCGCTTTTGGCAGTGCCTCCCTCTTCCGTTACACTTTTCAAGATGTTTTTAAAGGTTTCTGCTGTCTTTGCAGAGATAATACGCTGGACATCATTGTCTCTGAATGAAGCAATAATTCTGTTGTCTGGAGAGATTATTTCCGAAACGACATGAGGCCTCACGAGGAACCCTCCGTTTGCGATTGCAGAATACGCCCTGAGCATCTGAACCGGCGTCACCGCTACTTCCTGCCCGATTGATATTGCTCCAAGTGATGTTCCCGACCACCGCTCCGGCTTATGGATCCAGCCGGAAACTTCACCTGGCAGGTCAATACCTGTTTTATCACCGACCCCGAACAGTTTCGAGTATCGATAGATGTTTTCCTTCCCGAGTTTTATGCCGGCCATAATCGAGCCGACATTGGATGATTTTTGTATGACCTCTTTAAAGGTAAGAACCCCGTATTTATGAACATCTCGAATTGTCTTGCCGCCAACCTGGATCCCTCCCTTACTGACATCGAACAATGTGTTCGGGTGTACCAGCTTCTCTTCGAGAGATCCTGCTCCAATGACGATCTTAAAGGTTGAGCCGGGTTCATAGCAGTCAGTTATAGCCCTGTTCCTTTTCTCAGATCCCGATACGCTTCCGCCCCTGTTTGGATCGTAAGCCGGCCTGTTCGCGAGAGCAAGGATTTCACCGGTATAGGGATCCATCATGATTGCTGCTGCTGCAGCAGCTCTCCATTGCTCCATCGCTTTGTCAAGCTCCTTCTCGACCAGACGCTGGAGGACTTCATCAATCGTCAGTACAATATTGTTCCCTTTCGCTTCCATATTCACTCCCGATGAAAGGGTTTTTCCGCTCGCATCTCTCTCCAGCAGCACCTTCCCGCCTTTCGCCGTCAGGTACTTGTCGAACTTGAGTTCAACGCCTTCAAGCGCCTGATTGTCTATGCCGACAAACCCGATAATGTGAGAAGCCAGTTCTCCCTTGGGATAAACCCTCTTTGCTTCAGTCACAAATCCCAGGCCCTCAATATCAAGGTCTCTAACCTTATCTGCAATTTCAGGAGCGAGTTTTCTCTTGATCCATACAAATCTCCCTTCGTCAGGTATTTTCGCAAGGATTCTCCTGGGTTCTTTATTAACTAACGATGCAAGCTTTTTAATGTCTTCTTTATCAGCAGTGAGGGCTTCCGGATCGCAGTAGAGTGATTCGAGTTCAAGGTTCAACGCGAACTCGCGCCCCCTCCTGTCAAAGATGGTCCCCCTTCTCACCTGAATATCTTCAACTTTGATGTGCTGCTGCTGAGCCTTCGCTGTAAGACGTTTATGGTCGATGATCATGAGGTCGGCAAGACGCAAGGACACGAGAATAAAACTGAAGATGATAGCAGTATGAAGAATAACCGCCCTCTTTTTACTCATCCCCCCACCTCTAAACGTTTTAAGGTTCAGCCAATTGCTTTTGCTTCAGCGATGCTTGATGCGGTAAAGACCTCAGCTCTTTACCGATATGAACTACCTTGAGCCTGTCGGGCAGGACAAAGCCCTCCTGATCACTCGGGGATGACTCCAACCGCGCAAACGACCACAGACTCGTCTTTTCAGCGAATAACATTTTTCGGTCCCTCAGGCAATGCATCTTCTTTTTTTCAAGTTCACCGAGGTTGTACTCCAATTTCAAGAAATTTGACCTCAGGTAAACCAAACCGAACACGCCGACAAGTAAAAGGATTATCAGGAAAGGCTTCAGCATAAACGATACAAGATGCATGCTTGTTTTCCGCATTATATCTTCTCCGCCACTCGTAATTTTGCACTCCTTGAAGAGGGGTTCATTCTCAGCTCTTCGGGTGCAGGAGTTATAGGTTTTTTTGTCATAATTCTGAGCAACCCCTTTTTTGCGTTATCTGCCATAAAATGTTTGACTATCCTGTCCTCAAGTGAATGGTACGAAATAACGCATAGTCTTCCGCTTTGCTTCAGAAGATTCAGTGAAGCATCCAGTCCTTTCTTGAGCTGCACGAGCTCCTGATTGACAGCGATTCTCAATGCCTGGAACGTCCTCGTTGCAGGGTGAATCCTGCCCCTCACTCTATATACTTTTTCAACAATCTTTGATAATTCGGAACATGTTTCGATCAGCTTTCTCTCCCTCGATTGTGCAATCGCCTTTGCTATCTTCCTTGCGAGGCGCTCTTCACCGAACTCACGTAATATTTTCTCGAGTTCATTTTCGGGATATCTGTTCACCACATCGAATGCAGATAATTTTTGGTTCCTGTCCATTCTCATATCCAGGAGTGCATCGGATGCGAAACTGAACCCCCTCCCCGGACTCCTTAATTGCATGCTTGATACCCCGAGGTCAAACAGAACACCGTCCACTGCGGTGATACCGTCTGTGCAGAGCAGATGTTCCATGTCAGAAAAGTTTCCTTGCATCAGTGTCACCCTTGAATCTGAAAGCCTCTTTTTTACTCTCTGCAGCGCTTCATCGTCCCTGTCTATCCCGATGAGCCTGCCATCAGAGCCGATCCCTTGTAATACTGCTTCTGCATGTCCCCCGAGTCCGGTTGTTGCATCGACATAGATCCCGTTCTGCTTTACGTTGAGCATCTCCACCGCCTTTTCCCGCATAACCGGAAGATGGTTGATCTCTGCTGTCAATCGACGTATTTACCCCTAAAAACCAAGCGCCGCAAGGCCTTCTTCCATCGATTCCCTGTCTATCTGTGAAAGGTCAACGAGTTTATCCCACTCATCTCTGTCCCAGAGCTCGATCCTGTCTACCTGACCGACTATTACGACATTGCTGTTGATATTCGCGTCTTCCCTGAGGGCAACGGGGACGAGAACTCTCCCCTGTTTATCAATATCTGTTTCGACTGCTGAACCGATAACCCTTCTCAGAAAAAACTTCATATGTTTATCGGAACCTGGCTTTGTCCTGACCTTGTCATGGAGTCTGTTCCATTCCTCCGCTGGATATATGCGAAGACATTGGTCAACCGGGGCATTGGTGATGTAAAGTTTTGTGCTATAATTACTCGTTATAATATCCCTGAAAGGAGCTGGGATGATAATTCTTCCTTTCGGGTCAACGGTGTAATAATATTTTCCTGAGAAAGCCGGCACGTTCCCTCCACTTTTTACCACTTTCTACCACAACATGTTAGTGTGGGGGAAAACGATTGTCAAGAAAAAAATACCATTTCCCATATTATGTACAAAACCAGACAGCATACTACTATATATTGTTTATTCGCATTGCAAGTCCATCATTCCTGTTTGGATTGAGAAAAGGATCACGAAGAACAAAAAAACAAGTGAACTGAAAAACAAGATATCAAATGCATTGATTATTTTCTTATTCAAACAGTTCATCCTCATACATGGATACTTATTCATAGACTCTTTTTTCTTTTAAATATCATCTTCCCGAAAGTTCTCGGCACCGGCAAGGATGATGTCCGCTTTTCCCTAAATCAGTCAAAATCATAATCCCGTGAACCCGTTGACTGGCATGAGTTTTTCTTTGATTCAGTGATTCATTTTTGCCTTGACAAAAGGATTTCTTCCTTGATACTGTTATTTCATCTTTATTCATTTTTTCTAACTAATTCTTTTTTATGAAAGGGGGGAAATATAGATGACTAAAGCAGAATTAATCGACAAAATTGCTTCCGGCACAGGGCTCAGCAAGGCAGATGCTTCGAGGGCACTGGATTCTACATTAAATGCCGTCAGGTCAGCTTTAAAGAAAGGGCAGAAGGTTACGCTCGTTGGGTTTGGAACCTTTTCGGTCGTGAAAAGGAAAACAAGAAAGGGCCGTAATCCAAGAACCGGTGATGTTATTACCATTCCTGCCGCCAAGGTCCCGAAGTTTACTTCCGGCAAGTCGCTCAAAGATGCAGTGAAATAAACTTAAGATATTGAAAGGGGCAAATCTCTGTTTGCCCCTTTTTCCTCTATAAAGCCATGCACCACATATGCGCTGAGAAACAATAAAAAGGGAGGGATTGATGCTTGTTGAATTCAGCATAATACCGATTGGCGTCGGAAGCAGCCTTGGAGCTCACCTTGCAGATGTATTGAAGATTGTTGATGCAAGTGGTCTTCCCTATAAGGTCAATCCGATGGGGACAGTAATCGAAGGTGAATGGGATGAGGTAATGAAGCTCATAAAAAAATGTCACAAAACTGTCATGAAGACCGGTGAGAGAAGTGTGACAACCATATCGATCGACGACAGAAAGGGGAAACCGAACAGAATAGAGGAGAAAGTAAAATCAATAGAACGAAGGATTGGGAAATCTCTAAAAAAATAGGGGCGACGACCATGGATAAGCTCATGAAAAAACTTGAAGACAGGTTTACGCCTGAATAACGTGCTTCACGAATTTCTCTTCATCTTCCCGTGATTTCACACGGCCTCTCATCTTTTCGTCGAGGAGTTCCCTGAGAATCTTCGCATAGACCGGTCCCGGTTGTATACCCATTTTCTTCAGATCATCGCCCGTGAGTACTGTCTTGACATTTCTCAGCTCTGTAAGATAACGGGATATCACCTTCTTCTTCTGCCGGTCCAGGCTGAGTGCCATCGAAAACAGAATGACCTCGAGTTTCAGGGTATGTAAAAGCTTATAAATCTCCACAGGATCACGGACAGGGAGTTTCCTCACGACATCTCTCGCAGATACAATCCCCTTAATGATCATATCCTTTACTCTCGGTGATGGGGACAACCGTTCCATTACAGTTTTGATATCCTCTTCCTTCAACCCGGACAGTAATGCCATAAGATACAAAACACCCGTTTCCGGTTTCTCTTCCAGGAAGAGGAGATTAAACCACGAGAGCGTTTCATGCATTGAGCCGAGCGTTGCTTCAAGCTCTTCGGTGAAGACAAGGTTTGACTGGATGACTTTGAGGAGGCCGAATTCTGAAACTCGCTTGAGTGTCCTGATCGGATCAGTCTCTTTAAAGGACAAGAGCAATTCTTCATAGAGTCTCGGCCCGGACAGTTTGTCAAACAAATTCATTTCTATAGTCGACTTGATCAGGTTTTCGGTATGTTTGCTGATCTTGAATCCGAACCGCTCTGAGAATCTGACCGCCCGGAATGCCCGTGTGGGGTCTTCGACGAAACTGAGATTATGAAGCACCCTGATTGCCTTTTCTCTGAGATCCCTCTGCCCGCCGAAAAAATCAATCAGGATGCCGAAATCCTTTGGGTTTAATTTGACCGTAAGGGTGTTGATCGTGAAGTCCCTTCGGTACAAATCCTTCTTAATGGATGATGTCTCAACTTTCGGGAGTGCTGCAGGAGACTCATAGTATTCTGTTCGTGCCGTGGCCACATCAAGCTTGAATGGGTGAGGGAAGATCTGTGCAGTCCCGAACTTCTGGTGTGTCCTGACTTTCGCATGCAGTTGTTCCCCGATCGTCCGTGCGAAGAGAATCCCATCCCCTTCGATAACGATATCAAGATCAAGATTCGCTTCCCCGCGCAAGAGGTCTCTCACGGATCCCCCGACAAGATACGCCTGAAAACCCAGTGCTTCCGCCACCTCACCAGATAGTTTGAGGAGGGCAAATATCTCCGCGGGAAACTTCTCCTTCAGCCAGGAGGACAGGTTTCTTCCCATGGTCAGCCGTTCCTTGGTAACCGTTTCCTCTATCTTCCTGCGCCTGAGGAATTCCTCGTAGAGCGTACGCAGGAGATCCGTCCTCGTTATAGCGCCAATAATTCTTTCGTTTTCAACAACAGGCATGAACCGCTGGTTTTGTTCTATCATCAATGTTTCGATCTCCCGTATGGGGGTAAGCGGTCCCACGGTTATCGCGTCGCTCGTTGCAAAGTCCGCGGATTTGCTCTTCCCAAAGCCGAGGAACAGGGCTTTTTCCACGATTTCGCGTGATATAAGGCTGATATATATATCTTCCCTTAAGATAGGGAGCACATTCACTCCGTACCGGGTCATCATCGCCTCTGCTTCCTTGATCGGGACATCCCACTGAATGCTGATGACAGGCCGGGTCATGATATCAGATGCAACCTTTTCCGGCTTTACATTGACTCTGATGAGCTCCAGCAAACGTTCCTCGACTATTTCGAGTGCCTCTCCCTTGATGGTCGCAGATGCAGCTGTCGGATGCCCGCCTCCCCCAAATTCTCTCATCACCTTGGACACATCAAACTCCGGAACCTTGCTCCGGGCGACAAGCAATATTTTCCCTTCCATGCTGAGGAGGGCAATCACCGCATCAATATCTTCCATGTCAATCATCCTGTGGGCAAGATGTGCTGCATCACCGAAATACTGTTCACGGGCTGCCTTCGCAACTTTTATCCGTATTCCGCCAACAACCATTTCCTGTGATGACTGGATGAGCTCATTGAGGAGGTCAAATTCCTCCATGCTCAGTTCCATTTTGATGAAGCTTGAAACGATATTCAGGTTTGCCCCTCTCTTGAGAAGATACGAAACAGCGAGGAGGTCTCTTTCCGTGGTTGAGGGGAAAAGAAGACACCCTGTTTCTTCGTAAATGCCGAGGGCAAGAATCGTTGCCTCCATCGGCGACGGATGGAGTTTCCTGTTTTTCAGTATCTCTGTAAAGATTGTTGCGGTTGCCCCGACAGTTTCAATCTTTTCCAGCTCCCCCCTTATGTCCCCTTTATGAAACGGATGGTGATCATAGATGTGAATCCTGATTTTCCTGCACGTGAGCAGCTCTGCAAA
>Ga0315292_10002432_pt1 | contig 10458 bp, 10 predicted proteins | sample YL17G13_0_MG_FD_204029 | JGI IMG/M metagenome (GOLD analysis project Ga0315292, IMG submission 204029) | Sediment microbial communities from Yellowstone Lake, YNP, Wyoming, USA - YL17G13_0 | ecosystem: Environmental > Aquatic > Freshwater > Lake > Sediment | place: USA: Wyoming | collected... | reverse complement strand
GACTGGCGGCTCGTCCCCCAGCCGAGTTGCAGCGGGCGTCCGGCGTCGGGCCCGCCAAGGCGGCCCGGCTGCTGGCGGCCTTCGAGGTCGGCCACCGGCTGGCGCGGGAACTGCGCCCCCCCTCCCCCCGGATTCGCAATCCGGAGGACGTGATGCGCCACGTCGCGCCCCGGCTCCGGGACCTGCCGGTGGAAGAATTCCACGTCCTGGCGCTCGACACCCAGAGCCGGGTGCTCCGGGACGTGGCGGTGACGCGCGGACTGCTGGATAGCTCGCTGGTGCACCCACGCGAGGTCTTCCGGGCCGCCATCGCCGAGGCGGCCGCCGGGGTGATCCTGGTGCACAACCACCCGAGCGGCGATCCCACGCCGTCAGCCGAGGACCGGGCCGTAACCCGCCAGCTGGTGGCGGCCGGGCAGCTGCTCGATCTGCCGGTCTACGACCACGTCATCGTGGCCGGAGACCGGTTTACCAGCTTTGCCACGGCGGGGCTGTTGTAGCCGCTGGTCTGCCGCCTCCAGCCAATCCATTGACCAGCCAGCCCCGGCCCGCAATCCTTGTACCGAGGGTTATGGCCGAAACCGAAACCGTCGTCGATCTCCCAGCGGACTTTCGCGCGGCACTGGAACGCCACGCGGACCGGCTCGATCTTGACCTGATCGAGCGGGCGCTCCGCTTCAGCGTCTCCGCCCACCGCGGCCAGAAGCGGATGAGCGGGGAGGACTTCGTCTCGCACAGCATCGCCGTGGCCACCATCCTGCTCGGCCAGCTGCTCGACACCACCTCGATCGTGGCGGCGCTGCTCCATGATGTTGCCGAAGACGCCGACGTCCGGATCGAGGACCTCGCCGGGGAGTTCGGGCCGGAGGTCGCCGGGCTGGTGGAGGGCCTCACCAAGATCTCGAGCCTCACCTTCCGTTCCACCACCGAGGCCCAGGTCGAGAACTACCGCAAGCTCCTGATTTCGATCGCCAAGGACGCCCGCGTCATCATCATCAAGCTGGCCGACCGGCTCCACAACATGCGGACGCTCGAGCACCTCCCCGAGGAGCGCCGCAGTCGGATCGCCACGGAGACGCGCGAGATCTACGCCCCGCTGGCCCACCGCTTCGGCATGGCGGGGATCAAGGCGGAGTTGGAGGACCTGGCTTTCAAGTTCCTGGAGCCGGAGGAGTACCAGGCTTTGGCGGACCAGCTGGCCGCCAAGCGTACCGAGCGGGAACAGATGATCCTGACCCTCAGGATTCCGCTCGAGGCCGAGCTTCGCCGTGCCGGGATCGAAGGGTTCGAGGTGACCGGCCGCCCCAAGCACCTCTGGTCGATCTACCAGAAGATGCGGCGCCGTGGCTCGGGGCTCGAGCAGATCTACGACATGATGGCGGTGCGGGTGATCGTCCCCACCGTGCCCGAGTGCTACCACGTGCTCGGCCTCATCCACCACAAGTGGACGCCGGTGCAGGAGCGCTTCAAGGACTACATCGCCAGCCCGAAATCCAACGGCTACCAGTCGTTGCACACCACCATCTTCGGGCCGAGTGGGCACCTGTACGAGGTCCAGATCCGGACCCTCGAAATGCACCGCACCGCCGATTACGGCATTGCGGCGCACTGGCTCTACAAGGCGGACGCCAAGCAACCCGACGAGCTCGACCGCCAGTTCGGCTGGTTCCGCCAGCTTCTCGAACTGCAGCAGGACACGGCCAGCCCCGAGGAGTTCCTCGAGTTCCTGAAGGTCGACCTGTACCAGGACGAGATCTTCATCTTCACGCCGCAGGGCGACGTCAAGCAGCTGCCCAAGGGCGCCACCGCCATCGACTTCGCCTTCCACGTGCACACCGAGATCGGTCTTCGCTGCCAGGGAGCCAAGGTCAACGGCCGGATCGCGCCGCTCCACCGCGAACTCAAGAACGGCGACACGGTGGAAATCCTGACCGGGCCGGCGCCCCGCCCGAGTCGCGACTGGCTCAGTCACGTCACCACCGGGCGTGCCCGCAACAAGATCAAGCAGTGGATCCGGCACGAGGAGGAGAAGGTCAGCCTCCAGCTCGGCCGGGAGATCATCGCCCGCGAGGTCCGCCGGCGCCGGCTCCCGATTCCGGATCAGCGGGCCCTCGAACAGGCCGCCCCGGCGCTCAACCTGACCAGCGGCGAGGCCCTCGAGATCGCGGTGGGACGCGGTGACCTGGTCATCGGCCAGGTGATCCGGGCCCTCTTTCCGGACCTGCCAGGCGACGAACTGAGCCCGGCCAAACCGAACGTCTTCGGCCGCGTGATCGACCGGATTCGGCTCGGGCGCGGCATCAAGATCCAGGGTGTCGATGGGCTGATGATCCGGTACGCCCAGTGTTGCCAGCCGGTTCCCGGGGATCCGGTGGTGGGATACGTCACCCAGGGCCGGGGGATCTCCATCCATCGGGCCGACTGCCCGAACCTGCTCACGCTGGAGTCGTCCGAACGACGGGTTGAAATCGACTGGCAGGAGCTGGAGGGCGAATCGTTTGCGGTCCGGCTGGTGCTCAACGCCGAAGACCGGCGCGGGCTCTACGCCGACATCATGAGTGCCATCAGCGCCAGCGGCACCAACATCCGCCAGGCCGACCTGCACACCAAGGACGGGTCCGCCTTCGGCGCCATCTTCGTCGAGGTGGACAACCTGCCGCACCTCGACAAGGTCCTCAAGGTGATCCGGAAGGTGAAGGGCGTGACGTCGGTCGATCGGCGCGAGGCGAGCCCGACTGGCGGAACGCCGCTGACGGCCTAACCGCAGCTCAGGGGAACCCATGGCGTCATACTGGCTGCTCAAGACCGAACCCTCCACTTATTCCTGGGACGACCTGGTGACGGCCCGCCGGGCCCCTTGGGACGGGGTCCGGAATGCGACGGCGCTCTCCCATCTCCGACGGATGCAGCCGGGCGACCAGGCGCTCATCTACCACACCGGCAAGGAAAAGGCGATCGTCGGCATCGCCACGGTCGTGTCGGCGCCCTACCCGGACCCGAAGGCCGGTGACCCGAAGCTGGTGGTTGTGGAGCTGGCAGCCGGAAGGCGGCTGCCAGCGCCGGTGACCTTGGCCACGATCAAGGCGGACCCGCGCTTCGCGGACTTCGGCCTGGTCCGGATCGGCCGGCTGTCGGTGGTGCCCGTGTCCGCGGAGCAGTGGCGGGCCATCCTCGCCCTGGCCGGGGGATAGACAGGCCCCGAAGACAGCCCGAAGACTGGCCGGTTATATTGCCAGGATGGCCAGCCCGCAGTTCGAAGTCATCGCCCCGTTCGAGCCCGCCGGCGACCAGCCCCGCGCCATCGCGGCGCTGACCGAGGGACTCCGCCGCGGCGACCGCTACCAGACCCTCCTGGGGGTGACTGGGTCGGGGAAGACGATGACTCTGGCCAAAGTCATCGCCAACCACGGGCGGCCGACCCTGGTCCTTTCCCACAACAAGACGCTCGCCGCCCAGCTCTACGGCGAACTCAAGCAGTTCCTGCCGCGGAACGCGGTCGAGTATTTCGTCTCCTACTACGACTACTACCAGCCCGAGGCCTACGTCCCCTCGACCGACGTCTACATCGAGAAGGACGCCTCGATCAACGAGGACATCGAGCGCCTCCGCCTCCGCGCCACGTCCAGCCTGATGGAGCGCGAGGACGTCGTCATCGTCGCCACGGTCAGCGCGATCTACGGTCTGGGCGACCCGCTCTCGTACCGCAAGCTGATGCTATCGATCCAGGTCGGGGAGGAGCGGGGACGTAACGGCATTCTGTCCGACCTGGTCGCCATCCAGTACAACCGGAACGACGCGGCTTTCGAGCAGGGGTCGTTCCGGGTCCGCGGCGATACGGTCGAGATCTTCCCCGCCTATGAGGAGCAGGCCGTCCGGGTTGAGCTCTGGGGCGACACGGTCGAGCGGATCAGCAAGATTCATCCGCTCACCGGCGACACCATCGCGCAGCTCGACCGGTGCGCCATCTATCCGGCCAAGCATTTCATCACCGAGCGGCCCGCGGTCGAGCGCGCGGTCAGGCTGATCCGGGATGAGCTGGCGACGCGGCTGCTGGAGTTCCGGACGGCCGGCAAGCTGCTGGAGGCGCAGCGCCTCGAATCGCGAACCCACTTCGACATCGACATGCTTCTCGAGGTGGGGACCTGCCCGGGTGTCGAGAACTACTCGCGCCATCTCAGCGGCCGCCGCGAGGGCGAGCGCCCGGCCTGCCTGTTCGACTACTTCCCGCCCGATTTCCTGGTGGTCGTGGACGAATCGCACGTCAGCCTGTCGCAGATCGGCGGCATGTTCAACGGCGACCGCGCCCGGAAGCTCACCCTGGTGGAATACGGCTTCCGACTGCCGTCCGCCCTCGACAACCGCCCGCTCCGGTTCGACGAGTTCCTGGCCCTCGTCCCTCGGATGATCAACCTTTCCGCCACGCCCGGTGAGCTGGAGCTGCGCCTCTGCGGCGGCGCTCCCGTCGAGCAGATCAATCGGCCCACCGGCCTGGTCGACCCTGAGGTGGAGGTGCGGCCGGTGAAGGGTCAGGTGGACGACCTGCTGCACGAGATCCGGCTGCGGGCGGCGCGGAGCGAGCGGGTGCTGGTCACCACCCTGACCAAGCGGATGTCCGAGGATCTGAGCGACTACCTCCAGCAGCACGGTGTCCGCGTCCGCTATCTCCACTCGGACATCGACGCGATCGAGCGGGTCGAGATCCTGCGCGGGCTCCGGCTGGGCGAGTTCGATGTCATCGTCGGGATCAACCTGCTGCGCGAAGGCCTTGACCTGCCGGAGGTGTCGCTGGTCGCCATCCTGGACGCGGACCAGGAAGGTTTTCTCCGCTCCGATCGGTCGCTCATCCAGACCGTCGGCCGGGCCGCGCGGAACCTGCAGGGAAAGGCGATCCTCTACGCGGACCGGATGACGGGCTCGATGCAGCGCGCGCTCGACGAGATGGACCGACGCCGGGCCACGCAGCGCGCCTACAACGCCGCCCATGGGATCACCCCGACGTCCATCGTCAAGTCGGTCGAGGAGACCCGCCTCACGACACGAATGGCCGATGCGCGGACCGAGAGGCCGTCACCGAGGCGGGAGTCGGTCCCCACGCCCGACCTCCACGACCCCGCCCAGCGGGAGGTCTTCATCCACGCGCTCGAGCGGCAGATGCGGGAAGCCGCCGCCAACCTCGAGTTCGAGTTGGCCGCGATGCTCCGTGACCAGGTCAACGACCTGCGCGCCGCGTCGGCGCCGGACGTGCGCCGCCTGCGGGCCACGCGGCCGCGGAGGCAGCGGGCATGACCCCGCCGCTCAGCGAAGCTGGCCTGGCCAGCCTCGGCGCCAGCCTGGCGAAACGGCTCCCCTGGGGCAGCGTGGTCTGGCTCGAGGGAGATCTTGGCGCCGGGAAGACCACCCTGGCGCGGTCGCTGGCGGCCGGGCGAGGTGCCCGGCAAAGCGCCACCAGTCCGACGTTCAGCCTGGTTCACCGCTATGAGGCCAGCCGCGGCCCGGTCTATCACGTCGACTGCTATCGGCTCCGAAGCCCGGACGAAGCCTCCGAGCTTGACTGGGCCACGATGGTCGAGGGGGATCTGCTGCTGATCGAGTGGCCGGAGCGGGCCGGCGCCTGGGCCCCGCCACCGGATCTTCGGGTCCGGCTCGACTACACGGCGGGCGGCGACGCCCGGATCGCCACCCTCGATCCCGATCCCGCGGCCGGGGACGCGTGACCGCGCCGATCAGACTGGCGTTTGATTCCGCCACCGACCGACTGTCTGTGGCTGCCGACACCGGACCGGCGTCGGCGGGGGTCGAGCTTGCCGTCGAGGGCGCGCGCCGGCACGCGGCCTCGCTCCTGCCGCTCATCGAGCAGATCCTGGCCCGGCTCGACGGTCGCATCGACGACCTCGCGCTGGTGGCGGTGAGCGACGGCCCCGGCAGCTTCACGGGGCTCCGCGTCGGCATCTCCGTCGCCAAGGCCATCGCCCTCTCGGCCCGGATTCCCCTCATCAGCGCCCCCAGCCTGCTGGTCCGGGCCGCCGGTGTGGCCCGCCCGGGCGATCGGGTGCTGGCCTTGTCATCCGCGCTTCGCGGAGAGGCCTTCGCCGGCGCCTGGCTGTTCGATCTGGCTGGCGGAGTGGTGGAGCTGTTCTCGCCGCGCGCCATTGGTCGCCCCAACCTGAGCGCCCTGCCGCCTGTGAACCGGATCGTCGGCGACGGGCCCGCGGATCTGATCGCCGATCTGCGGGCCCGCACCGGCGCGGGGGTGGCGAGCCCCACGGAGTCCTGGCCATCGGCCCTGGCGCTGCTCCGGTTGGCAGGAATGGCCGGGGGCACACGCACGATCACCGACCCGGCCACTTGGGAGCCGACCTATGGCCGACCGGCCGAGGCGCAGGCCAAATGGGAGCTCGAACATGGACGACCGCTGCCGGATTCGGGCGTCGATCCCGGCTGACTCGGCCCGGATCGCCGAACTCGAGCGGGTCTGTTTTCCCGACCCGTGGAGCGCTGCCGGCATCCGGGAGGTGCTGGAGGCGCCGCACTGCCTCGGGTACCTGGCTGAACTGGGCGGGGTCGTGGTCGGGTACGCCCTTGCCCGCTGGGTGGCGGAGACGGCTGAAATCCTGAACCTGGCCGTGGAGCCGCCCCACCGGCGACGGGGGATCGCCGAGGCTCTGCTGGGTGAGATTCTTGCCGCGCTCGCCGGCCGGGGTGTCCACGAGGTGTTCCTGGAGGTGCGCGAATCGAACCTTCCGGCCCGGGTACTCTACCAGTCCCGGGGCTTCTGTCTGGCTGGCATGCGACGTGCCTACTATCGCCATCCGGTGGAGGACGCGCTGGTGCTTCGGCTGTCCCTCACCGGGGTGGCATAGAATTGCTTCCGATCGCGTATCTTTGGTTGACAAAACAACTTACGGTTCCTATACTCTGCCGGGGTCCGCATTTTCGACCCGAGTTTCTACCCCGGAGGGCACTGTGAGCCGAAGCCTGAACAAAGTCATTCTGATTGGCAATTTGGGGGCTGATCCCGAAGTCCGCAGTACTGCCAACGGATCCCGCGTGGCCACGATCTCTGTCGCCACGAGCCGTCAATGGAAGAACCCGGCCGGCGAGCGGCAGGAAAAGACCGAGTGGCACCGGGTGGTTTGTTGGAACAACAAGGGGAACGCGCTTGCCGACGTGGTGGAGCGCTATTGCAAGAAGGGCGAAAAGGTCTACATCGAGGGCAGCATCGAGTACCGGTCCTGGCAGGATCGGGAAGGTCAGACCCGCTACACCACGGAAATCACGGCGCGTGATCTGATCCTGCTCTCCAGTCGGTCGGCCGATGCCGACGAATCCTCCTCATCCCCGAAGGTGGCGGCGAACGCCGCTCCTCGGAAGGAGGAGTCGTTCGGCGATTTTCCGGAGGCCCTTGATGCCGAGGACGACGATCTCCCATTCTAGGCTCATCACGCTGATCCTCGCGCTCGCGGCCGCTCCTGCGGCCGCGAACGCGCAGGACAAGCCCGCGACTCACACCGTCAAGGCGGGCGACACTCTCTGGGATCTGGCCAAGCGATACCTCGGCGATTCCTTCCTCTGGCCCCAGATCTACCGCGTCAATACCGACGTCGTCGAGGACCCGCACTGGATCTATCCAGGCGAGGTGCTCCGCCTGGCGGCCGGAGAAGGGGTGAAGGCGGTTCCGGCGGAAGACACCCCCGCGCCGCAGGCCTCCGAGCCTCAGGCCCCCGCGCAGCAGGTCCCGACGGAAAAGGCACAACAGGCCACCGGAGGGCAGGAATACCCGATGCCCGAGTTCGCCCGTCGCCGGGCGCCGGGGTCGACGGAGGGCCTCCGCCTGTATAGCGAGTCGGAGTCGCATGCCCTGCATGCCAGCGATTTCTACTCGTCGGGCTTCATGACTGAGGGCCGGGACCTGCCCTATGGCCAGATGCTGGGACCGGTCCAGCCTCCGCAGATCCGCTTCATGCAGGAAGGCAAGTCGGCGGTACCGCATGAGATTGTTGGTATCCGGCCGCCCCAGGGCGGTAGCTACGCCGCCGGAGACACTCTCCTCGTCTTTCAGTTCGAGAACGGGTTCGCCGGATACGGCGATCTCGTCATCCCGACCGGACTCGTCCGCATCATCCGGCAGGCCGACTCGCAATACCTCGCCGAGGTGATCCAGATCTTCGGGGCGGTCCGCTACGGCCAGGACGTCATGCCGGCTGAGAAGTTCAATGCCGGTCCCCTGGGGCGGCCAGTGCCGACGGCGGACCGGCTCAGCGGCACGGTCCTCGGTGCGCGCGGGTTCCGTGAACTGAAGGGGCCGAACACGCGGATGTTCATTGATCTGGGCCGCGAGCAGGGCGTCGCTCCCGGCGACATCTTCGAGATCCACCGGGTGCCAGGCCCCCGGCCCGGGGCGGCAGACAACATCGACGACCTCATGGCCGAGGGCCGGGTTGTGCATGTCGGCGACCGCTCCGCCACGATTCTCCTTCTGCGGGTGATTTCCCCGGACATCCTATCCGGAATGACGGTGCGGCGCGTGGCCAAACTGCCGTCCTGAGTTCCTCCGACTCGCTGTGCACGAACCGCCGACTGGCCCGTCTCCCGGGATCAGTCGGCGGTTTCGCGTTCGGGGTTGGCACCCCCGGCCCGACTCGGCACTTTAACTGAGGGCCATACTGCCTTAATTTCTCAGTACTTAGCCCTGTCCCTCCCCGACCCATGGAGCGCCGATGCTGCTGCAGGCGGAGCCCACCAGTCCGCTTTCTGCGATCGATCTGGTCCTGAGCTCCGGACCCGAGACCATCGTCGTGCTGGCAGTCACGGCCTTGCTGTCACTGGGCTCCTGGTTCATTGTCGGGCTCAAGTGGTGGCAGTTCCGCCGTATCTCGGGCCAAAGCGCCCGGTTCTTCACGGAGATCGAGAAGACCCCCGGGCTGCGTGAGGCCTACCGCTCAGCCATGAAGCTGCCACCGTCCCCCTACAACCGGCTCTTCCGCGAAGGCATCAGCTTCTACAGCGAACTCCATCCTGGCGCGCTCAGCGAGGCAGAGAAGGGCACCTACAGTCTCTCCGCTACCCAGCTCGAGGCGCTGAAGATGGTGCTCGCCAAGGAGATCGCCGCCGAGCGGGACGTTCTCGCGCACTCCGTCCCTTGGCTGGCGACGATCGGAGCGGTGAGTCCCCTCCTTGGTCTGCTTGGCACGGTACTCGGCGTCATGTCGGCCTTCATCGGAATCGCGACCAAGGGGAGCGGCAATCTGGCGGCGGTGGCGCCGGGTGTGGCCGAGGCGCTCACCACAACCGTTGGTGGTCTCGCCGCGGCCATCCCTGCCGTGATGGCGTACAACTATTTCGCCGGGCGGGTGGATCGGTTCGAGGGCGAACTCGAAGGGTTCGGCAACGAACTGGTGGGGTGGATGGCCCGAGAGGGGCTGCTCTAGCATGGCCGGCGGCATCAAGGCGTTGGGATCGGGGCGGCGGGGGGCCATGCCGGTCACCGCCGATATCAATGTCACGTCGCTGGTGGACGTGGCCTTCGTGCTGCTCATCATCTTCATGATCACCGCCCCGATGATGCAGGGGGGGGTCGACGTGCAGCTGCCGCGAGCCACGGCCCGTCCGCTTTCCGTCAAGGAGGGCCTTGTCATCACCGTGAACCGGAGCGGCAGGGTCTTCATCGACCGGGACGCGATGTCGTTCGAGGACTTCCGGACCACCTTCCGGGCGATCCTGGCGCGCCGCAAACCCTCGGGCGTGTACCTGCGTGGCGACAAGACTGCCCCGTACGGCGACGTCGTCCGGGTCCTCTCGGTCATTCGCGAGTCGGGCGTCACAGACGTGGGACTCGTGGCCGAGGACGAGCAGCCCCGGTGAGTGTGCGCGCGGAGCGGTTGGGCAGGGAAGGGCTGGTGGCCGGGCTCGCGGGCACGACCGTCGCGCACGGGCTGGCCGTGGCGACTCTCCTGCTCCTGGCGGCACGGGAGTCGAAGCCAATGGGCACCGTGTACGCGGTGAACCTGGTCGCGGCGCCCGCCGCGCCGGCAGAGGTGAAGCGGGCGGCGTCGGAAGCGACGCCGCGCGCGGTGTCCACGGAGCGGACGGCTCCCATCGCCCCGGCGAAAAAGTCGGCCAGGTCGGTACCGACCGCGCCATCCAAGTCGAAGCCGCAGCCGCGGACCGAGGCGGCCCCGCCGACGGCGAGCGCGGTGCGGCCGCTGCCGGGTGAGACGCCATCCACCGGCACCGATATCGCTAACGTCAGCACGCCGGGCGCGGATTTTCCGTTTCCCCAATACCTCCGCAACATCGTGACGGAGATCTACCGGCGGTGGCAACGGCCGGCGGGCTCGCCGGCGCTCCGTACCGAGATCGCCTTTCTCATCCTCCGGAACGGCACGGTCCATGACATCCGGGTCGTGAGCCGCTCACGCAGCTTCTCATTTGACCTCGGTGCCCAGGGGGCCGTGGAGG
>Ga0315292_10002430_pt1 | contig 10460 bp, 6 predicted proteins | sample YL17G13_0_MG_FD_204029 | JGI IMG/M metagenome (GOLD analysis project Ga0315292, IMG submission 204029) | Sediment microbial communities from Yellowstone Lake, YNP, Wyoming, USA - YL17G13_0 | ecosystem: Environmental > Aquatic > Freshwater > Lake > Sediment | place: USA: Wyoming | collected... | reverse complement strand
GACATGTTGAGTAAGAATCTGATTCAGAAAGGCTTCAGGTTTGTCGGTCCGACGATCTGCTACGCACATATGCAAGCAACCGGAATGGTAAACGACCACACAATTGATTGTTTCAGATATCAGGAACTAATAGCAACAATATGAGGCATATATTCACGAACTGATTCAGAATCATTGAGAGCCGGGTACGCCGCTCCCGGCTCTCTCTAAGGAGGAGAAGAAGAGAAATCGCCCTTCAAATACAATCCTACCAGAAGCCAGAAAAAATTACTTGACGACTACCCTACGATAACCCTACGATTCCCCTACGAACGACCAACATTATTGTTAGTTCTAAAAGATTAGCGATAGATTTTGCATTGATAGCTACAATTCGATGATTTAAATTCGTGGTAACATTCCACAGTGGCCTATAAAATGGAAACCGCTCCAGGTCAAAATCGTGCCTGGAATATATTGGAAAAACTGGGCGAGGGTGATGCTGGGGAGATATTTCGTGTGGAGTCTCTCCTGGATCGTTCGAATGCTATTTTGAAACGCCCACGCCGCAAAGGTTTCCCTAGCGACATCATCCGACAAGCAGCTCAAATTGAAAAAGAAGCCCAAATTCTAGCTGCACTGGCAAATCACGATTCTTCGGGTGAATTAGCCAGGGTACCCACGATCAAAGATAAAAGCAAACCGGGGACAGAATATTCTGATCGGTATTTCTTAGTCCTATCACCGGCTTCTGGATTGAGCCTGGCGGAACTTTCGCGTATCGCCCATTTCCAATCCATTTCTACCGATATCGGGTTGACCTCACCCGCAACTACTCCGCTCGATTCTTTCTTCATCGAAAATATCGTTCAGCTAGGCAAACTTCCGGATATGCTACTACTCCGCGCCCTGACCAGCGCGATCGACTATTTGGAGACGATCCACACCTTGAAGGTCGAAACACCCAGCGGCACGATCTATGGCGTATTATGGAATGATATTAAACCAGATCACTTTTTCTGGGATCCTGTCGAAGCTCATTTTACTTTCATCGACTGGGGAAATGCACAATTTCTTGAATCTGACGGTATAACCAAAGATCGCCAATACTCACGCATGGGCGATTTTCACCAATTGCTCACATCTCTAGGCCAGTACATCTTAGAAACCGCGCCTGATCTTTTCCAAAAACTGGACTGGCCAGAGAATGTCCTGCCCTCTAACACCTATACTGCCGGAATATTACCGTTGAAAGAAAGAGCTAACGAACTACTCAATGAACAGCAGACATTGCTGGATCGTGCGCGACTTTCTGAATCTGATATTATCCATGATCTAAACCCAACACTTGAACAAATCAGCCAGCTTAGCGATATCCATCAAGATATTACATCAAGGGGCGAAATTCCAGATCATCTTGGCGCTACCCAATTCTATTCACGGTTATCACAAAAACTAATAGATGCTGGTGAAATAACTCACTTTATTGAGCTGTGTGCATGGGCAAGAAAAATGCCAGTAGTAGATCCTCAAAAATTCATCTTATTGGGCAGGATTGCTGAAATCGCACAAACTGGGGTGCTCCCCCATACTACACTCTTGTCTGGAGTGGAAGGAGACTGGTACTCGGCTCTATGGGAGTTGCGGCTCGCATCTCTAAACCAAAATGAACCGGCCTGGTGGGATGATCTTAGCTCGCAGATTCGATTTAAGGAAAACGGGGGCGAGGTTCTCCGGCCATTGATCGCACTCAACCGTGCGATTCATGCCTTGCAATTTACTGCCTCTCAATCTGAGGAAAGATTTCCTTATGATGAATTGGCAAAAGTTCTACTCGATTCCATTGTCCCTCGTTGGATCCAGCCAGAACCCGATCCTCCCGATTCAGGGATTCAATATACCGAGATTGAAAACATCGTTGGGAAAATGGCGGAGCTTATCCCCGAATCAGCCCAAATGCTTAATCAGGCTCTGGAGCAACCGCGCTCACAGGTGAAAATCGCGATTGATGCCTGGAATCGCCAGGATTTCGAATCCGTCAGGCGCGCGCTACGATACATTTTCTTCTGGGACCCTGACCGTAGACGTCTGATCCAGGCAGATCAGGTACTTCAAACTGCTATTACCTGGTTATCCGAAATCCGTACTGGCATGACCAATGATGAACCCCTGCTGGATTTTATTACCAGACTTGAGTTGATCGGCAGAGAGCTCCGCAACCAGATAGCACCCACACCCTGGTTAGATAATTTACTGGATGCTTTTAAGCAACTCCGCAAGGGAGAAGAACCAACTGAGGTATTGATCCAACATCCCGATCTGCGCAACGAATTAGGCTGGTTGATCTCCCTGGAACCACGCCGTCCACTATTGACCTCATCAAATACCATCGCCTCAATTGAACGTCAAACCAGGCTGGAGTCGCTCCGACCTACACTTTATGGTATTAAAGAAGGTGTATTAGGTCATGCAAAAGGCATTATTCTCTCTGATCCACTGGACACCTGGGTACCTGAAGCACGAGGCTCATCTGCACGGTTATTTTCAGGATCTTTACTCGCTCCTGGCGAACAACGCCAGATTGTGGCAATAAAATTGATGCGGCCGGATCAGATTGATTATGCTCTTCCGCTTTTCCGAGAAGAAGCGGGTATTTTAAGCTTGATGCATGATATTCCCGGTGTCGTATCGCTGATCGAAACCGGTTTCATCGAATTGGACCATTCCCGACTTCCTCCGGAAGATCGCAACGCTACAGCAGATGATTTAAGAGGGATTGTCATAAGATATGGTTTGGATTCGACACATAATTTTCTAGCTGACCTGGAGACCAGAACTGGACAGGGTTGGATTCCATACATCGCAATTGAAAAATTCAATCGGAACGATAACCTGCTATTGCTTTGTGACACCGGTTATACAAACGGTCGGTTCTTACCCACATTGGAAGGGCTAGTGGTGGCAATCCAAATTTGTGATATCCTGGATGCTGCGCATGCGCGAAATATAATTTATCGAGACCATAAAATATTACATTATTATTGGCAAAATGAAATGAACGGAGTATACGCAATCGACTGGAATGTGAGTAAGCGCTTCCCTGCTGGGCTTTCAACCTCCGAGACCCAGTTTGATTTGGTCCAATTCGGAGCGCGCGCATTGCACTACTTACTGGTGGGAAGAGCAGCCCCTGGGGCTTTGCCGCTTGGGCCAAATAAACCAGAGGAGATCGAAGCAGCGGCTCATAGCTATTCTGTACAGTGGAACTACGATGACCAACGCCTGCCCAAAGATATCAAAGAGATCCTACATTCTGTGTTGGCAGGTGAATATAATTCTGCCAGAAAATTGCGCGATGATTTGATGGTCATCTTTCTAAAACTTTCTGGGCTTGTGAATGCCACAGGAGGATAATTGGCTACTTTTGAATTTCTTCAAACGACATTTCAAGATCTGGTTTCACAAGAAATTCCCCCGCTCCGTGATTTACGCAAAACTCTCCTGGAATTCGAAGAATTCCTGACAACATCAGAATATTCTGATTTATCAGCCGAATCACGCGAGCAAATCCAGAGCATGCGACGTGATCTGAAAGCGAGGATTCGCCAGATTGAAACACAAGGCTCGGTATCCGATGATGGTTTTACGGAAGCAACCCCCAGAGAACCTTCGAACGGACAATCAACAAATTATCAAGCCGCCCAGGCCGTGGCACGCGACCCTCAATCCGAACGCATGATGGAAGATGCAGAGAGACTCTTCTATGGGGGCCGCTATGGAGAGGCAATAAAGCTGTTCGATCGCGTATTGCAGGTCGAACCGGGTTGGGAACGCGCCCGGCAACACCGTTCTGAATCTGAAAACTATCTGCGAACTGGATACATACCACCTGTCGCGCTACCAGCCGAAGCTGCTTCAGCTTTTGGGAAAGCTCAATCTGCCGCCCGGGTAGGGCGTTATGAAAACGCCGTGACCTTGCTGTCTAAGGCACAGACGATTCTTAGAGAATTGGGTATCCAACGATGGCAAGAAGGGCTGGAATTCGAACAAAAGCTGCAAGAGAACATCGATGCCGAAAATGCCTATAGCGAAGGATTGCTAGAGTTCGACCAAGGCAATATTGACGAAGCGATCGAGCGAATAGAGACCGCAGCGCGCGCGACGGGTCTTCCAAAATATAATGATCGAGCTCTTGCGTTCCGGAAAGTAAAAGAGATCATTCGATCTGCGAACGAAACGCTCAGTTCACCAAATATCGATCCGAAGGTAGTTACGCAGGCAAAAGCAGATTTGGATATCCTGGTTGGAGAATACGGAGAAAACCCGGCCTTTCTCCGTATGGAAAGCCGTTTAGAATCCGCTATTCCTCGCGCAGTCTCCCCGCTCAAAGACCAGGCACGCGCGCTAAAAGCTCAAGCCGAGCGCGCAGCCACGATTGACGAAACGTTATTCATTGCAAGACAAGCCAAGAACCAGCTTGATCAGATCAGAAATCTTGCAGGTCTAGACGAAAGCCTGGATCAACTTCAAAGTGAAGTAGATAAACTTCTTCGAGATGTTAATAGGTTGCAAGATGAGCTTTCTCAAGCCGTAGTAATGTATGAAAATAACAAGCGCTGGCCATCGCAAGCAGCCAAACTCAGTTTGGAAGCGCGCCAACGTTTTCCCAACGATCCTGAAGTTATTCGTTTCAAACGCTCATTAACACCTTTTTTTATTCTTAGAGGCTTTGTCCGGCTGGGGATCAGTTTATTGTTTATTGCAGCTTTGGCAGGCTTCGCCTGGTATGCTACAGGAAAAGCCCGGCAATACGCGATTGCCTTAACTCCTACTTCGACTCCCACTTTTACTCGTACAGCGACTCCTTCTCCCACCCCCACATCTACTACCACACCTACAGTCTCGCCAACGCCTACTTCAACACCAACTCCTACCTCAACCCCAACCGTAGCTGTGGCTCTGCGGGATATCTGGGCGCGCAGCGGATGCTACGAAGCCTACAACGCGATTGGCCGGATTCCCACCGGTGGATACCTGCGGTTCTTGCCCGACGAGCGCCGATTCGACCAGTTCAACCGCGAATGTGTGTTGGTTGAATATCAAGGAGTTGATCGATCAACCATTGGGTGGGTGCTGATTATGGATTTGGGGAGAGCATCCCCAGCCCCCACCCCCTGAAGCGTTATCTTGAGGAGTTGTAATTCGTGGAATTCAGAAACGAAAAACCACCTGTTTAACTGGGTCGGTAATGAACAGCGATATCGCGCATTTTAAGAAAGCCGATTGGCTTGATCAAAACCTCATCAGCCTGTACCCTTAAGAACTCGCTCTGAGTTGCATCTGCACTGGCTATTAGAACCTTTGTCTTCGCGAACCTGGCATCGTTTCGGATCAACCGCAAGATATTGATTCCTGATATCCCCGGCAGATGCAGATCAAGGATCACCAAATCGGGGACGCTCGATTCTAGGTTTTCCATTGCTTCGACTCCATCACGAATGATTACCGTTTCAAATTGAGCCTCTCTCACTGCGGTCGAGAATATTTTCGCGATCACCTCATCATCTTCTATCACATATGCCAGAGGCAGTCTCATCCCTTGTCCTCCCAGGCCGGCTCAAAAGGTAAGATAACTGTAAATTTACTCCCCTTCCCCACTTCGCTGATCAACTTGATCTCACCATCCATAAGCGAAACTAACTGTTTCACTATCGAAAGTCCCAAACCGAAGCCGCTTTCCTTTTGGTTAGAAGTTGCGTCAACTTGTTGAAATGGGTTAAATATAATCCGTTGTAACTCCTTTGGAATGCCGACACCTGAATCGGCAACTTCAAAATCGAAGTGCAAGTCGTCGATCTTGAACACGCTGACGACAACTTTACCTTTATGAGTATATTTGATTGCATTATCGACCAAATTTGAGAAAATCTGGTAAAGTCTCAACGAATCCCCCCGGATAGTTTTTGGCATGTTGGGTGAAAGCTCGAGATTGAATTCCAATCCTTTCACGTTTGCCGTTGGCTCTACTTGATTTCTTAACCTCTCCAGAAGATCCGAAAATACAAATTCGCTGATATCTAATCGGAAAGTGCCCCTTTCTAATCTGGATTGTTGAAGCAGGTCGTTCACGATGCGGGTCATTTGTTGTGAACTGTCAAAAATCATTTTCACTGCCCCCTGCTGATCTTCTGTCAGAGGGCCATACACTCCGTATTCCAGCATCTCAGCTAATCCAAGGATACTGGTCAACGGAGAACGAAGTTCGTGTCCGATTTTTGCCAGAAATTCAGTTTTGACCTGTGCCAACGCCATCGCCTCGCCTGCCAGCTTATCACCTGTTATATCTCTCAGGATTACAAACCGGCCGGTTAATCTGGAGCTTGAATTCCAGATGGGTGTCACCTGCAAGCTAAAATAACAGCGCATCCCATCGATATATAGAGTGATATCCTGCTGAGCCTCAATTGCCTCTCTCTGTTCTGCAGTAATCAAATTCCACCATTCAAATGCCTTCGCAACTGGCAGGCCCACCGGATCGCCATTAGATATGGTGACTAATCGATACGCCGCAGGATTTATCTCAACAATCCGGTCTTTTGTGTCCAAAACAAATGCCGCTGCAGCCAGCCGTTGAATAACCGGTTGTCCAGATATCGGCACCAGGTCAAACAAGCTAAATCGAAACATACCCCAACCGAATATTATTGCACTGATGGTGAACGCGATAGGGCTAAGATCTAAAAAAGGTATCGGACTCAAGTGCGCCAGGAACAAAGCGTTCGCTCCCCACGGTAAAACAAGCCCAACCAGGATTAAAGCATATTGACGACGGTAAGCCTCTCCGCGATATCGCCGCGCCAAAAGGATTACCAACGATCCCCAAAATATTAGGATATATGAATATCCAAATGCAACCCACCACCAATATCCATAACGTACGGCATGAAAAACAGATAAAGATCCCGACTGCGCTATCGAATATTCTGCCCAGATCAAGCCATACCACCGATTAGTGAATGCCGTCAGTATTGTGATAACGGGTATGATACATAAAAAGATGATCCGCTTAAGGCTGCCCCACTTTTCATTACCAGAATATGCCTGGGCGAAAAGGAACCAACCGACAGGAATAATCGATATCCCAATATATTGAAATTGCGCCCACATAGTCTTCGCAGCCAGGGAACTAGACAAGATTTCCATTCCATAAGTGAATGACCATTCGGCTAAAGCGATGGTCAAGATCAAGAAGGCTGTGACCCCCGGAACCTGACTTTTCTTAGATACCAAGAAAACCAGACCACAGGCCACGGCACAAGCCAGGAAGTAAATCAGGGCAACCAATACTGTCTGCGTATCCATCCGGTTTTCTTTTCTAACTTGACAATTATAACTTTCTATTTCGGATCTTGGGTCAACATTCCATGCTTCTTGCATAATAATTGCCAGTAGAATAAAGTTTCCACTTGTTCCTCAACCAATGCTTTATAATATGTTAATCATATTTCTCCAAGAAGGACTGCTAATGCACCTCGACCCATTGTCTGCTACAAATTTGTCAGAATATCTAAACAATCGTCTGCCTTTCTATATAGATCTCCTGCGCCAGATGGTCGAGATCAATTCCTTTACCACAAACCCGGAAGGTGTAAACCGGTTAGGCGCTTTGACATCCGGCGCGTTCGATTCCTTAGGTTTTGTACCGGAATTCGTCCAATCTTCTAACCCAAAATTCGGAAGGCATCTCTTCCTGCACCATAATTCCCGGCCTGTTAGCGCTCCACCACTTCCTAATAATAAAAAAAGTTTGGCTCTGGTCGCCCATCTGGATACCGTTTTTTCTCCTGAAGAAGAGCAAATCAATGGGTTTACTTTTCGGCAAGCTGGCGATAGGATTTATGGCCCAGGAACAGTTGATATAAAAGGCGGAACAGTGCTGGCGTTTATGCTATTGGATGCCATTCAGAAATTTTATCCCCATATCTATGATCAATTGAATTGGCTGGTTTCCCTGGATGCCTCAGAAGAGACATCTTCTGAGGATTTTGGAGCATTGTGTACGGAACGCATCCCATCCGATGTGCTGGCATGCTTGATTTTCGAAGGAGGAACTCCGCATCAAAATGGTTACCCGATTGTCACCAGCCGCAAAGGTCGCGCCGAATACCTCATCAGCGTCGAAGGTCGAGGCGCGCATGCAGGTAATTACCACAAACAAGGCGCCAATGCCATCGTTCAAATAGCCGAAACCATTAAACAGATTGCATCTCTCACCAATTATGATGAACAATTAACTTTCAACGTGGGTGTGGTAAAAGGCGGAAGTGTCGTAAACCGAGTCCCCCATTATGCGGAAGCAATGGTTGAAATGCGCGCCTTCACACCGGAAATCTTCGAGCGCGGCTATCTGAAGATGTTGTCATTGAATGGCAGCTCAAGTATAACCAGTCATGATGGTTTCCCATGCCAGGTTTTTGTTAGAGCAGTCTCCAGGACCGCTCCATGGCCGCGCAACGAACGAACAGACCGGCTATTTGAAATCTGGAGTCAGGCAGCAAAGGGAATTGGCACGCTAGTCATTCCGGAGGAACGCGGCGGTTTATCGGATGGGAACTTACTCTGGCAAACCATCCCAGTTTTGGATGGATTGGGTCCTTCAGGCACAAATGCCCATTGTTCTGAACGATCTTCGGATGGGAGTAAGGATCAGGAGTACGCGTTACGATCATCTTTCGTGCCAAAAGCACTTTTGAACATCGCTGCGATTCTACATCTTATCGAAGCTTCTGTCTGACGATTATTCAGCTGTTTACAGTTCTCATGGTTGCACATAAATTGTTTTCGATTTACTAACTGTACCGGCAGGACCACTTGCCACGAGTGTGTAAACCAATAACCCAACTTGCGTTGGACAGTCGGTATATTCCCCCTCCCGACCCGCAGTGGTAACCAGTATAGTTTCATTCGCAGAAAGACTCACGCCGGTCGCCGTGCCTCCCCGGACTTTCCAGACAATATCGACACAGCCTCCATACACCTGCTTCCCTTTTGGCGTCAGATCAAAAAGCACTATCTCAGGCAGCCCTAATGGCGGTTCAACCTCGACTTCGATCTTGAAGCTCTCGACTGTGTTATTCAAATTGACTACACGCAAATTATAGGCTGTGTCCTCGGTAGGAAAATATATGCGATTGCCTTTCAGTGCAACTTGATTGGGTACCCAGTTCTGACCAGTTGTATAGAAATATACATTTTTTGCCTGAATAACCTCCCAAGACAGAACGACTCGACTATACGGTACTACCTGTGTACTGGAAGCCTCAAATTGAACATTTAGATTTATTGTCTTGGTGGGCAATGGTCGGTTTGAACGATCCCCTGGGACGCGGATGATAGCACTTAAAAGTGGCCCCACCGAATTTCGATAGCCATTTACTAGCCTCCAGCTAATTTCATAGTCACCCGGAGATAATGGCGCTGATATCTTGAACTGAACTGTTGTCGAATTACCTGGTGTTATTCGTTCGATCAACTCTTCTGCCGTCGAATCGGTGATAATCTCTTTTTGATCGTTATTGACCTGTTCCAGACCGTAGGCGCTATCCCAAACACACGTTCCGGCGTTTTGGATTCGCCAACCTAAATCAACCTCTTGCCCAGGCCAGATGTTCAACAATCCAAAACCGTCGACCGGTACACTCCCGTAGGTTGCCAAAATCTTCATATCATCGAAACATCCTGGAGTCTCCGCAAGTGGAGTATTTTCGGGGGATAGGATTGACGAGAGAGCGCGAGTAGGAGTCGCAGGTATTTTCGAAATCAAAACCGAGTGTATTTCTGAATTATCGAGTGCTGGCTGGGTTTTGGAAAGTGCCAGCTCTGTCGAGTTGATCGTCTGATTGCAAGCACCGGTAACAATAGCTATGCATAATAATATAGCAAATCCAGGCTTTCGTTGCATGTTGCCTTTGAAGCGTATCACGAATAAAAATCGGTCTATTTGAATCGTTTGACAATTTTCTTACGCAAAGTCCGTAATTGTAAAAGCAATCGATTCTGCCACTCAGGACGATAAAGGATTGTTTTTAAGACTTTGATTGTATCGGGGTAAGTCTTTTGTTCCTCAAGCATGGCCAACGCTTTGTACAATAAATTCTTCCCTTTATCATGAGATACCTTCAGCTGCCCTAAAGCTTTGAGATCCAGAGGCGCTGGAAATGCTGTGCAGCGTTCTGCCGCACCAGCCACTTGCAAATAAACCTGCGAACGAAGACATTTCTCACATTGCCCACAATTTAATCCCGTTTCCGGGAATCTTAAACAGACACGCAGTGTCTGTAAAGCTACTTCATATTGGCCGATGAAATAGCACTTCTCGATTTTATTCGCCTCCATTTCATGGACAAATTTTAACGTTTCCGTACTCCAATTTGGATCCAGATCGGGATGAGATCCAAATGGGTCTCGGTCAGCAGGTCCGC
>Ga0315292_10002428_pt1 | contig 10463 bp, 10 predicted proteins | sample YL17G13_0_MG_FD_204029 | JGI IMG/M metagenome (GOLD analysis project Ga0315292, IMG submission 204029) | Sediment microbial communities from Yellowstone Lake, YNP, Wyoming, USA - YL17G13_0 | ecosystem: Environmental > Aquatic > Freshwater > Lake > Sediment | place: USA: Wyoming | collected... | reverse complement strand
GAGCGCCAGCAGGCTTGCCACGCAGGCTGCCGCAGCCAGCGATGGACGCAGTCTTCTCATGGCTTGGCACCCGCCGCGGGCGCAGTGGCCGCCGGAGCAGCAGTGGCGCCGGCGGCCGGCAACGCATCGCGCTTCAGTTCGACGAAGACGCGATCGAACGCCTGCGCGTCCGGAGCCGACGTCGCGGCGAGCGCAGCGTCGTAGGCCTGGCGCGCGCCGGCGACATCGCCCTTGGCGGCCAGCACGTCGCCACGGATTTCGTGGAAGACCGGCGTGAACGAGCCAGCCTTGGTCACGTCGAGCAGCTTGAGCGCGTCGTCATGCTTGCCCTGCTCCGCCAGCACGCGGGCGAGACGTGACTGCGCGATCAGCCGCAATTCCGGGTCGCGCGACGTTTCCGCGACCGTTCGCAGCCGCTTCGCGGCATCGTCGAACTCGCGACGGTCGATCGCGAAGCGTGCGAGCGCGAGATCCGACTGGTCGGCATAAGGCGACTTCGGGTGCAACCCGCGCAGGTCGTCCGCCTTCTTCGTGGCGGCGTCGCGGTCGCTCTTGCTCAGCGAGTCGAGCACCGCGACGTAGGCCGCCTCGTCCTGCTCGGCCGCGGTCAGCCTGGACTTCTGCCAGTACTGCCAGCCGGCGAGCGCGCCGAGTCCGAGGGCGATACCGCCCACGATCCACAGCCAGTTCTCCGACCAGAAGCGGCGCAGTTGTTCTTCGCGTTCGTTGTCTGAGAGATCTTCCACTTCGCCCACTCCATCCGCCGTTCCGCCTGGAACGGCTCGCTGTGATTATGCCGTTCCGCCCTGCAGCTCCCGGCCCAGTTCCGCTGCAAGCTGTTCGAAAGTGACTTCGCGCTGCGCCGCTTCCGCGCCGCGCAACGCCTTGACCGCTGCCACCTGCCGCGCCGCCTCGTCGTCGCCGACGATGACCGCGTAGCGTGCGCCACTCCTGTCCGCGCGCTTGAGCTGCGACTTGAAGCTGCCGCCGCCGCAATTGGTTTCCACGCGCAGACCGGGCGCGCCTTCGCGGATGCGCTCGGCGAGGCCAATCCCCGCGGCTTCAGCGACCGGTCCGGCGAGGACGATGTAGACGTCCGGGCTGCCTGCGTCGGTGGCAAGACCCTGCAGCCGCATCAGTTCGACGATGCGCTCCTCGCCGAGCGCCCAGCCGATCGCGGGCACCGCCTCGCCACCCAACTGCGCGACCAGGCCATCGTAACGGCCGCCCGAACACACGGCATCCTGCGAGCCGAGGTCGGTCGTGACCCACTCGAACACCGTGCGCGAATAGTAGTCGAGGCCGCGCACCAGGCGCGGATTGACGACGAAGTCCACGCCGGCAGCCTGGAGCTGCGCACAGAGCGTCGCGAAGTGTGCGGCCGACTCCGGATCGAGGTGATCGGTGATCGAGGGCGCCCCGGCGATGACCTCGGCCAGCGCCGGATTCTTGCTGTCGAGAATGCGCAGTGGATTGCCTGCGAGCCGGCGCACACTGTCCGCGTCGAGCTTGTCGCGATGCAGTTCAAGGTAATTCAGCAGCTTGGCACGATAAGCAGCGCGCGATGCCGGCGTCCCGAGCGAATTGAGGTTGAGCTTCAGGCCGCGCAGCCCGAGCCGGCGCCACAACCGCGCGGTCATCAGGATCAGCTCGGCGTCGACGTCAGGGCCGGGGAATCCCAGCGCTTCGACGTCGATCTGGTGGAACTGGCGGTAGCGTCCCTTCTGCGGCCGCTCGTAGCGGAACATCGGACCCATGAGCCAGATCTTCTGCCGCTGGTTGTGCAGCAGGCCGTTCGAGATGCACGCGCGGACGATGCCTGCCGTGGCTTCGGGGCGCAGCGTAAGCGAATCGTCGCCACGATCCCGGAACGTGTACATCTCCTTCTCGACGATGTCGGTGAACTCGCCGATGGAGCGCTTGAAGAGTTCCGTGCGCTCGAGAAGCGGCAAGCGGATCTCGCGATAACCGTACTGCGCGAAAATCTCGCGGGCTGCGCGCTCGAGCTGTTGCCACGCGGCCGTCTGCTCGGGCAGCACGTCGTTCATGCCGCGGACGGCTTGCAGGGTTTCGCTCATCGTCGTGGCGCGCTCAACGCAGCGACCCGTCCGGCCCGACGCTGAAGCGCGCGAGCATCTGCCCGACCGCGCGCGGCGGAGGCGGCAGCGTGCGGCCATTGACCGCAACCGTCACACCCGGTGCATTGCCAAGCGTGACGCTGAGCGGCGCATTGGCCGTGATCGTGCGTTCGGAGCCGGCTTTGCCCAGGTCGTAAAGCACGGCCTTGCCCGAGCCGTCGAATACCTCCACCCACGAGTCCGTGCTGAATCGGAGTTGCAGGCTGACCTGCCCCGGTTGCAGCGTGGCGGGCGCAGGGGCGGATCCGGGCGGGGCCGTCGGTGCGGCAGCCACGGATTGGCCGCCGGCACCGGGCGCATTTGTGGCTGGCGGCACGTCGCCATTGACCGGTGCCGTCGCGGCAGGAGTGCCCGCTGGACCCGCGGTGGCCGGCACGTCCTGCAGCACCTGGGCCTTCGATTCTTCTGTGGCCGGTCCAGCCCACGGCAGCCCGTTCTCGGACACGTAGGCGATGAGCGCCGCTGCGACGAGAAACGTCACCAGGCCCCCGACGACCCAGGGCCAACGAGGCTTGCCGCGCACGGGCGCCATCTCGAGCCGTGACTTGGGCACGAGCGAAGGCTCCTCGACCTGCTGCTTGGACCGCTCGTACATCGCGACGATCTCGTCCTCGGCGAGGCCGAGCATCCCCGCGTAGCGCCGCAGGTGGCCCTTGACGAAGACGGGCGCGCCGAGTGCCGCGAAGTCGTTTGACTCGAGGCTGGTCACCACCATGGGATCGAGATTCAGCGTTTCCGCCGCCAGCTGCTGGCTCATGCCGCGGGCTTCACGCTCGCGCCGCAGTCGCGCTCCCGGGCTCGAAGGGAGCTCGGCGATGTCGGCATCGGGCGGGCTCATGGCTTCGTCCGTTCCGCCTCGAACAGCTGTGCGGCTTCCTGCGACGTCGGGAACTCATCCTTGAGGCGTTGCGAATACCGCGCGGCCTGCTTGGTGTCGCCGAGTCCGAGCTCGATGTTGCGACCGAGCCAGAGCGTTGCCGACGTGACCGGCGCCACCGCCGTATAGCGCTCGAGAAACGCGCGCGCCTGCAAGCCGTTGCCGTTGGCCTGCGCGAGCTCGGCCATCTGGAACAGCGCCTCCGGCTGCTTCGGATTGATCGCCAGTGCCTTGCGGAAGCTCTGCTCGGCTTCCTTCGGCCTGCCGTCGCCGCGCGCGCACCGCCCGGCGTTGGCATAGGCAACGTCGGGACGGCGGTTGAGCGGATTCTCCGCAGCCTGCAGCATGTACTGCTCGCCGCGCTTCGGGTCGCCGTTCATGCAGAAGAACACCGCCGCGTTGGCGACGACGTCGGGATTGTCCTTGCCGCTGAGTTTCACCGCCTGCTCATAGTGCGACGCGGCCTTGCGCTTCTCGTCGAGCTGGTCGTAGATGAAACCCGCAGCCATCTGGGTGTTGGCAGTGCGGGAATTCTGCTGCAGCGCCTTGTCGATCTTTTCGCGCGCAGCCGCCAGGTTGCCTTCCTTCATGTAGGCGAGCGCGAGTTCAGTGTTGACTGCCGCCGCCTGGTCGATCGCCTCGCGACTGCCGGGCTCGGCTGCACTGGCGGTGTCGGGCATGCCAAGCAGCACGAATGCGAGCGCACCGGTGGCCAGCAACCCGCCGTGGAACCGGACGCCCATCAGCCCTGCACCACGGCGACAGGGAACATCTTCTGGCCGAGCCGGGCGGTGACGCGGTCGTTCACGCGGCCCACGAGCTGGCCACAGGCGGCGTCGATGTCGTCGCCACGCGTCCGGCGGATCGTGGCGATCACGCCACCCTTGATCAGGATGTCGCGAAAGCGTTCGATCGCCGTCTCGCTCGAGCGCCTGAAGCGCGTGCCGGGAAACGGATTGAACGGAATCAGGTTCACCTTGGCCGGATGGCCGCGCAACAACGCCGCCAGCTCGCGCGCGTGCTGCGGTTTGTCATTGACGCCATCGAGTAAGACGTACTCGAACGTGACGCTGCGCGCGTTCTGCTTTTCGACGTAGTGCCAGCACGCAGCGAGCAGGTCGGCGATGGGGTGCTTGCGGTTGATCGGAACGATCTCGCTGCGCAGTTCGTCGTTCGGCGCGTGCAACGACACCGCGAGCGCCACATTGGTCTCGTCCGCAATGCGGATCATCTGTGGCACGAGCCCCGACGTGCTGACCGTGACGCGGCGGCGCGACAGGTCGAGGCCAAGATCGTCCATCATCACCTCGGCCGCGGGCACGACGTTGCGGTAATTGGCGAGCGGCTCGCCCATGCCCATGAACACGACGTTGGTGATGACGCGGTCGCCGCCGGGCGAATAGCCGAGTTCGCGATTGGCGAGCCAGACCTGGCCGACGATCTCGGCCGTGTCCAGGTTGCGATTGAAACCCTGCTGCGCCGTCGAGCAGAACCCGCAATCCATCTGGCAGCCGACCTGGCTCGAGATGCACAGCGTGCCGCGACCAGGCTCGGGGATGAACACCATCTCGATGGCCTGGCCGCTCTCGAGCTTGAGCAGCCACTTGCGCGTGCCGTCGGCCGACACCTGCGCAACGAGGATTTCCGGAGTGCGGATCTCGGCGACCTCCGCGAGGCGACGCCGGAAGTCCTTGCCGAGGTCGGTCATCGCATCGATGTCGCCCACGGCGCGCTTGTAGATCCACTTGAACAGCTGGCGGGCACGGAAGGGCTTCTCGCCCATCGCGACCACGAACGCCTCCAGCCCGGCCCGCGTGAGGCCGAGCAGGTTGGTGCGTTCAGGTGCTGTCGCTTCGCCCATGCTGTGTTGGACCGCGCGCCTGGGCGCTGGTTCGTCCGCGCCTCAGCGCGGGCAGAGTTCCGTCTCGGAGAAGAAGAACGCGATTTCGCGCGCGGCATTCTCGAGGCTGTCCGAACCGTGCACGACATTCTGCTCGATGCTGTCGGCCAGGTCGGCGCGGATCGTGCCGGGCGTGGCCTTCTTCGGATCGGTCGCGCCCATGACGTCGCGGTTCTTCGCCACGGCGCCCTCGCCTTCGAGCACCTGCACGATCACGGGACCCGAGACCATGTAGGACACGAGGTCCTTGAAGAACGGACGCTCGCGGTGAATGCCGTAGAAGGCTTCGGCCTGCGCCTGCGTGAGGTGCATCATGCGGGCCGCGACGATGCGCAGCCCCGCCTTCTCGAAGCGGTGATACACGTCGCCGATGACGTTCTTGCGGACTCCATCCGGCTTGACGATGGAAAGCGTGCGTTCGAGGGACATACGGATCCTTGGAATGATGACCCGGCAGGACTGCCTGCCGGCAGTGACGAACCGGCCCCAAAATCTCAAGACCCGCGCAAGCGCGGGTCCGGACGGGGCCAACCATAAAACGTAACGCGGCAGTATACCCGGCCAGCGGCGACCGGCCAAGAAATCATAGCCCTGGCGGGCAGTTAGACGTTGAAGCTCTCGCCGCAGCCGCACTCGCCCTTGACGTTCGGGTTGCGGAACTTGAAGGCCTCGTTGAGGCCCTGGCGCACGAAGTCAATCTCGGTGCCGTCGACGTACTTGAGGCTGTCCGCATCGACGACGACCTTGACGCCTGCCTCCTCGAACACGATGTCCCCGGCCCCGACTTCGTCGGCATAACTGACCACGTAGGCATAGCCGGAACACCCGGTCTGCTTGACGCCGAGCCGCAACCCGATGCCCTGGCCTCGGCTGGCCATGAACGTGCGGACGCGTTCGGCGGCGGCGGGAGTCAGGGAAATCGACATGCGGCGGGAACCTCGGGTTGCAGGGACGTGCGCAAAATTCTACACCGTAGACCCGGGCGCGCCGGGCCAGTTCCTGACGGCGGCGCGTAACGCATCCTGCACTGTGAGCAGGCGCCCGAATTTGGCCGGCGGAACGTCCAGCGCCGTTGCAGCCTCGTGCCAGTCCCAGGCTGCGAGCTGGGTCCGATCGCGGTCGCGAACGGCTTCCGTGAGCCAGGAGGCCGCGGCCAGCACGTGGGGGCAGCCAAACGCCCGGAAGCGGGCGTCCGCGACCCGCCCATGCTCGATCCGGAGCGACAGCTCGACTTCCGCGCCCTGCTCCCGGTCGCCGGCCCGCCCCTGGACGATCTGGCCGCCCTCGTCGACAACGCCGGCCCCAGGCAAGGCATGCAGTCGTCGCAGGACGTCCGGGCTGTACCTGCGATCCTCCCGGGGCAGCCACGGTACGTCGCCGGAACGGGGCTCGCCAGCCCTGAGCCGGGTGATCTCGGCGCGAATCCGGGTCGCCGCAAAATCGGTCTCCGCGGCCGTCGTGAAGCGCCCCAGGCTGAGCCGCAGGGAACTCTGCGCCAGCCGGTCGCTGCGGCCGAGCGCCCGGAGCACGTACGAAGGTTCCGCGTGCACGCTCGCGCAGGCGGAACCCGACGACAGCGCGAGATCGGCCAGGGCCAGCAACAAGGTCTCGCCTTCGACGCCGTCGACGGTGACGTTGAGGATGCCGGCAACTCTTCGCACCGGGTCGCCATTGAGTTCGACGCCGGGCAGTTGCGCCAGGGCGCGCCAGAGCCGCTCGCGCAGCGCCGCGATACGCGCCGCGTCGGCTGCCATCTCGGCCCGGGCGATGCGGTAAGCGGCCCCCAGGCCGACGATCTGGTGGGTGGGCAGCGTGCCCGAACGCAGGCCGCGCTCCTGCCCGCCGCCGAACTGCAACGGCACCAGTCCCAGTCGCGGCTCGCGTCGCATGCACAGCGCCCCCACGCCCTTCGGTCCGTGCACCTTGTGCGCGGTCAGCGACAGCAGGTCGATGGCGTCGCGCTGCACGTCGATCGGCAGTTTGCCCGCGCTCTGCGCAGCATCGACGTGGAACAGCACGCCGCGTTCGTGGCACAACCGTCCGATCGTGCCGATGTCCTGCACGACGCCAATTTCGTTGTTCACGTGCATGAGCGACACGAGCAGCGTGTCGGGTCGCAAGGCGTCCGCCACCTGCGCGGGTTCGACGATGCCCCCGTCACCCGGCTTCAGGTAGGTCACAGCGCAGCCTTCGCGCTCGAGCTGCCGGCACGCGTCGAGCACGGCGGGATGCTCGGTGCGCGACGTGACGATGTGCGGTGCGCGATTGCGATGGAAGCGTGCGACGCCGAGCAACGCCAGGTTGTTGGCTTCGGTGGCGCCCGACGTGAACACGATCTGCTCCGGTGCAGCGTTCACCAGTGCAGCCACTTCAGCCCGCGCGCGCTCTACGCGCCCGGCGGCACGACGCCCGTAGACGTGGCCTACGGACGCAGCATTGGCGAAATCGCCAGCCGTGCCCAGGCACTCGGTCATCTCGGCGATTACGCGCGGGTCCACGGGCGTGGTCGCGGCGTTGTCAAGATAGATCGTCCGTTCGCTCATGCCACCGGCCCCGTCTTCTGCGGGTGCGGGTCGCCGGCGCGCCGGCGCTTGCCCTGCACGGCCGTCAGGATCCCGCGCAGGATGTTCATCTCGTTCTGGTCGAGCACCGTGCGCTGGAACAGCCGGCGCACTCGCGCCATGAGGTGCCCCGAGCCCGTGCGGTCCCTGAACTCGATCTCGTCGAGCACCTGTTCGAGTTGAGCATAGAACTTCTCCATCTCGGCGGCGCTCGCGAGCGGCACCGGGCCTTCGCCGTGGGTAACGCCCGTGCCGCGATCCCGCAACGCCAGGCAGACCTCGTACGCCACGACCTGCACGGCCATCGCGAGATTGAGCGACGTGTACGCACTGCCGGTCGGGATCGTGAGCTGCATGTGGCACAGCTGCAGGTCTTCGTTGTGCAGCCCCGTGCGCTCCGCGCCGAACAGGATCGCGACTTCACTCGCCTGCGCGGCGGCGGCGATTTCGAGAGCCGCCTCGCGCGGTTCCACGATGCGCCAGGGCAGATGCCGGTCGCGCGCGGTCGTGCCGACGACCAGCCCGCAGTCGGCGATGGCCGAGCGAACGTCGGGCACCACCCGCGCCTGCAGCAGCACGTCTTCGGCGCCGGCGGCCATGACCGTGGCTGCGGTGGCCGGGAAGCGCTCGGGCGCGACGAGGTACAGGGAATCCAGGCCCATCGTCTTCATGGCGCGTGCCGATGAGCCGATGTTGCCCGGGTGCGAGGTGCCGACGAGAACGATGCGGATCGACATGCTCTGGTATTCTAGCGGTCTTCGGGCGGGTCCATTCCCGCCGCTCTTGCCCACCCGCAAACGCCGAGTAGCCGCATGAACATGCAGCCGATGCTCAATATCGCCGTCCGCGCCGCCCGCCGCGCGGGAGACCTGATCGTGCGCAACCTCGACCGGGTGCCGTCCATCAGCGTGCAGGCCAAGGGCCGCAACGATTTCGTCTCCGAAATCGACCGCATGGCCGAGCGCGACATCATCGAGACGGTGCGGCGCGTCCATCCGGACCACGGGTTCCTGGCCGAGGAATCGGGCCGCAGCGGCGGCGACGAATTCATCTGGATCATCGACCCGCTCGACGGCACCACCAACTTCCTGCATGGTTTCCCCGTCTTCGCCGTGTCGATCGCCGTCGAGTGCCGCGGCCGGCTCGAGCACGCCGTGGTCTACGACCCGATGCGCCAGGAACTCTTCACGGCTTCGCGCGGCGGCGGCGCGCAGGTGGACGGTCGCCGCATCCGCGTCAGCAAGCAGACGACGCTCGAGGGCGCGCTGGTCGCGACGGGATTTCCGCAACGCGATAATTCGCGCTGGCTGGATGAATACATGCTCATGCTGAAGGCGATGATGCTGCAGACTGCCGGCGTCCGCCGTGCCGGGGCTGCGGCGCTCGACCTGGCCTACGTGGCCGCGGGCCGCGTCGACGGCTTCTGGGAGATCGGCCTGAGCCCGTGGGACACGGCGGCCGGCACGCTGCTGATCACCGAGGCGGGCGGACGCATCGGCACACTGACCGGGCAACCCTACACCCAGGGTGGACACGTGGTCGCTGGCACGCCGAAAGTGTTCGACGAACTGGTCGCATGCATCGCGCCCAACGTCCCGGCGAACCTCCGCGACGCCTGACCGCCGCCACTGCTCCCGACGACCCCGGGAGCGGTGGGCGCCCTGGCCGGTATGGGCCCCTTCCCCTACCCCGACGAGGGTTGCTCCGGTAGAGTCCGGCGGCAATGCCCGGCCGGGCCCCATCCTCGAGCGCACGACCCATGCCGCATCGCCTGTTTTCGACCAAGCCCATCGGCGAACTGCACGAAGCCGACGAGTCGGGCAATGAACTGAGCCGCACGCTGGATGCGCGCGCGCTGGTGCTGCTCGGCATCGGCGCCATCATCGGCACCGGCATCTTCGTGCTGACGGGCACCGCGGCCGCGAACCACGCGGGTCCGGCCCTCATCATCTCGTTCCTCATCGCGGGCCTCGGGTGCGCGTTCGCCGGCCTGTGCTATGCCGAGTTCTCGGCGATGATTCCGGTCGCCGGCAGCGCGTATTCCTATTCGTACGCGACGCTGGGCGAAGGGGTCGCCTGGTTCATCGGCTGGAACCTGATCCTCGAATACCTGTTCGCGGCGGGCACGGTCGCCGTCGGCTGGTCGGGCTACGTGGTCAGCCTGGTCGAGCAACTCGGTTTCCACCTGCCGGATGCACTCACCAACGCGCCGTTCGCCAAGGGTGCGGGCCATTTCGAGATCGTGCGCACCGGCGCGATCATCAACCTGCCGGCAGTGCTGGTCATCGCAGCGATCACCTGCCTCTGTTACGTCGGCATCCACCAGTCGGCGCGCTTCAACGCCGTGGTCGTTGCGATCAAGGTCGCAGTGATCATCCTGTTCATCGGCTTCGGCATGTGGGTTGTCGACGGCGCCAACTGGCACCCGTTCATCCCGCCGAACACCGGCGAATTCGGCAAGTTCGGCTGGAGCGGCGTGTTCCAGGCCGCGGGCATCATCTTCTTCGCCTACATCGGCTTCGACGCCGTGTCGACGGCGGCACAGGAGGCGAAGAATCCGCAGCGCGACATGCCGATCGGCATCATGGGCAGCCTCGTGGTCTGCACCATCCTGTACGTAGCCGTCGCGGCGGTCCTTACGGGCATGGTGCAGTACAGCGAACTCAACACGGCCGCACCGGTCGCACTCGCACTGGACCGGCATCCGGAACTCTCCTGGCTCTCGGGCTGGATCAAGCTCGGCGCCATCGCCGGCATGACGTCTGTGATGCTGGTGATGATGCTCGGCCAGCCGCGCATCTTCTACGCGATGTCGCGCGACGGACTGCTGCCGAAGTTCTTCCGCAAGGTCCACCCGACACACAAGACGCCGTACATCGGCACGCTGATCACGGGCACGCTCGCCGCGCTGATAGGCGGCCTGTTCCCGGTGACGATCCTCGGCGAACTGGTGTCGATCGGCACGCTGCTCGCCTTCACCACGGTGT
>Ga0315292_10002423_pt1 | contig 10467 bp, 10 predicted proteins | sample YL17G13_0_MG_FD_204029 | JGI IMG/M metagenome (GOLD analysis project Ga0315292, IMG submission 204029) | Sediment microbial communities from Yellowstone Lake, YNP, Wyoming, USA - YL17G13_0 | ecosystem: Environmental > Aquatic > Freshwater > Lake > Sediment | place: USA: Wyoming | collected... | reverse complement strand
CGGTGGCGAGCAGCGCCGCCGTCTTGCCGTCGATCGACGCCAGGTAGGCGGTCTCGGTGCGGGCCGGGTTGTACGTGTGCTGCAGCTCGAGCACCTGACCCTCGCACAACCGGGCGATCGTCGCCGCCAGCAGCCCGGCGACCTCGGTGCCGAGCGATGCGGCGATCTCCGAGGCTCGGGCCAGCAGGTAGTCGCCGGCGAGGATGGCCTTGAGGTTCCCCCACCGGGCGTTGACGCTCTCGACGGTGCGCCGCGTGGTGGCGTCGTCCATGACGTCGTCGTGGTAGAGCGACCCGAGGTGGACGAGCTCGACCGATACGGCCCCGCTGATCACCTCGGGGGTGGCCGACGCCATGGCGGCGTCGCGGGTTGCCGCCGCGGTCACGGCGAAGGCCGGCCGCACGCGCTTGCCACCGGCGTTGATCAGGTGGCTGGCCACCTCGGTGAGGAACGGGTCCTCGGCCTGCACGGACTGGCGCAGGAGCTCCTCGACCCGACCGAGGTCGCCGACGAGGGTGGGGAGCTGGAGCAGCGGGCTGGGTTCGGCCACGTGCGGACGCTACCCGCGCACCGTCGTGATCCCGAAACCGAACGTGTCGCTGCCGCCGCGTGTTCGACCGCGAGGTTGCTACACTCCAGGGACGATCCCCCGCCTGTGGGAGGCAAGTTCTTGTTTGAGCGATTCACCGATCGAGCCCGTCGTGTCGTCGTCCTGGCCCAGGAAGAAGCACGGCTGCTCAACCACAACTACATCGGTACCGAGCACATCCTGCTCGGGCTGATCCATGAGGGGGAAGGGGTCGCGGCCAAAGCGCTCGAGTCCCTCGGCATCTCTCTCGAGGCGGTTCGCAGCCAGGTCGAGGAGATCATCGGCCAGGGCGGTTCGTCCCCGTCGGGCCACATCCCCTTCACTCCGCGGGCCAAGAAGGTCCTCGAGCTGTCGTTGCGGGAGGCCCTGCAGCTCGGTCACAACTACATCGGCACCGAGCACATCCTGCTCGGCCTCATCCGTGAGGGCGAAGGCGTCGCCGCCCAGGTGCTCGTCAAGCTCGGCGCCGACCTCAGCCGGGTGCGCCAGCAGGTCATCCAGCTGCTGTCGGGCTATTCAGGCCCGGGTGGCCAGGAGAAGGCCGGCGCCACCGCCGGCGGTTCGGGCGAGCAGACTCCGTCGGGTTCGCTCGTGCTCGACCAGTTCGGTCGCAACCTCACCCAGCTCGCACGCGACAAGAAGCTCGACCCGGTCATCGGCCGTGAACGAGAGACCGAGCGGGTCATGCAGGTGCTCAGCCGTCGCACCAAGAACAACCCGGTGCTCATCGGCGAGCCCGGCGTGGGCAAGACGGCCATCGTCGAGGGCCTGGCCCAGGCGATCGCGAACGACACCGTGCCCGAGACGCTCACCGGCAAGCAGCTCTACACCCTCGACCTCGGCGCCCTGGTGGCCGGCAGTCGTTACCGCGGCGACTTCGAGGAGCGCCTCAAGAAGGTGCTCAAGGAGATCAAGACCCGCGGCGACATCATCTTGTTCATCGACGAGCTGCACACGCTCGTGGGTGCCGGCGCGGCCGAGGGCGCCATCGACGCCGCCAGCATCCTCAAGCCGATGCTGGCCCGCGGCGAGCTGCAGACCATCGGCGCGACCACGCTCGACGAGTACCGCAAGCACCTCGAGAAGGACGCCGCGCTCGAGCGGCGCTTCCAGCCCATCAAGGTCGAAGAGCCGTCGGTGGCCCACACCATCGAGATCCTCAAGGGCCTCCGCGACCGCTACGAGTCGCACCACCGGGTCACCATCACCGATCAGGCACTCGTCGCCGCGGCCAACCTGGCCGACCGCTACCTCTCCGACCGGCACCTGCCCGACCAGGCCATCGACCTCATCGACGAGGCCGGGTCGCGTCTGCGCATCAAGCGCATGGAGACCCCGCCCGACTACAAGGAGCTCGAGAACCAGCTCGCCCAGGTCGTGCACGCCAAGAAGGAAGCCGTCGAGGGTCAGCACTTCGAGGAAGCGGGCAAGCTCCGCGACCGCGAGAAGGAACTGCTGGCCGAGAAGGAGACCAAGGAGCGCGAGATCAAGGACTCGGGCATCGACCTGTTCGACGAGGTCGACGAAGAATCGATCGCCGAGGTCCTCTCGATCTGGACCGGCATCCCCGTGTACAAGCTGACCGAGGAGGAGACCGCCAAGCTCCTGCGCATGGAAGACGAGCTGCACAAGCGGGTCATCGGCCAGGAAGACGCCGTCAAGGCGGTCAGCCAGGCCATCCGCCGCACCCGCGCCGGCCTCAAGGACCCGAAGCGCCCCAGCGGCTCGTTCATCTTCCTGGGCCCGTCGGGCGTGGGCAAGACCGAGCTGGCCAAGACGCTGGCCGAGTTCCTGTTCGGCGACGAGCAGTCGCTGATCCAGCTCGACATGTCCGAGTACATGGAGAAGCACACCGTCAGCCGCCTCGTCGGCTCGCCTCCCGGCTACGTCGGCTACGAAGAGGGCGGCCAGCTCACCGAGGCCGTGCGGCGCAAGCCGTTCTCCGTGGTGCTGTTCGACGAGATCGAAAAGGCGCACCCCGACGTGTTCAACACGCTGCTGCAGATCCTCGAAGAGGGTCGTCTCACCGACAGTCAGGGCCGCTCGGTCGACTTCCGCAACACCGTGCTGATCATGACCTCGAACCTGGGCACCCAGGACCTGCGCAAGGCCAACCTCGGCTTCTCGAAGGCCGACGAGGCCGTCAGCTACGAGCGCATGAAGGAAAAGGTCAACGACGCCCTCAAGCAGCACTTCCGTCCCGAGTTCCTGAACCGCATCGACGACACCATCGTCTTCCACGAGCTCAGCAAGGGCGAGGTCACCGAGATCGTCGACCTGATGATCAAGCGGGTCACCGCCCAGCTCGAAGGTCAGGGCCTCGGCCTCGAGCTCACCCCCGCGGCCAAGACGCTGCTCGCCGACCGGGGCTACGACCCCACGTTGGGCGCCCGGCCGTTGCGGCGGGCCATCCAGCGCCTGGTCGAGGACTCGCTGTCCGAACGCCTGTTGTGGAAGGAGTTCCGGGCCGGCGAGACGATCATCGTCGATGCCGAGCCGGACGCCGCCAGTGGCGAGCTCGAGATCACCTTCCGGGCGGTCGAGGGCTTCCAGCCACCACCCATGGAACTGGCCGAGACGGTCCCGCCCGAGTGACGAACGAGCCCTGACGGCCCCGCAGCCACGGGCCGTCTCGGTATTGCTCGTATTGGGGTCGGCCGCGAGCCAGGCGGTACCTTGCCGCCCGTGACCCGATCGACATCGTCCTGCACACGCCGCCGGGTCTTGCCGCGCCGCATGTTTCGGCTGGTGGCCGCGCTCGGGCTGCTGATTCTGCTCGCCGGTTGTCAGGTCCACCTCACCGTCGACACCCGGGTCGAGGCTGACGGCTCGGGCACGGTGGCCGTCGGCGTCGGGCTCGACGACGAGGCGCTGGCCAAGGTCGGCGACCTCGGCGCCCAGCTACGGGTCGAGGACCTGCGCGCCTCGGGCTGGACCGTGACCGGCCCGACCCGGGAGGGCGACGGATTCACCTGGGTCCGGGCGACCAAGCCGTTCGCCGATCCGGCCGGGGCCACGGCCGTGTTGAACGAGGTCAACGGAGCCGACGGCGCCTTCGGGGGCTGGACGGTGGCCAGGGGCTCGTCGCCGCTGTCGACGTCGTACTCGGTGACGGGTGCAGTCGACCTGACCAGGGGGATGGAGACATTCACCGACCAGGCCCTGCGCGACGCGCTCGGCGGCGACCCCTACGGGGGCGGCATCGCCGCGCTCGAAGCGGAACAGGGCCGGCCGGTGGCCGACATGGTCGACGTGCAGGTCACCGTCGAGGTGCCGGGGGCGACCAGGACGTTCGCCCCGTCGCTGGCCGACGCCGACCCCACCCCGGTGAAGGTCACGGCATCGAAGGTCGGCCCCCTGGTGAGCGTGGCCGTCGTCGTGGTGGTGCTGATGGTCGGCGGCGCCCTGCTGGTGGTGCTGCGGCGGCGGGCATCCCGGCATCGCGGTGGCGCCCGTTCCTGGAGCGCCCGCTCCTGAGCGGCCCCGGCGAGAGGTGACTCGCTCAGGCCCCGGCGGGCGAGCCGACGCCCCCCTCGAGCACCTGGCGGAGGCTGTCGAGGTACATCGCCCACTGGAAGCTGCAGCGGGGGAGGGCGCCGTTCTCATAGGCCCAGCCGCCGTGCCAGAAGCGCACGACGGTGCCGCCGTCGTTGGCCGGCTCGACCCGGAAGGCGAGTTGCGTGCCGGGCCATTCCTCCGGGCCGTCGATACATGTGAGGTGGGTCAGCACCGGCGGGTCGAGGGTGTCGACCCGCAGCCGGATCACGACCGAGTGCTGGTCGAAGCCGACCTCGATCTCGGTGCCCTCTGGGCCGGCGGCGGCGTGGGCGGCGGCGGTCGGTGGGTGCACGGTGACATCGGTGCTCCACCAGGTGGCGAGTCCGGCGGCGGTCGCCACCGCCTCGTACACCTGCTCCGGCTCGGCGGTGATGGTCAATTCGTGGACGATGTCGTGCATCCACCGATCCTACGGGGTCGGTCGGCGCCGTTCCCGTCTCACCCCCTGAGCCGTTCCCGTCTCACCCCCTGAGTAGGGTCGGGCCATGTCCAAGGTCCGGTCGGTCTTTCGGTGCAGCGACTGCGGTGGCGCCAGTCCCAAGTGGGTCGGCCGCTGCCCGTCGTGCGCCGAGTGGAACACGCTCGTCGAGGAACTCGACGCGCCGGCGGCCGCCTCCGCCTTCGTGTCGGCTATCGACCGGGCCGTTCCCATCTCCGAGGTCGACGCCGACGAATGGCAACCGCGATCCACCGGCCTGAGCGAAGTCGACCGGGTGCTCAGCGGCGGCCTCGTGCCGGGCTCGGTCACGCTGGTCGGGGGCGAGCCCGGCATCGGCAAGTCGACGTTGCTGCTGCAGGTCGCCTCGGCCGTGGCCATGGCCGGCCGCACGTCGCTCTACCTCTCGGCCGAGGAATCGAAGCAACAGGTGCGATTGCGCGCCGAGCGGCTCGGCACGCTGGCCCCCAACCTCTATCTGGCCAGCGAGACGACCCTGCCCCATCTCGTGGCCCACCTCGACGAGGTGCAGCCCGATCTGCTCGTCGTCGATTCGATCCAGACGGTCTACGAGCCCGCGTTGAGCTCGGCTCCAGGCTCGGTGGCCCAGGTTCGAGAGTGCGCAGCCCGTCTCGTGCAACAGGCCAAGGCCCGCGGTCTGGCCACGGTGCTGGTCGGCCACGTCACCAAAGACGGCGGCCTCGCCGGGCCCCGCGTGCTCGAGCATGTCGTCGACACGGTGCTGGCATTCGAGGGCGAGCGTCACCACGCGCTGCGACTGCTCCGGGCATCGAAGCACCGCTTCGGATCCACCGACGAGCTCGGCCTGTTCGAGATGACCGAGGGTGGCCTCGACGCGGTTCCCGATGCCAGTGGGCTCTTCCTGGCCGACCGGCGGCCGGGGGTGTCGGGTTCGATCGTGGTTCCCACGATCGAGGGCCACCGACCGCTGCTCGTCGAGATCCAGGCCCTCGTCATGAAGACCTCACTGCCCTCGCCGCGCCGGTCGGCCCAGGGCCTCGACTCGGGCCGCCTGCCGCTGCTGCTGGCCGTGCTCGACCAGCGCGTCGGCCTGCTGCTCGGCGACGACGACGTGTACGCCCTGGCCGTCGGCGGCGTCAAGATCCACGAGCCCGGTGCCGATCTGGGTGTGGCGCTCGCCGTGGCGTCGGCCAAGATCGACCTGCCGATGCCTGCCGGCCTGGTCGCCTGTGGAGAGATCGGCCTGGGCGGCGAGTTGCGTCAGGTGTCGCAGGCCCACCGGCGGTTGGCCGAGGCGGCCCGACTCGGGTTCACCCATGCGATCGTGCCCCGACTGTCGGGCGAGGCCCCGCCCGGCATCCAGGCGCTGCGGGCCGCCAACCTGTCCGAGGCCATGAAGCTGGCCGGTCTCATGCGCTAGTCAGGAGCGGCCCGGGTTTGGCGAGAGCCCGCCGACTACACTCCCGACGTGGCCCGCCGGCGAAGTGACGCGCTGCTCGACTCGCTCGCGGCTGTCGCCCCGGGCAAGCCGCTCCGCGAGGGCCTTGATCGCATCCTGCAGTCGAAGATGGGGGCGCTCATCGTCGTGGGTGACGGCCCTGATGTGCTCAACATCTGCTCGGGTGGCTTCCTGCTCGATGCCGCGTTCAGTCCCCAGCGGCTCTCGGAGCTGGCCAAGATGGACGGCGCCATCATCCTGGCCCCCGACGCCACCCGCATCGCCCGGGCCAATGTGCACCTCGTGCCCAACCCCAACGTCCCCACCTCGGAGACCGGCACCCGGCACCGCACTGCCGAGCGGGTGGCCCGGTCGATCCCGGTGCCGGTCATCTCGGTCTCGGAGGACATGGCGATCATCGCCTGCTACGTCGGTGGTGAGAAGCACTCGCTCGAGTCGATCCCGCGGTTGCTCGACCGGGCCAACCAGGCCCTGCAGACCCTGGAGCGGTACAAGAACCGGCTCGACGAGGTGTCGAGCGCGCTGTCCGAGCTCGAGGTCGAGGACATCGTGTCGCTGCGCGACGTGGTGGTGGTGCTGCAGCGCACCGAGATGGTCGTGCGCATCGCAGACGAAATCGACGAGTACATCATCGAGCTCGGTGCCGATGGGCGGCTGTTGCGCCTGCAGCTCGAAGAGGTCCTGGGCGGCGTCGGCGACGAGCGACTGCTCGTCGTGCGCGACTACTTCCACGAGGCGACCGACCGCGCCCTCGGCGATGCCGTGGCCGACCTCGCCGCCCTCGACAGCGATCAGCTGCTCGACCTCAAGGCGGTGGCCGCGGTGCTCGGCCTGCCCCACGGTGCCGGCGACCTCGACTTCGGGTTGCAGCCGCGGGGGTACCGGCTGCTGTCGCGCATCCCCCGCATCCCCGACGGCGTGATCGATCACCTCATCGACCACTTCGGCACCCTGTCGGAGATCATGCGGGCCACCATCAGCGAGCTCGACGAGGTCGAAGGGGTGGGCCACACCCGAGCCAAATCGATCAAAGAGGGCCTGTCGAAGCTGGCCGAGTCGAGCATCCTCGACCGTTACAGCTGATGCGCATCGTCCTCGACAACGGCACCCCGGCCGAGCGGGCCCGGCCGGCGATAGGTGACGCGACCCAGGGTCTGGTGCTCTGCCCCGACATCATGGGCCTGCGACCCCTCTTCGACACGATGACCGAGCGCCTCGCCGAGGAGAACGGCTGGGTGGTCGTGGCCCCCGAGCCGTTCTCCGGGCATGAGGACATGGCGTTGGCCGAGCGCATGGGCTGGGTCGGCAACTTCGACGACCTCAAAGTCATGAACACGCTGCAGCGGGCCGCCGACGCCACCGGCATGCACCATGTCGGTGTGCTCGGGTTCTGCCTTGGGGGCATGTGGGCCCTGAAGGCATCGATGACCGGGCGCTTCCATCGGGCGGTGTCGTTCTACGGGATGGTCCGCATGCCCGAGCAGTGGAGGAGCCCGACCCAGGCCGATGCCATCGACTACGTCACCTCGCCGGGGGCGTGCCCGGTGCTCGAGCTGGTCGGGACGCACGACTCGTTCGTGCCGATGGCCGACATTGCCGACCTGCAGGCGGTCGACGCCCGAGTCGTGCTCTATGAGGGCGCCGAGCACGGGTTCGTGCACGATCCCGACCGGCCGACCCATCGGCCGGAGGATGCCGCCGATGCCTGGGCCCGGGCCATCGCCTTCCTCAACGAAGCCTGACCCCCGCCGAGCCAGATTTTGCACCCCGGTTTGTCGCGCTCAGCGCGACAAAGCGACGCCGAAACGGGGGTCGGCGGGTCGGCGGGTCAGCGGGCGCGGCGCTCGAGTTGCTCGCGGTTGGTGATGCGGTAGCGACGGTCGGACTGGTCGATCCAGCCGAGCCGGATGAACGAGGCGATGGCCTTGTTGACCCGCTCGCGGGATGCCCCGACCATGCCGGCCAGTTCCTCCTGGGTGATCGGCAGCGAGAACTCGTCGGCATCGCCGGCCAGTTCGAGCAACCGCTTGGCGGTTCGGCCCGTGACATCGAGGAACACCGAGTCGGCCAACGCCTCGTCGGTGTTGCGGATACGGCCGGCGAGCAGCTCGACGACCTTCCACAGCATGTTGGGCTGGGTCTCGTACAGGGTCTTCAACGGCGCATAGGGGATGGCGATGACCTCGCTGGGTTCGAGGGCCCGGGCCTCGGCCGATCGGAGCAGATGGTCGAAGAGCGGCATCTCGCCGAAGAGGTCACCTCGCTCCATCAGCGCCAGCACCGATTCGCGGCCGTCGACCGACTTGTTGGCGATGGCGATGCGGCCGGAGACGACGACGAACAGCTCGGTCGGATCGTCGCCCTCGGTGAAGAGCACATCGCCCCGGCTCACCACCCGGGTGGCCGAGGCGTCGGCGATCTGGCCGATCTGGGTGGGCTCGAGGCCGTCGAACAGCTCAACGGTGGCAAGCAAGGCGCGCTCGGGCATCGCGGGATGGTACCCGGCGCGTGGTCGGCCGTGCCCGGAAGCGCGGAAGCGGCGTCGGGCCGATGTGACATAGCCTCGGCCGTCCTGCCTCATCGCATCGGAGCACCATGGCGTTCGACGTCGGCGACACGGTCATCTACCCCCAGCACGGTGCCGCCATCATCGAGCGGCGAGAGATGAAGTCCGTGTTCGGTGAGGAGAAGGAGTACCTGGTGCTCCGACTCACCTACGGCGACCTCGTGCTGCAGGTGCCGAGCGACAACACCGAAGATGTCGGCCTGCGCGACGTGATCGGCGCCGACGAGGTCGAGGAGGTGTTCGACCTGCTGCGCGTGAAGGAGGCCCGGATGCCCACGAACTGGTCACGCCGCTACAAGAACCATGCCGAGAAGCTGAAGTCGGGTGACGTCTTCCTGGTGGCCGAGGTGGTGCGGAACCTCACGTTGCGCGACCGCGAGAAGGGCCTGTCGGCCGGGGAGAAGACCATGCTCGCCAAGGCTCGCCAGATCCTGGTGTCCGAGCTCGTGTTCGCCATCGACGTCGACGAGGCCGGGGCGGCCGCCAAGCTCGACGAGGTCCTGGCCTGATGAGCACCTGGTCCATCGTCCTGGCCGCGGGCCGGGGTCGGCGGTACGACCCGGGCGTGCTGAAGCAATACGAGAAGATCGGCGCGAGCCGCGTCGTCGACCTGTCCCTGAACCGGGCGCGGGTCGTCTCCGACGGGGTGGTGCTGGTGGTGGCCCCGGACTTCGTCGACGACCCTGAGCCGCTGGCCGACATCGTGGTCGCCGGTGGTGACCAGCGCTCCGACTCGGTGCGCCGGGGCCTGGCCGCCATCCCGCCGGACTGCGACATCGTGGTGGTGCACGACGGGGCCCGGCCGTTGGCCTCGCCGGCGCTGTTCGAGGCCGTCATCGAGGCCGTCCTCGCCGGCGCCGACGGTGCCATCCCGGGCCTTCCCCTGACCGACACGATCAAGCGGGTCGACGAGGGCCGGGTGGTCGCCACGATCGATCGTGACGAGCTCGTCGCGGTGCAGACCCCGCAGGCGTTTCGGGCCGACATCCTGCGCGACGCCCACGAGGGCGAGCCGCAGGCCAGCGACGACGCTGCCCTGGTCGAAGACGTCGGCGGCCTGGTCGTGGTCGTTCCCGGCGAACCCGGCAACCTGAAGATCACCTCCCCGGGCGATCTCGCCCAGGCCGTCGACCACCTGTCGCTGACCCGGGATCGAGACCCCGCCTGACCGGGGGGCGGCGGGGACGACCACGGCCCAGCGAGTAGCTTGCCCGGCATGTCCATCCGTGTCGGGCTCGGCTTCGACGTCCATGCCTTCAGCGAAGACCCGGCCCGTGCCCTCATCCTGGGCGGGGTCGTCTTCGAGGGCGCGCCGGGCCTGGCGGGCCACAGCGACGCCGATGTGGTGGCCCATGCCTGCGCGGACGCGCTGCTCGGTGCCGCCGGCCTCGGCGACATCGGCGAGCACTTCCCCGACACCGATCTCCGGTGGTCCGGCGCCGACAGCCTGATGCTGCTCACCGAGGTGTCGACCCGAGTGCGGGCCGAAGGGTGGCAGCCGGTCAACGTCGACTGCGCCGTCGTGCTCGAGGCCCCCAAGGTGGCCCCGAACCGCGACGAGATGCAGCGCCGCCTGACCGCCGCGGTGGGTGCACCGGTGGCGGTCAAGGCCAACCGGGCCGAGGGCCTCGGGGCCATCGGACGCGGCGAGGGCATCGCCTGTTATGCCGTGGCTCTGGTGGAGACGTCGTGAGCGCGGCCCGGTCATCGCGTCGCAGTGGCGGCAAGCCCGCCTCTGGCCGATCGTCGAATCGTTCCACGAGCCGGGCGGGTGTCAAGCGCAAGCCGCTGTCGCCGGCCGCCGAGAAGGCCATCGCGGCCCGCACCGCCGATCACGCGGCCGCGTCGGTGCGCAACGCCGACCGGCCCGGCGCCGC
>Ga0315292_10002422_pt1 | contig 10467 bp, 12 predicted proteins | sample YL17G13_0_MG_FD_204029 | JGI IMG/M metagenome (GOLD analysis project Ga0315292, IMG submission 204029) | Sediment microbial communities from Yellowstone Lake, YNP, Wyoming, USA - YL17G13_0 | ecosystem: Environmental > Aquatic > Freshwater > Lake > Sediment | place: USA: Wyoming | collected... | reverse complement strand
ATCTGCAGGTCCTGCACCTCGAGGTGCGGATTCCATTGCCCGACGGCGACGTGGTCGTCAGCGAGCACGCGCACGAGGTCGATCGCAAGGTTGCCGATGTCGCGAACCCTGGCGTTCACGTCGGGGCGCGGCACGGCGCCGGCCGGCGACGTCTCCAGGTAGCTGAAATCCGGTTCTTCACCCGGGCGTGAATGGTGTTGCGGAATGTGCAGGCGTGAGCGGCGGGGCATCGCTTCCTCGCTTATTACAGATGCGTTGGAACGGTTGTCGCGGTAGATTACTGACCGTTACGCGAGGGTGCGGAGATTGTTGCATTGCGGTGCAGCAATGCGAAACATTTATTCCAGGGAGCCCACTTTAATGGAAGAGGCATTACCCTCTCGTCTGGACAAAGTCGATCGGCGAATTCTGGACTTGCTGCAACGCGAAGGCGCCCTCTCGGTTGCCGAAGTTGCTTCGCGGACGGGGCTGTCCACCACCACCTGCTGGCGCCGCATCCAGGGCCTCGAGCAGTCGGGCGTCATCAAGGGGCGCGTTGCGTTGCTCGATCGGGCTGCGCTCGGCCTCGACGTCACCATCTTTGCCCACGTCAAGCTCTCGAGCCAGGGACGCGATGCGATTGCAGCGTTCGCCGAGGCGATCCGCGAGCGACCCGAAGTGCTCGACTGCTACACCACGATGGGCGAGTGGGATTTCATGCTTCGTGTCGTGACGCGCGACATCAAGGCCTACGAAGCGTTCTACCTCGACCACCTGTCGAAACTCCCCTACGTGCAGTCAATCAATTCGTCGGTGACGGTCACCGTGATCAAGGAAACGACGATCCTGCCGATCGCACTTTGAGCGAGGATCGGAGGGCGGGGCGGCGTTCGGTATTTATCCGACTTATGGGGCGACCGTGACTGCACTAGCGTATTGGCGTTCCGTCCGGTTACCGGGAGTAATGCCATGCGTTTCGTCGCGACCACCGCTATCGTCCTGGCTTCGACACTGTTCGTCGCGACAGCTGCAGCCGCAGCAAGTGGCCCCTGGCAGGCGTTGCCAGACGTAGCCCCGGCGCCCGCGGACAATCCGACGACTGCCGACAAGGTCGAACTCGGCAAGATGCTGTATTTCGACCCGCGGCTGTCGTCGAGTGGCAACGTCTCTTGCTTCTCGTGCCACAACGTCATGGAGGGCGGTGACGACCACCGGCCAACGTCCATCGGAGTGCACGGCCATGTTGGCGGCCGCAATGCGCCCACGGTCTGGAACGCGGCCTTCCTGTCCAGCCAGTTCTGGGACGGCCGCGCAGCGACCCTCGAGGACCAGGCGAAGGGGCCGCCGGCGAACCCGATCGAGATGGGCATGGCCAACCTCGACGCGGTCATCGGCCGCGTGCGCAACATGCCTGGCTACAAGCCGTATTTTGAGAAGGCATTCGGTGCGGGCGACGTGGTCACCATGGACAACGCGGCCAAGGCGATCGCTGCCTATGAGCGCACGCTGATCACGCCGAACAGCGCGTACGACAAGTACGCCAAGGGGGATGCGAAGGCGCTCACGGAACAGCAGGTCCGTGGCCTCAATACCTTCGCCGATGTCGGGTGCACCAGCTGCCACCAAGGCCCGACGTTCAGCGGCCCGCCGCTGCCGGTCGGCACGGGCTTCTTCATGAAGTTCCCGACGTTTCCAGACAGCCCATACGTCGCGAAGTACGATTTCCTGAGCGACACCGGACGCGCGAGTGCGACCAGGAACGACGCGGACAAGAACATCTGGCGGGTCCCTGGCCTGCGCAACCTGGTGTACACGGCTCCGTATTTCCACAACGGCCAGGTCCACACGATCGGCGAGGCCGTCCGCATCATGGCGAGCACGCAGTTGAACCAGTCGCTCAGCGACGCGCAGGTGGCCGACATCGTGGCGTTCCTGGAGACGCTCGCGGGACCGTTCCCGACCCAGCAGATGCCGCGGCTGCCGCCGACCCCGGGCGACCTCATCGACTGAGGACGGCTGCCGGAGCGATCAGCCGCTGAGCCGTCGCCACAAAGCGCGACCAACGAGTCGAGCCTTCGTCCCGAAATCGAAGCGCTCGAGGTTGGTCTTGACGATGCCTTGCGTAAAGCGCGTGTGCTTCGAGTAATCGACGACCACGTCGACGAGCACCGGCCGGCGCTCACGACTTGCGCAGGCCAGCGCATCGCGAATCACTGCATCGATGTCGTCATCGCTACCGATACGCAGGAACTTCGCACCCGTGGCCTGGGCGACGCCGGCGATGTCGAGCGGGCCGAGCACCGTGCAGGTTTTGCGGTTGTAGGGAATTTCCTGGGCTTGTGCGATCTGCGCCAGCTCGCCGTCGCTGAACACGAACACGACCAGCCCGAGTTCCTGCGCGGTCGCCGTCGCCAGCTCCAGCGCAGTCATGCGGAAAGCGCCGTCGCCGACGATGCCGACCACGGGCGAGTCCGGTCGCGCGAGCTTGGCGCCAATGGTCGCCGGCACGCAGTAACCCATGCAGTTGAAGTCGGTCGGCGAGATCAACCCGCGCGGACGATGGATCGGCAGCAGTTCGGCGGCCAGAAATGTGTGGTTGCCGTCGTCAAGCACGACGGTTGCATCGTCGGGCAATTGCCGGCGCAGGCTGGCAAAGAACCGCGCGGGACTCACGCGGCCTTGCGTGTCGTGGCGCAGCCATTCCTCGAGATACGCCGCCTTCTGCTCGCGGATCGTGCCCTCGACCCGCGCGCGGCGCGCGGGAGCGGCGGCAACGGGCGTCTCACCCAGGGCCTGCAGCAGCAGTTTCAGCACGGCCTTCGCATCGCCTTCGAGCGCAACGGCCGCTGGGTAGTTGGCGCTGAACACTGCGGGATTGATGTCGACGTGGATCAGGCTGGCCGGCGGCGTCCAGCCATAGCTGCCCGTTGCGATTTCACCAAAGCGCGTGCCCACGGCCAGCATGCAGTCGGTTTCGGCGAATGACTTCTCGACCGCGGGCACGGCAGCGCGACCGAGGCAGAAGCCGGCGTGCAGCGGATGGTTCGCTGGAAACGCGCTCACACCCTGCAACGTGGTCGAAACCGGTGCGCCGAGTCGCTCCGCCAGCAACGCGACTTCGGGCGTGGCATCGACCGCACCCCAGCCGACGAAAAACGTGGGCGACCTGGCATTGCGTAGCAGTTCCGCGGCCGCCGCAACCTGCTCCGTCGTGCAGCGGACGGGAGCCGCCGCCCGCACCGGCGCTGCAACGGCGGGGCCTTCGTCACCCGTGAGCAACTGCAGGTGCACGGGAATCTCGACGAATACCGGCCCGGGTTCGCCACTGGTAGCAACGCGCACCGCTTCGTAGATCGTGGCAATCACGTCTGCGTGCTTCTCGACCAGCCAGGTGCCCTTGGTAATGGGTTTCAGCAGCGCGTGCTGGTCCATGTCGTGCAACTGGTACTTGCGACCCGTGTCGCGCCGTACGCCGCCCGCAATCACGAGCAGCGGAATGCCATCGAGAAAAGCTTCGCCGATTCCGCTTGCCGCGTGCGTAACGCCCGCCGCAGGCACGATGACGAGCGTGCCCAGGCTGGTGCCGCTGCGGCTCACGGCGTCTGCCATGAACGCACCAGCCCCTTCGTGAGTCACCAGCACCGGGGTGATCGAACTCGACTTCGCGAGCTCGTCGTAAATCTCGGTGTTGTGTACGCCCGGGATGCCGAACGTGTATTTCACGCCGACGTTCTCGAGAGCTTCGCGAAGCATCGAAGCTGCAGTGCGGCTCATGGCAGGCTGCCTTTGGTGTCGTATGCGGCTGGGAGGTTGCGTGCGAATTGTAGGCCTGCCTCACTCCCGCAACCATCAGCCTTGACCCTGCCCCCTGCGGGCACCATCCTCGGCTGGTCGGGTGGTGCTGTGTCGGCGCAGGCCCGGGTCGCGACGCGACAGGAGGCCTGAACGATGGATGACGTGCGGTTTGCGGTGATCGGCGCCGGCATGGCAGGGCTGGCCTGCGCCTACGAACTCGCGCGGGCCGATGCCAGGGTCACGGTGTTCGAGCGCTCACGCGGCCTGGGTGGGCGCCTCGCCACGCGTCGAGTCGGGCCACTCGCGTTCGATCACGGCGCGCAGTTCATCACGACGCGCAGCCACTCTTTCAGTCGTTACGCGGAGACCGCGTTGCGAGCCGGCAAGCTCGACGCCTGGCGTCCGCGCATCATGGAAGACGACCGTGCGTGGCCCGCACCAATCGAGGACTGGTGGATCGGCCAGCCGGGCATGAGTGCGCTGGTGCGACCGCTCGCGCGCAACATCGAGATCCAGGGCGGCATCGCCGTCCACGAACTGATCCCCAGCCAGCGCGGCTGGCAACTGCAGACCGACTCTGGCCGGCAGAACCTGACCTTTCGCGCCGTGGCGGTCGCAGTACCGGCGCCACAGGCACATTCACTGCTGGGTCCGCATGGCCGCTCGTTCAGGCACATCGCCGAAGTGCGGATGGCACCCTGCTGGACCGGCATGTTCGCTTTCGATCCACCGATCGACGTAGGCGCCGATGCGCGGCGCTGGACCCAGGGGCCGATCGTCTGGGCAGCGTGCAACTCGAGCAAGCCGGACCGCCCGCAGTTGCCGCAATGCTGGGTGTTGCACGCCTCGTCCGGATGGTCGCGCACGCACATCGATCTCGATGCAACGGAAGCCGCGCGCCTGTTGCTGCGAGCGTTCGAGCACAACCTCGGTTACGAGCTGCCCACGCCCGTGCACCAGGATGCGCACCGCTGGCGTCACGCGCTGGTGGAGCGGCCGCTCGGCCAGTCGTGCCTGATCGATGAGGAATTGAGTGCGGGCGCCTGCGGCGACTGGTGCATCGCGCCGCGCGTCGAAGCTGCATTCGAGAGCGGCCGCAGCCTGGCTCACTCGCTGCTGTCGATGGTCGGGATGTCGGCGCGCATGGCCCGCCCCTGACGGCCGAACACGCGCAACAACACACCGTCGCGCGAAAAGCCCTCGAAGGTGCCCCAGAGCGCCAGCGCGAGCAGCACCGGAATGATCTCGTAGATCACTCTGTACATCAGCACGGCCGCGAGCAACTGCTCGGGCGGAACGTCGGGCAACAGCAGCAGCAGCATCGACTCGAGCACGCCGAGCCCCGCCGGGACGTGGCTCAGTACGCCCGCGAGCATGCTCGCAAGATAGGCGCCGAGGAACGCGAGGTACGGAATTCCCAGTGACGCCGGCAGCAGCAGGTAGAGCACCGTCGAGACGAGGAAAATATCGGCGAGTCCGACGCAGAGTTGCAGGGCCGTCATCGCAGGCGTAGGCAGGTTGACCGACCAGCCGCCGAGCTTCACCGGCCGCTTGCGCAACAGGATCAGCAGCACGTAGCCCGCGTCCTTGCAGAGGCCGATGAGGCCGAGCACGCGCAGCCAGCCGCTCGAAATGCGGAACATCGGTTCGAGCATCTCTGCCGCAAAGACCAGTGAGATGTCGAGCAGCAGCCCGAAGCCGAGCGCGTACGGCATGTTCGCGAGCAGCACGGTGGCGCCGACTTCCGTCGCCGAAAGACCGGCCGGCGTGTACATGCGATAGCGCAGCGCGCCTCCGCTCAACATCGCCTGGCCCACCGCGTGCCCGAGCGGAAATGCAATGTAGGCCGTGAGCATCGGCTTGGCGCGCCCGACCTCCTGTTTCACGTAACGCACCACCGCGACTTCGTAGAGCGCGAGTACCGTGAACGCACCCGCGGCACACAGGCCGGCGAGTGCCAGCGTCGATACGGGCACGGCCTGCATCTGCGCGAGCACGTCTGCAAAGCTGATCCGCTGGAATGTTCGCCACAGCACCCACCCTGCAAGCGCGGCGAGCAGCGCGCTCACGAGCACGCCGGCGTAGGTCTTGAAGCGATTGCGGCGGGGGTCGGACATCAGGGCTCTCGAGACGCGTCGGCCGGGGCAGAACCCACGGCACGGCCATTCAATTGCGAGTAATTCTCAATAATGTTTGCAATTATCTGCGAGTCTAGGACGAAACCTCCACCTAAGAACGCGGTCGAATACACAAGCTGGATTCAGGCTGCGTAGAATTCCCGCAGTTGGTCGATTGTCCCCTCTCGAGGAGAAGTATCCAAATGTCCGAACAGAAGTTTCCGCGTCGCACGCTGCTGAAGGGTGCGCTCCTGGGCGTAGCGGCCGTGCCGGTGTCCGCGCTGCTGAGCCGCACCGCGACTGCCGCGGGCGCCAAGGTCGATCCGAACGAGCCGCAGGCGAAGTCGCTCGGCTACGTCGTCGATTCGACGACGGTCGACGCCAAGGCCAACCCGAACCACAAGCCGGGCCAGATGTGCAGCAACTGCCTGCAGGCCCCGACGGCCAAGCCGGGCGACACCGAAGTGGCGTGCAACATTTTCGGCGGCCGTCCGGTCGCCGCTAAGGGCTGGTGCAAGGTCTACGTCAAGAAGCCGTAACCCGCGCTTTGCAGATTCGAACAGCGGCGCGAACGGGCAACCGGTCGCGCCGTTTTCGTTGCTGGCTGGTGACGGGCTACGTCAAACCGCAGTCGCCCCCTTGAAACGCCGCCCGCAGCGCACAACTTAGTGCGCACGTGGGATTGCAGCGGGCAGTCCCGGGCAGGAGTAAGCAACCATGCGTGTCATCAAGTGGGAACCGTTCCGTGACGTGGACGACATGTTCGATCGCTTTTTCGCCGAGACGATGCGCCGTTTGCCGCGGCAGGGCGCGCAGTCGCCGCAGGTCAGCGAGTGGGCGCCGCTCGCGGACGTGAGCGAGACCGAGGACGAGTTCCTAATCAAGGCCGAACTGCCGGAAGTCCGCAAGGAAAACGTCAGCATCACCGTCCAGGACGGCGTGCTGACGCTCGCCGGCGAGCGCAAGCAGGAGAAGCGCGAGGTCCAGGAGAAGGCGCATCGCATCGAGCGTTGCTACGGTTCGTTCGCACGCCGCTTCGCGTTGCCGGAGAACGCCGACCAGCAGGGCATCAGTGCCGAGAGCCACGACGGGGTGATCGTCATCCACATCCCGAAGCAGCGGGTCGTCGAGCCGCAGCCGCGGCAGATCCAGATCCAGTAAACCGTTGCGGCCCGCGGGTTGCCGGGATGGACGTCGCAAGGCGCCCTTCCCGTCCGCATGCTCAGCGCCGCACGATCGGCCGCTGTCGCACCCTATAATTCGCCGGCGACGATTTTCGGCCGACGACGAGGTACCGCGACGATGACGAACCCCACCCTGGCCAGGGGCACGGCCGACCTCTGCGACGATCATGGCGATCGGGTGCAGGTTTGCGAGCCGATCTTCCACGTGTTCGGCGGCCGCCGCGCATTTCACGGTCCAATCAGCACCGTCCGCTGTTTCGAAGACAATTCGCGGGTCAAGGAAGCCGTGGAGAGCCCGGGCGATGGCCACGTGCTGGTGGTCGATGGCGGCGGATCGCGCCGGCGGGCATTGCTCGGCGACAAACTCGGCCTCGCCGCGGTCGGCAACGGCTGGGCCGGCGTGATCATCCACGGCTGCATCCGCGATTCGGCCGAACTCGGCCGCATGGCTCTCGGCATCCGCGCGCTTGGCACCATGCCATTGCGCAGCGACAAGCGCGGCGAAGGCGACCGCGACGTGCCCGTCCGTTTCGCGGGCGTGACGTTCCGGCCCGGCGAGTTCGTCTACGTGGATGAAGACGGCATCATCGTCTCTGCCGCCACCCTGACATAATCCCGCTGCGACACCGGGCGCACAGCACCCTCCGACTACCCCTATCCCCTAACCCGCATCCCCTACCCCATGTCACGCACCGTCTACTGCCAATACCTGAAGCGCGAAGGCGACGGCCTCGATCGTGTTCCTTACCCGGGCGATCTGGGCAAGCGGATCTATGAAAACATCTCGGCCGAAGCGTGGCGCGCGTGGGTCGGCCACCAGACGATGCTGATCAACGAGTACCGCCTGTCGACGATCGAGCCGAAGGCGCGCAAGTTCCTCGCCGAGGAAATGGAGAAGTTCCTGTTCGGCGGCGGCAGCGCGAAGCCCGCGGAATACAAACCCGAATAACGTCAGCGCGCTCGCAACGCATGCAACGCGATCGAGAGCCACGCGAGCATGAAGCTGAGTCCGCCCATCGGCGCCACCATGCCGAACCAGCGGGGCGCGCCGAAGGTCAGCGCGTAGATTGAACCCGAGAAGAAGAAGATGCCGACGCCGAACAGCACGGCGGCACGCGGCAACCAGCGCGAGGCCGGCGTCACCAACGCAATGATCCCCACCAGGATCAGCGCCAGCGAGTGCAACTGCTGATACAGCACACCCGTCTGGTAGCTCGAAATCTGCTTGGGCGTGAGCATTTCCTGCAGGGCATGCGCTCCAAACGCCCCGAGGACGACGCCAAGCAACATCAACAGCGCGCCGGCGACGATGCAGCGCAGGGCGAACGTTCGAACACTGGCGGGATCGGTCGACATTGCGGCACCTGGCAGGCGGGCTTGGACGCTGCGGCGCATGTTACCGGACCGCCTTGCGATCCGACGGGCGAGCGCTCCCAGGCCGCATCGACTGCTCAGCGCTGCGGCCGCTGCAGCAGCGTCGCGATCGGTTTCGGGATTCCCACCTCGGCGGGCGCCCCGACGTCGTACCAGCGGTAACGATCGTCCGTGCGCAGCGCAGGCGCCTTGCCGGCGCAATGCACCGTGAGCGGCTTGATGTCGAAATCGAAGTGGCTGAACGCGTGCTTGAGCGGTTCTTCCGGCTGCAACGCCGACGAACCCGCGAGGTACTCCCGGCACCATTGGGCGGCGTGCTGGCGCGTGGGGAATTCCGGCAGCCCCCACAGGCCGCCCCAGATGCCGCTCGGCGGCCGTCGCTCCAGCAGCACCTTGCAGCCGCGGCGCGCGAGCACGACCCACGCCTCGCGCTGCGGGCGCGCCTTGCGCGGCTGCGGTGCGGGATACAGGCGCTGCGCATCGTTCTGCCGGGCCTCACAGGCCGAGTTGACCGGACACAACAGGCAGGCGGGATTGGCCCGCGTGCAGATCGTCGCGCCGAGATCCATGATGCCTTGCGTGTATTCGTCCACGCGCGAATGCGGCGTGCATGCTTCCGCCAGGGCCCAGAGCCGGCGTTCGACTGCCGTGTCGCCAGGATATCCGTCGATCGCAAAGTAGCGCGCCAGTACGCGCCTGACGTTGCCATCGAGAATCGGATGACGCTCGCCGCGGGACAACGCCAGGATCGCGCCGGCCGTCGAGCGCCCGATGCCGGGCAGCGCCATCACCTCATCGAGTGTCGCGGGAAACTCGCCACGGTGACGCAGCACCAGGATCTGGGCCGCACGCTGCAAGTTGCGGGCGCGCGCGTAGTAGCCGAGACCGGACCAGAGATGCAGCACTTCGTCGAGCTGGGCTGCCGCGAGTTCGCGCACCGTCGGAAAACGCGCAATGAAGCGTTCGTAGTACCCGGCAGCCGTGCCGACCTGCGTCTGCTGCAGCATGATCTCGGAGACCCAGACGCGGTACGGAGTGCGGTCCCGCTGCCACGGGAGGTCCTTGCGCCCCTCGGCTTCGTACCAGGCGAGCAGTGCAGGCGCAAAGCGCAGGATACGGGCCCGCGTAGCGGGCTCTTCACCTGTCATTGGCCGCGCGCTCCACGCTCTTGAACATCCGCAGCGTCGATTCCCGCAGTTCCTTGACCCCGGAACGCTGCGCGATGAATCCGGGCACAAAGAAGTCCGGCTCGAATTCCGTCTCGTAGAGCACCAGCGTACCCGTACCTTGCTGCTGCCAACTGGTTCGCGCGACGCCGCGGCGAATGTCGCTGCGCTCCGGAATCACCTCGGCCACCTGGCCGCCCGGCAACCGCTCCACGCGTTCCACGCGCTCCACCGTGCGGCAGAAAACGCCGGCGCAGGCACGGATCCGCGTGCGCATCAGCACGGCGCCGTCCGGCTGGGATCCGAGCAGTTCCACGCGGCGAATGCGGGAGTCCAGCTTTCCGTAGCCGGCATAGTCCCCGAGCACCGCAGCCACGTCGGCTACGGGCGCTGCAAGGAGCGCCTCGAAATGAATGCGGAAGACCCCTTTGTCGTAGACCGCATCCGCGCGCAGCACCTCTAATGCGTGTGCCGCCGGCGAGATGAGCCCAGCGCAGAGAACGCCGACGTGGACCCAGGCGGGAGTGGATCGACGGCGCACGTCACGAACAGACGAGGGCGACGTCGCCCGCGCCCGCGCGGCAGCGATCCGGATAGCCGTACTGCTTCCAGTACTCGACCAGGCCGATGCGCTCGACGAGCTTCGAGAAACGCGGATCCTTGCGGAATGCAGCCCCCTCGGTCGTCCAGGCATGCATGAGATCCCAGTCGTGCACCCAGGCCACGCGGTCATGGTCCAGCGATTCGTCCACGATGCGATAGACGAGGTCGTACTGCTGTAGCTGCAGGTACGGCATCAACAGGTCTTCCTGGGTGGCGACCTTCGGGTCGATGGAGCGGAATCCTGCGACG
>Ga0315292_10002420_pt1 | contig 10468 bp, 11 predicted proteins | sample YL17G13_0_MG_FD_204029 | JGI IMG/M metagenome (GOLD analysis project Ga0315292, IMG submission 204029) | Sediment microbial communities from Yellowstone Lake, YNP, Wyoming, USA - YL17G13_0 | ecosystem: Environmental > Aquatic > Freshwater > Lake > Sediment | place: USA: Wyoming | collected... | reverse complement strand
GAAAACATCGTTTCCACCGATTTTTTATTCCGATATTCCATACCTCCATTACCTCATATCAAAGTTACTCCGCTAATTCGAATCCATCAACAACTGCAACGATTACCGAGTGAACGGGTGCTTTTTTATTTTTAATTACCTGTGCCGCGCTCTGACCTTCTTGAACGACAAGAACTATATCTCCAACACCGGCATCAACTGAATCGAGCGCGAGTATATCGCGACCGATAAACTTTTTATCGAGATCAATCGGCTGCACAATTAAAATTTTATGCTTTTTAAGATGTTCATTCTTTTGCGTGGCAACCAGCGTGCCGATTACTTTACAGAGTATCATCAATTTAACATAATTGTTTTTTGAATTGTTCAACTAATGCTTGCGCTTGATCCATCTTAGGTGCTTCAGCTATAACGCGGATGATCGGCTCAGTGTTCGACTTCCGCATATGCACCCATGAATCTGAATAATCAATTTTTAATCCATCGTTATTATTTATTATTCCATAAGGAATATTCTTTTGCCTGACATTCTCGAGTATCTGATCGGGATTCTTACCGATTATGTTTACTTTGGATTTTGTAATCGAATATTGTGGAAGTGTTGCTTTAAATTCTGAAACCGTTCCGCCATACTCGGTAAGCTGCTGTAAGATTAGAGCAATTCCAACAATCGCATCTCTGCAATAATGCACAGCCGGAAGAATGACTCCCCCACTTCCTTCACCGCCAACAATCGCACCACATGCTTTCATTTTTTCGGCAACATTGATTTCACCAACCGGTGTTCGGATAACTTTTGCACCATATTGATTGGCAACATCATCAATTGCCCGAGTCGTTGAGAGATTTACCACTACTGATGGCTGATGGTTGATAGCTTCTGATTTTGGGTTGAGTTTTTGTTTTCCAAGTATAAATTTTACAACAGACGTGATAGTGTATTCTTCACCGAGCGGCTCGCCTTTTTCTGTTATTAGAACTAAACGATCTACGTCAGGATCGACTGCGATGCCTAAATCAGCTTGTGCTTCTCGGACACGCAGGCAAAGTTCCTCAAGATTTTCTGGGATGGGTTCAGGGTTGCGAGTAAATATTCCGCTCACGTCGCAGTTCATTTCGGTTACTTCACATCCAAGGTCATGGAGTAGTTTGGGCACAATTGTTCCACCTGCAGCATTGATACAATCCACAACTATTTTAAATTTCTTTTCCTTGATTTGCTTAACGTCAATATAGGGTAGCTTTAAAACTAAATCAATGTGTTTCTGGAGAAACGATTCATCAGTTGAATGTTTTCCAAGTTTATCCCCCGACGCATATTTATATTGTTTGGAATCCGCGATACTCCAGAGATGCTCATTCTCATCAGCGTTCAAGAACAAACCTGTTTTTGAAATAAACTTCAGTCCATTCCACTGCATCGGGTTATGACTTGCCGTGATCGCAATTCCGCCTGTGGCTTTGAGTTCTTCAACTGCAAGTGCAACTGTGGGTGTTGGTGCAACTCCTAACGCTACAACATCGCAACCCATGGCTAACAAAGTTGATGAGATCAGATTACCGATAATTTTTCCGCTTGCCCTGCCATCTCTGCCGATGACAATTGTTCCGCGATTACAATACTGGGCAAATGCAGCAGAGTATTTAACGAGCACATCAGGTGTAAGACTTTCCCCGATAATACCGCGAATACCTGATATACTGACCATTAACGACATACTTGGGTGGAATATGATTTCTATAGATTCTTGGAATATTTTAACAAAAAGACCTTAAAAATGTAACAAAGATGTGAATGAGAAGCAAGATTTGACTTTAAAAAATATTATGTGTAATATCAAATCAATTGGTTTTTCACGAATGACTGGAAAGGAAGAACGGGCTTCCTTGACGTAATACGTAAACCGTTCATGCCTATCCATAAATAATCGACGGGATAGATAACTAAATTAAATTCCCGGATAGCGATAATTTACAGTTCTTTTTAATTTCGACATCATATTGTCGAATTCTGATCCGTTACTAAACTTAGAAAAACAAACCTATAAAATAATGGCCTCCGTGGCACAAACAAGCTTTTATCATGATCGAAGCATGACGGTCCACGGTTGTAAGTGTAAATGAAAAGAATTTATTCTTGCTGCGATCATCGCTGACGTTCGATTGAGGTATTTGGTTGGAAAATGAAATAAAAATTCTATATAGACAAAATCATTTAATCAACTAATGCAATAACATTTTAATAAATCATGAGGATAAATATGAAATTCCGAATTGTTGTACTGATATTCTTTCCATTTTTGTTAATGGCACAAACACCCACTTTGATGGATGATTTTCGTGGGCAAATATTACCACGTTTCCATCAATTCAATAATATTAATACTGTTGGTATGAACAATACCCGGTTACGTTTTGCAAAAAGTACTTTATCAACGAGATCTGACCCAACTTTACTAACTTATCTGCCGAAGGATGAGACACGTTTAAGAAGTCTATGTTTAAAAGAAAGTTATTCAGATAGAATGCTTCCTGACTCACTTGATCTATTTCCAAAAAATTCGTTGCTCGATTTAAAAAGTGCCGGAAATAATCTCTCTTGGAGTTCTTATCTACAATACGGCGCAAATCTAATGGGATATCTATCTTATTTAGGTTATAAAATTGAAACCAAGAAAACCTATAATTCATATTCGGGATCATCTTCGACTGACAAATATCAAGTTAGTGTCGAGCCAATCGGATATATTTTTAGTGTTGGATCGACAATTTCTTCTTTGGCATCTATACATACTGCGGGTCAAGCAGGATCTGATTTGATTACAATCGGAAGTAGTCTTCCGAACGGAAGTGGATACAAGCTCATAGATGCAGGAAATTATTTAAAGAGTTATCGCACATTGAGCTATATTAGCGGTGGATTAAGTCTCATTGCGACTGTTATGCTTTCGAGTGCTTTAAGTAATTTAGACTTAGACAGAGATGAAGATATAGAAAAAATAAGTGGAACCATTTATGCTGCCGGAGGATTGTCGCTTGCTGGGCTTGTAATAAAAGTTTTAGCTGTTGATAAGGTTGGAGACGCAGGAGAAAGAATAGAAAGTTTCTCCAATGATCTCAAAGATCCCAAACAAAAGTATTATTTTGTTAATTGTGGAATAAATCTTAAGAAGTTCGAAAGTAAGTGGGATGCAGGTTTGGGAGCTACTATAGCCGGTATGGCAGCAATAGTGATCTCAGCAATCGCACCTAATCCCATTGCACCCATTGCAGGATTAGGTCTGATAATTGTTGGACATGTAATGTCAAATTGGTTAGCCCCTGCAAAGATGGGTTCGGCTGGTTCTTATCTCACAGATTTTGAATTTCATATGAGGTAATAAATTTAAAAGAAATATTTTCAATGGAAGGATATATGCTATGCAAATAAATAATTACATCATAAAGATTTTATACTTCATTTCTCTGCTGATATCAGTATATATCTTCTCAGGATGCCCTTATTATTACCCAGTAAAAATAACTAAATCGGTTGATTGGGATTCCTTACAGCCAGAATCAAATGATGTGGAAGTTTTTATGGAAAGTGAAGTAGTATCAAAACCATTTCGAATTGTTGGTAAACTTTTCACGCAATCGATCGGGAGTACTCCCTCAGAACAACAATTAATTAAAAAAATGACAAGACGTGCATCAGACTTTGGGGTGGATGCGTTGATAGGTGTCCATGGAAGTGAGGTACCGTATCCTTGGCAAAGTGGTTTGGCTGTAAAATTTACAAAGAATGAAGATACATATGAAAAGCCAAATTTATAGTAACTATCTTACCAGTCCTTCATATCATAGGATCAGATACATCCTTAATAGAATGGGATATTGATGAAGGTGTTCGAAAAGTCGCCCAGTATCAACTAGAACGACTTGGTTATTACGCTTCAATACCAGTCAAATCATCAAATAATCCAATAACTTTAGATAGTGTATTAACTATGAATGGATCCTACCTCGATTCGATTTCAGGCAAGTACACAGGTCAAATATTGTTATTATATTTAGGAGATACTACGATTATTGGATACATGATTTCAAAGTATCCAAGAAAGATAACATGGAAAAATAAGATCAACTGTCCCCCAATAACTCCAACAGATATAATACTTGGGAGCCTGATTTCCCCTACAGGTGGTATATTATTGGCATTATCTCATTTATCTGATGCTCCACAATCGGTACGCTGTGTCGAAGTTATATTTGCCAATATAAAAAATGTATCCACAATGCAATAATGTCAGCTCACTTTTGGAGCTTGAATCTCTTATATATTTTCTGTAAGTTTTATACAGATTTAAATTGTTGGTACAACATTTATGCTATCAGAAAACAACAAACATTTTCTCTTACAAAATGCCCGTCGTTCCATCGAAGCGGCAGTTCGAAGGAAAGGTGCTGCATTACCGGAAAAGATTCCCCAGTCACTTATGGAACTTTGCGGCGCGTTCGTAACACTTCACAAAGGTGGTGAGTTGCGGGGATGCATTGGTTACATCGAAGGTCTGAAACCTTTGATTGAAACTATCTGGGATGCTGCAGAAAAAGCAGCACTCGAAGACTATCGCTTCATGCCTGTAACAGTTGAGGAATTACCGGATATCCAGATTGAAATTTCTGCCCTTTCCCCTTTGAAACAGGTCAAGGATATTAATGAGATAGAAGTAGGAAAGCACGGATTGATAGTTGAAGTAGGATACAATCGTGGACTTCTTCTGCCGCAAGTAGCGACAGAATACGGATGGGATAGGGAAACATTTTTAAATCAAACGGCACAAAAAGCGGGATTGCCGTCAGATGGCTGGAAAAATCAGGAAGCAAAAATATTTATCTTCACAGCAGAAATCTTTAGCGAGCATAATTAACCATGATGACTGTACGACCACCTGCCGTTGCCGGAATGTTTTATACAGCAAATCCCAAGGCACTCGGCAAAGAAATAGATACAATGTTATCAAAGGCAACAGTGAAACCTCTGAAGGGTTCGATTGTTGCTCTAATCGTTCCACATGCAGGTTATTTATACTCTGGTTTGACTGCTGCATATGCATATAAATCATTAAGAGGATTAAGCTTCAATACGGTCGTTATCATTTCGCCAAGTCATCGAGAATATTTCAAAGGTATTTCAATATTCGCTGGCAATGCTTATCTTACACCACTCGGTGATCTTACAATAGATGAAAAATTAAGAGCAGAATTTTTGAAGAATGAAAAGATTATCACGGCATCCGATATTGGTCACACTACCGAACATGCGATTGAAGTACAATTACCTTTTCTTCAAACAGTGTTAAAAGATTTCAAGATATTACCAATTGTCATGGGCGATCAGCGCCATGATCTGTGCATCCATCTTGGCAACAAACTTGGTGAAACTTTGAGAGGGAAAAATGTACTCGTTGTCGCAAGCTCAGACCTTTCGCATTATCATCCATCTGATGAAGCTGAAAAAATGGATAAGATTATCGCTGATGATATTAGACGATTCGATTACGAGAAGTTGATGGAAGATTTGGAAAATGAGCGAGCAGAAGCATGTGGTGGAGGTCCGGTTGTTGCGGCACTAATTGCAGCTAAGAAATTAAACGCTGATTGTGTTGAAATCCTTCATCAATGCAATTCAGGTGACATCACGGGTGAACGTGATGCAGTCGTAGGGTATCTCTCCGCAGCAGTTCTAAGGGCAAACTGACTCGTTATGCCGCCACGCTACCCAAAAGTCTCGGTTATCGGTGCAGGGATCGTTGGATCAACGATCGCAATCGCTCTGTTCGAGAAAGGTTACTCGATTGTAAGTACCATCGACCGTATCGGTGGAGCAGCAATCGGTCTTGCTCGCAGCGTAAAGTGTAAAAAAGCATCCACACAAATAACCGATATTGCTCCAAATTCTAATATCATCCTTATTGCTGTATCGGATGATGCTATCGAGACTGTTGCGCTCCAGCTTTCAAAAGTAAAAATAAATAATTTCAAAAAACTTTTAGTAATACATTGTTCCGGAGTTTACTCAGCCGACATTTTGCAACCGATCAGGAAAAAATGCGCAGCAACCGCATCAATGCATCCAATCCAAACATTCCCCACTTCACAGCGGGGTGGAAAGCTGGCGTCCAAATTAAAAGGAATTTATTACGGTATTGATGGTGATCCTGAAGCAATTCAAATGGTTGAAAAAATAGTACAAGATTTAGGTGGAAAATCAGTGGTCATACAGAAAGAACTAAAACCCCTTTACCATATCGCATGTGTGTTCGCTTCAAATTATATGACAATGTTTTTAAATGCCGTGAATGATCTCGCACGAACACTAAACCTTAAAGCATCATGGACAGAAGTATTCGGACCATTAATGACAACAACCATGGAAAATGTGGTAAGGGAATCCGCTCCATCTGCATTAACAGGTCCCATCGTGCGTAATGATATTTCCACAATTGAGCTTCATCTTAAAACATTATTACAATATGCGCCACAGTTCCTTCCACTTTACACGATTGGCGGAATCGAGATTGCCCGAATCGCAAAAGAAAATCAAAGAATAAATCAAGAAAGTTTTAATGATATTGTTGCTAAATTCAGAAAATTTATTCAAACAAATTCAATCAAAAAAATTACAAAGGTAAAAAGGTGAAAGCACTCATAGCCAGCGGCGGACGCGGTACACGTCTCCGCCCTCTCACACACACACAAAACAAGCATCTCATCCCTATTGCCAACAAACCGATTCTGCATTATGCTATCGAAGCGGCAGTTGATGCCGGTATAAAGCAGATCGGCATCATCCATAATGCCGACAGCAACGAAGTACCTGATGCGATTGGAAATGGTAAACGATGGGGAGTTAAAATAACGTTTATTCCTCAAAAAACTCCTGCCGGACTCGCACACGTTGTTAAGATCGCCGAGAAGTTTATCGGGAAAGATAATTTCATTTTTTATCTTGGCGATAATATGGTCGTTGGCGGTGTGAAGCGGTTCGTTGACGAGTTCGAAAAAAGTGATTGCAATTGCTGGCTCACACTTGCAAAAGTGAAAGACCCCGAACGCTTCGGTGTTCCTGTAATTAAAAATGGCAGGATCATAAAGGTTGAAGAAAAGCCGGCGAAACCGAAAAGTCAGTATGCGGTTGCAGGTATTTATATTTATGATCGGCACATCTTCGAGGCAGTCAAGAAAATTAAACCGAGCAAGCGGGGTGAGCTTGAAATATCCGATGCCCATACTTATCTCATTGAGCAGGGCTATAAAGTTGGGTATAGCGAAATAACCGGGTGGTGGAAAGACACAGGTAAACCATCTGATTTGCTCGAGGCGAATCGCTTAGTTTTAGATAACATTGAGCCGAATTTCAAAGGTGTCGCAGATAGAGCTTCATCAGTTTTAGGAAAAGTTTTTTTGGATGAAGGTGCCAAAGTGATCAACAGTGTTATCCGTGGACCTGCAGTCATCGGCAAAAATGCTCTCATAGAAAATAGTTATATTGGACCGTTCACATCAATCGGAAACAATACGACTATTCGAAATGCGGAAGTCGAGTACAGTATTGTTCTTCGTGATTCCAAAATAACGAATGTAAAACTCCGGATCGAAGGAAGCATTCTTGGCAACGATGTTGAAATCGTAGATGCAATCGGCAAACCGCATGTACACAGGTTTATGATCGGGGATCAATCCAGAATTGAAATCGCTTAACTTTTTTAAAATGAGGAAAGTATGAATTATAATACTCTGTTAGTCAGCATCAAAGATCGCGTAGCGGTTGTTACCATCAATCGTCCTGACAAGCTCAATGCATTGAACGCTAAATGCAAAAGTGAGCTGAAGGATTTATTCACCAATCTCAAAGCCAATCCTGATGTGGATGCTGTTATCCTCACAGGTGCTGGTGAGAAAGGTTTTGTTGCCGGGACAGACATCGGTGAGTTGACATCGCTCGATGCAAAGACCGGGAAAGAATTCTCCGAACGAGGAAATGCCATTTTCAATATCATCCAACATTTAGGTAAACCTGTAATAGCCGCTGTAAACGGTTACGCACTTGGTGGCGGATGCGAGTTGGCTATGGCGTGCCATTTCAGGATAGCTTCGGAGAATGCAAAGTTCGGGCAGCCGGAAGTGAACCTTGGGACTTTTCCCGGGTATGGTGGAACTCAACGTCTTCCCCGACTTGTTGGATATGGCAGAGCGATGGAAATGATTCTCACCGGCAATCAGATTGATGCGAATGAAGCTTATCGTATCGGTTTGGTAAATAAAGTTGTAGCGTTGACAGAATTACTTCCAACCGCAGAATCAATCGCTCGCACGCTCATCAGTAAAGGTCAACCAGCCGTTCGGCTCGCTTTGAAAGCAATAAATGCTACATTGGAAAAGTCGTTGAGCGATGGCTTGAAAACCGAAGCTGAATTGTGGGGCGAATGTTGTACTACGGAAGACTTCAAGGAAGGTACAAAAGCATTTCTTGAGAAACGAAAGCCGGTATTTAAAGGTAAATGATTTTGGGTTTGGATAAATCTATAATATTTCGTTTCTTTTTTATCCTCGTACTGGTTGGGGCAGCGATTGGCTTATTTCTCGCTAATCCATCACAATGGACGAAGCCCCCTGCGCAATCGCAGCAGAATCTCACATCGGTTGTGAAAGAGATTGATCAACAAGTTGACACGGTATTGGTAAAATTTCGAATTGAAAAAAAATGGTGCCGGAGAAGAGAAGTTGCAATTCCAGGTTCAATTCTGAATCGAGTAGAGCGGAAAATAATGATACCACCGGAAATAATTCCCGTACAGATGAACCGGGCGTTAAATCTGATGGCACAACGGTATGGCGGACGAGCAATTGGCTCTGAGAATCTCAAAGAGAATACGGTAACGATACATATAAAACTTGAAAATTATATCATCGAGACAATAATCTTAAAAATATCAAAGGATTTAAAGCGAGCATCAGAACAGAAACAACAAAAAAAGATTTAATTTAAACGCTCCGTGTCCTCGGCAACTCTGCGATGATAAAAAATTCACCACAGAGAAATAGAGGTCGCTGAGGATTTTAACATCACTCAATCAAGGACTTATGACGAAATCGAACACAGATACACAATTAATGGACAAACTCGTATCCCTTTGCAAGCGGAGGGGTTTTATTTTTCAATCATCAGAAATCTACGGCGGTTTGAATGGCGCATGGGATTATGGCCATTTAGGCGTTGAGCTTCTGCGAAACATCAAGGATGAATGGTGGAAAGCGATGACTTACCGTGAAGACATCGAAGGCATAGACGCTGCTATCCTCATGCACCCGCGTGTCTGGGAAGCATCGGGTCATGTTGAAAACTTCACCGACCCGATGGTTGACTGCAAGCAATGCAAATCTCGTTACCGGCTTGATATCCTGTTCGAAGATGTTTCGATAAAGAAACAGAAAGAAGTTCTTAGAGAACTCAATCCACAACGTTTTCAGGGACAGCAAAAAGATAAATTCATTGCTGAAGAATTTAAGAAGATAGCTGAAACCTCTTCAAGCTCGGTGCTTCCGGCTCTAAGCTGCCCTAACTGCGGCAACAAAGGCACATTCACCGATGCACGTAAATTCAACTTAATGTTCAAAACATTCGTTGGTCCTGTTGAAGATTCGGGTGCTGTTGTTTATCTCAGGCCTGAGACAGCTCAGGGTATCTTCGTCAATTTTCTAAATGTTCAGGCAGCGTCACGTCAGAAACTTCCGTTTGGTATAGCGCAGATCGGTAAAGCGTTCCGTAATGAGATTAATACTAAAAATTTCCTGTTCCGCACACGTGAGTTCGAGCAGATGGAGATGCAGTTCTTTGTCAAACCCGGAACCGATGACAAGTGGTTCGAGTATTGGCGTGAACATCGGATGGAGTGGTTCATCGACCTCGGTATGAAAAAAGATAAACTCCAATGGCATCAACACGAACCGGATAAACTTGCCCATTACGCAAAGAATGCGTACGACATAGAATACCTTTTCCCATTTGGGTGGGGAGAAATCGAAGGCGTTCATAACCGCACTGATTTCGATTTATCCCGGCATGAACAATTCTCTGGTAAGAGCTTGAAATATTTCGACGAAGAAACGAAAGAGAAATTCACTCCGTTCATCATAGAAACATCTGCCGGCGCAAGTCGTTCGCTGATGGCGTTCCTTGTGAATGCATATCACGAGGAAGAAGCAATGAGCGCAGAAGGTAAGATGGAGCAGCGCGTTGTTATGAAATTCCATCCAAAGCTTGCACCGATAAAAGCCGCTATCTTCCCTCTTGTCAACCGGGACGGTATGCCTGAGATAGCAAAGAAAATCGAGCACGAGCTGCGCCCGCACTTCCTGGTGTTCTACGACGACAGCGGTGCAGTTGGCAGACGCTACCGAAGACAAGACGAGGTCGGAACTC
>Ga0315292_10002417_pt1 | contig 10473 bp, 10 predicted proteins | sample YL17G13_0_MG_FD_204029 | JGI IMG/M metagenome (GOLD analysis project Ga0315292, IMG submission 204029) | Sediment microbial communities from Yellowstone Lake, YNP, Wyoming, USA - YL17G13_0 | ecosystem: Environmental > Aquatic > Freshwater > Lake > Sediment | place: USA: Wyoming | collected... | reverse complement strand
ATAAAGATATAATTAAAGAATGAAAAAGAGCTTGAAAATATATGAAATCAGGATCCCTGAAATAAGATAATATCTTTTCAGACGGAAGTATCTTTCCTTCCGCAGGAACAGGAAATATATCAGAGCAAATCCTGTGAGCCAGATCACTGATTTCAGCAGATAAAGGGCAAATGCTTCCATTATTTTCTTTTTTTATTCTTTTTAAGTTCTTTTTTTGTATCCTCAAGGAGTTCTTCAAGTTCCCTCACCGAGAGATCTTTTTCCCTTGCAAAAAATGTGGCAAGTGCAGGGAATGAATTATCGAAATAACCATCGAGAAGTCTGAATAGCTGATTCCTGGAATATTCTTTTCTTGATACTGAGGGATAGTAAACATAAACATTCCCATAGGCTTTGTGATCAACATATTTTTTCCTTTCAAGGACCCTGACTACTGTTGATATTGTATTTCGTGCAGGTCTGGGTTCTTCAAACCGGTCCCTGATATCCTTTACAAGACCTTTGCCCAATTCCCAAAGGATCTGCATCACCTGCTCTTCAGCCTTTGTGAGTTGTAAAACCTTATTTTTAGTCATTTAACACTTTCTTTTTTTTCATATTAATACAAATATATAACTATTTATCTAGTCATGCAAATATTTTTCGATAAAAATGACTATATTTTTAGGCGCAAGCAGCATAAGCTGATTTTACGGCACTTAGAAGTTATCTTCTCACTTCTTATTCCGGATAGTACTGTTGTAATATTAACGGCAATAGAGGAAATCCTGTCCTTCCAATATTTGTTAACTCCTTAACCCTCCCCTAATCTTGTTCTCCCGCTATCCCGATAGTTATCCTGAAGGGCTGTTGAAAATCTTTATCGATAAACGCATATCTGTTAGCTCAACATGTAATATTAAAATTGAAGGAATTATTGTTAATAATTATACCCCCGGGGACATGGGATGAAATTAATTTTCCGGGGTCGGTTCCTTCAAAAAAGTGAGTCTGAACCGGTCAAAATATCCTGGTTTTATTTTCTTATTCTAAAAACCGGCATTTAATTTGCAGATAACAATTTTATGACTTTTTTTTCATTCTAACAAATAACCTTAAAAAATAACCTGCATGAAAATAAATACACTGTTGATCGTCACAATCTGTTTGCCATGCCTTACCTTAAGTTCATGTAAAGATCAAAACAGTTCACTTACTCCTGAGTTCCTGTTCGGATCTGAATTACTTGTTTCTGAGGATGATCCCGATTTGAAAGTTAGTATACCCGTGTATCTTTCCCAGGAAAGTGGAAATACTGTCATTCTCGATTTTGAAACCGTCGACAGTACTGCAGTTGCAGGAAAGGATTATGTTGCAATAACTTCAGGCAATCTTACTTTTAAACCCGGAGATCTCGCAAAACAGATACCAGTAACATTAATTGCAAATGCAGCAGGTACAAAAGATGTCTATTTTAAAATAAAATTCAGCAACCCGGTAAATGGTGATCTCACCAATTCAACTATGACCATTAAGATCATTAATGTTGAATATGCAACTCTTGTATGGAATGAAGAATTTGATGCCGGATCCCTTAACACTGGTCTCTGGAATTACAATACAGGTTCAGGCGGTTGGGGGAATAATGAACTTCAGAATTATACTAATGCAATTGAAAATGTTCATATTGATTCGGGTTATTTGCATATCACAGCATTAAATCCTTATGGATCAACATACACATCGGGCAGAATAAACACGCAGGGAAAAAGGGAATTTAAATATTTCAGGGCCGATATTCGTGCCAAATTGCCTGAAGGACAGGGAATATGGCCAGCAATATGGATGCTGGGTGCAAACTTTTCGTCAGTTGGATGGCCCAATTGTGGTGAGATTGATATAATGGAGCTTCTCGGGCATCAGCCTTCAATTGTTCATGGGGCCATACATTGGAATTACTATGGACATCTCAGCAGAACCAGCAGTTATACAATTGACAATGACAAATTCAGTTCCGGCTTTCATATCTTCAGCGTTATCTGGACCCCATATAAAATGATCTGGCTGGTCGACAATCAGCAATTCTTCTTTTTAAACCGTTCTGAAATTCCGGAATTTCCATTCGATTTAAATCAATTCTTTGTCATGAATGTGGCTATCGGTGGCAACTGGCCTGGATCTCCTGATGCTACTACACTCTTCCCCCAGCACATGATTGTGGATTATATAAAAGTCTATCAGTAAAAAGGAGCCATGCTTTGAGGCTGGCTGATTTGTTTAAACAAAAAGTCCACTTTCGCTGAAGCATCGGTGGATGCTGTGGGTTGTACTGGAGTCGAACCAGTGACCCCTACCCTGTCAAGGTAATGCTCTAAACCAACTGAGCTAACAACCCTTATTCTCCTCAAAAATAATATTTAATTTCTATTTATTGACATCCCGGTTTTTTATCTTAACTTCGATAGGACTATTGTTTTACAAGTAAATAAACTATCATGAAATCACACGAAATTGATTATAAGATTTTTGGAGACGATATACAGTTTGTCGAAATTGAACTCGATCCCGCTGAAACAGTCATTGCCGAAGCAGGGGCTATGGTTTATATGGAACAGGGCATCAGTTTTGAAGCAAAAATGGGTGATGGCTCAACCCCGAACGAGAGTATTCTGGGAACACTTCTTTCAGCGGGTTCAAGACTGATAACCGGTGAATCACTGTTCATTACCCATTTCACCAACAAAGGAACCGGAAAAAGCAGGGTGGCATTTGCAGCCCCTTATCCAGGGACAATTATTCCTGTTGACCTTAACCAGGTAAAAAATACTCTGATCGTTCAGAAAGACGGATTTCTCTGTGCAGCTTTCGGTACAAAGTTGTCAGTAACCCTTAACCGGAAGATCGGATCGGGCCTGCTCGGAGGAGAGGGTTTTATACTTGAGAAACTTGAAGGTGACGGTAAAGCCTTCATTCATGCCGGGGGAACTGTGATAGAGCGGCAGCTTAATAATGAAACACTCCGTATAGATACCGGATGTGTGGTAGCTTATGAACCATCACTCGATTTTGATATTGAGACTACCGGAAGCCTTAAATCTATGATTTTTGGTGGTGAGGGTCTGTTCCTTGCGACTATCCGAGGAACTGGGAAAGTGTGGCTTCAGTCAATGCCTATAAGAAAGCTGATAAGGGCATTATCTCCTGTTGGTAAAAACAGGGGAAAGGAGGCAGGGTCAATACTTGGAAGCCTCCTGGAAAGATAAGTTCATGAAAAATCAAATCCGGAAATATATGCCGGAGCATCATAGAAGTATTCTTTCTCCTTATCCGACAGGTTAAGAAAACGTGCATAAACCAATCCGGGCTTTGCATTAAGCATCCGGTTCAAAGCACCCATTTTTACTCCCGACCTGAGCTTTTCAAAAAGTTCACTGCGGTCATCCAGCCACGTGAGTCCTGTGTTATATCCTTCAGATGCACATGCTGATTCAAACAGCCCTGCAAGCATTTCCTCCTTTCCCTTTTTGCAGTAAATAGCATCAAATACAAGATGACGGAATTCCTGAGGATGAAATAATCTTTTAAAATATGGTGTCCTTGGAAGTACCTTCATATAGATCCACCCCCACACACCCGGCATGTCATGGATTTTATATGAAGAGGGGATAGCGCTTACTCCTGCTATGATTTCCTCACCCTCCTTCATAACATAGTATTTATCACCATAAAAAGCATAATCAGTGCTGAAAAAAGAGTAATCCCTGTAATAATCCCAAAGGAGAGCTTCCATCCTCTCCTTTTCAGTCTGAGAAGTGATTTTTGTAACTCTGCTGTCAGATTTTGGTGAAAATCTGCTGAAAGCAACCGTAAGAAAAGATCTTATATATTCATATCCTGCCTGGTGCACCAGGTTTTTTGACCGTTCATTCATGCTTTCGAGAAAAGCATACATAATATGCTTATCAGATTCACTTACCTGGTTAAACTCAAGCAAATGGGGCTTACTGAAAATTTCAAGAGTCTTCCGTTTGAAAGAATCATCTTTTTCTGTCCTGATGATCTCCTTTTTCCTTTTATCAATGGAAATTTCTGATTGAAATAGTGACTGAAAAGCAAGATATCTCAGATAAGAAGCGGGATATCTGAGATTCCCCTGACCTGTAATCCTGTAACATGAACCGACAGTTCCTGTAATTTTGTTCTTCATGTAAAGTGATACAAACCTTATCTGATCTTTGTATGCAGCTATTTTTGAAGAAATGTTCTGAACCTGAAATCTGAGACCACCTTCAGAACCCTGGACTGCATGGTTTAGGATCTCCAGCATACCATTATTTGCATGATCAGAGATTCTTACTTCGAGATCCTCGTGTACTATTATACTCCGCTCAAACATTATTCCTTTTATTCACTTCTTTAAAATCCTATTGCCAAGACCTAATTTTCAATTTCGGTAGGGAAACTCCCATCTGAGTATTTATCTGAAGCATAATCTGCCTGCAAGATACAAATTACAATTAAAGTCAGGAAATTGTATGAAGGAGTGCTTCAGCAATAAGAAGATCTTCAGGATTAGTGATTTTGATATTCTCCCTGTTACCCTCAACAAGACAGATACTTACACCCGTTTTTTCAAGGAGCATGGCATCATCTGTAATTTCTTTTGAATAAGGCTGCAGATAAGCTTGTTTGATCAGTGTGGTATAAAATACCTGAGGTGTCTGTATAATTCTTAAATCATGTCTGTCAACAGGTCTGTTCATTTGTCCTGTAACCATTCGCACCGAATCGGAAGGGCTCACAACAGGAACTGCATTACCAGACTTCTCAGCTTCCCTGAAACATCTTTTTATTGTATCGGTGCTGACAAGAGGTCTGACACCATCATGAATAGCGACAATGCCATTATCATCAGTTATTGCTAATCCGTATTTTACCGAATAAAACCTAGATGAACCACCATTTACCAGAATTTGCGGTATTGAAAATGAATATTCCGCCTGAAGATTTTTCCAGTATCCCAACTGGTGCTCAGGAAGCACGGTAATTATTTTAATTGAACTGTCAAATGAATAAAACCTCTCTATAGTGTGCATTAAAACAGGTTTTCCGCTAAGGAGCAGGAATTGTTTGGGGATTTCAGTTCCCATTCTTATCCCTGAGCCGCCTGCTACAATAAGTGCATATCGTTGCATTAACAATTCCCGATAGATTATTCTTTTGTATATAAAAACCTTTTTATGCTTCTCTTTGGTGTTTTGGCAAATTCTTCATGAATTCTGAATTTGCTGACAGCCATAAATTCAGGAAGGCGTTCATTCACAACCCTTCTTGTTTCCTCAAGAACAGACTGAAGCTTATCATCAGAAATGCCGTCCTTTTTCATCATTTCATAATCGGGATAGATCAATCCAATAATCTTAGTATCTTCCGATATAACGAGCGATTCGGCAATATAATCCATGTTATTAATTACAGCTTCTATTTCCTCAGGGAAGATATTTTTCCCGGAAGGTCCAAGAAGCATACTTTTACTTCTTCCCTTTATGAAAATATTGTTTTCCTTATCAATTACTCCAAGGTCGCCGGTATGCATCCAGCCTTTTTCATCAATTATATCCCTGGTTGCCTTTTCATTCTTGTAATATCCCAGCATTACATTGTCGCCCCTGAGAATGATTTCTCCTATCTGTTTCTGAGGGTCAGCGGAATCGATTGTAACCTCAAGTGTATCCACAGGCTTTCCGGAGGCGCCAAGCTTTGTCGTATCCCATGATGTATAACTTATGAGAGGACCGCACTCCGTCATCCCATAACCGACAGTAAACCTGAATCCGATTTTCCTGAAAAACCTCTCAGCTTCAGGATTAAATGCTGCACCTCCTATAACAATCTCGTAAAATCTTCCTCCAAAGGTTTCAGTAAGTTTCTCCTTTATCTTTTTAAACAGAATCCTGTTTATCCCTGGTATTGCAAGCAGGATTTTCATGTGAGGCTTGCTGATGACAGGTAACAATTGTTTCTTGAAGATTTTTTCAATCACCAGTGGCACCGAAAGTATGAGTCTTGGCTTTATTTCCTTGAATGCCTGGACAATTATCTGAGGTGAAGGTGTTTTTGAAAGAATTGTTATATGGCATCCGAAGGTAAATGGGAACAGGAATTCAAAAGCACAACCGTAAGTATGTGCCAGTGGAAGGAAAGATACGAGCGGATCGCCGGATTTAAGTGGCATATGATTCTGGGCAAACCTGACGTTTGCAGCCAGGCTGTTGTGCGATATCATAACGCCTTTTGAAAAACCTGTAGTTCCCCCTGTATAACTTATTACAGCAAGTTTGTCATTTAATATATCTGAAAATTTAATGTCATCAGGATGAAGGTCAGGATATGCTTTGAAAAATTTCTCCTCAATAGCAAGGTAATTATTTTTCAATTCTGATTTTCCTGCCGATATCATTGAAAAATCTTCAAGTGAAATAACTCCTTTTATTTCAGGAATTTTAGTATTGTCGAGAGTTTCAAAAATCTTATCATCCGCAAATAACAGAATTGAATCAGAATGGTTTATAAGATTTATAAGATCTTCAGGTTTAAAATCGGGTAGGATAGGAACTATGACAGCTCCGTATGTTACTGTCGCAAGGTAAACAATACACCAGTTAGCGGAATTCCGACCTACAAGTGCAATCTTGTCCCCCTCTTTAACACCGGCATCTTTAAAAAAGATATGTAACTTCAGGATCTTTTCAGCGATCTCTTTGTATGAAAATCCTTTTTCCTTATAATTCGACAAAGCTTCAATTTCCCAGTTTTGTTTGATACTCTGCTCGATATAACCAATTAAACGTTCCTTGATCATTGATTCAGATTTTTAGTTAATGACAAATTTGATTTTATATCGGATTAGGTTTTTAAATATCAGTTAGAAAAAATACATCAGAAGCACAGCTACTACAGATAGAAGGTTCACAATTGTAAAGAAATAATTATACTCTTCTCTCTTCTTACTGAAATAGCCCAGTTTCCTTGCAAAGATTCCAATTGTCGGTGCAAAAAGGACAACAAGGAAAGCAAAAAATTCTACGCCCATGAATACTTCATCAAGTCCTTTTTTGACAAGAGCTGAAAGGTAGACAATTATACAGAGAACAAGCACATAAAACAGGTAACTGATTTTAAGGACCAGGGTTGAAAAAAGCCTTCTTTTATGCAGCTGATGCGGTTTAAGATAAGCATATGATACAGAAAATATTATGATAATAAAGATAATTCCGAGAATATAATTTAATATTTCCTTGAAATTTGCCATATCACCGGATATTAATTCCTGTTATGATTCTTTAATTGACCAGATCAGCGAGCTTGCTCCCAGTACTGCTGCATTTTGTGTGCTGAGTTCAGAGGGGAGCAATTTGACTTTTCCCTTATAAATATGGAGAAGGTTTTCCTCCATAAATGCTTTGGCAGGTCCAAAGATAAGTTCTTTGGCAAGGGCAAGTCCGCCAAAAAGGAATATTGCTTCGGGATTTGTATGTGCCACAACATCGGCAAGCTTGAAACCGAGAATCATTCCGGTATGCTCAAAAGCTTTCCTGGCAATAAAATCTCCTCTTTTTGCAGCCTCATGTATCAATTCAGCATCAAGTTCGTCAAAGCTGTATTTACTTAATTCGCTTGGCTGAGCACTGTCAGCCATTACTTTAAGCAAGGTCCTTTTAAGGCCTGTAGCCGAAACGTATGTCTCAAGACATCCTTTCCTTCCGCAGTCGCATTCACGGTTTGAAGGTCCGGGACGTATGGCAGTATGCCCAAGCTCCCCTGCAAATCCATCATGTCCATATAATAATTTACCATCAACTACAAAACCACTTCCCAACCCGGTCCCGAGGGTTATTACAACAAAATCCTTCATACCTTTGGCACCACCATATATCATTTCTCCTACGGCAGCAGCATTTGCATCATTGGTTACTTTAACAGGCAGGTGTGTATACTTCTTGAAAAGGTCTGCAAGGGGGATTATTCCCTTCCATGGCAGATTGGCCGGGTATTCAATGGTTCCCTTGTTTATGTTTCCCATCGGGGCACCTATACCGAATCCAATTATCTCAAAATCGTTTTCAATTTTCTGCCGGGTAACCATGATCTTTTCGTACAGTGCTGCCACATATACTTCAATCTCATCATAATGGGTGGTTTTCAGCCTGTCTTCAGCAAGTATATTACCTTCCCTGTCGACAAATCCGAAAACCGTGTTTGTCCCGCCAATATCAATTCCTACTACTAATTGTTTGTTTGCCATTTACTTTTCAATTAAGATTTTAGCAAATATTCATACTTTATTTATCAGGAACTCTGAAAGATCATTCTGGACCTGGGGATCCTTCTGGAATCCTCCTCCAAGATGCTGCCAGTATAATTCGGCATATTCGACCCCTGCGATCTTACCATAATCCCTGTTCTCCTCAAGTACATACCCGAAAAAATCATCCATCTTATGCATATGTTTCATCAGGTCAATCTGGGAAACATGATAACCCAGCATTTTCTTCTTGGTCTCAATCACAGATGTTACATTCACGTAAAAATGCGGTGGCACAATTGAAGAACCAAGGGGATCAGTAAGTGTAAGAGGCGAGGAATGATAGAGCAGCGGAGTAATTGCAAGAGGTTTTTCACCTACCGGAACAGTATCGAGAGATGACACCATTGACGCAACTTCAACAATATTTGCAGTGGTCCTGTGATCAGAATGATAATCATTTGCAAGGTGGGTAAATATAATTCCAGCTTTAACTTTCCTTATCAGGGAGATTACTTTCAGCCGCAATTCCCTGGTGTCAAAAAGAAATCCGTCAGTTCCTCCAAGTGTATAATACTCCGCATCAAGCACTGAGGCTGCTTTTCTTGCTTCTTCATACCTGACCATGGCCGTCTCCTGCATATTCATGTTACAACCGCCGAGGTCACCGCCCGTCATGGTAGCAATCACAATTTTATATCCCTTGTCCTTAAGCAGCTTTAGTGTTCCGGCATTCCATGCCTCTGCGTCATCAGGATGGGCGTGAACTGATAAGGCAACTTTGTTAAATCTATGCTTCATGAATGTCTATATTTCTTTCCCTGTGTAAAATATGATTTGACCGGGGTACCTCATACAAATTTCAATAGTCCAAAAAATTCCGGGCGGTGATAATCAGGCTTTTCCGTCTTAACAGAATTCCAGGTCACATAATGCGGGACGGATAGTTTGTCTCCGCATTTGTAAAAATTAGCCCTGAATACTCTTCCTTTCAGCGATGAAATGTCATGGTGAAAGAAAATATCTGGAGGGATAGCCAGCGTGATTGTCCATGAAAAACTGCCGGTCTCTTCCACAATAACTTTTTCGCCGACGGAAGTCTTTCGCCTGATCCTGTTAATTATCTCAGGATCAGCTCTATTACTGTTATCCCTTCGAGTACCTGATCCCATAAGACATGTCCCGATTCCATTGAACTCAAGATTATAATAAATACCGTCGTCAGAAGGAGAAACAAAAAACTCCACGCATGAATCTTCACATACCATCTGATTTGGTTCAGTCTTCTCTGCCTTGAACCAGTTCTCGGTAATATAATATTTCAGAAGAATTTCCCTGTCAGTATATGCTAAGGCAAAACTGACATCAGGCTTATACGCGAACTCCTTCCAGTTAATTTCTTCAACCGGATTTCTTATGCTCAGGCTGTCAATCTTTTCGGATATTTCATCAAGTCCCGGATATTCTGTCTTGAATTCAAGCCTGTGAACCTCCAAATATTTTATTATCCGATCCATAATACTTCAGGTCATAACAACCCAAAAATAAAATAAAAACTCCGCTTTGCAAGCAAGGACAAGCTCTATGAGAGTTCGTTCAGAATAAGGGCAGCAGATCCAAGAACAGCGCCATTACTTTCAGGAACACCTGATGGAAGTATTTTCACTGTATCTTTGAACAATATATAATTGTATTGCTGCAGATATTTTCTGACTGGAGCAAAGATTGCCTCTCCTGCCTGAGCGAGCCCTCCAAAAAGAAATATAGCCTCCGGACTTGAAAACACTATAGAATTGACTATGCCGAAGCCAAGCTTTTCTGCAGTGTATTCCATTGCTTTGACGGCAACAGGATCGCCTTTTGAGGCAGCCTCGGAAATTTGTTTTGCCGTAAGCTGTGATGGCGGGACATCTCTTAATATACTCTCCTCCCTCATCACGCTGATTAATTCTGATACTGTCCTGACAAGACCTGATGCTGAGGCATATGCTTCAAGGCAGCCTTTCCGCTCACAACCGCAGACTCTCCCTCCCGGAACAACTGTCATATGACCTACCTCCCCTGCAAAACCAGTATGACCATAAACCATTTTCCCGTCGATTACTATTCCGCTGCCCAGACCTGTTCCAAGTGTCAGTACAATAAAATTCTTCATGTTTTTTGCTCCGCCAAAGATCATTTCCCCCATT
>Ga0315292_10002416_pt1 | contig 10473 bp, 6 predicted proteins | sample YL17G13_0_MG_FD_204029 | JGI IMG/M metagenome (GOLD analysis project Ga0315292, IMG submission 204029) | Sediment microbial communities from Yellowstone Lake, YNP, Wyoming, USA - YL17G13_0 | ecosystem: Environmental > Aquatic > Freshwater > Lake > Sediment | place: USA: Wyoming | collected... | reverse complement strand
CCATCGAGCCGGCAAAGCCGCGCGGGCAGCTCGCGTCGCCCACGTTGAACAGGCCCCTGATGGGCGTGCGATGCGACACGGGCGAGCCCGGCACGGTGCGAAAGCCGGGCCACTTGCCGCGGTAGCAGGTCCTGGTCAGCAGGCGGCAACGCGAGTCGAAGCCGGGAATGATGTCGCGCAGATCGTCCATTACAAGCGCGAACTCGGCATCGATATCGCCTGGTGCGAGGGCATCGAGCGGCGCCGCCCCCACCGTGTAGAGATGCTTGCCCGGCGGTGCGACGTCCGGACAGTCGTAGGACGGCGCATCGATCATGTTCACGCGACGCGTGCCGCATACGGCGATCGCGGAGTAGTCGAGCACGGACTCGTCGCTCACGAAGTGCAACCACAGGATCGCCGTCGGTCGCACGTCGCTGTCCAGCTGCGCGAGGTAACTCCGTTCGAAAGGCTCGCGACCCGCGAGTGCCACCGTGGCGTGCGGGCCGAGGTTGCTGACCACCACGGGCGCCTCCACGCTGACGTCACGGCCGTTCAGCCGCAAGGTTGCGCCCGTGACACGACCCGAGCTGCTGGCGATGGCCGTCGCCGCGCAGCTCGTGACGACCCCGCCACCGCGTGACCGGATGAAGTTCGCCATGCGCTCCCAAAGCTGCAGGCTGCCGCCCTCCACGTAGCCGAAGCGCAGTGGCGCGATGTTGCGCACCAGCTTGAAATATTCCGCTGCGGGCAGCTCCCAGGTGTTGACCGTGAGCAGCGAGGCGATCGTCGACTGAAACAACCCGTGGATGCGCGGGTTGGTCGTGTACTGGTTGAGCCAGTCGCGGAAGCTGATCGCGTCGGTGGGCTCGAGCCAGTTGAGCGCGTCGTTGAGTGCGCCACTGACGCGACGCGATTCGTCCTCCGACTCCGCCACCTTGCGGATCGTCGCGCGCAGACTGCCGCCGGTCGCCGAAATCTCGTGGAACTGGCCGTCGATCCACCAGGCCGAGCGACTCGCCGGCCGCACGCCCGACTCGACGCCAATCTCCGCACAGACCTTCTCGATCGGCCCGCCGACCTGTACGGCGAGGCCACCGGTTGCGCAGAGGTAGCCGTCGTGATCAGACGTGGAAAAGCGACCGCCCAGGTAGGCGCGCTTTTCTGCGAGCAGCACCTTGTAGCCTTCCTGAGCGAGCAGCGCCGCTGCACAGCTGCCGCCCACGCCCGAGCCGAGGACGATCGCGTCGTAACGCTGTTCCAACTCCACGACGTTCCAGTCTCCTGGCTAGTGCTTGTGCCTGGCGGCGCGCGCCGTCTCGAAGAGGTAGTCGACGAACATCTCCGCTTGCTGCTCGTAACCCGCGACTTTTGGATCGCTGCTCTCGATCAGCAGCCATTCGTCCGGAGCATGCGCGCCGCCGCCACGTCCCACGCCGAAGTGACCCGCGGCGAGATTGAGCGGTGGGCCGGTGAAGACGACGCCCGGCCAGCTGCCGGCGCGACGCGGGAACAGGCTGTAGTCAATCCCGGCTTGCTTGAGCGTTGCCGCGCCGGCCTGGATCACCACGCTGTCTTCCGGCGATTCGGTCGGGCTGTAGCCGCCACTGACGATGACTTCGATGTCGCCGAAGCCGCGCTTCGCCAGATGCGCCTTCAGCTTTGCGACGGCCTCGTCCTTGGTCATGTTGGGAACCAGGCGGAAATCCAGCTTCGCTTCGGCGCGACCGGGGAGGACGGTCTTGCCGCCCGGTCCCATGTAGCCGCTGACGAGTCCCTGGATGTTGACCGTTGGCTGCGACGCGAGGCGGTAACTGCTGGTGAGAAAGTCCTCGTCCTTGATCCAGTGGCGCACGCCCAATGTCTTCTTGACGGCTTCCTCGTCCTTGGGAAGGCTGGCCGCAAGCAGTTCCTTTTCGTGCTCCGTGAGTGGGCGGACGTTCTCGAACCAGCCGTCGATCGTCGGGGTGAAGCCGTCGTCTGCCACCAGCGTGTCGAGCGCCTTGACGAGATGCCAGGCCGGGCTGTCGACACGGGCCATCAGGCTCGAGTGGACATCCTTGGCCGGGCCCCGGCCCCACTTCTCGCCGCTCGAGATCAACTGGACCTCGATCACGCCCTTCGCGCCCAGGTCGAGCGACACCGAGCCGTCACGCGCCTGGTCGGTCGACGGCATCATCACGCCCACCGAGCGCTTCAGCGCCGCCGCAACTTCGGGGTTGGCGAGCATTGCTGGAAAGTTGGTCGAGCCGATTTCTTCCTCGCCCTCGGCCACCAGCACGAGGTTGACGGGCAGCTTCACGCCCGCGGCCTTGAACGCATGCAGCGCGGTGAGGAAGGCCATCTGGGGGCCCTTCTGGTTGACCGCGCCGCGGCCGACGAGCGCCTGGCCTTCGCCCGGCCGCTCCACGATCTTTCCTTCGAGGGGCGGCGACGTCCATTCGGCCGGATCGTAGTGCTTGACGTCGTACATGAAGTAGATGGCCAGCGTGTCTTTCGCGCCGGCGTCCAGCGTGGCGAACACACCAGGCACACCGCCGGTCTCGACCACTTTTGCCTGCTGGAATCCGGCGTCCAGCGCGAGCTGGCGCATGTACTCGGCGCCCTGCGGCGTATTGATACCCATGTTGGCGATGGTCGGCAGCGCGATCCACGCGCGCAGCCGCTCGATCGCGCCGGCCTGGTCTGCCTTGATTGCTGCGACGACCTTGCCGTGATCTGGATGGCGGGAGGCCGCCGGCGTTGGAGCGGCTGCAAAGACCAGCGCCAATAGCGCGGCCCTGATGACCACCAGGTGTTGGTCGAGTCGCATCGCACCTCCCGTCTTGTTATTGACCATGCTCGTGACTTTTCAGCGTCGACGGAACATCGAACCGCCGGACCCCGAGTCTTTCATCTTCCGGAACCGCGGCTCGTCGTGCAACTGCACGAGGTCGTGGTCGTCCAGCAGTCCGGTCGCGTGCCGGCCGCTGTTTGTGGGTGCGGCTCGCTGCGGTCGGGCATTCCTGATTGCGCCGGGTTAGTCTCTGCCGCATGAACAGCACCCATTCCTCGCCGCTGATTGCCGGCTTGTTCCTGTTTCTCACCGCCCTGGCTCCATCCGCTTCGTTTGCGCAGAGTCCGGGCGAACTGACGACCATCGCCGAGCAATCCGGTTTCAAAAGCACCGGTCGCTTCGACGAGGTGGAGCGATTGTGCGCAGCCTTTGCCGCGCGCTGGCCCGACAAGGCGCGTTGCTTCGAGTTCGGCCGTTCGCCGGAGAACCGCCCGTTGCTCGCGCTCGCCGTGTCGGACGATGGGGTGCTCGACCCGGAGTCCGTGCGCGCGCGTCGGCGGCCCGTGGTTCTATTCCAGGGCGGCATCCATGCGGGCGAGATCGACGGCAAGGACGCGGGCTTCATCGCGCTGCGCGACATGCTCGAGGGACGTGAAAACCACGGCGCGCTGTTGCGGATGACGGTGCTGTTCGTGCCCGTGTTCAATGTCGACGGACACGAGAGGTTTGGTGCGTGGAACCGGCCCAACCAGCGCGGTCCGGAGGAGATGGGTTGGCGCGCGACGGCGCAGAACCTGAATCTCAATCGCGACTACACCAAGGCCGATGCGCCGGAGATGCGGGCCATGCTCGCGCTCCTGAACGCATGGGATCCCATCCTGTACACGGACCTGCACGTTACGGACGGCGCGCAGCTACGCGAGGACCTTTCAGTCGAGGTCGAGCCTGGCCACGGCTGGGATCTCGAACTGGGCCACACGGGACACGCACTGCGCGACGAAGTGCTGGCCCGACTCAGGCGCAAGGGCTTTCACGCACTGTCGTTCTATCCCGAGTTCGTCAGCGCCGACGATCCGCAATCCGGACTGGCCGCGGACGTTCGTTCACCCCGCTTCAGTCTCAGTTACTGGGCTACCCGCAATCGCTTCGGCGCCCTGGTCGAGACGCATTCGTGGCAGCAGTATCCGCGACGCGTCGCCGCCACGCGCGAGACCATCCATGCGATGGTCGAGCTCGCTGCGCGCGACGGAGTGAAGTGGCTCGAGGCGGCTCATGCCGCGGATGAGCGTGCGCGCCTGCTCGGCGGCAAGCCGGTGGCGCTGAGCTACAAGAACACGGACGCCGTGCAGACCGTCGACCTGCGCGGGTACGAATACACGCGGGAGCCGTCCGCGGTCTCGGGCCAGGCGTGGACACACTACGACTCCACGAAGCCCGCGGTCTGGCGGCTGCCATTCAAATACGAGGTGCAGCCTGCGCTGACCGTGACGGCTCCGGCTACCGGCTATGTCGTGCCGAGCGCGCACGCTGCGTGGATGGCGGAAAAACTGACCCTGCACGGCATCGAGTTCCAGCGCGTCACCGTTGCGCAGCCCCTCAGCGCCGTGCAGACCTTTCGTGCCGACAAGGCGACGGTTGCGGCAGGAACCTTCGAGGGACGCTCGATCACGACGGTCGCAGGCGAATGGCGCAATGAAAAGCGCGACATCGGCGCGGGCGCGCTGTTCGTGCCGATCGCGCAGCCGAAGGCGCGGCTGGTGATGTCGCTGCTGGAGCCGCAGGCGCCTGATTCGTTCGTGTCCTGGGGATTTTTCAGCGCGGCCTTCGAGCGCAAGGAATACATGGAGAACTACGTCACCGAGGCCGTGGCGCGGGAGATGCTGTTGCACGACGCAACGCTCAAGCAGGAGTTCGAGCGGCGGCTGCGCGAGGACGCTGCTTTCGCAAGCAGCCCGGATGCGCGCCTCGAGTTCTTCTATCGTCGCCACCCTTCCTGGGACGAGCGCTACGGCCTCTATCCCGTCTACCGCAAGTGAGTGTCGTGTGTTGACGACTGGTGTCCGGGCGTAGACGCGGGAGACTTTGATGCCGAGGGTGCTGATCCCGATACCCGCTGCGGACTTCGACCCGACCGAAGCCGCAGTGCCGTGGAAGATCCTGCGCTCGCGGGGCATTACTGCCGTATTCGCAACGCCTGACGGGAAGCCGGGCCAGGCCGACGTCCGGATGCTGACAGGGCAGGGCCTGGGGTTGCTGGCGCCGATGCTGAAGGCCGACGCGAATGGCCGGCAGGCCTACGCCGAGATGATGGCGAGCCCCGAGTTTCTCCAGCCAATCACCTATGCGGAGGCGAGAGCCTCCGACGTGCAAGGCCTGCTGTTGCCGGGCGGGCACGCACCGGGAATGAAGCCTTACCTCGAATCCGTGCAATTGCAGTCGCTGGTCGCGGCCGCGTTTGCTGCGCGACTGCCCGTGGGGGCCATTTGTCACGGTGTGGTGCTTGCGGCTCGTTCACGCGCCGTCAGTGGGGACCAATCCGTGCTGTACGGTCGGCAGACCACCGCACTCACGAAGCCGATGGAACTCACGGCATGGTCGTTGACCTGCGCCTGGCTCGGCAGCTACTACCGCACGTACCCGCTGACGGTCGAGGACGAAGTCACGTCCATGCTGGCAGCGCGCGAAGATTTTATCCGCGGACCCGTCAGCACGCGACGGGATGCAGCGGACCGTTTAGACCTGGGATTCACCGTGCGCGATGACCACTACCTGTCCGCGCGGTGGCCGGGGGACGCGCATCGGTTTGCGACCGAGTTCGCGGGGATGCTGCTCAGCCCGCCGCCGAACGCTGCCAGAGTTCCGCCACCCGGAAGCGGCCGGTCGCCGTGAGATCGGCCGTGTCTGCTTGCTCCGCGGCCCGCAGGTCGGTGCGGCGTGCCATGAACGTCGTCTGTGCCACGACGTCGAGCGGGCTCGAGCAGGCGAACAGGAATCCCTGGCCCGCGACGCAGCCGAGGTCCAGCAGGGTCGCCACCTGGCTTTCGTTCTCGATGCCTTCGGCGACCGTCTCGAGGCCGAGCGTCGTCGCGAGCATCACGACGGCGCGGGCCAGTTCCGGACCGCCGTCCTGTTCGGTCAGCCGGCTCACGAACGCGCGGTCGATCTTCAGGATGTCGATCGGAAACCGGTGCAGGTACGAGAGCGACGAGTAACCCATGCCGAAGTCGTCGATCGCGAGTCGCACGCCCAGCGCCTTCAATTCACGGAAGCGTTCGAGGTTGACCTCGGTGTTCTGCATGATCGTGCTCTCGGTCAGCTCGATCACCAGGTTGCCGGGATCGAGGCCCGAGACCTCGAGAGCGTGGCGCACGTCCGCGACCAGGTCGCCCTGTTGCAGATGGCGGCCGGAAATATTGACCGCCACGCGCAAGCCGGCGCCGGCCTCGACCGAATCGCTCCACGCACGGATCTGCGTGCAGGCGTCGACGAGCACGCGACGGCCCAGTTCGACGATGCGGCCGGATTCCTCGGCGATCGAAATGAACGAGCCCGGCATCACGACTCCCCGCTGCGGGTGATTCCACCGCACCAGGGCCTCCACACCGAGCAACTCGCGGCTCGTCAGGTCGACGACCGGCTGGAACTCGACGAAGAACTCGTTGCGTGCGAAGGCCAGGTCGATGTCCTGCTCCAGGCGCAGGCGGTCATGCAGCTGTTCCTGCATGTGCGGCTGGAACAGCACGCACCGTGCCTTGCCGGCGGCCTTCGCGTTGTACATGGCGATGTCGGCCTTGCGCAGCAGTTGCTCCGCGTCGTCGCCGGGTTGCGAGCACGCCGCACCGATGCTCGCGGTGGCGTCGGTTTCCCTGCCGTCCACCAGCAGCGGCCGGTTGAACGCTTCAGTGATCGGGACGGCGATGCGCTCGACGTCCGCATCGCTGCGAATGCCCTCGAGCAGGATCGCGAATTCATCGCCACCCAGGCGCGCCACCGTGTCGGAAGGCCGGGTCGACTTGACCAGTCGCTGCGCCGCCGCCTGCAACAGGCGGTCGCCGGCATCGTGTCCGAGCGAGTCGTTCACGTTCTTGAAATTGTCGAGGTCGAGGAACATGACGGCCACTCGCTGCTGCGAGCGTTGGGCCAGCGTCAACGCGTGTTCGACCCGGTTCCAGAAGAGGCTGCGATTGGCGAGCAGCGTCAGCGGGTCGTGGAAGGCCAGCTTGCGCAGCTGCTCTTCCAGGGCCTTGCGCTCGCTGACGTCGCGGAAGTTCAGTGCCAGCCCGGCAATGGCCGGGTCGTCCATCAGGTTGCTGCCGACGCACTCGAGGGTGCTGCGCCGTTCGCCGGTTTCGACGACCAGCTCGATCGGTCCGATGACGCGTCCCGGCGTTGCCGACACCTCGGCCAGGAACGCAGCCAGCCGCTCGTTGTCCCCGTCGACCCAGCGATCGAGGAGGTTGCGGCCCACCATGTCGTCCGGGTGGGTCGCAAAGGTGCGTTCTGCCGCCGGCGACGCAAATTGCAGCGTCCCTTCGGCGTTGGTGATCATGATGACGTCCGAGGCGTTCTTGATCAGGGACGCATAGCGGGCCTCGACGATTCCTGCCGCGCGGCGCTCGCGCAGGAGCGCGTCGTCGCGCGAGAGCACGCCCTGGCGCAGCATGACCAGCGAGGTCAGCACGAAGATAATGACGGTCATCGTGTTCACGGGGCTGGCCGCCGTGCTGCTCTCGACGAACACGAGCACCATGAACGACACCATCATCGCGATGTAGGGCATGCCCTCGATGAGCGCTTTGCTGAACGCGCTCGGGGCATGACGGGTTCGTCCCTTGCCACGCAGTTGCTCACGCGCGGCAGCGGCAAGCCAGATATAGCAGGACAGGTAGATGACGTCCGAGGTGCCGCCCGGAATGTAGCTGCCGTCCACCTTGGACATGGCCCAGACGATGTCGGCCAGCGACATCGACGAGAAACCGAGCGTGAGCAGCATCAGGGCCCGGCGCCGGATCGGCGTGGCGCCGGAGTGCATCAGCAGCACGCCGCAGGCGAGCAGCATGAGGCAGTTGAGTGCGATGTAGACCTGCGCCAGCACGTACTTGAGCAGGTTCGGGTCGCGTTGAGCGTCCGCCGTCGGTGCGATCACGAAGAACCAGAAGAACGCGCCGAACCCCAGCATGAGGATTGCGGTGTCGAGACCGAGCCGGACCCATTGCACGCGAACGGCGGCCGTGCGGATCACCGTCAGCACTGCGGCGAAGACGAGCGGGTAGAAACCCAGGAAGAAGACGTCGCCGATCGATGGGAAGGGGTCGATTCCGTACAGCCAGTACGTCGAATGCAGCAGGTTGCCTGCGCTGTAGACGCCCAACGCCGCGGTGAGCAGCCACCAGGTGCGACGTGCGGCCGGCTCGGAGCAGCCGCGCGCGGCTGCCCCGGTCAGGATGGCCACGGTAACGCTCGCGACCGAATCGGAATACAGGTTGAAGACGTCGAGCCACGGCCGGCCGCTCGTGTCGATCAGGATCAGCGCGATGGCGATTGCGATGTAGACGAACAGGCCCACGGCAACGGCTCCGGTCCAGCCGGAACCGAACCGTTCACGCTTCTTCAAGCCATCGTCCATTGCCCGCCCTGGCGACATCGTTCTGCGAGCCTCTCCTGATATCGGCAGCTCTTTAGATTCGGTACATCTAGCCTCAGGCAGCTGGGAATCGTCTGTGACCGCCGTATGAAAATGTCAGCCCCGCATGTGACGCAGTTCACAGGTCGGGTCGGCCTGACGAGGCAGGCCACGGCGTCGGCGAAAGCCTGGGCGATACATCGCCGCGCTCAGTCGAACTGGCACCACTTCGGCTCGAATCGCGAGACAGAAGCGACACTTCTGTCGACTGATCTGCAACTTTCCGCGTGATTTGTGGCAGTCTACCGTCCGCCCCGGAACGGGTTCGCGCGCTGCGCGAGCGGCTTGGGGTTGCGAGAATCGTGCAGGAGCAGTCGACGACATGCAGCTGTGGCGCAGGAAAATGGGTTCGATGACGTTGGCAGGCCTCCTGCTGACCCTGTTCGTGCCACTTGCCGCCCTGGCTGTCCCACAAAGCGTCGCGCTGCCCAGGACGATCCCCGATGTGCGCTCCCACGCGTACTACGTCCTCGACGAGGCAGCCTCGTCGGTGCTTGCTGCGCGCAACGAGCGCGTCGCCGTTCCGATCGCCTCCATCACCAAGCTGATGACGGCCCTGGTCGTGCTCGAGGCCGGCCAGCCAATGGACCAGGTCGTGACCATCAACGCCGATGACGTGCGTGGCACGGCCGGTAACGCCTCGCGCCTCGCTTCCGGCTACAAGCTGAGCCGGCAGAACCTGCTGCACCTGGCGTTGATGTCTTCCGAGAACCGTGCGGCGTACGCGCTGTGTCGATCGTATCCGCGCGGCCTGCGTGCCTGCGTGCAGGCCATGAACAAGAAGGCGGTCGCGCTTGGCATGACTTCGGCTCACTTCGTCGAGCCCACGGGCTTGTCGAGCAGCAACGTGGCCAGCCCCGTGGACCTGGCCAAGCTGGTGCTGGCGGCCGCAGGCAACCGGACGATCCGTGACTACTCGACCTCTGCCCGCCACACGGTGACCGTCAACCGGCGCCAACTCGAGTTCCGCAATACCAACCTGCTGGTCGGCAATCCGGCCTGGCAGGTCGACGTGCAGAAGACCGGCTACATTCCGGAAGCCGGACGCTGTCTCGTCATGCAGACCGTCATCGACGGCCGGCCGGTCGTGATGGTGCTGCTCAACTCGTACGGCAAGTACACGCGGATCGCAGACGCCAAGCGGGTCCGGACCTGGGTCGAGTCGCAGAGCCGGGTCGCGTCGCTCTAGTCCTCGGCGCTGCTGCAGCGCGCAACCCTGCATCGACCGTACGCCAACGCACTGACCGGCGCTCGCACTGGTGCTGAAATGTCCATGCACGGGATCGACAACGACCGTGCAAGGAGACCGGGATGCGCTACCAACACCAAGCTCGTCGCAAGGCGGGAGTCAAAGAGGCGGGTGCATTACCTCGCACACTGCGGGCGCGCAGCCGCGCCAGCGACACCACGCTGCAGCGGCACTTGTCGTTCTTCGATGATGACGGCGACCGCGGCGTCGGCCTCGCGGAATGTACGCGCGGGCTCAAGGCCCTGGGCCTGCCGCTCGGCGTGGCCGAAGCTGCTGCGCTCGCCATCGTCGCCGGCTTGAGCCTGCAGACGCGTGGCTCGCTGCTGGCAATGAACGTCGACATCGATAACGCCCAGAAGGGCAAGCACGACAGTGATACCGGCATCCTGGACCGGCGGGGCCGGTTCAACGCCAGGCGCTTCGACAAGGTCTTCGGCGCGCATTCGAATAAAGTCGTTCTACGACGGCACGCTCTTCTACAAGCTGGCGAGAGAACGCGTCTAGAACGCATTCCGCGGCGCGCGTTTTCGCACGGCACTTTCGAGAATCAATCACTTGCAATCATGTCCGTGCGCTACCGGACAGATTCCGTGCGGTCATGCGTTTAACTTATGCATGACGGTCCGACGCACAGTTCGACCGGTCACGGAATGTTTTAAAGACACAACCGAGGATTGATCATGAGCACCATGCATGTCAAAGGCCACGTGAAAGAAGCGGAAGGCAAGATCAAGGAAGTCACCGGTAAGCTCGTCGGCAACGAGCATCTCGAGGCAAAAGGCAAGG
>Ga0315292_10002414_pt1 | contig 10475 bp, 11 predicted proteins | sample YL17G13_0_MG_FD_204029 | JGI IMG/M metagenome (GOLD analysis project Ga0315292, IMG submission 204029) | Sediment microbial communities from Yellowstone Lake, YNP, Wyoming, USA - YL17G13_0 | ecosystem: Environmental > Aquatic > Freshwater > Lake > Sediment | place: USA: Wyoming | collected... | reverse complement strand
GCTGACGCCTGGAGCTATCTTGCGGGTCACCCGCGCCAGTTCGGCGCGGCGCTGTGGACGCACGTCGCCCTGTCCGCGTCGGCGCTCGCGATTGCCGTCGCCATCGCGGTGCCGCTCGGCACCTGGGTGGCGGAAACGCGCCGGGCAGCGCTCGTTGCGATCAACGCCGCCAACATCGGGCGCACGCTGCCCTCGCTTGCCATCCTCGCCCTGATGATGCCGGTTCTGGGCACCGGCTTCGTGCCGGCGCTGTTTGCGTTGACCCTGCTCGCGCTGCCGCCCATCCTGATCAACACGTGCACGGCGATCCGCCAGGTCGACGCCGATGTCGTCGACGCCGCGCGCGGAATGGGCATGACGGCGATGAACCTGGTGCGCAAGGTCAAGCTGCCGATCGCGCTGCCGGTGATCTTTGCCGGGATTCGCACGGCTGCGATCCAGGTCATTTCCGGCGCGGTGCTGGCTGCCTACATTGGCGGTGGCGGTCTCGGCGATTTCATCACCGCGGGGATCGCGATGATGGCGGTGCCGCAGATACTGGTCGGCGCGATTCCCGCGACCCTGCTCGCGCTCGGCACCGATTTCCTGTTCGGCCGCCTCCAGCGCGCGTTGACACCGGTCGGCTTGCGCACCGGATGATCGAGCTGCGCGATCTCAGCAAGCGATTTTCCGGCACCGCCCGTCCTGCCGTGGACCGGCTCACGCTGTCCGTGCGCGAGGGCGAAGTCTGCGTGCTGATCGGGCCTTCCGGATGCGGCAAGACGACGACGATGAGGATGATCAACCGGATGATCGAACCGGACGGCGGCACCATCACCGTCGGCGGGCGCGATGCGCTGCGCATCGATCCCGTCGACCTGCGCCGCGGCATAGGCTACGTGATCCAGCAGGTCGGGCTGTTTCCCCACTGGTCGATTGCCGACAATGTCGCCACCGTGCCGCGACTTCTGGGGTGGGACGCCCGCAGGATCAGCGCCCGCGTCGACGAGCTGCTGACGCTGGTCGGCATGAGCCCCGACGAGTATCGCGATCGGTTTCCGCGCGAACTGTCGGGCGGCCAGCGGCAGCGCGTCGGCGTCGCGCGCGCCCTGGCGGCCGATCCGCCGGTGATGCTGATGGACGAGCCGTTCGGCGCAATCGATCCGATCACGCGCACGCGGCTGCAATCGGAATTCCTGCGCATCCTGCAGGGACTGCGCAAGACCGTCGTCTTCGTGACCCACGACATCGACGAGGCAATCCGGATGGGCGACCGGATCGCGATCCTGCGCGACGGGGCGCTGGTGCAATACGACACACCCGAAGCCATCCTCGCGCATCCGGCCGATGCCTTCGTCGAGGAATTCGTCGGCGCGGATCGCGCACTGAAACGCCTGGCGCTGATCACGGCCGCTGCCGTGGTCGAGCGCACCGGGGACGCGCTTCCCGCGCAGACCATCGCGGCGGAGGCGACCCTGCGCGACGCGCTCGCGCTGATGCTGGCGACCGGCGTCGACGCACTCGCGGTCGCGGGTCCCGGAAAGGCGGGCCCCTCCGGCGTCGTTACCCTGGCCCGGATCCGCCGGCACGTCCGGGAGGCGGCAGGCGCCGAACACCCGACCGATCGCCGTTGACAAGGTGCGCGGTTCGCACCTATTGTTGCGCGCCTCCCTTTCGGCAACCTTCAGGAGCATCGCATGAAGCCGTTCATCGCAGGACTCGCCCTCAGTTTCGCCGCCGCCCATGCCGCGGGCGTCGCGGCGCAGGAAACCAAAGTGGCCATCGCCATCTCCGGCTGGACCGGCTTCGCGCCGCTCACGCTCGCCAAGGAAGCCGGCCTCTTCAAGAAGAACGGCGTCGACGTCACGATCAAGAAGATCCCGCAAAAGGACCGCCACCTTGCGATCGCCTCCGGCGACGTCCAGTGCGCGGCGACGACGGTCGAGACGTACGTGGTATGGAATGCGAACGGCGTGCCGATCACGCAGGTGGTCCAGCTCGACAAGTCGTACGGCGCCGACGGCCTCGCGGCGCGGCCGACCATTGCCCGGATCGCCGACCTCAAGGGCAAGACCGTGGGCGTCGACGCGCCCGGCACCTCGCCCTACTTCGGCCTTGCGTGGATCCTCAAGAAAAACGGCCTGTCGATGAAGGACATCACCGTCGCCACGATGAGCCCCCAGGCTGCGGCGCAGGCGTTCGTCGCCGGCCAGAACGACGCGGCGATGACCTACGAGCCGTACCTGTCCGCCGTGCGCGAGAAGCCCGAGGCGGGCAAGATCATCGCCACCACGCTCGACTATCCGATGGTGATGGATACCTTCGGCTGCACGCCGAAGTTCATCAAGGAAAACCCGAAGGCGGTGCAGGCGATGGTCAACAGCTACTTCGAAGCGCTGGAGATGATCAAGAAGGAGCCGGCGAAGAGCTACGAGATCATGGGCGCCGACGTGAAGCAGACCGGCGAGCAGTTCGCCAAGTCGGCGGCGTACCTGCGCTGGCAGGACAAGGCAGCGAACCAGAAATTCTTCGCCGGCGACATCCAGGCGTTCAGCAACGAAGCAGCGGACTTGCTGTTGGAGGTGGGAATCATCAAGGCGAAGCCGGACGCCAACTCGCTCATCGATACGCAGTTCATCAAATAGCGACTCGCTCGACAGCCGGCACGCCGGAGCGCGTGCCGGCCTTCCGCCCGACGACTCCGCCGGCGGTCAGGATGTGTGGGGTGCCGCCTCCCAATGAATCCCCTGAAGCCCGTCTCCCCCCCCCGCCGCGTCGTTCTCGGCATCGCCTTCTTCGTCCTGTTCTTTGCGGTCTGGGGCGCCGCGACGTTCGGCGGCTTCGTGCCGAAGACCTTTCTCGCCGACCCGGTGACGATGCTGCGCGAGGGCTGGGCGCTTTTTGCCGTACACGGCTTCGCCATCGATGTCGGGATGACGGTCTGGCGCGTCGGCGGCGGCTTCCTGCTCGCCAGCCTGGTCGGCGTCCCGCTGGGGATCGCGATGGGCGCGTACAAGCCAGTCGAGGCATTCTTCGAACCCTTCGTCTCGTTTGCGCGCTACCTCCCCGCATCCGCGTTCATCCCGCTGCTGATCCTCTGGGCGGGCATCGGCGAGATGCAGAAGGTCCTCGTGATCTTCATCGGCTCGTTCTTCCAGATCGTCCTGATGATCGCGGTGACCGTCGGCGCGACGCGGCGCGACCTGGTCGAAGCGGCCTACACGCTCGGCGCGTCGTCGAGTGGTGTCGTCAGAAGGGTGCTGCTGCCGAGCGCGGCGCCGGCGATCGCCGAAACGCTGCGGCTCGTGCTGGGATGGGCGTGGACCTACGTGATCGTCGCCGAACTGATCGGCGCCTCGAGCGGAATCGGCCACATGATCACCGACAGCCAGGCGCTGCTCAACACCGGGCAGATCATTTTCGGGATCATCGTGATCGGCGCGATCGGACTGGTTTCCGACTTTCTGTTCAAATGGGGGAACCAGCGGCTGTTTCCGTGGGGGGCCGCGTGAGCTACCCGGCGAGGGGCCCCGGCCGAAGGGCGGGGATCGACGGCAAGGCGAATCGCGGCCCGCCTCCGACACTCCAGCGCTCGCGTGACTCCCATCGACATCGAGGAGGCCGCGTGAGCTACCCGGCGAGGGACGCCGCAGCGTGGAGGAGGGGCCCCATCGCCAGATGGGGATCCGACCGCGTAGGCGGCCACACCGACCGGCGCCCCCATGCGACCGTCTCGGGTCGCATCCCCGTGCGCGGCACGGGGCCCCTGCTTCTACGAGCCGGTCGCCCCGGCCGAAGGGCGGGGATCGACGGCAAGGCGAATCGCGGCCCGCCTCCGACACTCCAGCGCTCGCCTGACTCCCATCGACATCGAGGAGGCCGCGTGAGCTACCCGGCGCGTGGGTCGCGGAATTGAGCAAACTGCTGATCGATGGCGTCAGCCGCACTTTCCCCGGAGTGCGCGGCGGCGCGCCGACGCAGGCGCTGCAACCGACGACGCTCGCCGTTGCCGACAACGACTTCATCACCATCCTCGGCCCCTCGGGCTGCGGGAAATCGACGCTGTTGCGCATCGTCGCCGGACTCGACGCACCGACCGCCGGGCGCGTTCTGTTCGACGGCGCGCGGGTGACCGGGCCCGGCGCGGACCGCGGCATGGTGTTCCAGTCCTATACGCTGTTTCCCTGGCTCACGGTGCGCGAAAACATCTGCTTCGGGCTGCGCGAGAAGCGGATGCCGCAGGTTGGGCAGGACGAGATCGCCGCGCATTACATCGCCAGGGTCGGCCTCGCCGGCTTCGAGCACCATTATCCGAAGATGCTGTCGGGCGGCATGCAGCAGCGCACGGCGATTGCGCGGGCGCTCGCCAACGACCCGAAGATCCTGCTGCTGGACGAGCCGTTCGGCGCGCTCGACAATCAGACGCGCGGCCTGATGCAGGAGCTCTTGCTGGGTATCTGGGAGTCGGAGCGGAAGACCGTGCTCTTTGTCACCCACGACATCGAGGAGGCGATCTTCATGGCCGGCCGCGTCGTGGTGATGTCGGCGCGGCCGGGACGCATCAAGGCCGAAGTCGCCGTCGGTCTGCCACACCCGCGGCACTATACGGTGAAGACGACGCCGGAGTTCTCGGCGTTGAAGGCGCGCCTCACCGAGGAGATCCGGGTCGAGGCGATTCGGGCGTCGGAGGGGGTCATTCCCCTCTCCAGCGGCTCAGCCGCGTAGCCGCGTAGCCCGGGTTGAGCGAGGCGAAACCCGGGGCAATCGCCCTCTCGAAGATCCGCCCGGGTTTCGCTTCGCTCAACCCGGGCTACGGCCGCGGGCCGCGCATCAATACTTTCCGCCGCCCGCCTGCCACCGCCACGCGTCGGCGCAGATCGCGTCCAGCCCGCGCGTCGCGCGCCAACCGAGCTGCGAATTCGCGCGCGCCGGATCGGCATAGACACAGGCAACGTCGCCAGGCCGGCGCGGGTCCAGTTTGCGCGTGATCGTCCGGCCGCAGGCGCGCTCGAATTCCGACACGACTTCCCGCACCGAGTAACCGCGGCCGACACCCAGGTTCATCGTCGCGGCGCCCGGGTTCTGCGCAAGGTAATTCAGCGCGGCCACATGGCCCGCGGCGAGATCCTGCACGTGAATGTAATCGCGCACGCCGGTGCCATCGGCCGTCGGCCAGTCGGTGCCGAAGATCGACAGCTCGGGGAACTCGCCGGCGGCGATCCGGCATAGCAGCGGCACCAGATTGTTCGGCTTGCCGAGCGGCGCCTCGCCGATGGTGCCGCTGGGGTGCGCTCCGGCGGGATTGAAATAACGCAGGATGGCGATGCGCCAGTTCGGATTGGCGTGCGCCAGATCGCGCAGGAAATCCTCGACGATGCGCTTGGTGCGGCCGTAGACGCTGTGCGGCGCGACGGGCGCATCCTCGGCGACCGGCAGCCGCTCGGGCTGCCCGTAGACCGTCGCCGACGAGCTGAAGACGAGCGTCGCCACACCCGCTTCGCCCATCACCTCGGCGAGCGCCAGCGCACCGCCGACATTGACGTCGTAATAGGCGAGCGGTCGCGCCTCCGATTCGCCCACCGCCTTCAGTCCTGCACAGTGGATGACGGCGGCGATCGGGTGATCGTGGAACGTGCGGCGCAGCGCCGCGCGATCGCGGACGTCGGCCTCGATGCACGGCACCGGGCGACCGGCAAGCGCTTCGAGTCGCGGGAGGACCTCGGGCGAGCTGTTGGCGAAGTTGTCGAGAACGACCGGCGCACAGCCAGCCTGCGCCAGCTCGACGACGACGTGCGAGCCGATGTAGCCGGCGCCCCCGGTGACCAGAATGGTGTCTGTCATGGATAGTGCCAATGCTACCTCACCGCGGGCAGGCGTGCAGCGTCAGTCCAGATCCGCGCTGAAGCAAAAAGCCGGGCACGCAGCCCGGCTTTTCAGTGGCTGATCGCGCGCCGCGTCATCCGGCCTTGGCGGCCGTGCCTTCGGCTGCCGGCCCGGGACGATCGACGAGCTCGACCAGCGCCATCGGCGCGTTGTCGCCCTGACGGAATCCGTACTTCAGAATCCGCAGGTAGCCACCAGGACGGGCCTGGAAACGCGGGCCGAGGTCGTTGAACAGCTTGGTGACGACTGCGCGGTCGCGCAGGCGGTCGAAGGCGAGCCGGCGATTGGCGACGGTTGGCGTCTTGCCGAGCGTGATCAGCGGTTCCGCGACGCGGCGGAGCTCCTTCGCCTTCGGCAGCGTGGTCTTGATGACCTCGTGCGTGAACAGCGAGTTGGTCATGTTCCGCAGCATCGCTAGGCGATGGCTGCTGGTGCGATTCAGCTTTCGCAGGCCGTGGCGGTGGCGCATGGTGTCTTCCCTTCGTGTGGCGGCGCGAGGCTACGGGCGGTCGAGCCCGGCCGGCGGCCAGTTCTCGAGCTTCATGCCGAGCGAAAGGCCGCGCGAGGCCAGCACTTCCTTGATCTCGTTCAACGATTTGCGCCCGAGGTTCGGCGTCTTCAGCAGCTCGGTCTCGGTGCGCTGGATCAGGTCGCCGATGTAGTAGATGTTCTCGGCCTTGAGGCAATTGGCCGAACGGACCGTCAGTTCGAGATCGTCGACCGGGCGCAGCAGGATCGGATCGACCTGCGGCGACATGCGCTCGGCCGCCGGCGTGCCGGTGCCCTGCAGGTCGGCGAACACCGACAGCTGTTCGACCAGCACCGACGCCGCGTAGCGAACGGCCTGCTCCGGCTCGACCACGCCGTTGGTCTCGATGTCGATCACCAGCTTGTCAAGGTCGGTGCGCTGCTCGACGCGGGCATTCTCGACCGCGTAGCTCACGCGGCGCACCGGGCTGAACGAGGCGTCGAGCAGGATGCTGCCGATGGTGCGGCCGCCCTCCGGCTTCAGACGCGCTGTTGCCGGCTGGTAACCACGGCCCTTCTCGACCTTGATTTCCATCTCGAGCTTGCCGCCCGCGGTCAGATGCGCGATCACGTGCTCGGGATTGATAATCTCGACATCGTGGTTCGGCTCGATGTCGGCGGCCGTGACCGGGCCTTCGCCGGACTTGGCGAGTTTCAGCAGCACGTGGTCGCGGTTGTGCAGCTTCAACACGACGCCCTTCAGGTTCAGCAGGATGTCGACGACGTCTTCCTGGACGCCGTCGAGCGCCGAGTATTCGTGCAGCACGCCCGTGATCCTGACCTCGGTCGGGGCGTAGCCGGGCATCGACGACAGCAGCACGCGCCGGAGCGCGTTGCCCAACGTGTGCCCGTAGCCCCGCTCGAACGGCTCCATCACCACCTTGGCATGGAACGGCGAGCTGCTCTGTACATCGATGATGCGCGGTTTCAACAAGACATTGCTCTGCATGCGGAATTCCTAGACGAAATTCAAGCCGGCTAGCCGGGGGTTACTTCGAGTAAAGCTCGACCACCAGGCTTTCATTGATGTCCTGCCCGAACTCGGAGCGGTCCGGCGCGCCCTTGAAGGTGCCGGACATCTTTTTCACGTCGACTTCGACCCACGACGGGAAGCCGACCTTCTCGGCGAGTTGCAGGGAGTCCTGGATGCGGAGCTGGCCCTTGGCCTTCTCGGTGACGCCGACAAGATCGCCGGCCTTCACCAGCGCCGAAGGGATGTTGACGACCTTGCCGTTCACCGTGATCGAGCGGTGGCCGACAAGCTGCCGGGCTTCCGCGCGTGTCGAGCCCAGGCCCATCCGGTACACGACGTTGTCCAGCCGCGACTCGAGGAGCCGCAGCAGGTTCTCGCCGGTCGAGCCCTTGCCGCGCGCGGCGCGCGCGAAATAGAGGCGGAACTGCCGTTCGAGTATGCCGTACGTGCGCCGCAGCTTCTGCTTTTCGCGCAGCTGGTTGCCGTAGTCCGACGTACGCATGCCGGATTTCACGCCGTGCTGGCCGGGCTTGGTGTCCAGCTTGCACTTGGAGTCGAGTGAACGACGCGCGCTTTTCAGGAAAAGGTCAGTGCCTTCCCGTCGCGCCAGCTTACATTTGGGTCCGAGATATCGAGCCACGATGCTTGTCCGAGTGATGGATGAGAGTTAGATGCGGCGGCGCTTCGGGGGCCGGCAGCCGTTGTGCGGAACCGGAGTCACGTCCGAAATGCTGGAGATCTTGATGCCGAGCGCGTTCAGCGCGCGCACCGCCGATTCGCGGCCCGGGCCGGGGCCCTTGATCCGCACCTCGAGGTTCTTCACGCCGCATTCGACCGCGACCTTGCCGGCCTTTTCGGCCGCGACCTGCGCCGCGAATGGCGTCGACTTGCGCGAGCCCTTGAACCCGGCGCCGCCCGACGTCGCCCACGACAGCGCATTGCCCTGCCGGTCGGTGATCGTGATGATGGTGTTGTTGAAGGACGCGTGGATGTGCGCGATCCCTTCCGCGACGTTCTTCTTGACCTTCTTGCGCGCGCGGGCGCCGGTCTTCGGGTTTTGCGATTGCGTTGCCATGCGATTCGGTCCTTGCCGTTACTTGGTCGTGGGCGTGCGGGTCGAGGCCGAGCGCGCCTTGCGCGGGCCCTTGCGGGTGCGCGCGTTGGTGCGCGTGCGCTGGCCGCGCACCGGCAGCCCGCGGCGATGACGGACGCCGCGGTAACAGCCGAGATCCATCAGCCGCTTGATGCTCATCGTCACTTCGCGGCGCAGATCACCCTCGACGGTGAACTTCTGGACCTGCTCGCGCAGGCGGTCCATGTCCGCGTCGGAGAGGTCCTTGACCTTGGTCGTCGGCTGCACTGCGGCGGCGACGCAGATCGCCTTGGCGCGCGGCCGGCCGATGCCGTAGATCGCGGTCAGCGCGATCACGGCGTGCTGGTGGTTCGGAATGTTGACGCCTGCAATACGGGCCATAGCGGTTACCTGTCTCTACCGTGTCGAAATGGGACTCGTTACCCTTGCCGCTGCTTGTGGCGGGGGTCCGTGCAAATGACGCGCACGACGCCGTGCCGCCGGATGATCTTGCAGTTGCGGCAGATCTTCTTCACTGATGCCAGTACTTTCATTTCGTTCTCCTGACCGGCGTCCCATCGCGCCTTGCCGGCGCGCCACGGGAGCCTCCGACGCAGCGGATCCCTGTTCCCTGATTCCTGTTGCCTGATGTCCGACTCATTTCGCGCGGAAAATGATCCGCGCCCGGGTGAGATCGTATGGCGTCAGGTCCACCGTCACCTTGTCGCCCGGCAGTATCTTTATGTAGTGCATCCGCATCTTTCCGGAGATGTGGCCAAGCACGACGTGGCCATTCTCCAGCTTTACCCTGAACGTGGCATTCGGCAGCGTCTCCAGGATCTCGCCCTGCATCTGAATCGTTTCTTCTTTCGACATCAGCGCGTGGGCAGCCCACCCTTGAAATTCGCCTTCTTCAGCAGGCTTTCATATTGCTGCGACATCAGGTACGCCTGCACCTGCGTCATGAAATCCATGGTGACGACGACGATGATCAGCAGCGACGTGCCGCCGAAGTAGAAGGGCACGTTCTTCCACGCGATCAGGAAATTCGGGACGAAGCAGACGACCACCAGATACATGGAACCGAGCAGCGTAAGGCGCAGCGTGATCTTCTCGATGTACTTGGCGGTCTGTTCGCCCGGACGGTAACCGGGAATGAACGCGCCGCTCTTCTTCAGGTTTTCCGCGGTCTCCTTCGGGTTGTACTGCAACGCCGTGTAGAAGAAGCAGAAGAAGATGATCGCCGCCGCGTACAGGATTTCGTGCACCGGCTGGCCGGGCCCGAGCGACGACGCGAGGTCGCGCAGCCAGATCATGCGTTCGCCGCTGCCGAACCACTGCGCCAACGTCGCCGGAAACAGGATGATCGACGAGGCGAAGATCGGCGGGATCACGCCGGCCATGTTCAGCTTGAGCGGCAGGTGCGAGCTCTGGCCCTGGTAGACCTTGTTGCCGACCTGGCGTTTCGCGTAGTTGACCAGGATCTTGCGCATCGCGCGTTCGACGAACACGACGAACGCGGTCACCAGAACCACCAGCACGGCGATGCCAAGCACCAGCGGGATCGAGTACGCGCCGGTCCGCGCCTGCTCGAGCGTGAGGCCGATCGCATTGGGGAGCCCGGCGGCGATGCCGGCGAAGATCAGCAGCGAAATGCCGTTCCCCAGGCCGCGCTCGGTGATCTGCTCGCCCAGCCACATCAGGAACATCGTGCCGGTGACCAGCGTCACCGCGGTGACCAGCCGGAAGCCGAGTCCGGGCACCAGCACGAGGCCCGGCTGCGCCTCCAATGCGATCGAGATCCCGAGCGCCTGGAAGAACGCGAGCCCCAGCGTCGCATAACGCGTGTATTGGGTGATCTTGCGGCGGCCGGCCTCGCCTTCCTTCTTCAACGCCTCGAGCGTCGGGACGACCACCGTGCACAGCTGCATGATGATCGACGCCGAGATGTACGGCATGATCCCGAGCGCGAGAATCGAGAAGCGCTGCAGCGCGCCGCCCGAGAACACGTTGAACAGCGCCAGGATGCCGCCCTGCTGC
>Ga0315292_10002413_pt1 | contig 10476 bp, 6 predicted proteins | sample YL17G13_0_MG_FD_204029 | JGI IMG/M metagenome (GOLD analysis project Ga0315292, IMG submission 204029) | Sediment microbial communities from Yellowstone Lake, YNP, Wyoming, USA - YL17G13_0 | ecosystem: Environmental > Aquatic > Freshwater > Lake > Sediment | place: USA: Wyoming | collected... | reverse complement strand
TAAGCCTCTCCGTCGACGCCTGGAACTGGGGGCAGTGGGCGGCGACCAGGCGGCACGTGATCCGCGACACGTCGCGGGAGTTCGGCGCCGCCATTCCGGACGCCTGGATTGCCGGACTCGGCGCCACGACGATCTCCCTCGAAAACCGCAACCGCGCCATTCACGCGCACGAGCGGTTCTTCAACGGGGATGACACCTTCGCCCGATTCCCGCTCACGCACCTGTTCATGGGCGGACGAAACCGGGAAGTCGATTTCTGGTACCGCCGCTACCCGGCCGAAATGAAAAGTGCGCGGGTCGTGCGCGCGATCGCCGTCAAGAAAGAGCACTACTACCTCTACAGCCTTGTCGACCCGACGGTCGAAGCTGTCGCCGTGGCGAACCAGCAGGCGGGATCGGCCGCCGGCGAGACTGTCGCCACCATCACCGTCAGAAACAACGACCCCAGGCGCGCCCGGGATATCAAGGGGGCCCTCCTGCTCCATCCCCTCGGCGGTGGCAGTGACGTTGTCCTTCCCGCAGCGACCGCGCGCTCCGTGGCCGCCGGGCAACGCGCGGAACTCAGCGTGCCGGGACCCCTGCCCCCGGGTTCCTGGCGCCTTCTCGGCTGTGTGCCGCCGGCGCTGGAGCACCGCTTCGAGGCTGAATACCTCGGGCACCGCACCGGGAGGCTCGTGCGTGAGGAGCGCGCGTCGAACAGCGAGGTCTGGGAGGCCGCGGCGCCCGGCATCGCGGTCATGGGTCCCAATCTGCGCTATCAGCCGGGGGCGCTACGGGTCTCCTTCCGGCTCGGGGTCCTGCCGCCGGCCGCCGGCACGCTCGCCATTCTCCGGGTCACGGCGGACCGCGGGCGCGCGGTGCTTGCGGAGAAGCGGGTGGAGGCCAGCGACCTTGGCGCAGCCGGGGCCTTTGCCGAAATCGCCCTGCCCGAGATCGCCCTCGAACAGGAGCAGTTTCTCGAGTTTACGGCAGAGACGACCGGCGGCGCGAGGGTCTCCTTCGACCTGGTGCTGGCTTCCTACCTGTCCGGCGTGTGGTCGGGCGAGCCGCTCCGGTGACGGGCCTTCTGAAGCGGTCGGCTAACCCCGGTGCAGGGTGATCGCGCCGAGGTCCCCTCGCGAACCCTTCCAGCGGCAGAAGCGCAGGATGGTCCAGGCGGCCTGGAAGGCGTCCTTCAGGCCGATCTTTTTCCCCTCCTCATAGGTGCGGCCGTGGTAACTGACTGGCACTTCGAAAATCCGCGCCTTCATCCGTGCGACCTTGCAGGTGATCTCCGGTTCGATCCCGAACCGCTTGGAGCGGATGTCGAGACGGTCGACGACTTCGCGCGTCATCGCCTTGTAGCAGGTCTCCATGTCCGTCAGGTTGATGTTCGTGAAGACGTTCGACATCAGCGTCAGCAGCCAGTTGCCGACCGAGTGCCAGTAGTACAGAACGCGGTGTCCCGAGCTCGTGCCGAGAAAGCGCGAGCCGTACACGACGTCCGCCTCCCCCTCGAGGATCGGCCGCAGCAGCACCGGGTACTCGCGCGGGTCGTACTCGAGGTCCGCGTCCTGGATGAGGACCAGGTCCCCCGTCGCGGCGCGCATGCCGGTCCAGACGGCGGCGCCCTTGCCGGTGTTCCGCTCGTGGAAGAGCGCGCGGACCCCGCCCTGGCCGTCCAGTTCGCGCAATACCTCGCGCGTCCCGTCTTTCGAGCCGTCGTCGATGATCAGCAGTTCCTTCTCGATGCCCGGCAGTTCGACCGCGAGGACGCGCGAAACAATCTCCCGCAAGGTCGTCGCCTCGTTGTAGGCCGGCATCACGATGGAGAGTTTCATTTCTCCGCCTCCGGTTCCTCGCTCATCGGGCACAGATTATGGGGGATAGGCGTTGACGACACAAGCGCTTCGCTCGCTCCACCGGGAACGATGAACCCTTGACAGGTGCGGTGTCGAGACGGAACATGCGGCCCCTGCGTCGCTGATAACAATCGTTCAGTCATACGGAGGAACCGCGTGGCAGGTCGCCTGGTGACCATGGTGCGGAGGGCGGGTCGCAGCGCGCCCGGACGGGTTGTGGCGGGACTGGCCGCCCTGGCCGCGCTCTTTTGCGTCTTTCAACTCGTCCTGATCGCCATCTCGGGGGGCGAACCCCTGCCACTGATCTGGTTCGTCCGCCCGCGGTTGCTGCTCGCCGAGGCCCTGTTCGCCGGAGCCGTGGCCTGGCTGCTGCTCTCCGGCGTGCACCGCGACGCAGCAGGGCTGCGGGAGGCGTTGGCGACGCTCGGGCTCGCGGCGGCAAGCACGATCTTCGCATTCCTCCTCGCCGAGGCGGCGCTGCGCATCGGTCTGTGGCGCCTGACGAGCTCGAGTCGCCTCGAGGACCTCGACAAAGCCACGAGCGCCGCAGGGTTGCCGGCGGGGGAGATCATCACCCGGCACTCGCTCGCGATGGTCATCCGGCGCAGCCCCAACGAGCGCCTCATCTACGAACTCGCCCCCAAGCTCGACCTGCAATTCGGTGAGGCCCGGGTGCGCACGAACAGCGCCGGCATGCGCAGCGATCTCGAGTTCGCTTTGGAAAAGCCCGCGGGAACGCTGCGGGTGGTCGGCATCGGGGATTCCGGCATGTTCGGCTGGAACGTCGAGCAGAACGAGGACTATGTCACGGTGCTCGGGAAGCTGCTCAACGCCCGCGGGGACGGCCGCCGGTACGAGACGATCAACCTCGGCGTCCCGGGCTACAACACCCAGATGGAAGTCGACGCCCTCGTCGACAAGGGACTGCGCTACCGGCCCGACATCGTGGTCGTCGGCTGGTGCGAAAACGACTACCAGCTGCCGTTCATGTCACCGCAAATCGGGCAATGGACGCGGCGGGACGTCTCCTTTCTCTGGCTCCTGATCTTCCGGCGCCAGGAATTTTCCAATCTCGCTCTCGTGCAGATCAACGACCTCTCGCACGCCGACAGGACGCACATCCCGGAATTCTTCCGGGAGAACTCCGGTGTCGAGGGGGTACGGCGGTCGCTCCTGAGGCTGCGCGAGCTGGCCGCAAAGGAAGGCTTTCACGTTCTCTTTCTCGGGCCACTCAAAACGCGCTCGGACGCGCTCGTCGCCGAGGTTGGGCTGCCCGCATACAACACGTACCAGAAGCTCCCGAAGGGCACCTGGCCCGCGGAGTACAACGTGCACTTCATACACCCCGCCGCCGGCGGTCACCGTCTGCTCGCGGAAAGCCTGGCGGGGGAATTCGAGCGGCGCGGCTGGCTCGTCCCCGCCGCCGGGGGTGCGCTTGAAATGCCGGTCCGCGCCAAGCTATGGTAACGGCTATGGGCCCATCCGAACTGCGCCGCCAGGGAACCCCCGTCCTGGTGCTGGTCCTCCTCGCGCTCCTCGCCGGCACGGCACTCTACCTGCGGTCGTGGCGCCTGGACTACGACAGGATCCACCCCGACGACCCGAAACAGATCCTGGCGGCCAGCGAGTTCGTCAGGGGCGACTACCTCTTCGGCCTCAACCGGCGCAACAAGGACATCCGCGGCTACCCCTATTTCGCGATGCACCTCGTCGAGTGGACCTACCTCGGCTACGAACAGGTCTTGAGCCACGTCGCCCCCAGCACCCCGACGCCGCGGATGACGCTGGACGACAAGGAATTCGCCATCTACCTCCGACGCATCGGCCTGATGCTCAACTGCCTCTACGAGTTCATCGCGCTCGGGCTCGTCTTCCTCGTCGGCCGGAGGCTCTTCGATCCCTGGGTCGGCCTCGCCGCGGCGGGAGTCTTCGCCGTGTCGTCGCTGCACATCCAGGCAACGCACATGATCGGCGCCGACCTGCCGGGAAGTCTCTTCGTGTTCGGGGTGTTCTTCTTTTGCGCGCGTCTTCGCGACCGCGAGCGCCTGTGGGACTGGTTCGGCGCGGGTGTCTGCGCCGGGCTCGCGGCCGCCGCGAAGTACAACGGGCTGCTTTCGCTGCTGGCGCCGGCGCTTGTCTATTTAGAACTGCGGCTCCGCGAGGGGTGGCGCACCACGCTCTCCCCCCGGCGCATCAGCGGGCCTCTCGTCGTCTTCGCCGCATTCGCCGCGGCCTTTGCGCTGGCAACCCCCTCCCTGCTGCTCGCCCCGCAGGCCGCCCTCGACGCGATCCAGTCGGTGCTGGTCGTCGTCAAGGAATTCAGGATACCGGAAGAATACGTGGGGAGGCGCATCGCCTGGGTCGTGAGCCTTTGGTACAGCCACCTCAACAACTTCCTGCGCTTCTTCGAGCCGCTCCCGGGGTGGCTGACGCTCGCCTCGCTCGGGGTGTTCGTCGCACGGCGCCGTCTCCGGGAGAGTTTCCTGTGGGTCTATTCTCTCGTCCTCTTCCCCATTGCCGCCTACAGTTTTCCGGTGTCGGTCGCCTACCACTATTTCTGCGTCTTCTTGCCGCTGACGTGGGTGATCGGTTTTGCCGTCGTGGAAATGCAGCGCGCCTTGAAAAAAACGTGGCTCCAGGTCCCGACGGCAGTGCTGCTCGGCGGGTGGGCGCTTGTCGCCGCCGTTTCGGACACCTCCGTGTTCACCCTGCCGACCGCGGCGAAACTCGCTGAACGCTGGTTCGTCGACTGCGCCGAGCCGGACCGGTTCGAACTGGCCTCGCCGCAGGATACGCGCAAGCAGATTTACCCGCGGATGTTCGGCATCGACTTCGAGAGCTTCTTTTCTTCAGCGAGGGCGGAGCTTGAGCTTGAGGCCGCCAAGATGAAGCCGGTCGTAGCTGCCTTCGATCTCGAGAAGCGCTCGCCGACGTTGAATCACATCCGCAACCGCCCGCACCGGATCCGCTGGCGCGACGGGCGGGAGCGGGACGTGGAATTCTTCCCGCCACCCCGCCGGGCCGGGGGAAGCCGCAAGGAGTTCGTGTTTCCCGAAAATCTGGTTTTGGGCCGGTCGCCCGCGCTGATGACCCTCACGCCGGGGCAGACGGCCGTGCGCTACGTCCGCCGGGGGCAGGACGCATCCTCGTGGTTGCTCTATGCGCACTATCCCGCGCGCACCGGCGGCCGGGACAAAACCCGCCTGCAGTTGGAGCACCGGGGCCGCTGGCGGACGCTCTGGCTTGAAAAAGGCGGAGATTATCTCGCCGATCTCGATCTGCGGCACACGGACATCCTTTACAACGGCATCTTCTCCACGGTTCGTCTTCGCAGCGACGAACCGGTTTTCGTCTGGCTCGTCTCGCCCCGGGAGCGCGGCTGGTTCCTGCTGATGATGGAGCGCTGGCAGGAGCTGGAGGCCTGGGAGCGGACACGGCCGGGCTGGAAGTCCGCGGCGCGGCTTGCGGTCGCCAGGCGACACCTCGGGGGCGGCGGAGTCGAACAGAGAGGTGTCGCCGCGGTCGAGGCGGCGCTCCCTGGATTCCGGACGGGTGCCCCGGCGGAGATGTTCGGGGTCTGGACCGGCGGCATGGACCTCGGGCTCTATGCAGACCCCCGGCCTCAGGTGGCGATGGAGCGCGTTGTCAACACGACGGCCGGAGCCGATCTTTCGGCGGCGCTTCCGCCGGGCGGGCGGTTCGCGGGGCCCTTCGAGCAGCTTGTCCCCGGGTTCTACCGGGTCGTCTGGGAGGTGAGCGGGGCGGGCGGCATTGGGGACCTGGAATTCCGGGTGACCGGTGACGCGGGGCGGCGGCAGGTTGCCGCGCTGACCGCCCCGCTGCCCGAGGGTCGGCAACTGGTGTCGGTGCCGCTGCGCATAACGGCGTCCTCGCCGGGGTGGAATCTCGAGTTCCCCGTCGTCAACAAGGGAAACACCCCAGTGCGTCTGGAAGGCGTCCGTGTGGAGAACGACCCGGAGCCGCAGCTGCGGTGGTGGCTGGACGAACTGAAGCTGTCGTTCAGGGACCGCAGTCCCTCCTGACTTGATCCGCCGCCGCTTCTGTGCGAATCTCGCGCACCATGAACCCCCTGAGTTACCTCCGGTTTGCCGGCGCCGTGGTCGCCTCGAACCTGCGGCGGCCCCGCTTCCCCTACAAGCTGCTCTTCTCCGTCACGCACCGCTGCAACTACCGCTGCCGCACCTGCGGCATCTGGCGGTTGAAGCCCGCGGACGAACTCTCGCTGGACGAGATCCGGGGTTTCTTCGCGAAAAACCGCGGCCTCTCCTGGGCCCACCTCACCGGGGGCGAGGTCTTCCTGCGCAAGGACTTCGTCGACATTGCCGAGACGATCATCCGCGCCTCGCCGCGGCTGCTGCTGCTGAATTTCCCGACGAACGGGTACCTCACGGAGCGGATCGTCGAGGGGGTGCGGCGAATCGCGGCGCTCGGTCCGGAGCGGCTCTTCATCACCGTGAGCACCGACGGCGACGAGCGCGTCAACGACGACATCCGCGGCGTCAAGGGCGGGTGGCGGCGGCAGATCGAGACCTTCCGGCAGCTGCGCTCGATCCCCGGGGTGCAGGCCGCCCTCGGCATGACCCTCTCGCGCTTCAACATGCGGGAGTTCCCGGCCGCCTTCGCTGCCGCGCAGGCCGCGTTGCCGGGGCTGCGCTACGAGGATTTTCACGTGAACATCGTCCACGTCTCGGCGTTTTACGGCAATCAGGACGAGGGCCTCTCGGACCTGGACCGCGAGGCGATGCGCGAGGAGGTCGAGAGCTACCGGCGCCTGCGGGGCTTCCATCCGAACCCGGCCGCGTTCCTGGAGTGGGCCTACTTGCGGCGCGTGGGGGAGTACGTGCGAACCGGGAAGACGCCACTGCCCTGCCACGCCCTGCATGACTCCTGCTACCTCGACCCGACGGGAAACGTTTATCCCTGCAGCATGTGGGACCGCCCGCTCGGCAACATCCGGGAGCAGGGGTACGACCTCGGCCGCATCTGGAACGCGCCGGAGACCCTCGCGGTGCGGCGCGAGATCCGGGAGGGGCGCTGCCCGCACTGCTGGACGCCGTGCGAGGCCTACCAGAGCATCCTCGGCAACCTCCCGAGGTTGTTCGCAGGCGGCTGAAAAAGGCCCATCTGCGGCGTGGCCTTGCACCTGGACCTTTTTGAGCTACCTGCCTGTTCGGGGGAGGGGGCGAGAAATCTATTTGGAGTCCAATTTTAACCAGGTGTCGAGGGACTCCACGAGGGCGTCCATCACCGGCGCGTCGTACGGTACTGTCGACGCAGAGCCGTCCTGGTCCTGCCGCGTCCCGAAGTAGTGATCGGCCCCCGGGATGGTGACATAGCCCTTCGGCCCGGTCATCCGCGCGGCGACATCCGCAAGAAAAGCCAGATCGTCGGGGGACTCCTTCGCGCCGTCGACGAGCAGGATCGGCGGATGGATGGGATGATCGAGTACGGCCTCGGCTACATATGCCTTCAGGTGCGGGTCGAAGAGTGCGCGGGGGATCGGGGGGTCGACGCGCATGTCCTGGGACATCCGGCGGCTCGGGTAGTTGGGGTCGGGGGCGCCCGGCCCGAAGAAGCGCTTGGCCGTGTTGCGTCCCGGCGAGATGGACACGGCCCGGCCGATGCGCCGGTCGCGCAGGGAAGCCGCAACGGCAACCCCGGCTCCGAAGGAGTGCCCGATGGCGCTGATTCTGCCGGTGTCGACGTTCTTGAGGGCGGCGAGATAGTCAACCGCTGCGACAATGTCCAGGACGAAATCAAGATCGGCGGCGGTCTCGAAACGGCGCGGACGCTCCGAGTCGCCGAAGCCGCGAAAATCCAGCGCCAGGACGATGTAGCCGCGCTCGGCGAGTTTTCTGGCGGCCACGGTGTAGAGGGCCAACCGGCGACCGCGGCGAGTTCCGCCATGACTCATGACTACGGCCGGGTGAATGCCGGTGAGCGGGGATGGCGTATAGAGTGTCCCGGCGATTCGCAGGTTACCGCTCGGGAAGCGAACATCCTCGGTCGTGACCTGGTGTCCCGGCGCGTTGGTTCCCCGCTTGGCAGTGACGGTGAGGCCGGTGAGCAGGTCGCGGCTGAAAAACCCGGCGACGGCGACTACCGCCAATGCGCAGAACACCTGCATCCGGGTCACCTGAGGGTCACGTCCCGATCAGAAGAAATTCCCGCTTGGAGACAGATTTTTTCTTTCGCTGCTGGTTGAGAATCCGGCGCAGCTTCTCCAGCCCCGGTCTCTCCGCCTCGTCATTCGCGGGGAGACTCTCCATGACGTCCATGAGTTCCATCTCCAGCGATTCGATCGCCGTTCCGCTCGGAATGGTCAGGAGGTAACGGAGCGGCGCCACCTCGACGAGCCGCAGCAGATCGATGCGGTCGAGGGAGCGCATCGGCCCGATGAGGATGATGCCGCTGCCGGGCGCGATCTCGACCACCTCCACATCGGCGGTCGAGAGGTCCCGCGGGCGACACTCATGATCGGCCAGGCGAACGATGGCGCGTGCCCGATCCCGATCCACCTCTTCGAGCCGCCGGAGCGTTCGTTCAGGCAGAGTGACCGTGATCGGCCGCCGAGGTTCGGAAAATTTCGGGGGACGTCCCCCCTTCGCTCCCACACCCCTTGCGCCGTTTGTCATCGCCCTCTAAATTTAGCAAAGTAACCACTGGGTTTCAACGTTAAAATTGGCGAAGTTGGCAACGACGGGATCTGACGCGCTACAAGCGAAAGCCGCCCTTTTCCAGGAGATCCTGCGAGAACGGCGTCCAGGCGACGACCGGGTTCTGCAGGGCGCCACGATCTTCTTCGAAGCGCACGGCAACGACGACCCGCCCGCGGCCCCGGCAGGGGACTTTGACGGTGATATCGAAGGCGCCGTCCGGGCCTGGCGCCAGCGGCTCCTCGAGGAGCGTGTCCGCCCCCTCGCGCACCGCCCAATGCGCCGCAGCACCGCCCGCCAGGCGTCCGGTCAGCCGGCAGGCTCGCCACCCGGTGCCGGCGTCGAACGGCGGCACCAGGGTCACCCAGCGATACCCCCGGCCGGCCCAATCATTGCCCGCAGCCGGTGCCGAGCTCTGATCGATCACGGCAGGCAGCTTGTCCCGGTGGTAGCGGTCGCTCACCTGGAAAAGCTCGAGTGCGGACAGGTCGCCCCGGGTCTGGATCCGGGCGCCCTCCAGTCGCGGGCCGAGTTCGGCCAGCCGGCGAGCGTTGAACTTCTCCTGGAATTTCAGCAACCGTCCGCCGAACTGGACTTCACCGGCCGCCACGGCGACGAGGATCATTGCCGCCGCCACCGCCTGCGCCAGCCGTCTTCGACCCGCGTCAAGGAAGAGCAGCACCCCGGTGCCGACGAGCAGCACGAGAGAGACGGCTATCACCGGGCTGCTGTTGCCCGGGACGATGTATTCCATCAAGCCGTTGAGACGATCGTACACGAGGCTCACGTCGCCCATCTCCGGCAGTCCCAGCAGCACCAGCACGAACTGAAAGCAGGGGATCAGGCCCAGGACGATCACCCACCACCGGGCGACGGGGTTCATCAACTCCAGGGCCCGTGCCAGGCAGGGAACGAACAATGGCGCCACCACCACCAGATAGCGTCCGGGAAAACAATCGCCGCCGTACCAGAATGGCGCGGTTGACGAAGTGACGAGCACAATGCCCATCAGCACCAGGACCGTGGTCGTGCCCCGACGATTGGGAGCATCCCGCACCAGGATCAAGGCTGCCGCCCCGGTCATTGCCGCGAAGAGGGGCAGCACCGAGAGCAACCCGAGGCGGTGCGCCACGCCGTACCACATGCCGAGGGGGTACGCGAAGAAGAGGCCGGGGGACAACGGCAGCCCGCCTGCGAACATCGTCATTTGGAAGGCGAAAAAGGCCGCAAGTGCCGTGCCGTAGGCAACCGTTACAACGCCGAGACGCAGCAGGGCGCGTCGCCAGGGGTCTCTCTGCAGCAGACCGAACAGGAGATACAGGCCGACGAGCGCGATGCTGACTGGCACGAAGCGCGTGTGCAGCCAGGGCAGATAGGCGCAACAGGCGACACAGACCCAGCCCGATCCCCAGGGCTGGGTGCGCTGCCGCAGAATCGCGACCAACCCCCAGGTCGTCAGCGCCGCGCCGGCGACTTCGGGCAAGGTGAGGGACGAGTAGATTCCCCAATACCGGCTCAGAGCGAACAGCAGGATCGCCGTCAAAGACCAGTGCGTCCTGGCGCCGAAAAGTCTGCACAACTCCCAGAGTCCGGCGCAGCACAATCCGGCAAACAACCCGAGAATGAGGTGTCGCGCCGGGGCGCCGCCCGGGACGAGCGGTGCGAGGAGGATCGGCAGCCCGAACGAATGCCAGGAGTACAGATGGCCATCCCGCGAAAAACTGCTGATGTGCATCGATTGAGGATTCTTTTCCGCTTTGACCCCGAGGTTGTTGCGCAGATCGAGGTCGTGATCCCGGTACAAGCTTTCCGTTTGCAGGAGATAGTGCCCCGTGTCTCCCGGAGGCTTGACCATGGAGACCGTGAAATACCAGCCGGCCAGAGCACAGAACACCCAGAAGCCGACGCCGACCGCCCACGCGCTCCGCGCGGGAATGCCGGTGCCGTCGGCGTTTGAA
>Ga0315292_10002409_pt1 | contig 10480 bp, 7 predicted proteins | sample YL17G13_0_MG_FD_204029 | JGI IMG/M metagenome (GOLD analysis project Ga0315292, IMG submission 204029) | Sediment microbial communities from Yellowstone Lake, YNP, Wyoming, USA - YL17G13_0 | ecosystem: Environmental > Aquatic > Freshwater > Lake > Sediment | place: USA: Wyoming | collected... | reverse complement strand
CACTGGGGAGTGCCGATAATCCCCCGCCACCTAACCTACGGAGGGTTAAGGTGGAAGATCAGGAGAAGAAAGAACCTGGGAATGAAGTATGGGATGAGGAAAAACACGCTCTCAGGCAATTGATTGACGAGTCTAAGTTGTTAAAAAGGAAACGCGGCAGACCGCGTGGTAAGCCTGTCCGAAAGTACCAGCAGGATTTGGTACTTAATGAGTCTGATGAGCGCGTCCTTACGATGCTATGTACGGGAATGAATAAGGAAACGGTAGCTCAACTTGAAGGTATTACGCGAAAAGATTTATACAGGCTCCTTGATTCAAAGCGACTCTCCAAGATAAAAGGAAATGCTGAGAATAGGCTTAACGCCCTCTTGGAGCTTGTAGTTATGGTTATCCACAAATCGTTATTAAACGGTGATGTAGGTACGGCCCTTACGATTGCTAAGGGCTTTGGTATCTTGAAACAGAACAAAGATAACGAAGGTAACAAAAAGTACAAGACCACGCTGGAGCGAATACTTGAGCGTGACGGTAAGGAAACACAGAGGATCACAAAAGAGGAAACGGTAGAGGACGCAGATGAACAGTCCTGAACTTAATGCCCTTTCCGAAGATCAGGTAATCGTAGAAACGCAGAAGTGCATGGCAGATCCGTTGTACTTCTTGAACGAGTATGGACACCTGATAGCAAAGAATGAGATCGGGCAGCAGGTAGGCTGCTTGCCGTTTAAACTGTTTGATTACCAGCAAGAGGTAATGAACCTTTATTCGACGGAGAGGGAAATCATTATCTTGAAGGCAAGGCAGTTGGGTATTTCCTGGGTAACGGCGGGATATGCTCTCTGGCTTGGAATGTTCCACAAGTTTCAACGAATTTTGATTATCAGTATTAACGACACAGAAGCGCAAGTGTTCCTTGAAAAGGTTAAGTTTATTTTTGATAACCTGCCTGATTGGTTAAAGCCACAGGTCTACAAGAGGAATGAATCTACACTCTGGTTTGGTGTCAGGCATGGATATGACTCAGATGAGGTAACAGGAATAAATAGTAAGATTGAATCTATCCCAACCTCAAAGACGGCTGGTACGTCACGGTCTTTGAACCTCTTGATCGTGGATGAGGCGGCTAAGGTAGAGTTTATGGATACGATCTACAGGTCAGCGCAACCTGCTTTATCCACCATAGGCGGTCAGGTAATCATGGTTAGTACCATGACGGTAGAGGCAACATCGGCATTTTTTGAAGAAATGTGGTTCGCTGCGAAGAAAGGTGACAGTAGTTTCAAGACTAAGTTCCTTTCGTATCTTCGGTACCCAGGGCATGACAAGGAATGGAGGTCTGCTCAGATACGAAAGTTACCTGCTTCTCAGCGGGCCTTAGCAAAGCAGGAATACCCAGAAACGGCAGATGAGGCGTTTCAATCAGTAGGCGGCAAGTATTATGATGTAGAAGGACTTGAACGGGATTATAAACCCAGGTTAAAAGATCCGAAGATGGTAGGGTACCTGGTGCAAGATCAGAGAAACAAGATTGAGTTTCGTGAAGAAGAATCAGGCTGTATTAAAGTTTGGCACGTTCCTGAACCTTTTGAAGATTACGTTCTTGGTGGTGATCCAGCAGAGGGTGTGGCCCAGGACTATACGGTATTTGCAGTAGTGAGGAAACGGGATCATGCGGTATGTGCCTTGTTTAGATCCAACTCAACGGATTCTGAATATTGCGCTCATATTGCGGCGAGAATGGCAACTTGGTACAACAACGCATTGGCAGCGGTTGAGTGCAACAACACCCACGGTGGTATCGTAAACATTATGTTAAAGAGTATTTACTTCAATGTTTACTACCACGGGATCGTAGATAGGGATAGCGGGACGCAGACTAAACGGTGGGGTTGGCAGACGAGTGAGCAGAACAGAACATGGATATTGGATTGGCTTGGAAAGTTACTGGATGGGCAAACGATCAGCTTCTATGATGCTGACTTGTATGATGAGTTTTATCACTTTACTGTAAACCCTAAAAACGGTCGTGGCGAGCATAAGAAGGGTAGGCATGACGATATTATATTCGCCGTGGCTATCGCGTGTTGGGTCACGAAAGAACAACCCTGGTATGACAAAAAGAAGTCTTACCAGAAAAAATTAGAGCAGACAAGGAAACGACCTTCTAATGGCTATTAAAAAATTTAAACTTTACTTTCAAGAAGCACCCGTTGATCCCGTTGAGAAAGAGAAAAAGGAGGATCAGGAGCTTCTTGAAAAGTACCAGGAAGTATGGGATTTAAAACTAGAACCAAAGAAGCAGGAAGAACTCCTTAACATAATCTCTAAGATGGTTGATGACTATGAGCAGGAAAACTCAACCTTCAAAGATCAGCTTTATAAATGGGACGACCAGTATGAGGGTGTGTTACCGGATAAGGTGTACCCGCATAAGGGTTGCGCTAACTACCATGATCCGATAACGGAAATGAACGTAAACTCCATATACGCCCGTGTGATTAGGCGTTTTCGTGATCTTAACTATTTGAGGGTGAAGCAGTATAAAAGCCAAAAGGATAGGTCTTTGATAACGCAGAAGTACCTTCGTCACCTCTTTGCCAAGAAACTTGACTTTATTAACCTGCTCATGTCTACTGTGCGAGATCCAATTAAGTATGGCACAGGGACTTATATCACTACTTGGTATGTCGAAGAATGTGACAAAACAGTCGTAGAGCCTGTGGTTACGCCAGAAAAGATCGGAGAGGGCATTGATGGGGAGTCTGTCTATACTGACAAAACTACCTTTGAGATCAAAAAGTACAAAAGGTACAAATACCAGCCAAAGATCGAGTGGGTCAGTTTACTGGATTATGGACGGTCTGACGATACGAATACCCTTGAGGAACCAACCTGGGAGTTTCGTAGGATGTGGAAGTCAGCCGTAAAGTTTCAACTATCAGCAGTAAACGAGGGGTATGATGAGAAAAATGTAAAAGAGATCCTTGCGGATTCTTTACGAAGTACGGCATCTAAGTCGGTTGAAAATCTTAACGAGCGAGAAATTATTGAGTGGTGGGGCTGGATTAGGCTTGATGATAAGGCTACGACTTTTCCAGAGCGAATTGTTTATACCTATGACCGTAAGGCCAAGAAGTTTCTAAAGTGCCAACGGTTTCCGTATCTTTTTGATGAGTCTAACTTTAGTACCGTTAGGCTTGAACGCCGATCACACAATTGGCGTGGACGCGGTATTTGTCAAAAACTGGAACACGTTAACGCAGAGTCCGATAAGCTGCACGATATCTACATTGACAGTGCGGCACTTGTGGCTTGTAAATCGTTCAAGAAAAAACGTGGCGCAGATACCGATTTCTTATTGGAACCATTCTACCCTGGTGTAGTGTGGGAAGTCAGTAATATGGATGATATTCAGGTAATGGAGTTGGGAGAGACTCCGGTATCACCACTTAAAGAGTTGGAATTGTTGGATCAAAAGGCTTCACGGCAGACAGGAATTGGCGCTTATCAGACAGGCCAGGAGTCAGGCCAGGTTAGCCAACCTACGGCATCGGGTCAACTTGCTATTATTCAGGAAGGTAATATCGTTCTTGATGAGGTAGCAAAAGAGTTTATGAACCTCACGATCCGTATTGCCAGGCAGGTTCTTTCGATGATTCACCAGTTTCGTCCTGAAGGCGACTTGATGATGCTCATGGATGAGGAAGAAATGAAAGAACTTACCGATCCTTATGAGATCAGTATTGATCAGCTAGTTGACGATCCAGAACTTATCATTGTTGATAAGTCAGTCCTTGAGGAACAAGAATACAAAAATCAGGCGGTAGAGCAGTATAATGCGGTACGGCAAGATCCTATCTTAACTAACATCCCAAGAATCTATCTTGGGTGTGTTCGCAATTTGTTTACCGCTTATAAGACGATTGACGCAGATTTACTGGTACCTACAGAACAAGAATATTTGGAGTGTCAAAAGATGCTGCAAGATACTGCGGAAGCGGCAAAGGCGCAAATTGAGATACAGAAGCTTCAATTGACGGCCCAGCGCGATCAGATGCAGGCCCAGTTGAAACAGCAACAGATGCAACAGCAGCAGCAGGCGCAGCAGGCTGCTCAACAGCAGCAACAGGCTGCTCTGGCGCAACAGGGTGCTGAGGCTGACGCAGATCGTAATATGCAAATGGAACAGCAGGCAAGGGATCAAGACTTTAATATGGTTCAAAAAGTTTTAGGCGCAGGAGAGGAAACGGCTCCAGCCCCTACGGAGTAAACTACTTAGTCTCCATTCGTGCTTTGGCACCGGAGACAAGTTAAAGTGATACTTCATTCTAGGAGGATAAAATGTTTAAGTTCTTGCAGTTATACTTTGAGGAAGTTCCAAATCCATCACCCGTTCATTGGGATGCAATTCACGACTTTGGCGGTTTGGAATTTAACTCTGACGGAAGTATGAAGTATGACGAACCTAAGTTTGACGACAAAGGTGATCTTGTCAAAGAGGAACCTAAAGTTGAAGATAAAGTTGAAGAACCTAAAGAAGAAGAAGTTAAACCCGAAAGTGAGCAAGTTGATACTGACGAGGAAACAACTGAACCAAAGGCTGAGGAAGAAGAAGTTACGGAAGAACCGAAAGAAGATGTAACGGAAAAGCGTCTAAAGGACACACAGAGAGCATTCCATGAGGGGCAACAGAAGATCAAGGAATTGTCCGACAGGCTTGAGAAGCTAGAGAAGCCTGTTGAGAAGAAACCGGATGAGTTGACGTTAACGAATATTGATCCGAAAGTTCTTGCTGCTTCGATGGAAAAAGATCCTGTGATGACAACCAGGTGGATTGTCGATCAGCAAACTAAAATGTCACTCAAGACGCAGGCAGAAACGAACCTTATAGAAGTTAAAGCTCAGGAACGGGCTGCAAGGGTTGAGCAGTCGGAGGCGGCGGCAAGTAAGCGGTTTCCGATTATTGACAAAGTTTTGAATATGAAGGATGAGGAAGTGGCTAACTTAAAGACTTCCAATCCTGCACAGTATGAGTTTATTACTAAAACAGTTGAGTACCAAAAAACTTTTGAAGCGCGTGGGGATGAGGAAGCGTTATTAAATGCTGCTTCACGGGCCTACGCCGAACTATCGCCAAAAGCATTAGAGAAGATCAAAGCGGATATAACGAAGGCGGTAGTAGCGAATAATGATAGCAAAAAGGGTGCGGTAAAGCAAGCGGTTGTCGGTGGGGGATCTTCCACCAAACCAGGAAAGCAGGCCACAAAACCGTCAAATAGTGAGTTCTTTAAACTAAATCCGCAGGAACAGAACGATGCCATGTATGCGGATTTCGAGAAACGATTGGCAAATTTAAATAAGAAATAATAGGAGATTAAAATGTTTAGCTGGTTGAAACTTTATTTTACCTCCCCTACTAGCCTCAATAACATGACGGCGGGTGATCTTGATAGCTTGATCCCTGAGTGGTGGGAGCCGAAACTTCGTGTGGATTCTGAACTTGCGGAGTTCTGGACGAAGTTTGAAGGTGCGGAAGGATCAGATTCACCGATTATCCGCAGGAACGATTTTACAAGTAAAGCTGGTGACGTGGTTCACGTTAACGTCATGTCAGCGATTGGCGGGGCGGGTACTTCCGGTGCCACAGAACTTCGTGGTAAGGAAGATAAACTGGCCTTCGCGCAATTTGATCTTAAAGCGGATTGGCTCAGACACGCGATTGCATGGGACAAACGTGGTGATGCGCGTTCCCTCTATAGTGCGATTTCGGGTGCTGAAATGCAGTTGGCAAAGTGGAAGGCTCGTAGACTTGATGACGATATGTTTGCACAACTCTTGGGGTTGTCGGCACAGCGTTCAATGGCTACGGCTGAAACAGCTACGATCAAAGTGATTTATCCTAACGCTGCGTCAAGTGTCGCAACCTTGTCCAGTGCAGATACCTTTGGTGCAGCGGAGATGAACAAGATTAAGTTGTCTCTCCAGCATCGTGGCGCACTGCCGATTCAGACGCTTATGGATGGCAAGCAGAAAATTTCGCTGTACGCTGTGGTTATTGACGATATTGCTGCGGAGCATTATCTTGCTAATGATGCGACCTGGAACCAGGTGCAACGTGACGCGGGACTTCGTGGTAATGAGAACAGACTTTTCACGGGCGCGTTGGGTCAGTATCGTGGGGTAGTTGTGTATTCCTACGGTGGGGATCAAACGGGTCGTGGAACGTTCCTTCGTCCTGAGATCAAAGTATTGGCACAGTCTGTTTCTGGTGCGGCTGTTACCTTTGCTGCTGCGAGTGTGCGTAGTGCGGCTATCCAGTATTTTGATGACGGTGCAACGAAGTACGTTCAAACGGCTGCTGCAACGGGTGTTGCTACTGCTATCACGATGGATAGCGGTGATTTTAGTACAAAGATGGATGAATCGGATATTGCCAATATGTACAAACTTGGCACTCATACTCACGGTCAGTTTGAGGCGGGTGATATTATCACTGCTGAGAACTATCACGCCAAAGCTATTGGATTTGGTGCGGAAGTGGCTGCTCGCGTGTGGGGAAAGTATCCTACCAAAGTTACTCAGACTGATGACTATGGCTTTGTGCAAGGTCTTGGGTTTGAGGCGGTCTTTGGACAGAAGTGCATTCAGGACAAAGCAACTAACGCTCCTAACCATGTGGTTATGAAGCATTATTGCAAAGCTCCTTTTGTAATTTAAGGTTTGACTACCTACCAAAGGTAGAATAGTCTCGGAAGGGGTGGGCAACCACCCCTTCTGTTTTTAACTAAAATTTATTGGAGGTTACCATGCAGGATGTGATTTACATTGTAAATGAACTGGGAGATTACTTTAAAGTAACCTATAAGGGTAAATCGTATATCTTTCTTGCAGGCAAACCTGTACGGATTGACTATTCGGAAGATCCCAGTATACTGTCCTACCTGCTCCAATTTGTTACGCTGCGGGTTGTGACGGTAAAAGAGTTGGATGAGACAGTAACAGGAATGAAAAATCAAGGAGTGAAAAATGAAAAAAGTTATCGTTACGATCCTAATTCTAAGCCTAAGTCTAATTAGTCTACCTCTTTTTGCTGCATCAATGAGCAGCGCAGGTGGGTGGATCTCAGGTTCAAATGTTGAGACAGAAACAAACCTGGGTGGTAGGTCACACCTTTACTTATATAATGGCGGGGCCAACACTGCAACTATTAAATTAGGGTACGGAGAAGCCGTAACTGCCGTTGCTGGAACTGATTTTTCTTTGGATTTAGGTCAGAGTATAACCATTGACTCAGAAGGACTTGCCGTATTGAGTACAATTTGTGGAACTGGGAATACAGCGTCAGTAAAGTATATTGCTTGGGATTAACAATTATGGGTACAGTTGTACCCAAAAAAGGTACACGGGTGAAAGCATGAGCCTCTTTATTAAAAGAAACTTTATCGTGGGTGAGTTAAAGTATGGAAAGAGACAGGACAAAGAACCTATCTTACTACAACCTGTTATAGTAAGGGTGGAGAAACCCAAAAAGAAGGGAAACCTTCTATCTAAGCTATGGCCTTTTGGAAGGAAAAAATAACATGAAGTTACCAGGAACGCAGTTATCGGTTAACTCTACAGCAGCGGAAGTGAAGATCAGCCTTCCACACTTGATGCTTACCAATGATGGCACCAGTACAATCTATCTGGTTATCGAACAAGGGGAGGACTACTCTTACACGCCTACGGCTGATGCTACTACTTACTTTCCTTTGGCTGCTGGCGAAAGTCTCATACTAGATGGCTCATCCAAGTTTACAGCCGTCCATTATGTTTGTGACACAGGTGAAACATCTTTTCTTCGTTATCTTGCGTGGAGGTAATAGATTATGAAACTTTTTAAGGTACTCGCCTCACTAGGTATGGCTAGTATTTTAGCAATACCACTATGCTTTGGATCTTCCTTTACCAAACCTTCAGCGAGTATTTCTGACGAGGCATACGGGACAAACTGGGACGGATCGACGACTAAAGGGGCATCTAGGAATGCACTGTATGACGTTATCTCTACATTAGGTGGAGGTCACGTTGCTGTCACGGTTAACACCAGTGCGGCATATCTCTTGTCTATCACAGGACAGGATCTTCGTACCAACACCACGCGAACTAATCTTTGGGACTCAGCATACGCTTATGGTAATCACGCAACCGCAGGTTATCTTACAACGTATACAGAGGGTGACTATGTATATGGTAACTCAGCCGCCTCCAATGTAACCAATAGTGGTATTGCAAATTGGAATAGCGCGTATGCGTGGGGCAACCATGCAATACCAGGCTACCTAACATCCTATACGGAACATGATTATACGTTTGGTAATTCAGCGGCGGTAAATGTTACCAACAGTGGCATCTCAAACTGGAATACGGCCTATTCCTATGGTAACCATGCAGCTATAGGATATCTAACAGCATACAGCGAAACTGATCCGGTCTATGGCGCTGCTGCTGCCTCCAATGTAACTAACTCTGGAATAACAAACTGGAACACAGCCTACGCTTATGGCAACCACGCAAGCGCAGGGTATCTTACTGCGTACAGTGAAACCGACCCCGTGTATGGGGCCGCTGCCGCAAGTAACGTAACAAGTAGTGGAATAACTAATTGGAACCTCGCGTACTCTTGGGGGAATCATGCAATACCAGGCTACCTAACATCCTACACCGAAGGTGACTATGTGTATGGTAACTCCGCTGCAAGTAACGTGACGAACAGTGGAATTAGCAATTGGAATACCGCTTACGCTTATGGGAACCACCAGGCTGCGGGATACCTGAAGAATATCGTGGAGGATGTTACACCTCAACTTGGTGCAAACCTTGATCTTAATAGTTTTTACATTGGTGGATTAGTAATTGGAACGGATGTACAGGCGTATGATTCTGACCTTACGGATATAGCTGACAGGTCTACCGCTGTGCAGTATACATTTGGTAATGTGGTAGTGGATGATGAAGCGTATAGTGCTACTGGTTGGGATGGCATAACTAATGTACCCACCAAGAATGCTGTTCGTGATAAGATTGAGGCTTTGCCAGGTGGACATGCGGCTGTAACTTTAAACGCAAATGCTGACTTCTTACTGGCATTATCTACTCAGGAACTTACCGTTAATACGACCAGAACTGGACTTTGGGATCTTGCCTACGCTTATGGTAATCATGCTGTCGCAGGGTATCTGACTTCGTACACAGAAGGTGATTATGTGTACGGTAATTCAGCGGCATCAAACGTAACTAATAGCGGGATTACAAACTGGAATCTGGCATATTCCTGGGGTAATCATGCAGCCGTTGGGTATATTGAAGATGAGTCTGATCCGGTGTATGCAGCTTCCAATGCAGCCAATCTCACATTGATAGGGTACTGGAATAGCGCATACGCATGGGGAAACCATGCTGCTGTTGGCTACCTAACTACGTTCAATGAACTTGATCCAGACTTTGACGCTTCAGTGGCGGCGAATATTGACGCACTGGATGTTGGTAACTGGGATCTAGCAGTTGCCTGGGGCAATCATGCAGCCGTAGGATATGTAAAAACTGAGAGCGACCCCGTATATGCTGCCTCAAATGCAGCAAACTTGACACTAATTAGCTATTGGAATGCTGCGTATGCTTATGGCAATCACGCTGCTGCTGGGTATGTAGAGGATGAGAGTGACCCAGTTTATGCTGCTTCTAACGCGGCTAACCTAACTTTAATCGGATATTGGAATACTGCGTATGCTTATGGTAACCATGCGGCACAGAACTACTATGACAAGGATGTAGACACATCTTACAATGTGGCAATTTCAGCCGCAGGAAACATAGCCTCAACAAATGTGGGTTATGCTCTGAATGAACTTGACATGGAAAAAGCACTTGGTACGCACGACCACTCAGGTGTGTATGAGCCTGCGGGAGTTACGGGTTTTGAGGTCACAATTACGCCAGCAGGTAATATTGCATCTGGAAATGTGGGCTATGCTTTAAACGAGTTAGATATGGAAAAGGCAACGGTAGCGCACGCGCACGTAGGAGCAGAGATTAGTGGCTTGGATGTTTCGGATGATCTTAACCTAGCGGCTGGTAGAAGTTTAACTATGTCGGGGGACTCTGTAGAGGCAGATGCAGAACTGTACACGGATACCAAGTGCATCTGGATTGAAAGTCCGGTAGCAACGGATGACCTTAAAAGTATTTGGTTTGCTAAATCAGCATGTACCTTAACCAGTGTGTGGTGTGAATCAGACCAAACGGCAACAGTTTCGTTGTGGGTAGATGATGGCAGTCCTGCCGTGATAGATGGCACAAATATGACTTGTGATGCTACGCCACCGGAAGATACGTCACTTGATGGTGATGCTACGATGGCATCAGGAGATCGTCTGGACTTGGATATATACTCTGTGGCAAGTACACCGACATGGGTATCTATCTGCTGGACGTATACCAA
>Ga0315292_10002408_pt1 | contig 10480 bp, 12 predicted proteins | sample YL17G13_0_MG_FD_204029 | JGI IMG/M metagenome (GOLD analysis project Ga0315292, IMG submission 204029) | Sediment microbial communities from Yellowstone Lake, YNP, Wyoming, USA - YL17G13_0 | ecosystem: Environmental > Aquatic > Freshwater > Lake > Sediment | place: USA: Wyoming | collected... | reverse complement strand
GATCTGCCTGACATCGGCATGGACTCGCCGTTGCCGGATGTGGGCGCCGGGCGCGTCCTGGAACTGATGGAGGAGATCAAGCCCGACACCGTGCTCACATTCGGGCCCGACGGGATGACTGGTCACCTCGGTCACATCTCGGTGAGTGACTGGACGACCGATGCCTTTGCGAAGGCGGCGCCGGCTGGATCGAACCTCTACTACGCGTGTCAGAGCGAAGACTGGGCAGCGGAGATTCTGCCGCGGCTGCAACCCTTTGCGGGGTTTCGACCCGGGACGCCGCCGGTCTTCGCCGCAGAAGACTTGGCGATCGCGTACGAACTCGACCAGGAACTCATGGAGCTCAAACTCCGCGCCATTCACGAGCACACGAGTCAGGTCGAAGGGATGCTCGCCACCTTGGGCGATGACTTCTTCCGGGTCGGGGCGCGCAGCGAGTACTTCCAACTCGGGATGACCAAGTCCACGTGATCGCGCACGGAGGGAGTAGTGATGACTGAGTCGACGTCCGCTGACTTGCCTGCGCATGACGCGATCTCGAACCGCATGCGGAGGGTCATTTCGTCCATTGGGCATTTCGAGTCCTGGGCGATGGACCCCGAACTCAACGCGGGTCTGGCCCGCCCCGACGTCAGCGACTTCGTCTTCGGCAACCCCCACGATCTCGCATCACCGGACTACGTTGCCGCGCTGATAGAGGCGACCCGACCCACCGGCCCGCATCACTTCGCCTACACGTTCAACCACCCCCCGGCGACGCAGGCGATCTCCGCCGGCCTGCGTGCTCGCTTCGGTCTCGATTTCGATCCCGAGGATGTCTCACTCACCAGTGGCAACTTCGCCGGCCTGTCGGTGACGTTGCGCCTGCTCGTCGACCCCGGTGACGAGGTCATCTTCATCTCGCCGCCGTGGTTCTTCTACGAAGCGATGATCGTGGACAGCGGTGCGACGCCGGTGCGGGTGCACTCCCTACCGCCCGCTTTCGACCTCCCGGTCGAGACGATCAGAGCTGCCCTGACGCCGCGCACCCGGGCGATCATCGTCAACTCGCCGCAGAATCCGACCGGGCGGATCTATCCAGCGGAAGATCTGGCAGCGCTCGCAGAGGTCCTCGGTCTGGCAGCACGCCAGCATGGCCGCAGGATCTATCTGCTCTCGGACGAGGCGTACAGCCGGATCGTGTTCGGCGGACGGGCCGTCCCAACGCCGCTCGCGTACTACCCGGACTCCTTCCTGCTCTACACGTACGGCAAAACGTTGCTCGCCCCCGGCTCGCGGCTCGGCTATATCGCGATATCGCCGACGATGGTTGGGCGCGAAGGGATTCGGTCTGCCCTGCTTGCGGCGCAGATGATGAACGGTTGGGCGTTTCCGACCGCGCCGCTGCAGTACGCCCTGCCTGCTCTCGAGACGATGTCGATCGACGTCAGTGTGCTGGAGAGAAGGCGGGATCTGCTCGTCTCGACCCTGTTGAGTCAGGGTTACGAATTGATCGTTCCCGAGGGGACCTTCTACATCACGGTTCGTTCGCCGATTGCCGACGACATGGCCTTCGCGCAGATGCTCATCGAGGAACGGATCTATGTGCTGCCCGGTGCGATGTTCGAACTTCCGGGGTGGTTCCGCCTCTCCGTGACTGCCAGCGACGACATGGTGGCCCGCGCACTTCCGGGTTTTGAGCGAGCGATGAAGCGGGTTCGCTAACTTGCTGATGGGTCCTCCGACTTCTCCAGGTTGGACTTGAACATGTCGAGCCCCTTCTGAACGCCTGACTTGATCACCGTGCTGAGGAGCAACGGGAAGATCAGACCGGTGAATCCGCCCGGCTTGGGCATGTCCATCGTCTTGTCGACGCGCGTGCCAGATCCCGACGGGGTGAGAGTGAACGTGTTGATGAACGATCCACTCGGTTCGGTGCTGGTCAATATCAGGTGCCGAGGCAGGTCGTATTCCGTGACTTCCACCTCGTTTCGGTGGGTGTTGTCGCGGGGGATCCAGCCGTACGAGGTGAACGTGGTCCCCAATTTGATCGGGTTGTCGGACAGGTCCTCGATCCGATAGTCCCTGGGTGACCATTCATGATGGCGGGTAACGTCGACGAGATAGGCAAATACCTCGTCGACAGGCCGGTTCACCGTGACGGACCAGTTCGATGTGCTGCGTTCGGCCATGACACTCTCCCTGCTGAAGGCGGTGACCCCAGCGTGTCCCGACACGGTCCCACGCACAAGAGGCTCGTCGCTGAATACGGACGACCGCTACGGTCACGAGGGTGATGCGAGAGGACCGCCGGGGGCAGCGGTTGCCCTGGTGGAGTGCCGTTGCCGGAATTCTGACGCCTGTCGTTCTCATCGGCGGATGGTCCCTTGCTGCGAACGCGCAGCAAGCCTTCGACTCTTCCTCGCAGACCATCAGCGCTTTGGCATCGCTGAGCGCGGAGTCAAGGTGGATCATGACCACGTCGCTCATCCTCACGGGGGCAGGTCATATCGGTCTCGCGACTGGACTGATCCGGATACTTCCTCGAACAGGACCCGTCCTTCTGGCGGTGGGCGGTGTTGCGACTGCTGCCGTCGCTTTCGTGCCACTGGCGTGCAGCGCAGGTGCCGATGCGTGCGGCGCTGAGCCGGGCGCGCGAGCCGTCGTGCATTCCGCCGTCGCAAGTGTGGCCTTCTTCTGTTTGTCCATCTGGCCGATCGCGACCGCGTGGACTCTTCGCGCCCACCGAGGCGCCTACGCGGTCGCATCGCTGATAGCAGGTGTCGTTCTTGTGGGTCTCCTCGTCGGATTCGCTGCGGCCGTCAACGGAACAGCGAATGACATCGGACGGTACGAACGAGTCCTGGCGGGAGCACAAGCGATGTGGACCGCGGCAACCGGAGTTTGGTTCCTCACCAGACGTGGCGCTTGGAACCCCTGAACCGCCTGACCACAGCGAATTGTCGTGCGCGGCGTCGGCCTCCCACGCGAGAGTCCCGTGCCGGACTGGGCCGAACGGGTGACCGCGCAGCGCCTACGCTGGGGCATGCGTGACTGACGAGAATGCGATATCCACGAAACGAGGACGCTGTGCCCCTGCTGAGTCAGATCGAACTTCTCCACGAACTCGAACCCGTTGTGGCGACCGAGTTGGAGCGCCACCTCAGTGTGGCGCGCGAATGGATGCCGCATGAATACGTCCCGTGGTCGAAGGGACGTGACTTTGCCGGGATCCTGGACGGGGACGCCTGGGATCCGGAGCAGTCTCGTATGGACGCCGTGGGTCAGACGGCGATGGTCGTCAATCTGCTGACCGAGGACAACCTGCCGAGCTACCACCGCGAGATTCACACCGCGTTTGGTTCGGACGGGGCCTGGGGCACCTGGATCGGACAATGGACGGCTGAAGAAGGCCGTCACGCCATGGCAATCCGCGACTACCTCGTCGTGACTCGCGCAGTCGATCCGGACGCGTTGGAACGCGAACGCATGGTCCACATGAGGACCGGATTCAACAGCGCGTACGAGTTGGACGTCTTCCACAGCGTCGCGTACGTCTCGTTCCAGGAGCTCGCGACCCGGATCTCGCACCGCAACACCGGCAAGCACACGTCGGACCCTTTGTGTGAACAACTGTTGGCGCGCATCGCGCTCGACGAGAACTTGCACATGATCTTCTATCGCAACCTGCTCATCGCGACGCTGGAGCGTTCACCGGATCAAACGATGGCAGCGATCACTGATGTGGTCCGGGCATTCGAGATGCCGGGGTCGACGATCGAGGGCTTCACCCGGCGTGCGCTGTCCATCGCGATGGCAGGTATCTACGACTTGCGCATCCATCACGACGAGATCCTCGTGCCTGTCCTGCGCGCGTGCGACATTTGGAACGTTCAGGGTCTGAGTGCCGACGGTGAGAAATCGCGCGACGAACTCGCTGAACTCATGGCCGACATCGACAAGCGCGCAACTCTCTTCGATGAGAAGCGCGCGGCGATCAACGCACGGCGAGCGGCCCGCGCCGAGTAGGTCGCGGTCGTGCGGGTTGGCTGACGCTGCGGAGTCAGTCGATGCGTACGACGCCGTTGGGCGTTCGGAAGAGCACTGCCTCGAGTCCGGGGTCCTCGGCGTCGACCCATGCGATGTCAGCGGTGTCGACCGGGCTGTCGAGAGGGCCGCCGAGGATTTCGCGGATGCGCTCCGGATCGCCGGCGAGTTCGCAGCCCACGATCCCGACCGCACCGCTGGCACCACATGAAGGGTGCTGATCGGCGGGAACCGTCCACTGCACGAAGTACGGAACGGAAGGGTCGTCGCGCAACTCGTTGACGCCGATCTGCTTCCAGGTGAGGTCGAAGCCATCAGGGCGTACGCGATGTCCATCGACCGCATTGCGGCCGAACCGGGTCTCGATGTCAGTGATGTCCTCAACTGACACAACCCAGCCCAACCAGCCACCGCCCAGTTGGGCACGTGCCTTGACCGCGCGCCCGAATGGCGCGGACTCGGCGGCCGGGTGATCCAGGGCCGAGACAACTTCGAGGTAGCGACCACCAGCAAGGGGCAAGATGAAGTTCCGGGTGCCGAATCGCGGGTGCCGGCCACCGTCGGTGAAGGGCGCACCGAGCTCGGCGCCAAGTCGCTGAACCGTGTCAGCGATTTCGCTGTTGGAGACTGCGTAAGAAACATGATCGAGTCGCACGCCCGCATCTTGCCCCTGGCCAGCGGCCGACAATTTCGGGGGGTGGCTATCGGGCCGACAGGGTCGCGGGGTACAAGCCCCCGGCTACCCGCATGTGTTCACTGTCAATTGGTGTGCACTAGTGCTTCTTGTCCAGTGCGGCAGCCTCTTCCAGCGTCGGCGCAGTGCCGCCGTACCGCGCCGGGATCCACCACTTGTCGTCGTCATCCTTCGGTTTGTCCGGGTAGTCGGCGATGGTCCGCTCGAGCAGTGTCGACATCCGTGCGTGCAACTCGGCCGTCACTTCGTCGGCGTCATCGCGACGGGACGGATGAAGCGGCTCGCCGACCGTCAACGAGACGGTCTTGCCACGGTGAAGATCACGGGGGTGACCCTTGGTCATGATGCGTTGCCCCCCCCACGTGATGGTCGGGACGAGCGGCACTCCCGAGGACATCGCCAATCGAACGGCACCGGACTTGAAATCCTTGAGTTCGAACGCACGGCTGATCGTCGCTTCGGGGAACACTCCGACGATCTCGCCTGCCCTGAGCGCGCGCAGGGCTGCGGCGTACGACGAAGCACCGGCTTCACGATCCACCGGGATGTGATGCATGCCGCGCATCAGCGGTCCGGCGATGGGGTGCTTGAAGATCGACTCCTTGGCCATGAACCGCACCAGGCGATGAGAGGGATGGGCCGCGAGTCCGGCAAAGATGAAGTCCAGATAGCTCACATGATTCGCCACCAGCACGGCTCCGCCGGACGTCGGCACGTTCTCGGTCCCGGACTCCAGGAAGTGCAGCCCCAGAGTCGCGAACATGGCACGAGCAGCGGCGATGACAGGGGGGTAGACGCGATCGGCCATGTCGCGACCCTAACGGTGGTGGCGCCTTGTAGGTTGTGCCCCGAGGCCCGGTGGGTCGGCGGAGGGGAAGCCGTCGGCGCACCGGGTCTCCCTTGTCTCCGGTCGTCCACAGAAGTCCTCGGCCGACCAAGTGGCGTGGGTGCGAGCGCTGAGGGTCCGAGCATGACAACCTCGCCGGAATACGCGTCCCCCAACCGACCTGCCGATGTCCTGAGCGTCCGCTCCCCGTCGGCCTTGCTCGCCAGCGTCCCTTATCTCGTGGGTTTCACACCGACGATGAGCCTTGTCGTGTTGATGCTGGCCGCGCCGCGATCGCGCGTCGTGATGACCGTCCGCGTCGACTTGCCCACCAGTGACGGGGAGCTCGCGGCGGTCGCGTTGGTCAGCGAACTCGTGCCCCGCCTCTCCCAAGTGGGGGCAGACGCGGCGATCGCCGTGGTGTACACCGATGTGCCGGACGACACGGACACCGGCAGTCGTTGGGCCCACCCTCACTGCAACCTCATGGTCGAACTCGACCGCGAGCTCGATCTGCAGGGCATCCGGCTCAATGACGCGATCCTCGTCGCTGCGGGTCGTCGATGGTCTTACCTGTGTGACCTCCCCGACTGTTGCCCGGTCGACGGGGTACCGATCGAGGATGACGAGGCCCAGGCCGTCCGGGCCCGATTGGTGTGGCAAGGACTTGCCCCGGCGTCATCTCGCGACGAAGTGGTCGCTCGTGTCCAGTCCGATGAAATCGCACAACAACTCGTACGTGACCAGATCGCAGCGATCCCGGTCGATGACCGTGAGCCCCGGCGGCCCAAGGCTCTGTACGCCTTGCTCGACCTCGTTCTCGAGGAAGCCAATGCGCTGCAGTTTCGAGGCGCCGGCGAACCCGATGGAAGTGATAGCGACGGCAGCGATGCCTGGGAAGCCACCGACGAGGATCGGCACCTGCATATCGCGCAGCTGTTGGTCGCGCTGCAGTCGATCGCGGCGCGTGATCTGGTGTTGCGGCACCTGGTGCTGGTCTGGGCGAGGCGTCGAGGAGCCCGCCCCCTGATGGACGCATTGTGCGCGGTGATGCGTTGCGCGCCCGCGTCGTACATTGCGCCGATTGCGACCGTCACCGCCTTGCTGTCATGGCAAGCGGGCGATGGTCTGATCGCCATGGAGGCGGTAACGCGTGCACTCGCCGACGATCCCGACTACTCGATGGCCAAACTCGCCTACACAGCAATCGACGCCGGACTTCCGCCCCAGACGTTGGTCGCAATGTTTGACCAGATCAGCGAGGAGGAGTGCATGACCGGGCGGGTGTCGGCGTCACCACCCCAGGAGACGAGGTACTAGGCGATCGGAGTCCTGGAGAGGTACTAGGCGATCGGAGTCGTCGGGGTTGGAGTCCTTCAAGTACCCACCTCCCAATGGGTGTGGACGAAGTCTGGGCGGCCGGCGATGTGCTGCCCTAAGGTGCCGGCCATGAGGATCCGCCCTCGGGGGGCGCGGATCGTCGGGGGGCGGCTCAGCGTTGTCATCGCGATCATCGCGTGGACCGCGACGGGATCGATCACTCCGGCGTACGCATCACCCGCCACTTCCAGCCCTTCCATGAGCACTGTCGACATGCGAGCCGTCGACGCGCGCGAGATGCCCGCTGAGATCGGGGTCGGCGGCGACGACGGACGCGACCTGTACGAAGGAAGCGGCGGACTGATCGTCGGTGGTGGGTACCGCGGTGATGACGCAGATCGGGTCGAGAGTGCCTCCTGCACGGACTGCCGGTGGAAGTTGACAGCGATGTGCAGCCTCCCGGATCACAATCCAGAAGACGCCTGTCCGGGCAGTTTCATGGGCTGCCCGACCGGCCAATTGCGAGTCCGCGTGCTGTTGGCCAGACCCGGCCAGACATGGCGGGTGATCGGCACGACCTGCTTGGGCCCCGGAGGTCCGGTCACGGTGAGCGATCTCATCAATCGACTTCGAGATCTTGCGGTGACGCGAGTGCCGGGGCTAAGGCCCGCCTATCAACCCGATGGACGAGCCGTGGTCGGAATACCAGTGATCCTGCGAACCGGACAACCGAGGACTTTGGGTACCCGCGAGTTGGCGGTCCTGGGTCATGACGTACTGCTCACGGCGACCGCGTCCTGGGTGTGGAGATACGGCGACGGCGAATCCGAAGTCACTGCTTATCCCGGGGGAGTGTGGCCGGATCGAAGCGTGTCTCACACCTACCGGCGCGCTGACACCGAACGCGTCGACGTGACCACGGTGTGGGCCGCGACGTTCCGCGTGGATGGCCTTGGTCCCTTTGCCGTGACGGGTGACGTCGTCCGCCAGGACGCGACCCTCGTCATCAGCGTCCGGCCCGCTCGCGCGCAGTTGATCGTTGGCTAACTGATCGACGCCAGTGCGGACGTGATCGCCTCGCCGCCACTGACCAGATCGAACGAGCGATGTGCACCGAGGGCGGAGGTGACACACGCCACCGCGACATCAGCGACGTCGTCGCGTGAAATGGGTCGATGCTCCTCGATCGTGGACGCGATGCTGACCTCACCGATCCCCGGCGCATCAGTGAGCCCGGCAGGCCGGATCACCGTCCACTCCATCGAACTCGCGCGGGCGGCGTCATCGGATGCCTGCTTCGCGTGCAGGAAGGGCAGCAACAGCGGCGGTCCGGACTCGGGACGGTCGGCCATCATCGAAGAGATCTGCACCCAGCGGCGTACGCCGATCTTGTCGGCCAACTGGATCGTCGCCACGGCTGCGTCTCCGTCGATAGCGGGCGCGGCTCCCGGACCGTCGACCATCAAGCGAGCGCCGAGGGCCCACACGACCGCGTCGGCCCCGGTCAAGGCAGCGGTCACATCGTCGGTACGGATATCTGCGAGGACGGACTTGGCGCCCTTGGCCGCCAGCCCGTCGGCCTGTGCCGGGTCGCGCACGACACCTGTGACGTCGTGACCCGACGCAATCAGGCGGTCCACGACCCGCGAACCGATTCCGCCGCTGGCTCCGAAAACGGTGATCTGCATCTGGGTCCTCCCGGTGGGGCGACGTCAACGCATCTTGTGGCGCTGGATGTCGGGATTTCGCTCGTAGGGTCGCGGGCTTCGGTAGGTTCGCCTCAGTCGATTCGGTGGACACCGGTCGGGAGGAGAGCCAATGGGCACCATCGTCGTGGGGTACGTCGCGACTCCTGAAGGCAGGGTCGCGTTGACAGCGGCGCTCGCCGAGGCGAAGTTGCGCGAGGCCAGTCTGATCGTGGTCAATTCCAGCAAGGGCGGTGCGTCTCTGAGCGGCGACGACGCTGTCGAAATCGATGAGGAGATGTCCGAGGTTCACGCCGAGTTGCACGACTCGGGTGTGACGCATGAGATTCGCACCCTTGTGCGCGGCAACGACCCTGCCACCGATCTCATCGGAGTCGCCTCGGAGAGCAACGCGGACCTGATCGTCATCGGCGTACGTCGCCGCACACCGGTCGGCAAGCTGATCATGGGGAGCAATGCCCAGCAGATCCTGTTGGACGCCGACTGTCCGGTGCTGGCGGTCAAGGTCCCGCCGGGGTGACAAGCGCGTCAGTTTCGGCCCGCCAGCGTGGTCAATCCGAACGTGGTGCAGCGGGGGCGGTGTCCGTGAGCCTGTGCATCGCGCAAGACCCGGCCGCGGACGAGTTGCTCAGTCGTGATGGTTTCGCGCTGCTTGTCGGGATGTTGCTCGACCAGCAGTTCCCGATCGAGCGTGCTTTTGCAGGCGCGTACCGCTTGGCCGTGCGCCTGGGGGATCCGAACCGACTCGACCCCGTCCGGATTGCGGCGATGGATCCGGGGGAGTTCGTCGCGGTCATGTCGGCGGTTCCCGCGATCCACCGGTTTCCCGGCGCAATGGCCGGGCGGGTCCAGGCGCTGGCGAGGTATATCTGTCAGGAGTACGACGGCGACGCGGCCGCCCTGTGGAGCGCTCCTCGCAGCGGTGCCGAACTGCTGAGTCGGCTCCGCGCGCTCCCGGGCTTCGGGGATCAGAAATCCCGGATCTTCCTGGCGCTGCTGGGCAAGCAACTCGCGATCCGACCGAGGGGATGGCGGACCTCGGCGGAGCCGTACGGCGAGAAGGGGTCGCGGCGGTCGGTGGCGGATGTGACGAGCAAGGGAACATTGGCGGAGGTCCGTGCGTTCAAACAAGCGGCTAAGCAGTCCGGATCAGCGAGGACCTAGATCGGGGTCGACAGCGAGTTTGTCGCTGATCGATCGGGTAGATGCCTAAGTCGTCAGACCGGTGGCCGATGTGACCTCTGATCCGTGCCACAATGACACCGGACTGTTCGCAGTCCCACGTGCCCGTCCTCGCTCCTCAGTTTGCTTGTGGGGCTTGACACGGGCCGTTCGTATCGCCCCACCGAGAGGTTCTTCGTGCCGACCAAGGCCGCTTCCAAGCCTGCGCCCAGCAAGCCTGTGCGTACTCCCGCAAAGCCCGCCGCCAAGTCGTCGACCGCGAAGTCGACCCCGGCCGTGAAGAAGACCGCACCGAAGGCTGCCGCGGGCAAGCCGGCGACGATCAAGGCCCCCACGGCGAACAAGAGCGCCGCAGCGAGAAAGAACGGGGCGGGCAAGTCGGCGAACACGAAGGCCGCACCGAGCGCCAAGAGCGCCGCGACCAAGCCGGCCGTGAGGAACACCGCGACGAAGCCGACCGCGAAATCAGTTCCGGCCAAGAAGCCGGCCACCAAGCCGGCGGCGTCGAAGGCCGCCGCCACGAGAACTGTTGGCAAATCGGCGGCCGCCTCGAAGTCACCGCGCAAGAGTCCCGCGAAGCCAGCAGCGAAGGTTGCCGTGAGAGCCGCATCGAAGGCTCCGGCCAAGGCTCCGGCCAAGACCGTATCGAAGGCCCCGGCCAAGACCGCGTCGAAGGCTCCGGTCAAGACCGCGTCGAAGGCTGTGCCAAGCAAGGAGACCGTCAAG
>Ga0315292_10002407_pt1 | contig 10484 bp, 8 predicted proteins | sample YL17G13_0_MG_FD_204029 | JGI IMG/M metagenome (GOLD analysis project Ga0315292, IMG submission 204029) | Sediment microbial communities from Yellowstone Lake, YNP, Wyoming, USA - YL17G13_0 | ecosystem: Environmental > Aquatic > Freshwater > Lake > Sediment | place: USA: Wyoming | collected... | reverse complement strand
GAGCGGTTTTAACCGCGACACCGGGACCGCATTATACGACAGGAACACCGGATCTCTTGGCCGAATACCTCAAGAATAAATGGGACAGCCTGAAGGACTGCCTTTCCAACCCCCTCATCTGCTCGAGCATGGCCTTTTCCCTCTGTTCCGACTGGACAAAGGCGCTATGGGAAGTATCCACTAATGGTCCTTCCGTGCTGTCCCACTCATGGGCAGGCATGCCCGCTGCCCACTGCGTCTCCTGCTCCCTGATTCGGTCCTGCACCAGGGGCCTTATGGAATCATACCTGAACATTGCATTGATATGATATGCCTCGTGCCTCCACCAGTATGAATCTTTTGAATAATGCGCAGCCCCCCTGCTTGTATCCATAAAAGGTGCTGCAGGCATGAAGGGCTTGAAGTGGGTGAGGCACGGCGCAGAACCTGCAGTGACGAATATCCTGATCTTGTCGTCCGGGTGCAGCTCCACCACCATGGACCCTGTTGTCTGGGACCTCCTGATGAGCGGGTCACAGGCATGCATGCACACATCACGATTTATACCCTTTGCTGGTGCATGACTATAGTGGCTTCTCAGCATTTGAAATACATCGGTTACGTTGAGAAAGCCTTTTGCCTTGAGAATGGCGGCATCACCCTGCCCTTTCCGGTGCGTACTGCCTGCAAAAAAGGTGGTCAGCGGGTCGGTGTAGGTACTCAGATCAGTGCCCTTGGGAAGTGAAGACCGGTCCCAATCGGCAGTGATGGTGATCCTGTTGGAGATCACGGCATGACCGGTATGATGTTTGACCACATAGTCCCTGCCCACGGTTTCCAGGGTCATGATGCATGCCCTGTCCATGATAAGAAAGGAGTTCATGTAGCTGAACTTCTTGTCACGATATCCGCAGGGGCCGGCCTGTCCATATTTTCCCAGGAGATCGATGATGATGTTTGCCGCCTCTTCAGCAGTAGCGCATCTCTCGAGAGCCAGCCGCACAAGGTCCATGCCGATGAGCCCGGGTTCCTTCTCGGGCTTGATCCTGGTGAACAGGGCCTCGTTGCCGATGGCAACGCCCTTCTCGTTCACCCCCATCTCTGCCCCCCAGAGCCAGAAAGGTTTGGACAGGACAACGGCATGGGTGGAACCGGCCTGGGGGATGGTGATATAGGTGCAGCGCAGGTCTTGTCTTTCAGAAAAGGTTTCCCGGGGGATCGAGAGGACAAGCTGGGCCTCATCGGCCTCCCGGTCGGAGTTTTTCCCGAAGATGCTTATACCGGAGCTGGTATATCTCGGCCCGATTCCAAGCGTATCGCACATAACATCTCCTTACATGCATTGTCATTCATACCAATTGAATACATCATATCATGAATCAGACCTGTTCCGAAACTGTCTCACCAATTCTTATGGATTATCGTGCTCCTCGATATTTTTTAACCCGCGATATCGCGGTTGAAACCGCTCCTACAAATGTGGGTTTGCGGTGCCTATGTAGGAGCGCCTTTAGGTGCGATACTTGTAAATGTCGCGGTTAAAAACCGCTCCTACAATTTTCGAAAATCAGACCACCATCAGGAGCTGGATGTCGCAGACATTGGTATAGGTAGGCCCTGTTTTGAAGAGCAGATCCTGTTGAGAGAAAAAATGATATGAATCGTTGTCTTCAAGCTGCCTCACCGCTTCAGCCGAAATCCCCTTCATCTTCTCCATCAGCAAAGGGGTTACAAAAGCACCTGCGGCATCTGTGGGTCCATCGGTGCCGTCCGTGCCCGCCGAGAGGAAGTATATGTTCGAGGATCCCGGGCATAGCGTGTGTAGCCGGCATGCAAAGGCAAGGGCTATTTCCTGGTTCCTGCCGCCCTTTCCTTTGCCGTGTATGGTAACGGTAGTTTCGCCGCCCAAGATCAGCAAGGCCGGTTTTTTCAGGCCGGATCTGCCCGAATCAATTTCCCTTGCAAGTCCTGACAAACATTCCCCTGCGCGGCGCGCCTCGCCCGTCAGCGTAGTGGTCAGGATGCGTGCATCATACCCGAGTTTCTCTGCGCGACTAAGGGCAGCCCTGCACGCCAGCGCATTGTTGCCCACAATGATGTTCACCGAGTTGTCGAACGATGGGTCGGTTTCCTTGGGGGTCTCAGGGATGCGCGCTAATGTCCCCGAGATGAGATGAACTCTCACCGGTGCCGGTATCCTGTCCTCGATATGGTATTTCTCCAGGACAGAAAGGGCATCTTTGAAGGTGGTGGGGTCAGGGGCAGTGATGCCGGATGAAATGGTGTCAAGCCTGTCACCAACCACGTCCGAGAGGATAAGGCTGATGAGCCTGGCCGGATAAGCAATCTTTGCAAAGCGGCCGCCTTTGACCTTTGATAGGTGCTTCCTGATACAGTTCACCTCATCTATTCCCGCGCCTGATGCCAGCAGGACCCTGGTAGTCTCGATCTTGTCTTCAAGGCTGATCCCGTCTGCAGGCAGAGTGAACAGGGATGATCCACCTCCTGAGATAAGGTTGATGATAAGGGTGTGCTCGTCGGCATCGCGCGCGATTCGAGACAACATACAGGCCCCATCCATACTTTTTTCATCAGGTATCGGGTGCCCCGCTTCGATTACCTGGGTTTTGACCAGATGCAGACCATGGCCGTATTTAGTGATAACAAAGCCCTTTGTAAGGTCGTCCCCGAGGATGCCCTCAATGGCCTCTGCCATGCGGGCCGATGCCTTGCCAATGCCCAGGACTATTATCTCTTTATAGCTTGCGAGGTCTTCTGAAATGGTTTTTTCATGAGTATCGATGAGAAGGGTTCTGCCCTCTTTCTTCACATGCCGCTCTATGAGACCGGCAGGGTCAACCGCGTGGACGGCATCCCGGAATATGGTCACCAGGTCATTGACATATTTCAAAGCATTTTCCTTTTATTAATAATGTTGCAACATCCAATATACCTGATCCCGGTCGCGGTTGAAACTGCTCCTCCGTGGATTCTTCAGAATCACAGGATAAAACATCATCAACAGCGGTAATTACAAAACTCAATAACGTTGTCACCCACGGCTTGCTCCACCAAAGCAGCTTATATGGCTGCGAAGGCTAAACGAAAGCAGTGGTCCAGAAGTATTGATAATACTGGATTCGAAGCTTTCGCAGGATGGTATCAGGGAATTTTGCACATTTTTCAACACCCTTTACTTATTTAGTCGATCGGCTAATATTTGTGATTGACAGGAATGTGAGTTCATATTATAAGTTAGTCATTCAACTAAATAGGAGTCGACCATGAATATCGGCATACCAAAAGAGATCAAGACCAGGGAAGGCCGTGTGGCCATGACGCCCATCGGTGTGAGGACCCTGGTGCACCATGGCCATAAGGTATTTGTGGAAAAAGGAGCCGGGATTGGTTCGGGTATGAAAGACGCCGCGTACGAGCAAGCAGGGGCATGCATCGTTGGCGATGCAAAATCGCTCTGGGATGGCTCGGATATGATCGTGAAGGTCAAGGAACCCATCGAGAAAGAATACGAACTGATGAGGGAAGACTTGCTCCTGTTCACCTACCTCCACCTGGCAGCCAATGAAAGGCTCACCAAAGAACTGCTTGCCAGCAAGATCACCGGCATCGCCTATGAGACCATCCAGATGGAAGACGGGAGCCTGCCCCTGCTCGCGCCCATGAGTGCAGTGGCAGGAAGGCTCGCGATCCAGACGGGCTGCACATGTCTCGAAGAAATACACTGCGGCAAGGGTATACTCCTTTCCGGGGTACCCGGGGTGCACCCCGGGAAAGTGACTATTCTAGGTGCTGGCATATCAGGCATCAATGCGGCCCACATTGCGGTCGGCATGGGGGCGCAGGTCACAATACTCGACATCAGCCAGAAGCGGCTCAACTACCTTGAAGATATCTTTCATTCGCGCGCAGTGATTTTGATGTCTAATGCCGGGAATGTGGAAGAGAGCATCATCCACGCAGATCTGGTCATCGCCTCGGTCCTTATCCCCGGAGCCAAAGCCCCGCACCTCATCACACGGGACCTGTTGAGAAAGATGGAGCCAGGTTCAGTCATAGTGGATATCGCCATTGACCAGGGCGGATGTGCCGAGACAAGCAGGCCTACGACCCATGACAACCCCACCTATATCGAAGAAGGTATCGTCCACTACTGCGTGGCGAATATGCCGGGTTCAGTGCCCAGGACTTCAACCTACGCACTCACCAATGCCACCATGCCCTACGTGCTGGAGCTCGCGACCAAAGGGCCCGATAGGGCCATGAAGGAAACCAAGGCTTTGAGAAAGGGGGTGAACGTATATAAAGGAAAGCTTACCAATAGTGAGGTGGCTAAGGCCTTAGGTTTGGAATTTACAGAATATCAGGCCGGTTGAGAGTCCTGGCCGCTCAATGATTTATTTTGCAAGTAAAGGAGTGATATCATAAAAAGAGGAGGAGGTTTATGAACTCTCAGCAAGAGATTGTATTGATTAATGCTGTGCTCTGGGCACATACCCCCATCACCAAGTTTCGAGGGGGTATGCGCATCAGGGATGGTAAGATCCAGGAGTTCTTTACCCGGGATTCTTTGCCGGAGGGACCATCGACTGATCTTAAGGGGATGCATGTCATACCGGGGCTTATCGATGCACACCGGCATTTCTTCATATCGGCCCTGCTGCCGCTGCATGGAGATGCGAGCACCTGGACATCAAAAGCGGATGCGCTGGCGGCCATCGAGTCCGCATGCAGACCTAACGGATCGGACAAACGCTGGGTCTTCTTCTCGGGGCTCGACCATCCCAAGTGGAAGAAACCTTACCTTCCCCTGATAGAAGAGATCGACGCGGCCTCCAACGGGTCGCCGGTCCTTGTCGTCGATTCCACCTTTCACCGGGGCCTTATTTCTACTCCGGCGCTCAGGCGCACCGGGATCAGCAGGAATGCCTTGCGGTGTCCGATAGATATCGACATCCGCAGGGACGGCACACCCAAGGGGACCATATGGGAAGATGCACTCGGCAGGATACTTTTCCATATGTACCGGGAGATCTTTCAGACATATAGTGAAGAAGAAAAAAGAAAGATCGTCCTTGATGAGGCCGAGCGGTGCCTTAGGAAGGGGCTGACACATGTCAATGACCCTGGCATACCCTCGGATGTGCAGAGGCTCCTGAAAGATGCTCAGAAGCATACCCCGTTAAAGATGAGCTGGTCTGTTACGGCATACGAGGGCCTATGTACTCCCCCCGAACTGAAGGATGAGGTGGAGGCCCTCCATTCCGATCAAGCCCCGAAAAGTGTAAAGTTTTTTTTGGACGGCGCAAACAGGGCTGCTGCGACCATGCCCGTCATAGCGGGGTTGAAGGCGGCCCTCAGGGCTGCAAAGGAAAGCGTACTCATGGGCAGTATCTCACCGTTCCACCTGCTCCTCGAACAGAAATCCACCCTTAAAGCAGGGAAGATATACCTTCCATACCTGAGGTTCGAAGATACAGGCGACCTCATCAGGAGGGCCAGGTTCTTCACGGAAAAGGGATACCGTCTGGTCATGCATGCCCTGGGCAACGTTGCGGCGTCCCAAGCTGCTCAAGTCGTGAAGGAACTTGGCGTGGGAAGGAGTTCATCCATAGAGCACATGCTGATCATGGACAATGATGGCCTGGATTTTTTTGCTCTTTGCGGTGCGGTTGCATCGATCCAACCTGGTTTTATCCCGTTCTATGCGGATGCCATTGAGAAGATGGGCGCCTTCCCCTACCTGAAGACCTTTCCCTTAAAGAGCTTAATCGAAAGGGGGGTCAACGTCTGTATCAGTTCCGACGGACCCTGCGCGGCCGATGACCCGCTGCACAACATCAGGCGGGCCGTGGACCGGAAGAAACAAGACGGAACAATCTTCGATGCGGATGAGAGGATCAGTCAGACCCAGGCCCTTACAGCAGGAACGATCGGGGGTGCCGACTCACTCGGGCTGAAGAACGATGGATTGAACGCAGGCGCGTCCGCGACCTTCTGCATCGTCGATGGTGACCCCTTTTCGGATACGAGCCGAGTGGTCCAGACCTGGATCGACGGAAAGAGGGCATTTTAAAAATGCATAAGGCAACAGATAAAACGAGTCTGAAACCAAAATATGCATGAGTCTTCTCATGCAGTGAAGGAGGATACTATGGCGGAAAGGCAAGGTGCCAGAATGGACAAACAGGAGAGGGACTATATCCAGCACCTCTTCGGCAAGCACATCTCATGGGGCCAGGTGAGGTATCTTAGATGTGCGCACCTGGATGTATACGAGCGTGCAAGGAAAGGGTGCACCTTCACCGACGCGCAGAGCGGGAAGCTGTTCTTCGACTGCTTCAGCTCGGCCGGCTGCTTCAATGTGGGCAGAGGCAACACCACGATCATGGATACCTTGGCAGATGCGCTCGACAGGCACGACATGGGGTCTCACGGCATCCTGTCCGAGCATAAGGTGCAATTTGCCGCCAAACTCGCATCACTGTGTCCGGCAGACTTGAAAAAGGTTGTGCTCTGCGCAACAGGTGCGGATGCCTGCGCGGGGGCCATCAAGCTTGCCAAGGGCGCCACGGGCAGGAATGATGTGATCACCATGAGCAAGGCCTATCACGGTCATGAAGGCTTCAGCCTTTCCGCCTGCGGCAAGGACTATTACAAGGAGCTGTTCCTCCCTCTGATGCCTGGGTTCCATGTGGTGGACTTCAATGACCTTGAGGCGGTGAGGCGTCTGGCCGGCAAGAATATAGCCGCCATTGTGCTGGAGCCCATCCAGGGAGAGGGCGGCATCCATGTGGCGACCAAAGATTATATAAAAGGGCTGCGGCAGATCTGCGACGAGCACGGCATAATGCTCATCTTTGACGAGGTGCAGACCGGCTTTGGGCGTACGGGCACCATGTGGGCCATGGAGCAGTACGATGTGATACCGGATATCATGTTCACAGCCAAGTCCATCGGCGGCGGTGTATATCCCAACGGGGCAGTGGTCTATCGGGCCATTGATTCGTTGACCGGTTATGTCGAGGCCAATCCCTTCTTCCATACCTCCCACGGCGGCGGAACGGACCTGGGCTGCATAGTATCCTCTGCCGTTCTCGACTATCTTGTGGAGAACAAGGTATGGGAAAATGCCGCCACGGTGGGTAAGCGTTTCAAGGAAGGACTCAATGAGATCTGGAAGGCCAATGGAGACTACGTAAAAGAAGTGCGTGGACTGGGCCTCATGATCGGCATCGAGTACAAGTATGAATTCATCGGCGCTCTCATGGCCGACTGCCTTGCAAGGCAGGGCGTATGGGCGGCATATTCGGGGAATGCCCCCCAGGTCATGCGGTTCCAGATCCCCATCACCGCGAGTATGGATGACGTCGAAGACCTCCTGTGCCGCATCAACGCTGCAGTAAAGGCCATGAGGTGGTACCTGGTCCCGCTGCTCCCCCTTGCCAAGGTGCCTCTGATCCGGATGCTCCTCGACAATCTAAAGGTCCAGATCATTGCCTTCAACCTGGTGCGAGACCTCGAGGAGTTTGTCCTCGGATTCATTTCGAAAAAGTAGGGGGGTTTTATGAAGAAAGACAAAGCAACCAAACAGGTTCACAAAGACACTATTTTTCAGGAAGCGGAAAAGGTCTTTTCCAAAAGTTACGTAAAGATGATCCGGGACAAGGGATATGGCTTCCTTGAGCAGGAGGGGGCCGGTTCCTGCCTGATTGACTCTGAGGGAAATAGCTACCTCGATTGCTACACCTCGGGTGGTACGTTCAACCTTGGCAGGAAGAACCCAGCCATCGCCCAGCGGTTCAAGAAGGCCATCTATGAGACGGACCAGGGCAATTTCGTCATGCCTTCCCAGGAAAAGGCCCTGCTCGCCAGGAGGATTGCCGAGTTCATGCCGGGCAGCCTTGACTGCGTCCTGTTCGGTGTGACCCGCGGAGAATCCATGGATGCCGCGTGCAAGCTTGTACGTGGCTTTACCGCCAGACCTGAGCTCATCACCGTGGATGGTGGCTGTTACGGTGAGTCGGGCTTTGCCCTCTCACTTTCCGAAAGGGCCGGAAAGGAGCAGTTCGGAAAGCTCATCCAGGCCGTAAAGATCATCCCGTTCGGCGATATAGATGCGGCCAGGCAGGCCATCGGGGCACGGACGGCAGCGGTTGTCATGGAACCCATCCAGGTCGAGAACCACTGCCGCAGAGCTGATGCGCTCTATTACACACAGGTGCGCTCCTTCTGTGACACAACCGGCTCGAAGCTTATCTTCGACGAGACCCAAAGCGGGTTCGGCAGGACCGGCAAGAGATTTTTCTTCGAGCACGTCGGTGTGTCCCCGGACATCTTGATCATCGGAGAGGCCATCACGTCCGGCATATTCCCCATGACCGCCATGGTCTTCACGCCGGAACTCAAGGGCTTCTTCGATATCCACCCCCTCATCCACCTGTGCACCTTCGGCGGGCATGACCTTGGATGTATGGTGGCCATGACTTCTCTGGACGAATATGACCGTCTGGAGCCGTGGAACAACGCGGCGAGGCTCGGGGAAAAGCTCATGGGTGATATGGCGGCCCTTGTCAAGACGGACAAGGGAAGGCTTGTCTCCATTGCAGGAAAGGGCCTGCTCATCTCGCTGAAATTTTCATCTCCTGATATTGCCGTGTCATTCTGTTCCAAGGCAAGGGAGAACGGACTGCTCGTGAATACCGGAAAGGTCGATACATCAACCATACTTATCAGGCCAAGCCTGCTCGTCACCGAAACAGAACTCAAGGAGATCGTTGATAAGACCTCGATGGCGCTGTCTGCAATTCAGTAATGTAAAGATGCATTAGAAAATGTCCCCCTCACCCCTGAACCGGGGGCAAGGGGGACATTGGAATACAAATTCCGTTGTTGAATGTAGCCTCAAATAATGAGTATGTAGTGCAGGTGGGCAAGGGGGGCATCCCTCCGGCCTCAATGTGAGAAAGATCCATAAAAGGGATTAATAAGTGGCCCGTAAAAGCATACAGGAAGAACGAAGGTTACAGATCCTCAAGGCCCTTGACACCTGTCTTCAGGAAAAATCCTTCGAGAAGACATCAATCAAGGATATTGCCCGTGTCGCCGGGGTGAACCACGGGGTCTTGCATTACTATTTCAGCAGCAAGGAAGACATCCTGCTCAACTACATCGACTATGTCATCGATGATTACCGGGCTCAGGTAAAGGAATTGCTAAGTTCCAAAGACGTGATCCGGTTAGGGAAAAGGGAGTTGATTGAGGAAATCTTCGGCTTTATCAACGACCGAATTACCCTCAACAAGGGTCTTTCACGGATATTCGTGGAGATCTGGGAGATCGCATTGTACCATGATGCTGTCCGGGCCAAAGTGCGTGAGGCATATATGCGATGGTTCGATGAACTGGTGGCGAACCTGGGCAGGTATATCGACGATGAGAAGTTTGCCATACAGGTGAGCATTGCCATGGTGGCATTCTGGGAGGGTATGGCGCTTTTTTCCACCATATTCGAACCAAGTGCGCTGGATGTCAAGGAAGTGCTTAAGGGATTCCAATACAGGATTCTCGATATCATCTAGATGCGTTGCCTCGGGGCATAATCTGTTATTTGGAATTGTTTTTAAATAAGGTCCGTTCAAAACCTCTATCTTGTAGAGGCTGATAAAGCAACTGATTTAAGGATATACGATTGTGCCCTGTATAGACTGTGCAACAAACTCCGGAACTGATTCTAGCAGTTCGTTAAATCGAGGCGTCTCTTCGTAGCCCCCATAAAACAAGGATAACTGCCGGGAGTAAAGCCGCCACAAGGCTGACTGCCACAATGCTGATGACCATCTCCTGGATTGGTGTGCCTTTCTTGCCCTTGGAAGCCCCGGGCATCATGGAGCCGCCGGCATCCCATGCCGCTGCAATGAGAGGATTGGCCCAATTTGCATACGCCCCGTAAACCGCAAGCCAATGTGCAGCCTTCAGAGCGGCAGGTTCCAGCCATAGTTTGGGCCAGACAAAACCCAGAATAACAAGCATCATTCCACCCATTACTCCTTCAACATGGCTCGATAGGCCCATCTTAGGGTTTTTAAACTTCGGGACAAAAAGACCGGTGAGCAGGCCAAGCAACAGCAAAAGAACACCTGAGCGTGTCAACCCATGAGATAGTATTTGCCTCAATATAACAGTATCCATTACATCTCCTTTAATTTCCCGATTCAATATATAAAAATAACAGGGTTAGTGAAAATTTCTTTATTAGTTGATTGACTAATTATAGAATAATACGATTTTTGTCAATAATATTTTACTCTCACATGGATCATTAAGCCCCAATGTCTATCAATTCATTTCCGAGACCCTCTTTCGCCTTGAATATGATCCTGCTTTTAATACATACTGGCATGGTAAGACAATTTCTCTTATCAAGGAGACCCTCAACATGTCCAAGGACCGCATGCCCCAGGTGCTCAAAGAGGATATCGGCGATG
>Ga0315292_10002405_pt1 | contig 10488 bp, 9 predicted proteins | sample YL17G13_0_MG_FD_204029 | JGI IMG/M metagenome (GOLD analysis project Ga0315292, IMG submission 204029) | Sediment microbial communities from Yellowstone Lake, YNP, Wyoming, USA - YL17G13_0 | ecosystem: Environmental > Aquatic > Freshwater > Lake > Sediment | place: USA: Wyoming | collected... | reverse complement strand
CGTGTTCAGTTTAAGGAGATGATAGGACTCTCACTGGCATTCAGGTTCTAGAGATAGTTCTACAAATCTTTTTCGTAGATCCTGAATTTCTTTACTACCTGGCAGCCGACTCTCTCATATTCACCTCTCATCTTCTTGTTGTCTTCCAGTACCAGATGGCTGTCGAGGGTATTCATTTTATGTTTTATTCCTGACTGTAAAATCTTTACACCCATAAGTACATCCAGACCCTTTCCTCTGTATTCTTTTTTTACTCCGCCTAGCATCATAAGTAATTTTTTGGATCTTTTTGAGTCAATGAGTATCCTGATAATTCCAAACGGGAAAAGCCTGCCTCTTGCCTGTCTGATACCCTTGCTGAAATCAGGCATCCCTATTGCAAAGCCCACAAGCAATCCATTTGTTTGAATCAATTTTATGAATTTTGGATCAAGAACAGGAAGATATCGATTCGCAAACTCCATCTTTTCCTTGTCGTTCAGAGGAACAAAACCATATATTTCAGCAAAGGTTTCATTCATGAGTTCAAGTACATCAAGGATATATGGTTTGAGTTCTTTGATTGTTTTAAATTCAATTATCCGGTATTCCTTCATGCTCTCCATTCGCGACAGGACTTTTTCATAAACAAGGGGAAATTGTTCAGGAATTTTTCCAAGATAGTTTACAAGGTCAATTTTTTTATTATATCCTTCACACTCAAGATATTCAGGCATGTAGGCTGAGTTATTGGCACTAGTCATAAACTGAGGGTACTCAAATCCTTCAACCTGAAAACCCTGCGGATCCTTATCTGAAAAACCCAGCGGTCCGATTATCTTTATCATCCCTCTCTTTTTAAGCCAGGCCTCAACTGCAGTTATAAGTGTATGAAATACCTCTTTGTCGTCATAACATTCCATGAAACAGAACCTGCCATTCTGCTCATTGTGAATAGCATTATACCTGTTATTTATGATACCCATTATTCTGCCGACAGGTTTATTGTACCTGTAGGCCAGGAGGAGTATAGCATCTGCATATTTATATGATTTGTTCTTGTTTCTGTCAAACAACAACCACTCATCCATATATATTGGATGAAGCCATTCCGGTTCATTTTTATGCACTTTTTCAGGCAGGTATATAAAAACCTGGCGATCTTTTTTAGTAAGAACCTCTTTTATAACTATTTGCCCCATACTTGTACCAATTTATTTTGTGGAAAGAAACAAAAAAACACAAAATCATCTAAATCGAGTGAAATATAATACTTATTAAGCTGATTTTAAAAAAGGTCAGCTATTACAAAGAATGCAAAAAGGATGCTTGCAATTCCATTAGTAGTGCCAAAAGCAAGGTTTACTTTACTCAGATCATTGTATTTTACAATCATATGCTGGTAAAGTAATAAAGATGAAAAGATCAGCGCTCCTGCCCAGTAAAGATATCCTGATCCTCCTGTGATACCAGCTGCAATAACAAGCAGGAAGGTAATTGTATGGAGAAGAGTAGAAACCCTAAGTGCATTTTTTCTTCCTATCAGTGCAGGTATTGAATAAAGATTGGCTGATCTGTCAAAATCATCATCCTGGAGTGCATAGATAATATCAAATCCCCCTGTCCATGTAAGAACAATAAATGAATAGATAACCGGAAGAAGGCTAAACGATCCTGTTACCGATATATATGCACCAATCGGAGCAAGGCTGAGACCCAGTCCCAGTATAAGATGACATAATGCTGTTATCCTTTTTGTGAGGCTGTAACCCAAAATCACAAGCAAGGCAACAGGTGAGAGCCAGAACGCCAGTCTGTTAATGAAGCAGGTAGTAAAAATGAATAAGGCAGCATTGATAGTTACAAACGCTGTTGCTGCTCGGGGTGAAATAATTCCCAAAGGGATCTCTCTGTTTATGGTTCTGGGATTTAATGCATCGAATTTTTTGTCAACCAGTCTGTTAAACCCCATGGCTGCATTTCTGGCGAAGATCATGCACAGGATAATGAGCAGGAGCAGTCTTATGCTGAACTGGAAATCTCCTCCTGAAATGCCAAGTGAATATCCAATAAGAGCAAACGGCATGGCAAAAACAGTATGGCTGAACTTTACAAGAGAGAAGTATTTACTGATCGGTTTGAGTAATTCCATCACTGGTCAAGAAGCTTACGGTAGGTTTCATAATTGTCGTCAGTGAATGTAACAAATGTTACCTTCTCAGGATATTTGTTTTTAAGCAGGAACCTCCTGGTTTCACTTACAGCAATTAACGCTGCCATATCCTGAGGGAATCCATAGACACCAGTTGAAATACCGGGAAATGCTATTGTCTTTATTTTCTTTTCCATGGCAATTTCAAGTGAGGACTGATAGCATGAAGCCAGCATCTCATGCTCATCACGATATCCTCCATGCCAGACAGGTCCGACTGTATGGATAACGTGCCTTGATCTAAGCCTGTATCCTTTTGTGATCTTAGCCTTTCCGGTTTCACATCCGTTTAGAGTTTTGCATTCGTCAAGCAGTTCAGGTCCTGCAGCGGTATGTATAGCTCCATCTACACCTCCACCACCAAGAAGGGATTTATTGGCAGCATTGACAATTGCATCCACCTCAAGTGAGGTGATATCTCCTTTTATAAGCTCAATTCTGTTCTTCATCACCTGATATGAGCATTTAGATCTTTCTCAAATGAGCTGATCAGATTATTCATAACCTTATCAATATTCTTATCAGTTAGTGTCCTCAAATCATCGCGAAGGGTAAAGCTTACAGCATATGATTTTTTATTTTTGCCTAGAGTGTCGCTCTCATAAACATCAAAAAGTGAAATATCCCGGAGAATATTTTTCTCTGTGCTGAAGGCAATCTCACATATCTGGCTGAACTTAACTCCACGGTCAAGCAGAAGTGCCAGATCCCTTCTTACTGATGGATACTTGGGAAGTTCATGAAAAGATATAGAATGATCCTTTGCAAGTTTAAGAAGCAGATCCCACTCAATATTTCCATAATATACATCCTGCCCGATATCAAACTGTGAAAGGTATTTCCTCGAAATACGGCCCGCTTCTGCAACAACCTTTTTGTTAAGCAGATATGCAACTGACTCGGAGAAATACTTTTTATCACTCTCTTTAACAACAAGAGTTTCCGGGTTTAATCCCATACGGGTAAAAATCATTTCGACATATGACTTGATATGAAAGAAGTCGGTAGGATTGGTTTTTCTGTTCCAGCTGTGTTTGCTGTCACTCCCTGTGATTAACAGATCAAGGTGTTCCAGCTCGAAGTAATGATCAGGAGTGGGGTGAGTGTCTCCGGGCTTCTTATTGAAATAACAATGTCCGAATTCGAATAATCTCAGATCCGTATTCTGTCTGTTTATATTCCATATGACTGAACCGAGTCCACCATAAAGCAGACTCTGTCTCATCACATTAAGGTCAGAACTAAGCGGATTTGCAAGATAAACGAGATGCTCTTTGTCAAAATCTGCATTCTGCTCATACCATGAAGCAGGATTGAGGGAATTGCACATGATCTCTGAAAATCCATTTGATGCCAGCATATCTGAAATAATGTTGACTATTTTTTCTTTGTCGGGTTTTTCAGAATATGCGATTGTTGAGTTTACATGATTGCTTATTTCAACATTGTTATAGCCATAAATCCTTAGTATCTCCTCAATTACATCTGCTTCCTTCTTCACATCAACTCTGCGGGTGGGGATTTCAAGGACCAGAATGTCTTCTATTTCCTTTTTAATTGATATGTCGAGCAGGGCCAATATCTCTTTTATAACAGGCTGTTCAATTTTTTTCCCGATAAGCCTGTTTATATTATTATAGTTAACTTCTATTACTGCTTTTCTCACCGGGACAGGGTATATATCAACAATATCAGATGTTATTTGCCCTCCCGCAATAGTTTTTATCATCATAATGGCTCTCCTCAGCGCCCAGGTTGTAATCTCAGGATCAGCGCCTCTTTCAAACCTGAATGAGGCATCGGTCTTCAGACCATGGCGCTTTGATGTTTTACGTATTGAAACTGGATTGAAATAGGCACTCTCAAGGAAAATGTTTTTTGTTGATTCAGTAATACCCGATCTGATACCCCCGAAAACACCTGCTATACACATTCCTTCATTTGTATTGCATATCATAAGATCTTTCGAAGAGAGGTTTCTTTCAACTGAATCAAGTGTGATGAATTTGCTTTTTTCCGGGAGGTTTCTGATTATTACCTTATTACCTTCAATTTTATCAGCATCAAATGCATGAAGCGGTTGTCCTATCTCATGCTGAACGAAATTGGTTGTATCAACTACATTATTAATCGGTTTAAGTCCCACAGCCTTTAGTCTGTTCTTAAGCCATTCCGGTGATTCGCCTATCGTCACACCGCTGATAGTGATGCCCGAGTACCTGGGACAGTCGGTCGTATTTTCTATAATTACCTCGTATACATTGTTTTTGTTGTCAGGTTTGAATCCCGAAATATTTGGAAGTACAGCTTTTTCTTTAAGGCCCTCATTAAGGTTCAGATATGCAGCAAGATCCCTTGCAACACCAAAGTGGGACCCACTGTCGATCCTGTTGGGCGTAAGTCCTATTTCAAATACAGTATCTCTTGTAATTTTAAAGTAACTACTTGCCGGTGTACCAGGCTTAGCATCGCTGCTGAGCACCATAATTCCTTCATGATCATCTCCAAGTCCAAGCTCATCTTCAGCACATATCATTCCCTCAGAGAGTTCTCCTCTTATTTTAGATTTTTTAATCTCAAGAGTGTCATTTCCCTTGAATACTGTGGTGCCAACAGTAGCCACCGTAACCTTCTGACCTGCTGCTACATTGGGTGCTCCGCATACAATTTGTATAGGCTGTGCCCCACCAACATCAACTGTGGTTACTGAAAGTTTATCGGCATCGGGGTGCTTCCTGCACGTAAGGACTTCTCCAATCACAACACCTTCCATGCCTCCCTTCACTGAAACCCATTCCTCCATTCCCTCAATCTCAAGCCCTATTCCTGTAAGTATTTCTGCCAGCCTTGATGGTTCAACATTTATCTTCAAATAATCTTTTATCCAGTTGTATGAAATCTTCATTTTAAGATTGATTAAATATTATGGTCGAAGATGCAAAAGTAAGGATTTTTGAAATATGACTGAGGAGCAACTTTAAAACAAGCACTGTTTTTTGTCTATATTTGTACCTCAAACACTTTTATATGGTAATTGAAAAGAACGATAAGCTAATATTGCTGACAAACGATGACGGATTATATGCTGCAGGGCTGAAAACACTGCTTGAGGTTATGGAGGAATTTGGTAAAGTGGTGCTGATTTCCACGACCGAAAGCATGTCGGGAATGTCGCAGGCCCTGACGGTAAAAACTCCTCTCCGTGTTAAGTTGCTTGAGGAGAATGATAAGCACCGGATATATGCCTGTAACGGAACTCCAACCGACAGTGTCAAAATAGCTATCAACCAATTGCTTGAGAGGATGCCTGACTGGGTAGTGTCCGGGATAAATCATGGGGCAAATGCCTCTGTAAGCGTGCTTTACTCAGGGACAATGGCAGCAGCTATTGAAGGTTGCCTGTATGGCATCACCTCAGTGGGATTCTCCCTGAATAATTTTTCTCCAACGGCAGATTTCTCGGCCTGCAGGAAGTATATCCGCATTGTTATGAAAATGGTTTCAAAGGAATCCCTTCCGCCTGGAGTTTGTCTTAATGTTAATATACCTAAAGCCCTGAAGGATGATATAAAAGGTATAAAAGTCTGCAGGCAGGCAAAAGGGAACTGGCGGGAGGAATTTGAAAAGAGGAAAGATCCTATGGGTAAAACATATTACTGGCTCACAGGCGTTTTTATGAATCATGAGCCTGAGTCAACAGATACCGATGAATGGGCTCTTGCCAATAATTATGTCTCAGTTGTACCGGTCTCTGTTGACATGACTGCACACTGGTTTATCGATAAACTTAAGGGAACGTTTAAAAAATGATCAACTATTTCAAATTTGACAGAGTGATTACCGGTTTTATTTCAGGACTGATAATGCCGTTTATCGTAGGAATGATTATATATGCTTTTTCTACCTTCGATCTGAGTTTGCAGGCATATCTTTCAAGATTAGCGAGTTCAAATATTATTACTCACTCTATATCGATTTGCGTATTTCCAAATGTGCTGATATTTCTGCTATTTAACTGGCTGGATATGCTCAGAGCCACTCGCGGAGTGCTTGCTGTCACCATAGTCTGGGCAATTATTGTATTCGGAGTAAAGTTTTTGGGATGAGATACTTCATTATAGCCGGTGAACAATCAGGCGATCTCCATGGTTCAAATCTGGTAAGAGGATTAAAGGAGAATGATGCATCTGCTGAAGTGTTCTGCTGGGGAGGGGATCTTCTTCAGGCCGCAGGAGCACAAATTCTTAAACATTACAGTGAACTGGCCTTTATGGGTTTTGTAGCAGTTGTAAGAAACCTTGGTACTATATCAAAAAATATTTCACTTTGTAAAAACCAGATATCTCAAATTAAACCGGATGTGGTCATTTTTATTGACTATCCGGGCTTTAACCTGAGAATAGCGGAATGGTCCAGAAAAGTGGGATTCAGGACATTCTACTATATATCGCCCAAACTTTGGGCATGGAATGAGGGCAGGGTTGTAAAAATAAAGAAGTATGTCGACAGAATGTACATTATTTTTCCCTTTGAGGTTGAATTTTACCGGAAACATGGCATTACTGTTGAATACGTTGGAAATCCACTTGTAGATGAGACTGAAAGAAGAGTCTCTCTTTTTCCTTCAAAGGAAATTATCCGTAGAAATATCGGAATTGATGAGAAGCCTGTGATTGCATTGCTGGCAGGAAGCCGGAAACATGAAATTAAACTAGTCCTTCCCCAGATGATGAAGGTGATCAGGTATTTTCCTGAATATCAGTTTATTCTTGCAGGGGTTAAGAATATTCCTGATGATCTTTATAATCAGGTTATAGGTAATTCTCAGGTTAAGCTTGTTAAAGAACAGACCTATGAGATATTACATATAGCTGATGCTGCTCTTGTAACTTCAGGTACAGCTACCCTCGAAGCTGCTATTATGGATACTCCACAGGTAGTTTGTTACAAAGGCGATTTCTTCTCAATGCTGATTGCATGGATGGTCGTAAAAGTGAAATACATTTCCCTGGTGAACCTTATTATGGAATCGGAAGTGATAAGGGAACTTGTTCAATACGACCTTAATGAGAAAAATCTTCTGAAAGAACTGAAAGCTGTTCTTAAAGGTGGAGAAAAAAGGAAAAAAATACTATCAGAATACCAGGCACTTAAGGACAGAATTGGCCCGTCAGGAGCCTCCGGCCGGGTAGCAAAGGAAATGGTTAGAGAATTGAAACAATCTGCGCAGATAATCGCGGATAATATTATTTAAATGAGTAGATATTCAGGTTTAGTATGTATATTTATTTTATTTGGCCCGGGTTTCATCCAGGGGCAGGTAAAGATCCGCATGTTTTCATCACAAACTCCTGAATCAGTTGTTTTTGCCGTTAATGCAGGAGAATATGAAATTAATGGATTCAGGGGAGGTCCTGATATTTTCAGTAAAAATGACCTGATTGTCATCACAAAGTATAATGGAAGACTAGCTGTTAAATCACACAATCGTAAAGGATATATTGTTGATTCACTGAATATCACAGCTAAAACAGAAAGTTCTTCATTTTCACTGAGGATGAATGGTCAAAGCCCTGTAAGGCAATACTATAGAGGAGATCTTACCTGCTTTCCCGATCTTGGAACCCTGGTACTTATAAATAATTGCGATGTGGAAAGCTATATAGCCGGAGTTGTCAGAGCCGAAGGTGGGATCCGAAAAAATAAGGAGTATTTTAAAACCCAGGCCATATTAGCCAGGACCTACATGTACAAATATCTTGACAAGCATCTTAATGACAGGTTCAATGTTTGTGATAATACACATTGCCAGGCTTTTAACGGAATGTCAATGGATTCAGTGATAAATTCAGCAACATTTCAGACTCATGGTCTGGTAATACTGGACAAGGACAGTTCCCTTATAATTTCTGCTTTTCACTCTAACTGCGGAGGCATGACTATTTCATCTGAACATGTTTGGGTTACAGACCAGCCATACCTAAAGAGCGTTACAGACCCTTACTGCATAAATTCAAGGAATGCAGCATGGGAAAGTAAGATGAGCAACAAAGAGTGGGTTGAGTATCTTAAGAAATCAGGGTATACGGGGAAAGTCAATGATCCGGTGATCTTCAGTTTTTACCAGAATAAAAGATGGATTGAATATAAAGCCGGTTCGTTTACAATGCCGTTTGAGAAGATCCGGGATGATCTGAAACTAAGGTCTTCTTTTTTCTCTGTTATTGCTGCTAAAGACTCTGTTATGTTCAGGGGTAAAGGATACGGACATGGGGTTGGGTTATGCCAGGAGGGGGCAATGGAAATGGCAAACAGGGGCAATACCTATCAGCAGATTATTGATTTTTATTATAATGGTGTGATCATAACTGATATTAAGAAATGCTTGCAATATTCAGAAAAGAGATAAGTGGTTTTTTTAGTAGCATGACAGGATATATCGTAATAGTCGTTTATCTTCTGGTCAACTCTCTCTTTATGTGGATATTTCCAGGTGAATGGAATATATTTGATAATGGTTACGCCGGACTGGATACACTCTTTCTTCTGTCACCATGGATTTTTCTTTTCCTTGTGCCGGCAGTGACAATGAGAATGATTGCCGAAGAAAAAAAACTCGGAACAATTGAGCTGATCTTTTCGAGGCCAATTACTGAGCGTGGAATTATCTGGGGTAAATACTTTGCTTCAGTTGTTCTGGTGCTACTAGCCTTGTTACCTGGAATCATCTATTATATTTCAGTTTATTTGCTGGGAGAGGTACCAGGTAATCTCGATAAAGGCGGTACTATTGGGGCATATACAGGGTTGTTTTTTCTTGCATCAGTTTATGCTGCAATAGGGATATTTGCTTCGTCAATAACAGATAATCAGGTTATTGCATTCGTGATTGCACTCCTTTTATGTTTTATACTTTTTATGGGTTTCGACTCTCTCGCATACCTGCCCGGCTTAAAGAACTTTGATGAATCCCTCATAAGGCTTGGGATCAATGAACATTACAAATCCATGAGCAGGGGAGTTCTGGATATCAGAGATACAGTTTATTTTATCTCAGTGGTTATCATATTTAACGAATCAACAAGAATGGTTTTGTTATCCCGTCAATGGAAGAAAAAAAACTGAGAAATGGACAATTCCGAGAATAGCTCAAAAGTGAGGTTGAGAAGCTGGCTGCAATTCCTTATGATGGTTGCAGTGGTTCTTCTTGCAGCATCTGCCAGTTCTGTATTGAATCTCAGGATTGACCTTACTGAAGACAACAGGTACACTCTTTCAGATCCTACACATGAGATACTTGCAGGTATAAAGAATGATATATTCATACAGGTTTTCCTTGACGGAGATATTCCAATTCCTCTTAAGCGGCTAAAAAGATCAGTAAGGGAGATGCTTGATGAATTCAGAATTGCCTCGGGACGCAGGATAGATTATGAATTTATAAATCCCTCGGATGGTAATGATGTTAAACAGCGCGAGGCTCAATACCAGCATCTTATTAACAAAGGATTAATGCCAATTAATATTCAGGCCTCTGACGCTGAGGGCGGTTCAACCCGGAAGATTATTTTTCCCGGGATGATCGTTAACTGTAACGGAACCGAGGTGCCAGTCAGTTTTTTGAAAAATAACCAATCCTTATCTTCCGATCAGAATATTCTTCATTCGGTGGAGGGCCTTGAATATGATATGATCCAGACGATTGCCACAATAACTGCTGATTCTGTTTACAAAGTCGCATTCATTGAGGGGCATGAAGAGCTTCCTGAAGCTGAAACAGCAGACATTACCCTGAATATGGCCAGGTTTTTTACAGTCGACAGGGGAGTGATCGGAGGTAAAATTGGTATTCTTGACAACTATTCAGCAGTGATAGTAGCCGGACCTGAAAGAGAATTCAGCGAACAGGATAAACTTGTCCTTGACCAGTATATAATGAACGGGGGAAAGATTCTCTGGCTTTTTGAAGAGGTTGCAGTAAACCAGGACAGCCTTGTTTATGGATCCACAATGGGTCTCTATCGTCCTTTGAATCTGGAAGATATGCTGTTCAGGTATGGAGCAAGAGTTAATCCTGCTGTTGTCCAGGATCTGGAGTGCCTTACTATAAGGCTGATGGTTATGGCCGGCGGGACCCGTCAGCAGGTAGTTTCTGCGCCATGGGTTTATTATCCTCTGCTGGTCCCGGCATCTGATCACCCGATAACCAGAAATCTTAACAGTGTAAAGGGAGAATTCACTAATTATATAGATACGGTTGGCCTTAACGGCTCAATAAAGAAAAAGATATTGCTTCA
>Ga0315292_10002393_pt1 | contig 10499 bp, 10 predicted proteins | sample YL17G13_0_MG_FD_204029 | JGI IMG/M metagenome (GOLD analysis project Ga0315292, IMG submission 204029) | Sediment microbial communities from Yellowstone Lake, YNP, Wyoming, USA - YL17G13_0 | ecosystem: Environmental > Aquatic > Freshwater > Lake > Sediment | place: USA: Wyoming | collected... | reverse complement strand
CAGCCCCACGCGGATGAACATGCTGGCCCTGAGGGCCCAGGCCGGGCTGGCCCTGCAGGGCGTGGATCTCCTGAAGCGTAAGCGCGACGCCCTGGTCGCCGAGTTCTTCGCCTTCGTGAAGAGGACCCTGGAGGCCCGGGAGAATCTGGCCGCTGCCTGCGGCCAGGCCTTCCGGTTCCTGGTCCTCGTCAAGGCCCAGGAAGGCCGGGAGGCCGTGGAGTCCCGGGCCCTGGCCGGCCGGCGCGAGATCGTCCTGGACATCAGGACCCACAGCGTGTGGGGGGTGAAGATCCCGGAGATCAAAGAGATGAACTTCGTGCGCGGCCCCCTGGAGCGGGGGTACTCCCCGACCGGGGGGAGCCTCCGGGTGGAGGTGGCGGCGAGGAAGTTCGAGCGGATCCTCTCCCTCCTGGTGGAGATCGCCGGGATAGAGGCCCGGCTCCGGCGGGTGGGGGCTGAGATCAAAAAGGCCACCCGCCGGGTGAACGCCCTGGAGCAGGTGGTCATCCCGCGCACCCTGGGCCAGATCCGCTTCATCCGCGGGACGATCGAGCAGCGCGAGCGCGAGGACATATTCCGCCTCAAGCGCATCAAGAAGAAGCTGGCCGCGAAGAGATAAGCCGCCCGTTATGAGCAAGCGCGCTTTCAAGCTCCACACCAACAAGGCCAAGCCGTTCAAGCTTACCGGAAAGACCAAGTGGAAATCTATCCTCTGGACCGGGCTCATCCTGGCCGCGGTGCTGGCGATGGTGGGCTTCGGCCTCCTGCAGGGCAAGGGGAAGATCTCGGTGCGCGATGAGATCGAGAGCGGGGCCCGGGCCCTGGCCGCGGGAAACTGGAGGCTGGCGGACAGCCTGGCCCGCGACGCGATCCATAAGGACACCACCTCCGAGAACGCCCACATGCTTCTGGCGACCTCCCTGTCCAGACAGGAACGCTACGAGGAGGCCATCGCCTCCTACCGCGAGGCGATCCGGCTGGGGAGGGAAAACCCGACCTCGCACCTCGGGCTGGGCGCGGCCCTGGAGGGCGCGGCCCGGAGGTCTGAGGCCATCACGGAGTACCGCCGGGCAGTGTTCCTGGATTCCAGCTCCGCCATAGGGCATTACCATCTCGGGATGGCCCTGGCCCGGGAGAACTACAGGGCCGATGCGATCAGGGAACTGGAGAAGTTCCTCAGGCTCTCCCCCAAGGCCCCGGAGAAGGCCCGGGTGGACTCGGTACTGGCGAGGTTGAAACAGCCCTAATCTTCCTTTACCCTCCGGGCTGTCCAGATTCTGCAAGGGGTGTATCAAGACGATACACCCCTTTGCCCTTTTTCAGCCTTCCCCGCCTCGTCCTTTTAATCTGGCACAGGTTATGCTGCTCTAATCCTATGGAACGATGTTGGGGAGGGCGGGTCCTTCGGGAATGCCCTCCCGGCCGCCCGGGCTTCGCCAGGGAATAACACGGACCCTTGCCGGGTAATACAGATAGAGCCGGGAAGGAACGACGCAGGCCGAAACCCTAAAAAGAAGACCCGAAAGGAGCGTGAAGAGCCATGAAACCCCAAGCGTGCCGCAGCGACGTGAGCCTGTTGGCCGGGCTCTCCCACGAAAACCAGGCTTACCTCCATGACCTGAAGGTGGCGCTCTGGCTGGCCGTGGGGCTCACCCTCACCCTCTGGGGCGGGTTGCGGATGGTCAAAGCCCTGACCCCCCAGCCGAAGGTAGTTCACTACCACATCCAACCCATCGTGATCAACCCGAACGTCCCGTTGCTCCCGCCTCCGCCGGTCATCGTGGACCACGGGACCGTGGCCCCGCCGCCCCCGGATCACGTCTTCGGCGGGATCGAGCCGAGGGATATCCCGGGCGACATCACCTACCGCCGGAACGACTCCGCCACGGTCTGGATGAACGGGAACGTCAAGCCGTTGGACTCGGCGCTGGTTTTCCTGCCGCCCAAGCTGCCGGATAACGATATTCCAGATCCCGTCAACCATCTGGTCCTGACCGTGGAGCCGGTCCTGATCGTGCATCCCCTGCCGGAGTATCCGGCGATGGCCCGGCAACTGCACCAGGAGGGGCGGGTCTACGTGCACCTGCTCCTGGATTACGACGGAACGGTGATGCAGACCCGCTTGGTCAAGTCCTCGGGGTATGAGCTCCTGGATCAGGCGGCCCAGGATGGGGCGAAGAAGTTCCGGTTCTCCCCGGCCAGGCAGGGGGAGCGGACCGTGAGGGTCTGGGTGTCCATCCCGGTGGACTTCCGGCTGGAGGGCTGAGTTCGGGAAGGCGTTGGCTCAATAGTCAAGGGCGCACCCCGTGCGCCCTTCTTTATTGCCCCTTCCCAGCCCCATTAAGGCCCCTGGGGCTTGAAGACCCCCCGTACCTGACCCTTTCTACCCTCCCCCCTTCGGGGGAGGGTAGGAGCGTATGTAGGATGCCATCAACTTCGCACCAAGCAGGCACCAATGAGGCACCAATGAGGCACAAAATAGCTTTGCACGAGCCTTGCAGGCCCACGCTCATAAAATTGCAAGTCGAACGAGTTGGTTTTTGGCCAACAATGTAAAAGAAAGATGGGGAATATTTAGGAAAGTAAAGAAAGGCTATAGATTTCTAAAATTGTACACGGGGATATAATTAAAGGTGAGGAGGAAATATTAAAGGAAACCTGTAAAGAGCTCAATCTGATTGTGCAGAAAGCTCTGCTTAAAATACTACAGAACGAATTTTTAATAAAAACGTTTAAAGGAAATAAAGAGGGTTTAGGGGATTACCTTAATGGAATCACGCTGGGAGAAGAGAGTTGAATAATCTTGAAGCATCATTAGGGCCGCTTAATGAGCGGCCCTATTTCTTTCCTCAAATATAACCCCCCCGCCCAAGCGGAATAAAACCAAGGACTTAATGAAGAAAGGGCGCAGCCCATGCGCCCTTTACAACTCCCCACCGTAAACGGCGGGGCCATTGATGACTTGGCAAAGGAGGATACGGAAAGAGTGAGAAGGATGGGGATGAAGAGGGTGCGTTTCATGAGGCCTCCGATGAATAAAAGGTCCAAGAATCGCGACCGGAAGGTCGCTCCTACGAGGGCAAGATGTCCCCGGATTAAGTCCGGGGCAGGCTCTCGGGACTGCCGCCAAAGATGGCAGCGCTACGATGGCATTATTGTATCAGAGGAGGGGAGGAAAAGTCAACGGGAAAAGAATGCAGGGAAGCATGGGAGCACGGGAGAAGGGGAGAAACGGACAGGAGTGAGATTCCGGGTCGAGCCTGACTACCGTCGGACCTTTCGGACAGGTTGGACGTGTAGGACATATCGGACATATAGGCCATCGCAGGGCTACCCTCACCCTAACCCTCTCCCGTCCCGAAACGAGTTTCCCGAAACACATTCGGGACAGGCTGGGACAGCCTAAGGGGAGAGGGACCGTCCTTGACTTAAGCTGTTCAATCGTGATATGATACATAGTTAATTCAATGGCCAAGGATAAGTCCGAAACCAAAGGCAAAAAGGGCCGGCTCTCCAGGGAGCGGAAGCAGGAGGTCCTGGGCGTCCTTTTAGTCCTCCTGTCCCTTCTGGTCCTGGCGAGCCTGGTCAGCTATTCCAAGGGGGAGCCGGCCCGGAACTGGGCAGGGCCCGTGGGCCACAACACGGCCTGGGGCCTGTTCGACTTTCTGGGCTTCGCCGCCTTCGCCGTCCCCTTACTCGGCTTGCTGTGGGGCTGGAACCGGTTCCGCAACCACGCCGTCTCCAGATTGCTCATCAACACCCTCCTGTCCCTGGGAGTCGTCCTCTCAGCCATCCTGTTCCTCTCCTTGCCGGACTTCTCGGGACTTCGCGAGGTCATCGGGTTCGAGCCCGGGGGCTGGGCCGGACGGCAGCTCGCCGCCTTACTGATCGGCTGGCTGGGATACCTGGGCACGATCCTGGTCACGAGCGGACTCCTCCTGGTCACGTTCCTGGTCACCACCGAGGTCAACATCCAGCGCCCCGTCTCGCGGGTCACCGGCCCGGTCAAGGGCTACTTCTCCCCGGAGGCCAAAGCGGCGCGGGAGAAAGCCAAACAAGAAAAGGCCAAGGCTGAGGCAGAGGAAAAGGCAAACAAAGAGCGGGAGAAACAGGAAAAAGCCAAGGCCAAAGAAGCGGCCAAGGCTGGGAAACCCGTCGAAGCGAAGCCCCCAGAGGAAAGGCCGAAAGAGGAGAAAAGGGGAAAGGGAGCAGGGGAGCAGGGGAGAAAAGACATAAAACCCGTCCCGACTCCTAAGGAAGGCGTGCCCGAGGTGGATGCGGAGTACCGGGAAGGCTTCCTGAATTGCCTGGAGGACGTGGAGGGGGAGTCCGTGTCCGGGGAGGATAAGTCCCTTGTCCTGACCAGCAAGCTGGCCGAGTTCGGGGTGGAAGGGAAAGTCGTGGGCAGGCTGCCCGGGCCGATCATCACCCGCTACGAGTTCCAGCCCGCGCCCGGGATCAAAATCAGTCAGGTCATGAACCTGTCCGATGACCTGGCCCTGGCCCTCAAGGCCCAGCGCATCCGGATCGTGGGCCCGATTCCGGGACGGGGGGCGGTGGGCATTGAGATCCCCAACGAGAAGCGGGCGATGGTGCGGCTCAAGACCGTGCTCACCTCCCCGGCGTTCGAGGAGAACCCGTCCCCGATCCAGTTCGCCCTGGGCAAGGACACCACGGGCCAGCCCTTCTGCGCGGACCTCACGGAGATGCCCCACCTGTTGGTGGCCGGGGCCACGGGCTCAGGGAAAAGCGTGGCCCTGAACGCGCTCATCGCCAGCATCCTCTACCGCGCCTCGCCCCAGCAGGTGCATTTCATCATGATCGACCCCAAGCGCATCGAGCTCTCGGCGTTCCGGGGCATCCCGCACCTCAGGCTCCGGCTGCGGGAGGACGGGGAGAACGGGGGGGGCGAGCTGGAGGGTGTGGTGACCAGCTCGCAGGAGGTCGTGCGCGTGTTCCGGCTGGCCGTGAACCTGATGGACGAGCGCTACCAGCTCCTGGCCAAAGCCGGGGCCCGGAACATCGAGGACTACAACCGGAAGGACGAGGTCCAGAAGAAGCTCCCCTACCTGGTGATCGTGGTGGACGAGCTGGCCGACCTGATGCTCTCCCGGGAGGCCTCGGAGATCGAGAACCAGATCGCCAAGCTGGCCCAGATGGCCCGGGCCGTGGGCATCCACCTGGTGGTGGCCACCCAGAGGCCCTCGGTGGACGTGATCACGGGTGTGATCAAGGCCAACTTCCCCTGCCGGATCGCGTTCCAGGTGGCCTCCAAGACCGACTCCCGCACCATCCTGGACGTGAACGGCGCGGAGTCGCTCCTGGGGCGGGGGGACATGCTCTTCCTTCCTCCGGGCCAGGCCGAGCCGGTGAGGCTACACGGCAACTACCTCTCGGGGGACGAGGTGGGGGCCATCGTAGCTTTCCTGAAGGAATGGTACGGGGTGGAGGAGGGCGAGGAGGAGATGGAAGACCACTCCCTGGAGGTCGCTGCCCCCGAGGAGGGGCTGGACGGAGAGCGGGACCCGCTGTACGAGGAAGCCAGGGCCCTGGTGCTCCGCCACCAGATGGGGTCAACCTCGCTCCTGCAGCGCCGCTTGAAGATCGGGTACTCCCGGGCCGGGAGGCTGATGGACCAGCTGGAGGGGGCCGGGATCGTGGGGCCGTTCGACGGGAGCAAGGCGCGCAAGGTTTTAGTGAAGCTGGACGGGTCGCCGGGTCAGGAAAATGCAAATTGAAAAATGCAAATTGCAAAATGAAGAGGCAGGTCCTTAACTTAAATACAGGAGGAAGGGAGATGCTGAAGAAGGCGCTGGCGCTGGCCGTGATCCTGGCCACGACGCTCCTGGTGGGCTGCTTCGAGGTCACCATGGAGACCAAAGTCCACCCGGACGGGTCCCTGGACCGCACGGTCCAGATCGAGACCAAGCAGAAAGACCTTCTGGGCGCGGCCTACGGCGGGGGCACGATGGGCACGGACCTGGACAAGCAGTTCTTCGGGGAGCAGAAGGAGTGGAAGAAGACCTACACCCAGAAGGCCGGCGAGAAGGACACGACGCACCTGCTCAAGGGGGAGGGGCACTTCGCCAGCCCGGCGGCGCTCTCCAAGGAGAACAACCCGGTTAAGCTGACCAAACAGGGGGTCTTCAAGACCGTGTACGTCTACGACGAGGTCCTGAAGCTCAAGGAGACCTCGGGGGAGAGCACGGAGACCAAGAAGGAGGAGTCCACCACGCCCACGGGCATGGAGCCCAAGTTCCACATGCGGATCACGATGCCCGGGACCCTCGTCAAGGCCAAGTCCAATCCCGACAGCATCATCGGGAACACGGCCGTCTGGAACTTCGTGGGCACGAACAAGGACCTGCACCTCATGGCCACGTCCGAGGTGATGAACCCCACGGCCATGGCGATCCTGTTCGGGGGCGTCATCGTGGTCATCCTGATCATCGCGATCGCGGCCTTCGCGGCCCTGAAGCCGAAAAAGAAGGAGACCCCTCCGGCCCCAGCGGCGTAGAGCTTAGGGAGTAAAAAGTAAAAAGCAGGATGCTGAAAAAAGTCATTGGGATCGTCGTTCTGACCCTGCTTGGGGCCACGGTGGTCTACAGCCTCACAGCGGAGGCGGTCTTCGACCGGCTCCGCGCCAGGTATGCGAAGTGCGCCGGGCTCAAGGCGGATTTCACCCAGAGCCGCTGCGACACCGTTTCCGGGACCTGCAGGCGGTCCACTGGAAGGCTGGAGCTGGCCAAGCCGGATAAACTGCGGATGGAAGTCGCCACCCCCCGGAAGCAGCTCCTGGTCGCGGACGGCCAGGCCCTGTACCTGTACGAGGAAGGAAGCAAGCAAGCCACCAAGCAGGCGATCACGGGCTCGACCCAACAGACCCCGCTCGGCGACCTGTTCTTCGGCAAGGAGAAGGCCTTCACCATCGAGTACGTCCTGGAGGACAGCTCGGTGAGCGCGGGCGGGCACCCCCTCAAACTCACTCCCAAGGGAACCGAGGCGCCGTTCAAGACCGTCACGCTCCTGGTGGACCCCAAGACCTATGCCTGCACCCGGGTGGAGCTCCGGACCCTGGACGAAGAGCACCACGTCTTCGACCTGGAGAAGGAGAAGCTTCTCAAGAAGGTCGATCCCAAGCAGTTCACGTTCACACCCCCGGCCGGGGTGGCGGTCGTGGAAGCAAACTGAACCCGGGGGGAAAAGTGAGAAAGGGGTTACTCCTGTTGTCGTGGCCGCTGTTTTCACGTTATCCCCTTTTTGCGATTAACCCTTTTTACCGTAGTTAAAAGAATGGCACAGACCTTTTCGTTTGACATCGTCTCCCGGGTGGACCGGCAGGCCGTGGCCGACGGCGTGCACCAGGCCCAGAAGGAGATCGGTCAGCGCTTCGACTTCAAAGGCTCCCAGAGCGAGGTCCGGCTGGAGGAGGATAAGATCGTGCTCGTCGGGGACGATGACTTCAAGCTCAAGCAGGTCATCGACGTGCTGGAGACCAAGCTCGTCCGGCGGGGCGTCTCGCTGAAATCCCTGGAGTACGGCAAGGTCGAGCCCGCGGCCAAGGGCACGGTGAGGCAGGAGGCGAAGCTCTTGGCCGGGGTGCCGATGGAGAAGGCCAAGACCATGGTCAAGCTCATCAAGGGAATGGGCCTTAAGTTGCAGGCGCAGATCATGGACGACCAGGTGCGGGTCTTCGGGCCCAAGAAAGACGAGCTCCAGACCGTGATCGCCTACTTCCGGGAGCACGACCAAGGCCTGGCCCTGCAGTTCATGAACTATCGCTGAATCCGATGGGCAAGTGCGACGAGCGCCCCAGGCGTAAAGCAGAGGGCGCTCGTTCTGGAAAAGAAGGCGTCCCGGTGGCGATCGTGAACCTGGGGTGCCCGAAGAACCTTGTGGACGGAGAGCGGATGGCGGGGCTCCTCGCACGGGAGGGCTTCCGGATCACGAAGGATCTTCGCAGGGCCGAGGCCGTAATCGTGAACACCTGCGGGTTCATCGGGGACGCCAAGAAGGAGTCCGTGGAAGCCATCCTCGATGCCGGAGAGCTGAAAAGAAAATCCTGCCGGGCCCTGATCGTGGGCGGGTGCCTGGCCCAGAGATATTTCAAAAACCTCTCCCGGGAACTGCCCGAGGTCGACGCTTTTGTAGGGGTTGCCGAAATCGGCCGGATCGCGGAGACCGTCCAGGACGTCCTGTTTGGAAACGGGACAGGACGTCGGGATTACGTGACCCATGCAGAAGCTTCCCTGGCGTTCTATCCCCGACGGCTTTCGACCCCGAAGCACACCGCTTATCTCAAGATCGGGGACGGATGTGACAACCGTTGCGCCTACTGCGCCATCCCCGACATCCGGGGCCGGATGCGGAGCGCCCCGATGGAAGGATTGAAGGCAGAGGCGAAGGAGTTAGCCCGGAAAGGCGTGCGAGAGTTACACCTCGTGTCCCAGGATACGGGGAGATACGGGGAGGACCTTTTCGGCGAACGGAGGATCGTGGAGTTGTTGGATGAGCTCTCCGAGATCCCCGTCCTCGAGTGGCTCAGGCTGCTTTACCTTCATCCGGCGCACCTGGATGGGGAATTGGTGGTAGCCCTCTCAAAAAATCCCAAAGTCTGCAAGTATGTTGACCTGCCGATTCAGCATATCTCGGACCGGGTCCTCCACGCGATGCAACGGAAGGTCAGCGGGAAAGAGATACGAGCGCTCATCAAGAAAATACGGGCAAGGATTCCCGGCGTTACCCTGCGCACAACCCTCCTCGTAGGCCTGCCAGGGGAAACCGAGAAGGAGTTCGAGGAACTTCTGTCGTTCGTGGAAGAGACCCGGTTCGACCGGCTCGGCGTCTTCCTCTACTCGCCCGAAGAAGGCACTCCGGCGTGCAGGATGAAGGACCAGGTCTCCGAGGAAGTCAAGGTCGAGCGCCAGGAGAGGATCATGGAGGCCCAGAGGCTGATCTCAAAGTGCCTGCTGGTGAGGAAGGTAGGGAACAAGCTGAAAGTTTTAGTGGATGAAGCCTCTCCAAAAGGGACCGCCGTGGGACGGAGCGAGGGAGAGGCTTTGGAAATAGACGGGGTGATTCATCTTAAGGGCCGGGCGAGGAAGGGGGAGTTCGTTACAGCCCGGATCACAGGAAGCGATGACCATGATCTTTATGGGGAGATCGTCGGACGTGAGTCCTAAGGCCCGGGGTAACTTTATCCTGCTGGTGCTCGCGTTGCTTCCAAGAGCGCTCCAGGCGCAAGTGGATGCGGCCTGGGTGCGGCGTTACAACGGTCCGGGAAACCGGTTTTCCTGTGGTAAAGAATCGGGTTGCTCGTGAAACAGAGGGGTAGCTTTGAAATTAAGGAGGAAAAAATGAAAACCCGTTTGTTAGGATTTTTGACTCTGACAACGATTGTTTTGAGCACCCCGGCATTCGCGACCATCGATTCCCTTTGGACCTCGCCGAGCACGTATGGGTACAAGGGACCGCTCCTTAACTACAGCACCAACCGGGCGCATTATTTCTATGTTCTGGACAGCGTCGCCCAGCGCTGCCGGATTTACCATTCGGAAAGCTTCTCGCAACTCTACAGCTTTCCCTTGGTCTGCGGGACCTATACCTATCTCTATACGTACTACCTCAACGATGTGGACGGCAACGGACATCCGGAGGTCCTCCTGTCGGAATACGGGTACCCGAACTACAGCGTCCGGATCATCGATATGCTCGCCGGGACCGTGGTCAGAGCCTGGTCCCAGTCCGGGTACTCCTATACGGTCCGATGGGTCGGGACGACGATGGGAAGCAGCACCCTGAAACTCGCCCTGGACCTGGCGAACACCTCCTCGCCCTATCCCTATCCTTCCGTGCTCTTGGTGTATTCCCTGGGAATCACCGGCGTGGCGGATGGGCTGGCGGCACCCCGCCCGAATACCCCGGGGATCCAATTGGAGCAAAACTACCCCAACCCCTTTAACTCCTCGGCGATTATCGAGTTTAACCTCAACCAAGCGGGTCATACGGTCCTGAAGATTTACAACCAGCTCGGCCAGGAAGTGGCCAAGCTGGTGGACCAAGATCTGAAAGCCGGAAAGCATGTCGTTCGGTGGGAGGGAGTTGAGGTGTCCAGCGGGGTTTACTACTATCAACTGCAGACGCCGGAGGGGACCGAAACCAAGAAGTTGGTTTTGATGAGATAATCTTACCTCAGACGTCCTCGAAGGAATCTTTTTGGTTTCAGGAGAAACGATTAACACGGAGAACTGAATGCCCGAACTGAGAAAAGACCCAGTGATCGGAAGGTGGGTGATCATCGCCACGGAGCGGGGGAAACGGCCCTCGGACTTCGGGAAAGAGGAAGAGCCCCATGTCGGGGGCATCTGTCCCTTTTGCTCCGGACATGAAAATACGACTCCGCCCGAGATCCTGGCTTACCGCGAGACCGGGACGGAACCGAACACCCCGGGCTGGAGGGTGCGCGTCGTATCCAACAAGTTCCCGGCCCTGAGGATCGA
>Ga0315292_10002392_pt1 | contig 10501 bp, 14 predicted proteins | sample YL17G13_0_MG_FD_204029 | JGI IMG/M metagenome (GOLD analysis project Ga0315292, IMG submission 204029) | Sediment microbial communities from Yellowstone Lake, YNP, Wyoming, USA - YL17G13_0 | ecosystem: Environmental > Aquatic > Freshwater > Lake > Sediment | place: USA: Wyoming | collected... | reverse complement strand
CGTTCTTTCAGGCGGCCGTCCGGCGCCACCGCGGCGCCGACGGCATGGGGCGCGGTGCATTCTACAGCGAGGAGCAGTGTGGCCTGAACTGGCGCAGCCTGGCCGAAGCCGTGACGAAGGCGGTGCTCGACCGCGCACCGCTCCTCGAGCCTCCCTTTCGCTTCGTTGGACCGTCTTGGGCTCTCCCGTTCCGATGTCCTGGACGGCTTGACATATGACGTCATGCGTAATACCCTGACCTCCATGATCAGGTCGTTCAGGAGCAAGGACGCAGCGGCCCTGTTCCACGACATCCCGGTCCGGCGGTTCCAGGCAATCGAGCGGCCTGCCCGCCGGAAGCTGCTCTATCTGCACCGGGCTCGCGTCCTTGAGGACTTGAAGGCCCCGCCCGGCAACCAACTTGAAGCCCTCAAGGGCGATCGCAGGGGCCAGCACAGTATTCGCATCAATGACCGGTGGCGCATCTGCTTCAACTGGAAGAACGGTGATGCCCACGACGTTGAGATCGTGGACTACCACTGAGAGGTGTCTTATGGCGGCACGAACGAAGCTGCTCGATCCGATTCCCCCGGGCGAAATCCTCATGGAGGATTTCATGCGCCCGCTGGGGCTCAGCATCAACGCGCTGGCAAGGGCGCTCGCCGTTCCGGCGAACCGCGTCAGTGGCATCGTCAACGGCAACCGCGCGATTTCGGCTGACACGGCCCTGCGGCTCGGCAAGTACTTCGGCACGTCACCCGAGATTTGGCTCGACCTGCAGTCGGACTACGAGCTTCGCATCGCTCGGCAGACCACGTGGACACGTGTCGAACCGACGGTACAGACCCGAGTAGCGTGAAGGGCTGGGGCGCCCGCCCTTCGACAAGCTCAGGGAGTGGACGATTGAAGGGGGCTCGCCATGAGCGAGCACGGCAACGATGTGCTCGGGACGGGCGAGTCGCCCCTCGACCCTGCTCGGGGCGTCCTGAGCTTGTCGAAGGACGCGACTCGAACGCGGGCCCCCCGGCTTAGAAGGCCCGTCGTCGGATCGGTTATGACAAGGGGTTATTGCCGCGAAGATCATCGATGCGCGCCAGGTCGATTCGCGGCCGGAAGTGGGGAGCCGAAGCACAACCCGGCGCTGAGCCCGATAACCGATCTGCGTGCTTCGGTCTGTCGCCAGGCAGGCGGTCTACGCGGCGACGACGACCGAAAGTTGACCGTGCTCTTTCCGCGTTGGCGTGACGCGGACCTCCACGTCGTGACCGAGCGCAGTCAAGAAGTCCATCAGCCGCTCCACTGAGAAGTTCCCGGACCGATTGCGCATCAGCAGCGACACCTGCGGCTGCCTGATGCCGAGGATCTCACCAGCCTGTGTCTGCGTGACACGACGGGCCTTGATGATGCGGTAGATCTGCAGGGTCAGCCTAGCCTTGAGCAGTTCCTGTTCCGGATGAGGAAGGCCCAGGTCCGCGAAGATGTTGCCGCTGCTCTCTTCATGTGCGATTGCCGTGGACTTCTTAGCCATCTCAAGCCTGCCTCTGTCTATGGAGCCGTTCGGCGTCTGCCAGCCTTCGGCGGATCAGATCGATCTCGCGTGCCGGCGTGGCGATGCCTCCCTTCGACTTCTTCTGAAAAGCATGGAGGACATAGATCGCCTCACCGAATTGCGCGGTATAGACGGCCCGGTAGGTGTTCGTGTCATGCCGGTCGACGATTTCCATCACGCGTGCCCCGCCGAAGCCCTTCATCGGCTTTGCCGCCGGATCGGTCTCGCCGCGCTGGGCGGCATAGAACGCCTTGCCCACGTCGCGACGTACCTGTTGCGGAAACCGCTTCAGATCCGTGCGTGACGACCCTACCCAGGTAACCGGCCGCGCCGGCTGCTCGCCGTCCATCTATCACAGTATACGTATACTCTTATACTCCGTCAACGCTCCCCCTGCGACGACCCCCTGGCTAGAGCCCCTGACCCGAGGCATCATAAGGCCGGTCGCAACAGAAATGGGCGCGCGCCCGCATCCGCGCCCTCGCGCCAGCCTACATCGGAAGAATGTGAGAATTGGCGCCCCCGCCCTTCGACAGGCTCAGGGCTGGGGCGGATGACAAGGGCTCGCCATGAGCGAGCACGGCAACGATGTGCTCGGGACGGGCGAGTCGCCCCTCGACCCTGCTCGGGGCGACCCTGAGTGCGTCGAAGGGCCGAATGGCGCGCCCGCCGCCCCTCGACGAGGCTCGGGGCGTCCTGAGCTTGTCGAAGGACGCGACTCGAACGCGGGACCCCCGGCTTAGAAGGCCCGTCGTCGGATCGGTTATGCCGAGGCGGTTATCAAGGGCCCGTTCCTGGCTGGTTGCCTAGTCGGATCCTGGCCGAATAAAGAGGTTTCGCCGCTGTCCCAGGTCTTGCGCGATAACCGATCCACCAGTCTGGTGGACTGGCAGTCTGCCCGCGGTCGTTTGCGCTATCCGGCGCCGGCCGTTCGCTCGTACAATGCCTGGAGGTGGTGAACTGATGGGCAGAGAATTCAACGTTGTTGTCGAACGGGACGCGGAGGGCTTCTACGTGGCTTCCGTTCCCACGTTGCACGGCTGCCACACGCAGGCTCGCTCCCTGGATGAGCTGATGGAGCGCATCAAGGAAGCGATCGCGCTCTGTCTCGAGGTCGAAGGCGAAACCACCGAAACGCTGGACTTTGTCGGCGTGCAACGAGTTCGACTGGCGTCGTGACCCGCCTCCCCCGCCTCACCGGGCCAGAGCTGATTGCGGCACTCGCCAAAGCCGGGTTCCAAGTCGTCCGCGTGAAGGGCAGTCATCACTTCGTTCGCCACCAGGACGGCCGGTCAACCGTCATTCCCGCTCATTCCGGTGAAGTCCTGGGACCGGGGATTACCGCGAAGATCCTCCGCGACTGCGACCTCTCAGCCGACGCCCTCCGCGACTTCCTCTAACCGCACGACATCGGCCGAGCCTGCGCTTGCGCGCGCCCACGCTCATGTCCGATATTCTGCGGATGAGCGTCACCAGAGACAAGCTGTACGAGGAAGTCTGGGCCGAGCCGATGGCGAAGGTCGCTGTCCGCTACCGGATCTCCGCGAACTATCTGGCCCGGGTATGTCACCACCTCAACGTCCCCTTCCCGCATCGCGGCTACTGGGCCAAGCGGCAGTTTGGGAAGGCGCCAACCCGTCTACCGCTACCTGCCCCGCGTCCGGGTGAAGTGATTGAATGGCAGAGAGGAGACGCGGTTCCTCGCCCCCCCGCGCTCGCGCTCCCGGCCGACAGCGGCACCTCCGGCCGCCCCGATTCGCGCTCAGAACGCCCCGCTCGTCATCAACTGCTCACTGGCGTCCGGGAGTCCTTCGAGAAGGCCCGATTCTCTGACGTGGGGCATCTGCGGCCGTTCAAGCGGAACCTCGTGGACATCTTCGTGACGAAGGAGGCGTTGGCGTACGCCCTGGATACCGCCAACGACCTGTTCCTTCGTCTCGAAGCCCGTGGCCACCGGGTTGTCTTGGCAACGGACTCCCATTTCCGCCGCCCTGAGCTACATGTCTTCGAAGGGCAGAAGTTCGACCACTACAACGGTGAACCGTGGCGTCCCGGTCGGGAGACCGTCGTCCACATCGGCGCTGTGGCGTTCGGCCTCACGCTGTACGAAGTCTCCGAGCACGTTGACGTGACGTACCGTTGGGACCATCCGATTCGCTACGTGCGCGCGACTCCGTCACCGACCAAGCGCAGGTCCGCCTGGGAAACCGACAGCACGACGACACAGCACATGCCTTGCGGTCGGCTGGGTCTTCGGGCGTACTCACCCTACGGGCGCGTGCCCTGGGAACGGCAATGGACGGAACCAAAGGTCGGGGCCTTGGCCCGGAGGCTCAGTACCATCGTGAAGGAGTTGGAGGCGGAGGCCCCGAACATCGCCAAGCGCTACGAGGAAGCCCGACGACAGGCGGAGATTGAGCATCAGCGGTGGCTGGCGGAGTGCCGCGAGCGGGAGCGGAGGGAGCGAGAGCAGCGGCGAGCAGCAGCCGTGAAGGCGAGTCGAGAACAGTTGTTGGCCATCATTGACGACTGGGCCCTTGCGCGGAGGGTTGAGTCGTTCTTTGAGGACGCGGGCCGCTCCGCGGCGCAGTTACCGCTGTCCGAGGCCTCTGCAGTGCATGCGAAACTCGAGCGGGCACGCCAGTTGCTCGGCGGCGTCGATTCCCTCCGGCACTTCGGGGCGTGGCGGTCGCCGGAGGAGCGGGTGCCAAAAGAGGGCCATGAGGAGGGATCGGACGGGGAAACCCAGCTTGCTGAGTGAGATACGTCGAACGGACAACCCTCAGCATCAACCGCCGCCAACCCTCACTATAGGGCTGCCGTGCCCCCAGTTGTGGCCGATCATCGGTTGTGAGAGCCGGTGGTCGCGATCCTCGACCGTGATGTCCGGTGCTCGCGATCACCGGCCAGTAAGAGCTGTGATCGCTTCACCACTATCCCACTGAGCTACGGGCGCAACCAGGACGTTCGGCCGCTACATTGTTGTGTGTGAACAGTTTGTTGACGATGGCGCCTGCGCGGAACCGTCACGGCGACCAACGACTCAGCCGGCGGCCTGTGCCGTCAGCCTTGGGAGTGCCTTCACTCTGGGTCGTCGACCGCGCGCGCGCAGCGCGTGCCAGAGATCCCACTTCGCTTGCAGCGTCAACCAGATCTGGGCGTCCCAGCGCGTCAACCCTTCCAAGAGAAGCGCGGTGTCGGCACTGACCGCCCGGCGCCCGTTGATGATGGCGTTGAGGCGCTGGAAAGGAATACTCATCCGGCGGGCGGCCTCGACCTGCGATACGTCGAGCGGCTTGAGGAACTCCTCGAGCAGCATTTCGCCGGGATGGGTAGGGGGACGATGAGTCGGCAGCATCGCAATACTCCTCAGTGGTAGTCGGTGCACCGCACGTCGAAGGCGTGTTCTCCCTCGAAACGAAAGATGATCCGATACTGATCGTTTACGCGAATCGCGTGGAATCCGGCCAGCTCATCGACCAGTCGGTGGAGCCTATTCCCCGGCGGAATTCGCAGGTCGTCGAGCTTGGTCACCGAGTCGATCTGATCCAGCTTCCGCTGGATGACCGGCCAGATGGTTCGTGGAATCCTCCGAGCGGCTTTGCTGTTGACGCCGTTCCAGATGTCCTTGGTCTTGTCGTCGGCTAACGACCGGATCATGTATGGCTACTGTAGCACACGTAGCGTGCTACTGTCGACAGGCAACCGATCCGCGCGTTCGGATCGAGATTGCGCCACGTCGTGTGCGTGGTGTTCGAGTTGGCCAACCTGAGATTATGCCAGAAATAGCCGAGACTGGTCTCGATGCACACGCCCGCGCCGAAGCCGGTCATCTGGATGGGTGATTCGTTGGAGCGGCTGCAGGAGTTTCCGGTCGGCGAGAAGCATGTGCACGCCAAGCCACTGAGAGGGCTGGGGTCCGGTGTCCTGGAGGTCGTGTCCGACCACCGAGGCGACACGTTTCGCGCGGTCTATGCCGTTCGGTATCAGGACCGGGTGTACGTCCTTCATGCGTTCCAGAAGAAACCCAAGAAGGGCATCGCCACGCCGCAGCCGGACATTGCCGTGCCGAAACAGCGGCTTGCGCGGGCGGCCACGCTTCATGCGACACGGGAGAACTGAGCCATGGCAACCAAGAAGGACTACGTGGTGGGGAGCGGCAACGTGTTCGCCCATTTTGCGGGTTCCCCGTCCCGAAGAAGCGCTGGCCAAAGCGGAACTCGCTCACAAGATCACAAAGCTGATCGAGCGCCGCCGGCTGACTCAGGCTCAGGCGGCGAACATCCTGGACGTCGATCAACCCAAAGGGTCCGCCCTGCGGTGCGGGCGGCTATCTGGCTTCTCGCTCGATCGCCTCGTTCGGTTTGTGGTCTTGCTCGGCCATGATGTAGAAATCGTGGTGAAAAAGCGGTCGCGGCCAGGGGTCCCTGCCCGGCTGTGGGTCCTGCTGTCGCGGATGTGGCCGGACTGGCGACGGGCCGTCCAGATCGTCACGCCCGGCACCGTCGTGCACTGGCACCGCCGCGGGTTCGCGCTCTACTGGCGGTGGAAGTCACGCCCGCGACGGGCGGGCCGGCCGGCAATGGCCGTCGACATCCGGGTTCTCATCCGGCAGATGCACGCGGCCAACCCACTGTGGGGCGCGCCGCGGATGCACGGCGAGCTGCGGAAGCTGGGCGAATGACACGGTCGGGAGTCACGGGCCGGCTGTGCCGTCCGCTCCTTCTCCGAACACGCCTCTCGCGACGAGCGGCCGCCCGGCGAGCGCCGTGCGGCAACCGTAGATGGCGAGCGCCAGGATCAGGGCGGCGCCGAGCAGCATGTTCGGCCCGTACCACAGGGACAGGTTCCAGGTGACAGGACCGGTCATCGCCGAGAAGACGCATGTCGAGACGACGGCGGCGACCAATCCGAAGCGGCGCAGCGTCCAGAACCAGGAAACCATCGAGGCGCTCACGAAGACCGACGCGACCACCGTGTCTGAACCGAGCCTCGGGGCCAGGGTGACGCCGGCGAGCACGCCAAAGGCCACGACGGCGAGCCAGTCGCGGCGGACGACCGTCCTGAGCAGCAACAGGGAGACGAGCATGATGACGCTGCCCGAGAGCGCAAAGGCGCCGATTTGAGCCAACCGGCCGAGCGCCGCGCCGAGCGTCAGGTGGAGTTCCGGGCCGGCCCACGGCTGCCTCCACAGCGCCCGTTCGATCAGGCGGTCGGCCAGCAGGGCGCCCGTCATGACCAGGCCGGTCAGGACGCCGACGAGCACGTCCTGGCCGACGAGCGGATCACGAAACCGTCCGTTCACGACGCGCGTCCAGGACACGAGGCTGGCCGGCCAGTACCTCCGGGCGTAGGGGTCGATTCCGGCGTACGAAACGAATGCGGCGCCTGCCGTGAAGAGCGACGTGCCGACTCCCAGGGACAGCCCCGTCAGCGTCCCCGCTGTCGGCGTGACGTGGGCATGCAGCAGCCAGGCCGCGAGCGTGCACCAGAACGTGGCGCCGGCGAGGGTGGCCGCCCCGCGGACGTCGAGCCGGCCGAGCCGGTAGTTGCGGCGCGCGAACAGGCAGGCGGCAAGGAGCGACGTCCAGGCGATGGCCACCATGAGCATCGGGAGGGCCGGCGCCCCAGCGATGCGCGGCTGGGTTGCCTCCGGCTCCGTCGCCACCGACCAGGCGTAGTGCAGCACGAAGGACACGGGCCGGCTGCCGAGGGCCGCCGCTTCGACACGTACCGGCTGGTCCGGCGCAGCCGCCGTCGTGCCGAGCCACGCGCGGCGCACGTCGAAGCCCACGGCCGGCTGGCTCCCGGGGCCTTCGGGCCTGAAGCGGGCGATCTCCAGGCCGGCCGCGTCGAACAACGGCCGCCAGTCGGGCTCGCTGCCCGCCGTCCCCGCCGGTCCGCGGCCATCCGGAATCGCGCGGAACGAGAGCAAGTGCCTGTTGCGCGCATCGAGCGTGATCTCCACCTCTCCGGCCGCAGGCGGGGGATCGTCGCGCGTCACGCTCAGCGCCTGGTTGCGTGGCACCATCCAGCGATTCGACTGACGGTACCACCAGAGCAACGGGCCTGGCCGCGCGTTCGCGAGGCGCCTCCAGTCGAAGCCGTGCGCCTTCAGATCGGCGAGTCGCGCCTGGTCGCGCTCGAACGCGAACGCGTAGTCCCGGGGTTGGGCGCCGCAGCCGACGCTGGCGGCGATGTCGCGCGCCCTGGCCACCAGGGCGTCGGGCGGCGTGTCCGGCGGCGCAATCCCGATGTCCTGCGTGCGCGGCGACAAGACGTACGCCGCGACGAGCAGGGCGACGGACGCGGCGAAGCACGCCGCGATGGCCCGGACGCTCAGTCTCACCGTGGCGCGCGACGCCGCCACCATCTCCGGCGACGGGGTCACGCCGGCGCGCATCGCGGCCGCAATCGGGTCGACGCCGGGCAGCGCCTGCGCGACAGCCATGGCAGACGCCGGCCGGCGCTGCGGGTCGTCGTTTAGGCACGCGAGGACGAGGCGATCGATGGCGGGCGGGAGCTCCATGACGACCAGCGAGGGCGCCGTGACGGGGCCGCGCGCGGTGCCGCTGAAGACCCGCACGCCGGTGAAGATCTCGTAGAGGACCAGGCCGAGCGCGTAGAGATCGCTCCGCGCCGTCACGTCGCGCCCCTGGAGTTGCTCCGGCGCCATGTAGGCGGGCGTGCCGGCCAGCACGTCCGGTCCGCGCAGTTGGGCGGCGACGCCGGCGAGGCCGAAGTCCATGATGATGACCCGGCCGGCGCGGTTGAGCATGATGTTCGCCGGCTTGAGGTCGCGGTGGATGACACCGCGGGCGTGCGCGGCCACCAGCCCGGCGCACAGCGCGTGCGCCACCTCCACGCCCTTGTCCTGCGGCAGCCGCCCGATCCGCTGGAGGAGCGACGCCAGGTCCTCGCCGTCGACGAACTCCATCGAGATGAAGGGGACGCCGTCGGCCTCACCGATGTCGTGGACCCGGCAGACGTTCGGGTGCGTCACCTGGCGGGCGGTGCGGACCTCGTTGTGGAACCGGGCGACGGCGGCGCCGTCGCGGCCGAGCGCCTCGGGCAGGAACTTCAGCGCCACCTGCTGGTCGAGCTTCACGTCGCGGGCGCGGTAGACCTCCCCCATCCCGCCGCGGCCGAGCAGGCCCAGGATGCGGTAGCGCCCCGCGACCGTCGCGCCGATCTTGAACCGGCCCTCGACAAGATCACCGGACGGCGCCATGGTCGCGGCGGCGTCGGGCGTCAGGAGGGCTCCGCAGGCGCGGCACGACGTCGCGCTGTCGCCGAGCTCCGCCGAGCACGACGGGCACCTCGGCATGGCGAGGCCATTGTACAGGAAAGTCGCAAACCGCGGATCTGTTCCGCGTGCCGACTGTTTCACATGCTCCGCCTGCCGACTGTTCCGTGTGCCGACCGTGAGGGCGCCGCTCGAGTTGGTGCGGGCGCGATGATGCGCCCCGGAGGCCACGATCCCGGCAGCCCCGAGCCGGACTGATCACGTCTTCACCTGGTTCGAGGAGCGGAAGGCGAAAGTGCCCGCGACGCGGTAGCCTCGCAAAGGGCGGCGAGTGGAACGGGCAGGTCGGCGCCCGCGTCTTGCAGAGGCTCGGTGACAGAGCCTGAGCCCCGCACTTCCCAGTATTTTCCCATCCGGAAGCGATCGGCCCTCGGCTAGATGGGAAGCCGTCGACGCAGGTTGGCTGCAAGCGCAACGCGGCCTTGAGGATGAGATGGCGCGCCCGCCGCCCTTCGACAAGCTCAGGGCGCCCTGAGCCAGCCGAAGGGCGCGACTCGAACGCGGGATCCCCGGCTTAGAAGGCCCGTCGTCTGGAACCCTCACGAACAGGCCAGAATTGGCGCATTCCGCGAACGCGATCGGTTGTGACAAGACGGTTATCTTCTACTTCTCGCGAGTTGATGACCGACGCGCAAGTGCGCCGGACTTGGCGAACGGTGGAGCGACTCGGACAACAAGGCCATAACCGATCGGCGCTGCGCGTTCGAAGAACCGCGCCGACGATTAGATGGCTCTCGATGAATGGGGAGTGGCACTCGAGGGCGGTGGGTAGCACCCGCTTGATGGCATGCTAGATTTAGCATAGTATGGTCTTGATGACTACCCTCCCGCCGAAGCCCGTCATCTGGATGGGTGATTCATTGAAGCGGCTGCAAGAGTTTCCGGCGACGGTGCAGGATGAGATCGGGTACGCGAGCTATCTGGCGCAAATAGGCGAGAAACACCAGTCCGCCAAGCCTCTCAAGGGGCTGGGCTCGGGTGTCCTGGAGGTCGTGTCCGACCACCGAGGCGATACGTTTCGGGCGGTTTACACTGTTCGGTTTCAGGACCGGGTGTACGTCCTCCATGCGTTTCAGAAGAAGTCGAAGAAGGGCACGGCCACGCCACAGCCCGACATGGCCTTGGTAACGCGTCGGCTAGCACGGGCGGCCGCGATTCACGCGGCGCAGGAGAACTGAATCATGGCAATCAAGAAGGACTACGTGGTGGGAAGCGGCAACGTGTTTGCCGACTTGCGGGTTCCCCATCCCGAGGAAGCCCTAGCCAAGGCGGAACTCGCTCACAAGATTACGAAGCTGATTGAGCGGCGGCGGCTGACTCAGGCGGAGGCGGCCAAACTCCTGAGCGTCGATCAGCCCAAAGTGTCTGCCTTGCGGCGCGGCCGGTTGTCGGGTTTCTCGCTCGATCGCCTCGTGCGGTTCTTGGTCTTGCTCGGCCATGATGTGAACATAGTTGTGAAGAAGCGGTCGCGACCGGGCGTCCCTGCCCGGCTGCTGGTTGCCTGACCGGTTCACGAATCGACCGGGCACTTAGATGGTCGCAGCACCCGTGGTAGTGAGCACCGGCCAGTAAGAGCTGTGATCGCTTCACCACTATCCCACTGAGCTACGGGCGCAACCAGGACGTTCGGCCGCTACATTGTTGTGTGTGAACAGTTTGTTGACGAT
>Ga0315292_10002387_pt1 | contig 10503 bp, 5 predicted proteins | sample YL17G13_0_MG_FD_204029 | JGI IMG/M metagenome (GOLD analysis project Ga0315292, IMG submission 204029) | Sediment microbial communities from Yellowstone Lake, YNP, Wyoming, USA - YL17G13_0 | ecosystem: Environmental > Aquatic > Freshwater > Lake > Sediment | place: USA: Wyoming | collected... | reverse complement strand
TGCAGCAAACATGAAAATGAATCTTATCATTCTACTTTGTCATTTTAATCTCGATTTCTATCCCTTCAAAGTTAACTTTTCTGCAATTTTTGATCCGGTAAATAACTACTGTTTCAATCTGATTTCTTTCTGTATCCAAGTGTCCCTTTTGAAATTATCAATAGTATTATTGCGAACAACCAGTAGACAATTGTTTTAATTACTGTGAATTCATCGTTAATATTCTCAAAAATTCTGGTCTCCATAGGGAAGTATCTGAAAACAACATTGGTCCCGGCATGTAAAAGCATGACTGGTATTATGCTTTTCTTTGACTTGTAATAAAGCCATGTCAATATCATTGACAATGGAATGGCGTAAATCAGTTAAAACTTAACTCAATGCCTGAGTCACCTCCCAGAATAATGTAGATTAAATGATGAATAACAGCAATCAGGAACGGAAGAAGAACGGCACCCAGTAAATACCATTTTAATCCAATCCTGAGATTGAAAGAGATTTTAAACCAGGTTTTAAGTCCGGAGATACCTTCCTCAATCCTCGTCAGTATAATTGCTGCAGCGAACGGTCCAAAGGCACCGGTTATCATAGTAACAACTGAAAGGTTCGCCGGTAAAACGGCTTTCCCCAAAGCCCATACCGGCCAGCTTATAAGGTATGCCAGAATAAAATAGAACCACCATTTATTCCTTAACAGAAAGTTTTTCATATACTGTGATTTATCATCACAATTTAGTAAAACTCATGGAAGTGAACACAATGAAGTTTACAGATTGAGCATTTGATTTTATAGATTGTTAAACTACAGATATGAATTGTAATTCAAAGTGGTAAGGGTTGAGGGATACACGGCATGTGGAACGCTGACAACTGACAGCTAATAACTGATAGCTGAAATTTATATTATGAATCACCTATTACTTGCACATTAAGTTATGCTGAAAATTAAAAATATTATCTTTAATGTGTTAGTCATTTAAAATCTATCCCGTTAACAATTGAAATCATTCTCAAAAAAATCAGGTTCCGGAGATTTAACTAATAAAACAGAAAATAATTGAAGTTTCTTCCTGTAATTATCCTGATAGGTTTTGTGTTTCCTGCAAGCAGGTTAACTGGCCAGATAAAAGGTTGTACCGACCCGGTGGCAATTAACTATAATTCATCAGCAACAATAAATGATGGCAGTTGTATTTATAATCCTGGAACTGCTGAACCTTTGGCAAGTTACTTGCTGTCAGAAACCATCTCTGAAACTTCCGGACTTATAGTTTGGAATGATCAGCTCTGGACCCATAATGACAACACTGATACCAACATTTATTCACTTGATACTTTAGACGGGAAAATCACTCAAATTTATTCCCTTGTTGGAATTAAAAACAGAGACTGGGAAGAGATCTCACAGGATGAAGAATACATATACCTGGGAGATTTCGGGAATAATGCCGGCAACCGCAGGGATTTAAAAATCTATAGGATAGCAAAGAATTCATTGGCCAGCAGATCTGCAGTGATAGATTCTATTGAATTTTCATATTCAGATCAGGTAAATTTTTCTCCCGGTTCAAATAATACTGACTTCGATTGTGAGGCCTTTGTTGTTGCTGAGGACAGTATCTATTTATTTACCAAGCAATGGATCAGTAACCGGACAAGCGTTTACGCCCTGCCGAAAATTCCCGGCATTTATATTGCACATTTAAAACTGTCTTTTGATGTTAACGGACTTGTTACCGGTGCGGCTTATCTGGAATCTAAAAAAATTATTGTACTTTCCGGTTACAGTATAAGTCTCGATCCTTTTCTCTATCTGCTTTATGACTTCAGCAATCATGATTTTTTCAGCGGAAACAAAAGAAAAATAAGTGTGTTGCTCCCTTTCCATCAGACTGAAGGAATTACATCAGAAGATGGTATAAAATACTATATAACAAATGAAAACTTTTCCCCGAATCCATTTATCAGTATCCATCAGAAGCTTCACATATTTGATTTAAGTCCTTTCCTTGGCAACTACCTGAAAATCCGGGCTCCCCTTCCCGATTCCAGGAATAATTTTATAATCTCTCCGGTACCTGCACATGATTTTATAAGAATACGAAGTTATGTTGACATCCTGCCGGCAGATTATACCCTGATAAATCTGTCCGGTCAGATAGTTTTAAAAGGCCGGATAGATTCCGAATTTTCAACAATCAGCATTTCCGGTCTGGCTCCCGCGCTTTACATTCTGAAGATTGGTGAAGAAAAAAAAAATTCATTTAAAGTGATAAAAGAATAAAAACCTTAAGAAATTTCAGAACCAGGGAGTAAGGTGAACAGTTTAACTCTGTTATAACTCCGTGAAACACTGTGGTTAATAGTCTTCTAATAAGTTGTTTCCCGCTTTCTCTTTTCTTAAAGAACCTATATCAGATAATGATTTTTTTCTTGACGCAATCTTGATAAAACTGGATCAATTCTTTAAACATATCTGCTGAATATTTCCTAACTTGTAACAACATTGAATTGAGTCATAATGAATTCCTTTTATCATTGTGATGAAAAAAAAAGGGGAAATAAAAAGACAAAGGATTCTCATCTATTATGCCCTTGCAATCGTCCTTCCATGTCTTATTCTGGGCTTTCTTGCTTTCAGGGGAATTAAAAATGACCAGGCACTTGTGGAACGTGCGCAGCGGAATAATCTCCTGGAGGCCGGCCAGCAGATTATCCGGGAAACGGATACTTCTCTCTCATCAATGGAAAATAGTTTTGCTGCAATAATTGACTCAATATCTGTCCCCCGGAGGAAAATATTCCATGATTCCTTACTAAATAGGTTCACTGTTCGAAACCAGGCTATTGCCGGTATCTTTCATATTTCCTCCATTGGCGATCATTTCTTGCTAAACAACGGAATGCTATATGTGCCTGATGATTTTATAACTGTTTCTGATGTGGCAGACTCTCAATCTACGCGGAACATACTTGAAAAAGGCTGGCAGATCGAATTCAGGGAAAATGACTACCGGAAAGCCCTTGCATTTTATAAGAATGTCCTGCCAGACGTAACCAACGAACAATCACGGGGTGAATTATTAAATACTATTGCCCGTGTTCAGAAAAAACTGAAACTGGATGATGAAGCTATAAAGACATATGATCTGTTATCGAATGATTACTCCGAGGTTTTTCTTCAGAAAAAGATCCCTTTGGGAGCTGTTGCTTTACTGGAAAAGAGCCTTTTATACCTGGGGAAAAGGGATACTATCTCTGCTTTAAAGACTACTCATTTTCTTATGAGCCAAATGCAGATGCCCGTATGGGAATTAAGTTATTCTCATTATTCTAACTTCTTGTCAAAAATTGACGAAATTATTTCCTTGTGTAAAAATTCCCGCAATGAAGAGACGACAAGTTATTTGGAGAAAATAAATAGTCTGAATGATAGTCTGTCAGTGCAAGAAAAGCATACAGAATACCTGCTTTCTTTCCTGGGAAATATTGAAATTATATCCGGGGTTATAAAATCCGGCAGGGAAAATAATAGCCACAGGCACAAAACCCTGATTAACGGGAAATCATACCTTTTTTCTCTTGTTCCCGGGAGCGATGAGGGTCAGTGGGGATTGATTATGGATCCGGAGTATATCCTGAATAATATTGTTCTTCAATCGATACTCAGGAAAGTAAACGAGTTAAGCTTTTACTGGGAGTTAACAGATGTAAATGGCGGATCGCTTTTAAAGTCAGAATATATCCCGGAAGATGTGTCGCCCGTTTATAATGTGTTTCCATCGAACCTTCCTTCGTGGTCTTTGGCACTATATCCACAAACTTCGGGATTATTTGATTCTTTGTTTCGTCCGGGAGCAGGCATTTTCCTTTATATTTTTATTGCCATTGTGATCATATTAGTGTGCGGTTTGTTTTTTACCCTTCAGACAGTTAACAATGAGCTGCATCTTTCAAAAATGAAGTCTTATTTCATGTCCACTGTTTCCCATGAATTTAAAAGCCCTTTAACATCCATCAGGCAGATGGCTGAAATGCTGGTTCTTGGAAGAGTCCCAACCCCGGAAAGACAACAAAAATATTATACATCGATATTGAAGCAAAGTGAGCGTCTTAGCCATCTTATCGACAACATTCTGGATTTTTCAAGAATGGAAGAGGGGCACAAGCTTTTCCATTTTGAAAAAGCCGATATTATTCCGGTTGTTAAAGATATTGTGGAATCATTCCAGCAACACACAGCTGACAGGGGATTTCATATCAATCTTGCCATTCCTCAACCTTTACCGGATGTTGTTTTTGACCGTGAGGCCATGGAACAGGTGATGCATAACCTGCTTGATAATGCATGTAAATATTCAGGAGATTCCAGGGAAATTGTGGTTCATTTATTATCAAAAGGGAATAAGATAATCATAAGTGTCAGAGACAATGGTGTCGGGATAAGAAAGGAAGACCATGATAAGATTTTCAGTCGCTTTTACCGGGCTGGTGAGGAGCTTACGCAAACTGTAAAAGGAAGTGGGATCGGACTAACAATCGTGAAACAGATAGTCGAAGCTCATAATGGAGAGATTACAGTTGAAAGCAGTCCGGGAAAAGGGAGTACGTTTACGGTCAGGCTCCCGTTAACTGGAATCTAAAGTCCACAGTCGGCAGTCCTCAAGTTATCAATTGCCGGTTGGAGACTGAGGACTGGAGACTGAGGACTGGAGACTGAGGACTATTGTTAATTACGACAAATACAAAAGTGAATGAAAAAGATCCTGATCATTGAAGACGAAGAATTGATCCGAATGGCTCTGGAAGATGATTTCCGGCTTGAGTATTATGATGTGGAAGTTGCTTCTGACGGTACAGAAGGATTAACGAAAGCTTCAAATCCTGATATCGACCTGATAATTCTTGATATCATGTTGCCGGGGATGAACGGTTTTGATATCTGTAAAAAACTGAGAAGCAACGGTATCAGAACCCCGGTAATTATGCTGACAGCCAAAGGGCAGGAGATCGACCGGGTAGTGGGACTTGAAATTGGTGCCGACGATTATGTGACAAAACCTTTCAGCCCACGGGAATTACAGGCGCGTGTAAAGGCTGTTTTGAGAAGAATGGAGGCTGAACTTGATGACAAAACAGAAAACCTGTATCGATCCGGCGGACTGGAAGTGAATTTCCGGCAGTATGAATGCCGAAAGAATGAAAAAGAGATTAGCCTTACTGCTCATGAATTCGGACTTTTGAAATACCTTATACAAAACAGGGGACAGGTGATCGACCGTAATGAATTGCTGGATAAAGTATGGGGAAAAGATGTTTTTGTTACACCCCATACTGTCGACACACATATGGCAAACCTGAGAAAGAAGATTGAAGATGATCCTTCACAGCCAAGGCTTATTATAAGTATCCGGGGTGTGGGATACAAGTTTATAGCAGGATAGTTCCTTGACTGATTCTTAATAAAACTCAACTTTCCCTTGAGTTTAGTGTAGATTCGGGCCTCTACCTTTGAATAAAAAAAGCTATGAAGCATATTCTTTTATTTTGGATTTGCTGCCTTGTACCAGTGATAATGGTACAGGGGCAGGAACAGCAGGATCAAAAGCTGTTAAGTGAGGCAATTTACCAGGAAGAAGTTAATGGCGACCTGGATAATGCAATAAAAACATACCAGTTGATCATTAGCAAATATCCGGATAGCAGAAAGGTTTCTGCAGATGCATTGCTGCATCTGGGATTATGTTATGAAAAGCTGGGAAACCAGGAGGCTGTCAAAACCTATAAGCGGCTGGTCAGCAATTTCCCTGAACAAAAAAATCAGGTTGCCGTTGCCAGGGAAAGGCTTACCAGGTTAATACAAGCGGAGGAGAAAATATCGGCAACTTTCCCAATACCAAAATTTACAAAAATCAAAATGCCAACAAATCCTGGGAATGGTGTCCTATCGCCAGATGGAAAAAAAATAGCATTTATTCTGGATGGGTCTGTCTGGACAATACCGGTCTCAGGAGGAGTGGATCCTTTAATTGCAGGAGAACCTAAAAAATTAACCGATAACATCGGAGCCTGGGACATGAGCAACTCATTTGCCTGGTCAGGTGATGGCAAATGGATAGCAGTAAATGCGGAATTAAAATCTTCAAGTACGTCTATTTATGTTATACCTTCTGAAGAAGGAAAGCCTCGGAAAGTACAGGTCCAATCTCATCAGTGTGGTTATCCGGCAGAATTCCGGTTAAGCCTTTCCCCTGATGGTAAAATTTTGGCTTACACAACAGGATATAAAGCCGGGGATTGGCAAACCAAATACTCACAAATATTTACAATACCTGTAAATGGAGGTACACCAAAAGAGTTAACGGAAGCTGGGACACAGGAGCCAGCCTTTTCTCCGGACGGAAGCAAGATAGTCTATGTTAAATATACCAGGAATGATCAGGGACAATACTTCTCAGATGTATGGATTATCCCATCAATGGGCGGTACACCTGTACAGGTCACAAGTTTGCAGTCATTGCAGGTATATGGACCTTCATGGTCTCCTGATGGCAGTATGATTGCCTTCCTCAGGAGACCAGGATATGGTGATCCTAAAGAGATCTGGATAGTACCTGTGACAGATAAAGGAAATCCTTCAGCCGCTCCAACAAAAGTTGATTTACCTCTTGCATCCTATTCTGAAATAGCTGGCTGGACTACTGATAACAAAATCGGACTTCAACTTATGAATCCTGAATATGAAATTATTTACACCGTAAATTCATCGGGAGGTATTGCAACTCAGGTCACCCCCCAGGGATGGACTGAATATCCCAAATGGAGCCCCGACGGGAAAAAAATATTCTTCAGAGGGGCCCGTGGAAAGATTGCTTATGTTCCATCCGGAGGCGGAGCCATTGATTCAATACCTATCCAATCCGAATTTGGCATGTTCACCGCTGCCCCCGGAAGCGGAAACGATATCTCTCCTGATGGAAAAACAATCGTTTTTTCAGGCGCGAGGTATTTTTATAAAGACAGTGAAAAAAAATGGGATGTAAATATTTATACAATTCCTGTCGGGGGAGGCAAACCAAAACAGCTGACAACCATAGCAGCTGAGCTTCAGGATCGTTTCCCCTGCTGGTCACCTGATGGAAATTCCATTGCATTCATTCGTCCTGAGATTAAAAACGGGAAACATATAATGCATATTTTTACTGTTTCAAAAGAAGGTGACAACCTCAGACAAATTACTACTGAATCAGACAGTGTTGCCTGGGCTCCAGTTGACTGGGCACCTGATGGAAAATCTATTGCCTTTTTCTCCAATGACAATTCAATTCGCTTTATTCCGCCTGAGGGTGGTGAATCACGTTTTTTAACAGAAGTAGATTCTGCGAACAGCCAGTATGATTTAGCCTGGTCGCCGGTTGGTAAGGAGTTAGCCTATACCGACAAAGGTAAAATCTGGATATATACAAATGAATCAGGAAAATCAAAAGAAGTAAAAACCGGGGTAACAGGATCTGCGACAAAGCTTGGCTGGTCTCCCGACGGGAAAAAGATGGCCTTTACAGCTTATTCCGGGGGAGACAATGAGCTATGGCTGATGGAAAATTTTCTGCCTCTGGAAAAGCTAGCACAAAAAAGCGAAACAGAGAATGTGGCAAAATCTGAAGGAATCAGAATCAGACAAATATGGAAAGAGCCTTATACAGACTATTTAGGATCGATATCTTTTGACGGACGTTTGCATGCTTATGTTTATTGGGGGAATGGAGATGTGGCTATTAAGAATTTAATTACCGGGGAAAATCAGATACTTACTCATGAAGCTGATTTAGGGGATTCAATCCATTTTGCACAATCTCCGGTGATTTCTAAAAACGGCAAACAAATCGCTTATTCCTGGTGGAAACCAAACCACACTTTCGATTTGCTGCTAATCGATGTAGCTAATCCAATCCCGCGTCTTCTTTACAGACAAGAGGGCCTGGAGGTGTATCCTTTAATGTGGCTTTCGGATAAAGACCTTATCCTCAACAATTACAATACAAAGACCCAGACAGCTCAAATCACTTCTTTAAATATCTCTGATCATTCATTACGTCCGATGATTACATTCGAAAGGAATAAGTGGCCGCAATTATCCTGTTCTCCTGACGGAAAGTATATTGCTTATGATTTTGCAAACGAAACTGATAATGGAAATTTTGATATAAATATATTGCCGGTTGATGGGAGCAGTGAAATTTCTATTGTTAAACATCCGGCAAATGACAGGGTGCTTGGCTGGGTACCAGGAAGAAAGGAGTTCCTGTTTATTAGTGATCGTTCAGGAACATCGGATTTATGGGCTTTGTCTCTTGATAACGGCAAACCATCAGGACTTCCTGAGCGAATTTATACAGGTATCGGGGAAGTGGAGCCCATGGGTTTTACTCAAAACGGAGATTGTTTTGTTGGTTTTTCGAGACAAAATTTTAATACTTACATGGCACCGTTTAACGTAGAAACGGGTGAGCTGAAAGAGGCATCAGGTAAATCAATACTGGGTTCCAACTACTGGGTAAAATGGTCTCCTGATGGACAATTTTTAGTTTACATCAGAGAGCGGCAACTTACTGTTCAGGATTTAAAAACCGGTTCAGAACGCAAACTCGCAGAAAACATGTTTTTGTCCATGGCACCTTGCTGGTCTCCTGACGGAAACTCCATTGCGATTTTTGGATTTGAAAAAAGCAAATTCCAGTCAAAAGGATATAAAGGAGGTATTTACATGGTAAATGTGAATACAGGCCAGACAACCGAAATTATTCTTGTATCAGATTATAAATATACAATACCGGATGATGACTCACCTGTCATCTCCGACATTGAATGGTCATCAGATGGAAAGAGCATTTTCTACCTGTTTTTTAAAGACTGGCTTGTAAAACATAATCTCGAAACCGGTGAGGATAAGATTCTATATAAACACTCTTTATTTGAACGGGGTGTACTGAAACTGTCACCTGATGGTAAGAGCCTGCTCTTTGGATTACGATATCCCGGAGAAGAGAAAAGTCGTCTCCTTACCATTCCCGTGGAAGGAGGAAAAGAAAAATCAGTATGTACAGCTCAGGAAGAAAAAGTGTTTGGAAGAGCTTTATGGTCACCGGACGGTAGATACATATATTTTACTGAAAATCGTGAAAAACCCAACTTATGGCGTGTATCGCCAGAAGGGGGAAAACCTCAGAAAGTATGGCATTCAGAAAACATGGTGGAAATTTTTAGCTTTCACCCTGATGGAAATCAGATGGCTTTTTCAATACGCGAAAGAACAACAGAAGTCAGAGTAATTGAAAACCTGGTCCAGGAGCTTGAAAAACTTGATAAAATGCCTAAATAAAGTAAAAAGGGCATTGTCTAAGTTGATCGCCTTCTAATTTTGTCCTGAAGTCAGGCGCCCTTCGGGGCGCTTGTCTTTAAGTCTTAAGGTCCGACAAATCAAGAGCGGTTATGCAGTTATGCAGTTTCTAATTTTACAAACTTGCACAACCGCATAACCTGCAGAACTTGCAAAACATTATTACATCGCCTATCATATATAATACATTATACATTACATTGCCATGACACATTATTTACATAACTTATACCTTTTCATGACAGCGGGCATTTCTGGCCCTCTTATGCAGGCTTGAAGATACGTAAACGACAATACTATTAAAACCGCGGAGCGGTTCCATCAAACATCATCATAGAATTCAAACAAATAATCATTATTATACTTAATCTGGTTTCTTGACAAAGTCTTGACATAAGAATTATATTTCTTGACACGTATGTGATTTAAAATTGAGAACTTTTGTAAATTGAAACATTATTGAACGGATAATTTTTGAATTGAGAATGAGATTCTTCGCTTTACTTCGTTCCGCTCAGAATGACAGTCATTTGCGTTTTTGAGGAGAGGGTGGTTGGAGGCCATGCCTCCAACCACCCTCTCCTGTCTCCTACCTCACTAAACGTTTGTCATTCTGAGCGAAGCGAAGAATCTCATACTTTTAATCGGACACTATTGAAATTGAAATAATATTTAAATCTTCAGATGCATAAGAAAATCCGGATCGGGAAAAACAGGATCCTGTTTTATTATTTTTTGGCCATTGTATTACCAAGCATTGTTCTTGGTGTTCTTGCTTTCAGAGGTGTTATCAACGATCAGGCTATAAATGAAAGAGATATCAGGCAGCAACTTATGGAATCCGGTGAAAAAATCATTACAGAATCTGACCTGTTTATTACAAAAACAGAGGAGCAATTTTTACAAAAAGCCGGAGTAACCGGAATACCTCCGGCTGAAACTATTTTCTTTGAAGATTCTGTCTTATCAGAATTCTTGCGGGAGAAATCCGGTATTGAAGGCATTTTTTACATCCAGCCCTCTGGTAAGGTACAATTACTAAAATCAGGATTGCTCTATTTTCCTGACGGGACTTTTGATCAATTTAACTCAACCATAGAATCTGA
>Ga0315292_10002384_pt1 | contig 10505 bp, 20 predicted proteins | sample YL17G13_0_MG_FD_204029 | JGI IMG/M metagenome (GOLD analysis project Ga0315292, IMG submission 204029) | Sediment microbial communities from Yellowstone Lake, YNP, Wyoming, USA - YL17G13_0 | ecosystem: Environmental > Aquatic > Freshwater > Lake > Sediment | place: USA: Wyoming | collected... | reverse complement strand
TTGACATTGCCACTGGTAAGCCAGTAGACACTGCGGCAGACATTGCTGCTCAAGGCAAGGTTGGTGACCAGCTGCAGCGCCTCGCTAATGACGTGACCAAGAGGGCCAAGAGCCTTGGAGTGGAGCGCCACCTACCTGCGTTGCTTGAGAAGATTGGGTTCACTGGTGACGCCACCAAGGCTAACATAGCTGAGCTGACCAGGCTCAGCAGCGTCCTGCGTAGCGAGAAGCCCAACCGCTGGATCCAGGATCTTCTGCGACCTGGTAGCGACTTCGTCAACCCAACGCAGTTGGCGAAGATCAAGATCAAGCAGATCGGTAACCCGTCTAAGATGGTTCCGATCACCGATTATGTAATGGACCCCAAGATCATCCATGAGATGCAGCAGTACATTAGCCCCCAGAACATGGGGGAGATGGCTGGTGCTGCGTATAAGGTGCTTGGTTTCGCAACGAACAACCTAAAGAAGCTTCTAACTGGAGCTGTTATACCCGGAGTGATTCGCCCTGCATTCCATATACGTAACTTCCTCGACCAGGGATTCAAGAGAACCTTCGGGCTTTCAGCTGAGGCGGGGCTTGCGAAGCCAGAGAACATCGTCTCCACTATAAAAATGATGCTCGGGAAGAGCGGTAGCCGTGAGTTCTACATGAAGGGCTCACCGATGAGCTACGAGGGTATGCTTCAGCAGTTTGAGACGCTTACCACCTATAACCAGAAGTGGATGGACCTTGGAGCAGAGGCGAGTGACGTAGAGGACATGCTGAAGGTGTTCAGCACTGAGGGCGCTACTAACTACGCCCTCAAACGCCAAGCCTTCCTTGCCAAGTTCGAGAAGCTATCAGCTGCTAAGAAGGCTCTCGATCCTAACACCGCTGGATCGCTGATCGATAACTTCTTTGTGATTGAGTCCATGCTGGCACAGAGCGATAGGGGCATCCCCTTCGCTCAGGCGGCAGAGAACGTCCGCAGGAGCCTATTCGATTACAGCAACCTCACCGACTTTGAGAAGAAGCTGTCCTCCCTCGTTATGTTCTACGGCTTCCAGCGTCAGGCGCTACCGTTCGTTCTGAGGCAGCTTGCAGAGAAGCCTGTGCTCTTCAACGCCATGGCCAGGGTGAGAGACCTTAACTGGGACAGCCCTCAGGAAGAGGCTCTGGTGCCCCCCTGGGTGAAGGACTACCCCCATATCAGAATGGAAGCCGCTGACGGCAAGATCAAGGTGGCTTCCCTCAGGAACATGTTCACGCTGGATTCCATGGCTGACCTCTTCCCCATGGGGGTTAAGGAATTCGTTGCCAAGCTCAACCCCATGATTACCCTGCCGGTGGAGCTTGCCGTTGGCCGTGACATCTACATGAACCAAGACCTCAAGGAGGTGAAGTACATCAAGGAGGCGATGAGCAAGGTGCCTGAGTGGATCCCCTTCCTCAACGCCCGCACTGTCAACGCTGCCGACGGCAAGGACTACTTCGCAGTGGACGCCTACCCGTGGCATATCATGCGCCGCACATGGTTCAGCCGTATGTTCCGTGACGCTGACAACTTGGCCAAGACGGTTAGCGGCGACATCACCACCTGGCAGTCCCTTATGAACTTCTCTCTTGGCGTCAAGCTATACGAGTACGACATCGAGAAGCAGATGTCTTTCCTTCAGATGGACGCTAATAAGGCCAAGTCTGCGTATGACTCGGCGCTACGCAAGGGCGATAGGCTTGCGGCTACGAGGATCCTCGATGAACTACGTAAGTACACCCGCGAGTAGGAAGTACGGTTATGATAGAAATGTACGTCGCTATTGGAGTACAGTTGGTCGCCTTCGTTGTCTGGATAGCGAGGTTGGAAATGAAGGTTAAGTTTTTGCAGGAGACACACGATGTTTGCAAGTTAGGAAGAGATGCTGCCGCCGTCGCCAAAGATATAGCCGATGCCCTGTCGGTTTCTGTTCTAAACAGTATTAACAAGCAATTGGCTGAGCTTGGTACGGATGTTAAGTGGCTTATAAGTTCAAGGAATGGAGGGCCAGGTGGCAAGAGTTTTTAGCGTAGCGTTCGTTCTTCTGTTTGTTGCTGGCTGCCGCATCTTAGACATCAGCGACGAGCAAGCACAACAGATTGCAGACATGGCTGGCAAGGCTGCTGAGGGGATCACCAACGTGGTGTCTGGACCAATTGGTCCAGGGGCTGGTGCTGGTATAGGTGCCATGATTGGCCTTGCCGTAGCAGCTACCGTAAAGACGGTGCTCTCCGCAATGACCAAAAAGAAGACATTATAGGCAAACTTCTGATCGGCCCTGGGTGTGTAGCCCAGGGTTTTTTCGTCGATAAAAGTGGCCCCCGCTGTGGGGGCCACAAAAAAGGAGTGGAAACATGAAGTCTATCTATACTCGCGCTCCTCAGCCCTGTCTATATCCAGCTCTATGTTGTCTTCAACTTCTTTCCTAAGGCGCGTATAGCGTGCCTCTGTAGCGCTAAGCTGCTCCTTCAGCTTGCTCACCTCATCGAACCAGGCGTAGGAGCACTCAGCCACTTTATCACTTTGGCTGCTCTGGAACAGCAGCGCGGCCAATACGTATCCAATCGCCGCCCCCATCGGGAGCCCAATTATTAGTCCCATCCACATGTTTCAGTCCTTTCGCTTCCGCAAGTAGCTTCAGAAGATCGTCCCACTTCAAAACGGACAAGATTGGGTATCCGTCGCACCAGATATTATACCAGTCGACTGATCCTGCTTTAAGATCGGAGGCGATGGCTCCGAAAAGACCACCATGTTTCCTTCGTTTGCACTGGATACGGGTTTGAACATCTCGAAGACTGAAGCAGACATCCCAGGATCGAGCACTTCGCTGAGTGCATTCACGACTTTTGGTTGTGTCCAATCCAAGTTCGATGAGGTCTCTCTCGACCCGTCGTTCGTGCTCTTGGCCCCGCTGACGGTTGCGCCGTCCGCGCTTAGTTGCTGTAGACTCTTGTGCCACTGCTCTATCTTCCATTCCTTCCCCTCTTTCATGGCCTTCTTGGCCCAGTCCCTAAAGATAATACAACGCCGGTGCATCCCCGGAACATATGGTTCATCTAATGCCAGAACCCCAGAATTAAGCACCAGGTACTTCTTCTCATCAGCATAGCAAGTGTAGCCGAAGTGCTCATCGCATATCTTGCTCCACTCGTCTATGTCGCGTCCATTGCTGCGTTTGTTGAATTTTAGTTCCACTACACGCCTCGCTTACTCATCCACTGCACTGCTTTTTCCTGCTGACTCTCGGTGCAGGCCCACATCTTCTTGATGTTCTTGTACTCGTTCCTGGTGACGACCTCAAGCATCAAGGTGCAGCCTATAAGAAAGGTATCCTGGAAGTCCCCTTCGGCAATGTTCAGCGCCTCGCAGAGCTGATTCCACCGATCAATACCTTGCCACGAGTTTTCCCAGGACCCGTCGATAGCGCAGTTGATATAGAGGGGCATGCTGGCATTGGAATCGACAATGTCGAAGCGAATCCTCACCGACATCTTCCCTGCCTTGTTGCACTTCGGCTCGCCGATCTCGGCAACTACGGCGATGTGGATCCCGTCCAGCGGATACGGTTGCATCATTCCACCCATCTTAGCATCCAGACTCTTCAGGCTCTTGTCGTAGGTAAACATCCTCATCTTCATGCTCCTTTAGAATTCCGCCACGTACTTACTTTTGAAGGCAGCGAACACCGCTGCCCATTTATCTGGTGACGTACTACGTGCGTCCACCTCAAGGCCGCTTAGCAGCGCGTCAACGTCTGTCTTAGATACCTTGTGCTTGATCCCAAGGCGCAGCAGGTCAGCGTAGCTGCTAATCCCAGCCTCTTCAGCCTTCGCCTCTTCGACTGGCTGCTTCGCCCTGATCTTGACCATTGCTGCCCACAGATCATTGTCTATAGGCGCAGGCGCTACACCGAAGAGATCCTTGCCGTCGTTGCCATCGCTACCGTCGGCGATCATCATGTAGCGATACTCTTTGCCCGCTTTTACTTTCTCTGTCCGGGCTACCAGAGACGCTAACCTGCACACCCACGCTGGTAGCTGCCCGCTCAACGCTATCTCTCTCGATATTCGGCGCTCTTCACCTACCGACTCCTCTCGCAGATTCATATGGATAAGGCCGATGACATCCTTGCCCATGGGTAGCGCATCGAGAAGCCGACGAACCATCTTCTGGAACTGAAGGTTGACCACGCGATAGAGATCCAACCCAATGCTCTGCACGCTCTTCCCGCTCTTCTCAATATATTCCTTGGTCAGCATCTCGCTGTACTGAGAGAGGCTATCGAGGACTATGTGCTTGATCGAGGGGTCTGCTATCGCCTCTTCCATAGCCAAGCTAAACCCGTCGCTGGTGGTGGGGCACAACACCTTGGCGTCAACCCACCCGAAGTTCACCAAGCTCGTCAGCCCCTGCGGCTCAGACGAGATGATCACCGTCTTGTCACGCGGGAAGTTGCGTATGCACGAGGTCTTCCCCGATCCACTCTTGCCGTAGATCAGAACGAAGACCCCATTGTTAAACTGGATTGCTCGAAGACTCACTGACTTGATCATGTTTCTGTAGCTCCTTCATTGCCATATTCCTGACGAACTCTGGCTCAGGTACCAGAACTGGCAATGGCTTTGTCGGCCCCCATTTGCCAGCCTTAAACTCGAACACGCTGCATTCGGTTGTCTCTGGGTAGTAGCGCACCGTCCTCATGCGACCGATGTCGTACCATACGCAGAAGTCCATGGGCTTGTTGTAGTAATCGCAAGACTCTTCCCATTCCTTACGTTCGCTGTAACTCAATGACCCCATTTAGTACCTCATCTATTTCGTCCCTGGTTACCGTGCCATTACCGAATTTCGTACACTGTATGGCCGCCGCGATGCTGCCGATGATAGCTGCCGTATGGTACATGCCACGAGAGTATCCGAGCATAATAGCGGCAGCAGCAAGGTAGGCATCGCCAGATCCGATGGTATCAACTGGGTCTCTATTGAATGCAGGCAGGAAGTTAGCGTCAACCATTGATCCGTTGGGGCCATTCTTAAGGAACACCTCTTTGAATGAAGACCGAGCGACACCACTGTCACGCAACTCCTTCTCGGTGGCGAACAGCACCGCGTCGATGTTGCGGTACAGTTTGATCGTCTCCGGGTTCTGACAATCTACCACCAGCAGCCCATCTCCCGCAAGACGACGGACCTCAGCCTTGGGGATGTTAAACTCCCCCTGGAAGAGAGAGAGGATGGTTACGGTAGCCGATGGCATTGTCGCTGGGTGGGGGTAACTGATCGCCCTACCCTCGGTAGTCCTGAACAGCACCTGCTTGTCGATGCATATCCGTCGCTTGGTAACCCACGGGTCGCAGAGGCAGGTGCTGTCGTGAAACAACATCTCACTGGGGATGCACCGTGCCGCGTCTACGGCAGGGGTAGGAGCCCCCAGCGTAACCCGCGAGCACTGGTGGGCGCAGTCGAGGGCCACCTTAGCCGCACCGCCGAGGTAGTTCACCTCGTCCGTGATCTGCCAATTGATTACTGGATAGCCCTTGCTCATGCCAAGGGGCTCAACGTAGGTGTAGGCGTCAATAATAGGGTCGCCAAGAACGTTCACCGACACGCACTGCGCCGAGGTCCATGCGTCAGCAATCCCCTTGGCCCCGAGGTTAACCGTCTGAAGGTATTCGTATAGGTTTATAACTATATCTCTCAATTGAAGTGCTCCGTCTGCTTGCGTGTCCACAACTGCGCGTCAGCCAGTATAGCAGCCTTTAGGTACTTCGGCTGCGCCGTCTTCTCGTAGAGAATGGCACAGACATCCCGATTAGCCTTGATGTCGATTGTCTTCTGACATTCAATCATTGCTCTTCCTCACGTTCTATGTCCCTAATTACCCATACGTCGCACTCACGATTGCTCATAGACCGTCGAGTGCCACCGGTCTTCTTGATGCGTCCTTCTCTGTACAGTTCCCAGCGGCGCGGTCTCTCAGTATCGCCTGACATCGAGAGCCCCTCTTGTATCTCCTGGTCGGTGCATCCGTCTGCGCCATGCGCGGTGATATAGTCAAGCACGCGAGCGCGTAGCTGTCGAGCGCACCCCTGCATGGACTCGGCAGCTTCTTCGCTGGTGCCGGGGCCAGAGCTTGGGATGAAGTAGTCGTAGTCCTCGCAGTTCATCTTCTCACTCATGCTACACCACTATCGAAGCCCTTTGGCTTTCCCCACATAGACGAAGCCATACGCTCTAACGCCTCGATGCGTTTGACTATCCCGTCGATGCGCTCATCGGTTCTCAGGGACAGCAACTCCAGTTTCTCGAACCTTTCGTCGTCGATGTTGCGTGTCTCCATGGCCTTCCCCTCCTGGATTTGTTGCAACTCGCACATGCCAGACATTCTGCTTTCTATTTCCTCGATGCGCGCCTCTACGGTGGTTAACGGTGGGTTATTCCCGCGAGGGACGAATGGTGTTTTTGGTTCTGTAGGATTCCATGATATTATTCTCCACTGGCATATTCCACAGTTGGCTGGCTCCCACATTTTCCCAGCATCTACCATGGCGCAGACCGCAGTTGCGTGCGGGCATCCGCACCAAGGAGGAAGCCTCCTTAGTTTTCTGCTTGTTCCTATCGAGTACAGTTCTTCCGGCGGCGGGGGCAGGCAGAGCTTCAGCGAGGAGACAGCGGACTCCAGCGCAAAGCAGCGCTCTTTCAGCGCGTTTATCGGCGCGATCCACACGGTTTGTAGACGATCCTCCAGCGCCTTGATCCGCGCTTCGTTTGCCGCTACTCGCTCATTGATATCCTTGCGCCATGCATCCTTCACAAAGGATGTGGCAAGGCCGCCGTCTTTGACGCCATTCTCCAGTTTCAGAATGACCTCGTGCAGATCCCCAACGCGCCCCTTTAGTCTATTGATGTCGTCGTCTTGGCGCGCCTCTACGGCATTGGTGTCCATTCGGTATGTCTCCAGCGCAGCTATGCGGTTCTCGTGCTGCTCGTGGGTGGCGTTGGAATCGTTCGACAAGCGATATGTTGTTTCCCGCAGCGCCGCTATCTTGCCTTCACAGATTTGCTGTAGCTCGCACATGCCAGACATTCTGCCTTCAAGTTCCGCGATCCTGCGGTTGGCGTTGAGCATGTCCTGCTCCCAGACGAGTCCATCGGTGCCGCGTTCTTTATTCATCTCCCAACAGAGGCGTTCGAGCTTGTCGAGCCGATCCCTGCATGTTGTCGATACCCATAGATCGGTCTGTATCTTTCCGGTGTCCGTGTCTCCAGTGCTCATACTCTCCTCCTCGACTGTTGCCTACCCGCCCTCTGTGCCGCACGATGACCACACGTCAGATCCTGCGTGCGCAGCGATGTGCATACGCCGCGTTCCTTATCCATAAAAAAAAAGTCGCACTTGTTTCCGATCTCGCAGTGGTAGATCACCTTCGCCTCCACGCGGCACGCGCTAACTTTTTTTGCCATTGTCCCTCCTCAGCTTTTTGCCAATCCGCCGTGCCAACCTGCATGTGCATCCACCGCCGTGGATGTCGTACCAACGGCACTGCTGGGTCGCGTCAGACTCCACGGCTACATCGCACGGCTTGATGTCCGTCCGACACAGCCAGATACGGTATTCGATTGCTGCGCTACGCGGGGTCATGGGGCCCCTTGCCCGCGAGGGCGGTGCGCAACCGGAAGTTGCACGCTTCCAGCTCCTCGTTTAACTTGTGGACAACTCCGTACCTTACGCACCCCACGCAGCACGACTCTTCAAACGGGATTGTGGCTGGGTGGTTCATCCTCTCGGTGAGTACCTCGGCCAGTCGCTCGTTGTCAGCACGCAGCTCCGCGAGATCGTCCACGTGAATGATCGCGTACTCGCCAGCTTCCTCTATCGTGATCTTCTCGATCATGCGTTGCCTCCCTGCAATAAAGTGGCTCCCCCCATACGCTGTTTGGTAGGGGCGATGAGGGGAGCCTTAACAAAGTGAGAATCAAGATTGTCGTCCTTGTACGCCTGCAGTTTGTCGTCTTCCTGTGCGTACATCTCGCGGATTATAGCCGCGTAGCTACCAGCTTGGTACGGCTCAGGGGCGTCACCTATCTGTTCTCTGTCACTGTGGCCCATACTAGTTACCTCGCAGACAAGCCTTTCCAGGCATCATTAATTTACTTTCTCGACAACTACGCGTATCAAGCCAAGGCGAAGGGGTGCCAGCTTGGCGAAGGCCCCCTTGGTCAGGTCGAGGCCCCTACCCTGGCGTACGAGCCGGTTAGCTGGGCCACGGTCATTCACGCGCACAACGATGCTCTTCCCATTGTAGCTCACCTTGAGCATAGTACCGAAGGGTAGCGTCGGGTGCGCGCATGTCATGGCGTTATCGTCCAGTCTCTCGCCTGAGGCCGTACGAGCCTCGGGGTTGCGTCTGGTGATGCATTCCGCCCGAGAATACCAGCTTGAGGTCGTGGACCACTGCGGGGCGGCTAATAGCGTCGTAAGGCACAGGCAAATCATAATCTCTCGTCCCCCGTGCCAAGGAAGAATCGCTTAAGGGCCTTGCCGGTGCTTACCCCGCTGCCTCTACGTGGGGGTTCTCGATCCTCTTCTCTCACGCCGAGGGGCTTCCCTACCCATGCGGGGACAGAGGATTCGCTTGCGCCCATTCGCTCTTCGCTTGGCCCCGAGGTATCCGTCCGCGAAGCGGTCCAGCGATGGCCCTCGTCGCTCTTGTCGCGCCACCTTTTCGGCCAAAAGCCTCTATCAGTTTGGTCAAGGCGAGTGGATGCAACCTGAGCGTCGTCAACATCCTGTATTCCAGTCGGTCGCATCCCCTGTTGACACTCCCATTCGTACTGCCGGCGCGCCCTGCTATCTGCAGTAGACTGTATGGAATACATACGGCATTCTTCCTTCCAGGTCATGGGCTGCGCTTCGCGCTCTACGTATTGCCCATTGTCTCGATTACCCCGGTAGGTGAGGTCGTCGCATCCCACTGCAAGCGCCGCGGCCAAGATTAGCTTCTTCATAGTAGCCTCCCTGTGGTTATCCCTCTCTGTTGGCGGGAAGGTCGCGGGAACCTTCCCATGCGCGGTTACAACGTTTGGTAAGATACTGGGCCGCCCACGTACAACGTTGGACGCCACGCCTTTTTGCACGCCCTATCAGTAGCGTCGTTCCTCCATGTGTATCCATCATTGGAATAGGTCTTGCCGTCAACGTAACGCCTTAAGTAGGCGTTCCAATAAACTTTCTTCGCTATCATATCGTCACATTCCCATTATCGGCGTCTGCCTGAAGACACTCAAGTGCGCGCCTTACGGCCACACAGTGGCCGCAGTTGTCTGGCATTTCGCATGTATCGGCATCATGGTAGTGCACCATGATCGATAGCATTTCGCGTATCGTTCTGAGACACTCTTTTGTCTCCGGGTTAGCCTGATCTCCGTGAAGCTTGCCATATAGTGCGCTCAGCATGTTCATATCGTTTCCTTCCTTCGCTGATTCCAGGGGCGCTACACGCCCCACGTTGCGCCGACGCTCCCCCACGGGCCCGAATGCCCATGGGGGTACCCCGGCGCGCCACAGGGCCCTACCGAGGTGCGTCCCTATCGTCATTCCACATGGCGCGCATGGAAGCGCGTACGGCGTCACACTTACCAGAATCAAGAAGGGCATTAGCGAAGTTATCCCGATCGTCGACGTTGTCAAACACGTACCTGACGCCTCCGATTGACCACCTCGCGGTGCACCTCTCCAAGAGGCGCATAGCCTCTGTACCAAAGGGGATGTACATGTCGTGCTCGGCACGTGACATTATGACGCTCGGACGAATTTTAGTTGTAGTTGCGTTCATCTTGTCTCTCCTTTGTTAAGACCTTGAAACTAGCCTACGTCCATGGTGGGGATGTGGCTAGGCATCCCCAATATAGCCACTACTTGTAAAGAGCTAGGCCTAATACCCGTCGCACGCGATTGATGCGGCGGAAAAGCGCTTCTCTCCCGTGCTTGCTCAAGTAGTTGTCCTGCATATGGGAAGCCCTTCCCGAGAAGCGCACTACACTCCAGACCCATAGCCTGAAGAAATGGTTGTAGGTCCTATCAGGTAGCTTGTTCTGCGCTTCTTCCAGGCTCATATCAATCCATGGGCGCCAACATCCGGCTCTGCGTAGATTCGGTTGGTCGATGGTTGCATCAAGGTCTCTCATTTGCGATTCTCCACTTTGTTTTTGCCTACGGATACGGGTAAACATGGCGAGCACGTGGCTAGGCGTGCTCAATATAGCCACTACGAGCGAAGCTCTCCGTTTGTCTTGAACGTCTCCTCAATGAGGGCGGATACGCGCTCGGGAAATGCTTTCGTCGATGTTGCCGTTCTTCCGGCCTTCTCGGAGCTTCCGATGGCGCTCCATGATATTCGGTCATCATCGCTCTCACGAAGAGCTATAACGCCGCACGATGCAAGAGCAACGTGAGTAATCTTTGGCGCGGATAACCGCACGGTAT
>Ga0315292_10002382_pt1 | contig 10509 bp, 7 predicted proteins | sample YL17G13_0_MG_FD_204029 | JGI IMG/M metagenome (GOLD analysis project Ga0315292, IMG submission 204029) | Sediment microbial communities from Yellowstone Lake, YNP, Wyoming, USA - YL17G13_0 | ecosystem: Environmental > Aquatic > Freshwater > Lake > Sediment | place: USA: Wyoming | collected... | reverse complement strand
GGTGCGTGAGTACTACGGCGCAGCCGTCGACGACGAGACCGACGTCACCGTGACGTCGGGCGGCACCGAAGCACTGTTCTGCGCCGTCCAGGCGATCGTTCGCGCAGGCGACGAGGTGATCGTGCTCGATCCGGCGTACGACTCCTACGAGCCGGCAGTCGAGCTCGCAGGGGGCGTCACGGTGCACGTTCCGTTGCGCCGTCCCGACTTTGGCGTCGACTGGGATCGCGTGCGGGACGCGGTCACGCCGTGCACGAGACTGCTGGTCGTCAATACACCGCACAACCCGAGCGGCGCGGTGTTCGCGGCCGGCGATCTCGATGCGCTCGCCGAGGTGTTGCGCGGCACGGACGCGCTGGTCCTGTCCGATGAGGTCTACGAACACATGGTGTTCGACGGACACGCGCATCACAGCCTGCTCAGTCGTCCGCAGCTCGCGGCGCGCAGCTTCGTCGTGTCTTCGTTCGGCAAGACGTTGCACGCCACCGGCTGGAAGATCGGCTATTGCATTGCGCCCGCGCCCCTGACTGCGGAGTTTCGCAAGGTGCACCAGTTCGTGCAGTTTGCCGTGGCGACGCCGATGCAGGCCGCGCTGGCGGATTTCCTGCAGGAGTGCCCGGAGCACGCACGCGACCTGCCCGGGTTCTACCAGGGCAAGCGCGATCATTTCGCGGCAGCGCTCGCGCAGACGCGCTTCCGGTTCCGGCCAGCGGCGGGCACGTACTTCCAGCTGGCCGACTATTCGGCGCTGAGCGAGTTGCCGGATGTGGAGTTCGCACGCTGGCTCACCCGCACGGCCGGCGTCGCGGTCATTCCGATTTCCGTCTTCTCGGTTCGTCCGCCGACGGAGCGTGTCGTGCGCTTCTGCTTTGCCAAGCACGCAGCCACGCTCGATGCCGCGGCACAGAGGTTGATGCAACTATGAATCCCCATCTGCGCGTCACGATGATCCAGGCTGACCTCGCATGGCAGGAGCCTGTCGCCAATCGAGCGTTGTTCGCCAGCCATTTCCGCGGCCTCTTCGGCCACACCGATCTCATCGTCCTGCCGGAGATGTTCACCACCGGCTTCAGCATGGCGGCCGCAACGCTCGCGGAGACGATGGACGGCCCGACGGTCGGCTGGCTGCGGGAGGAGGCTGCCGCGCTCGGCTGCGTCATCACCGGAAGCCTGATCATTCGCGATGGCGAACGGCACTACAACCGGCTGCTGTGGGCGGCGCCGGACGGCCGGCTCCGGCACTACGACAAGCGCCACCTGTTCCGCATGGCGAAGGAACAGGAGCACTATGCGGGCGGTTCGCAGCGGCTGACCATCGAGCACAAGGGCTGGCGCATCTGCCCGCTGGTCTGCTACGACCTGCGCTTCCCGGTCTGGAGCCGCAACCGCGACGACTACGATCTGCTGCTCTATGTCGCCAACTGGCCGGCACGCCGCAGCCTGGCGTGGAAGGCCTTGCTGCGAGCCCGCGCGATCGAGAACCTGAGCTACGTGGTGGGCGTCAATCGCATCGGCAAGGACGGCAACGGCGCCAGCTATGCAGGCGAGAGCACAGCCATCGATTTCCTGGGGCAGGCGGTGGCAGGGGATCGCGGCGGAGAGTTCGTCGAGACGGTCGTGCTCGATCGCGAGTCGCTGCTGGCGTTCCGCGCGAGCTTCCCGGCGAACCTCGATGCCGACGATTTCGTGCTCGACGCAGCGGGTCCGCCGCGATGAAAAAGCGCACGCGAGTCACGCACCCGCGCGAAGTGCAGGTGCCGCGCGACAACCGGCCACTGGTGGCGCCGATCTACCAGTCGGTCAAGTTCACGTTCGACGACGTCGAGCAGACACGCAGCTACTTTGGCAGGCAACGGGAAGGATTCTATTACTCCCGCGTCTCGAACCCTACGCTGCGCCAGCTCGAACTGCTGCTCGCGGAGCTGCAGGGTCGCGACGGCTGCCTGCTCACCGCCTCCGGCGTGGCCTCGATCGCGATGCCGTTATTGGCGCTGCTGAAGGCCGGCGATCACGTCGTTTACTTCGCCCAGCTTTACCAGCCGACGCGCGCGCTCGTCGCCAGCGTGCTCGGGCGCTTCGGCGTCACGAGCACCATGCTTTCCGTCGATGACTACGCGGGGCTCGAGCGCGAACTCGCCAGCCGCCCGACACGGCTCGTCACCTTCGAGTCACCGAGCAACCCGGTACTGAAGGTGGCGGATATCGCCAGGATCACCGGCATTGCGCGCGCGCACGGCGCGCTGACGCTGCTGGACAACACGCTGGCAGGTGTCCACAACCACGGCCAGTACGACGTGGACATCTTCGCGCACAGCCTCACGAAGTTTGCCTCCGGCCATGGCGACGTGATGGGTGGCGCAATCATCGCCCGGCAGGAACTCATCGACGCCATGCGCGAGGACGTCGGCCACATCGGGCCGACCCTCGACCCGCATGCGGCATACCTGATCCTGCGCGGGATGAAGACGTATTTCGTTCGCTGGGACGCCCAGTGCCGCAATGCGTCGCGCGTTGCCGAATTCCTCGCCGGGCACCCGCAGGTCGAACGCGTCCGTTATCCGGGCCTGGCCGGCGATCCGGGACACGCTCTTGCGACGCAACAAATGAGCGACTTCGGCACGCTCGTGACGTTCGACATCCGGGGCGGCCTGGCAGCGGGCAGCCGGTTTGCCGAGGCACTGCAACTATTCGCGATCGCCGCGAGCCTGGGGTCCACCGAGTCGCTGGTGCTGCCTCCCGCGCTGCTGCAGCCGCGCAGTTTCACGGCCGAGCAACGCGTGTGGTCCGATATCGGTCCGGGCACCGTGCGGCTGTCCGTCGGCATCGAGGACTCGGACGACCTCGTCGACGACCTGCAGCAGGCGCTCAGCGCGGCCTGCTCGGCCGGGTGATCGTTCGGTTCGGCGCTCTGTTATCCTGATCGCACAAGAGATCAGGTGGTCGCAAGGCGATGGATGCCGGAGACCTGCAGGACGGTTTTCGTCTGGGGGACTGGCTGGTCGAGCCGCGGGAGCAGCGTGTTTCCGGCCGGGGCGGAACCTTCGTCGTCCCGCCGCCGCACCTCCAGGTGCTGATGTGCCTCGTTGAACACCACGGCGAGGCCGTCGATAGTCGCACCCTGCGCAGTCGAGGCTGGGCCGGCGAACCTGGCGGCGACGAGAAACTCGTCGAGGCCGTCGCGGCGCTGCACTCGCTGTTCGGCGACGAGCCGCGACACCCCAGATATATCGTTCCCGTCGGCGAGGATGGCTACGCGCTGATCGCCCATTTCGAGGCAGTGTCAGGTTCGCGATTGCAATCGATTGCGCAATCTCCGGCGCCCCAGCCCGCGCCGCTCGCGAAACGCACGCTGGTTGGCCGCCTGCTGGGGTTGATCGCGGAGCTCAGGCGCCGCCAGGTCTTCAAGGTCACTGCGTCGTACCTGGTCGGCATGTGGATCGTGCTGCAGGTGGCCGAAGTGACTTTCGCTCCACTGCATTTCCCGTCATGGTGGATCACCGCGTTGACGATACTGGCGATCCTCGGGTTGCCGATCGTCATCGTGCTGGCGTGGTCTTACGAGATCACGCCCAGCGGCATAGCAATCGACACGGCCGATGCCGATGTCGCCGTGAAGCTACCCAGGGCGCGGCGCGCCGTGGCACCGGTAGTGGTGGCGGGTGTGGCGGCCATGGCGGCTGTCACCGGGTTCGCCTGGTGGCGCACGATACAGACGCCCGCTATCAACACAGCGTCGGCGCCCGAGCCCGGCGCACAGTCCATCGCAGTGCTGCCGCTCGTGGACATGAGCCCGCGCGGTGGCAACACGTATCTGGGCGACGGTTTGAGCGAGGAGCTTGCAATGCGCCTCGCCCAGGTTCCCGGATTGCGCGTGGCCGCTCGCACCTCGGCGTTCGAATTCAAGGACAAGAGCCTGGATGTGCGCAAGATCGGGCAGTCGCTCGGAGTCCGTCACGTGCTGGAGGGCAGCGTGCGTCGCGAAGGTGACAGCCTGCGCGTGACCGTGCAGCTGATCGATGCCCGGACCGGCTACCACGTCTGGGCGGGAAACTATGACCGAAGATGGCGCGACGTCCTGGCCCTGCAGGACGACATTGCGCGGGCTGTGACCGACGCGCTGCAGATCGTATTGTCCGCTGGAGATGCAGCGAAGCTGGCAACGCCGGAGAAGCTCGACGTCCGTGCGATCGACCCCTACCTTGCGGGCCTCGCGCTGCTGCGGCAACCTGGGGACATGAGCCGGCTGCAACAGGCCGCGAAGTTCTTCTTGGACGCAATTGCGATCGATCCGTCCTTTGCAGGCGCTCATGCGGGACTGTGCCGCGTCGGCGCCCGAAGTTACGACCGAACTCGCGACCCCGGCGAACTCGATGCGGCGGAGCGCTCCTGCCGCACCGCGCTCAATCTGGATGCGTCCCTGATTGATACGGAAAAGGCGCTAGCCGCGTTGTACGTCTCCGGCGGCAGGTTCGATCAGGCGGCAGCGATGTACCAGGCGTTGCTGAGGCGCAGTCCGCAGGATGCCGACGTCCACATTGGTCTCGGTCAGGCACTGGAAGGTAGCGGCCGCGGCGACGAGGCCGAGGCACGCTTCCGCCTGGCAGTGGCGACGGAGCCGGCTTTCTCGGGCGCGCACAACGCACTGGCGACCCATCTTTTCAACCGCGGACGAATTGCGGAAGCCGCTGCGGAGTACCGCAAGGTCACGGAACTCGTACCGTCGAGCGCGGAGGCCTGGAGCAGGCTCGGCGGGGCAGTGCAGATGGGTGGCGACTTCAAAGGGGCGGCGGATGCCTATCGGCACTCGCTGATGCTCGAGCCTTCGAAGGATGCCTATTCGAATCTCGCGACGATGCGCTTCTACCTGGGCCAGTTCCCGGAAGCCGTGCGGAATTTCGAGAGCGCCGTTGCACTCGGCGAGCACGACCAGGTCGTCTGGGGCAATCTCGCTGACGCGCTTTGGCAGATTGCCGGTCGCCGCGACGAGGCAATCCTCAAGTATCGGCACGCGATTGGACTTGCCGAACCCGAACTGGCCGCCACGCCCGGCGATCCAACGCTGCGCGCCCAGTTGGGCTATTACTATGGGCGGGTGGGCGACTCGGAGCGCTCGGAGGTGTACCTCACACAGGCGGCGGCTACGGGCGCGGACAAGCTGTACGTGCAGTACTATCGCGCGGTGGCGGCGGCGGACCGGGGAGACCGTGCGGCCGCGCTGCAAGCGCTGACGGACCTCGTCGGGCTGGGGTATCCGAAAGTCCTGTTGCGCTCCGCTCCGGAATTCCGCAGCCTGTTGCAGGACCGGCGCTTCAAGGAAATCGTCGGAGCGTCTTACTGAAGGGGATTCGGGCGGGGAACAACAGGGGAGAGCACCATCGTGAGCGACAAGGATATCGATATCGACCAGATTTCTGGCAGCATCATTTGCAGTCCGGATGGCGGCAATGTGGCGGTGGTCTTGCACGACAAGATCAAATGGAAGCGCGTGAACAAGGTCGTTGCGTTCAGGCTGACATTCCGAATCGTCCCGGTGTCTGGCTTGCCGACGCCCTCCGCGCCCTGGCCATTTGGCGATGATCCCCCGCCCGCACAGGGGGACAACAGCACCGGATGGGTAGCCGAATTCTCCGGACGGGTCGCGCTTCAAGGCGTATTCGACTACACCACGGAGACGAAGACCCTGACGGCACAAGCCAGCATGGATCCCATGATCATCGTCGGCAAGTAGCGGACGTCGGCGAGTGCTGACCGATCATTCGGGCCTCAGTCCATTCGAGCGTCTGCTGACGCTCTTCACGCGGCTGCGGCCCGGCGAGGGCCGCAGCGCATTCCTGTTCGCGACCCATGGCTTCCTGCTGCTGTTCTCGTACCAGATCGTCAAGGCGCTGCGCGAAGCCTTCATGCTGGCGAAGTTCTCGGCGGAAGTGCGGGCTTATGCGGTCGCCATCATCGCGCTGGTGCTGATGCTGCTCGTGCCGGCGTACGGCGCCGTGCGCCGCCACCTCGATGGCGCCAGATTGTTGCGAGCCGTCACCGTCTTCTTTGCGTCGAACATGCTGATTTTCGCGGCCCTGGCGTATTCCGGACTCTCGATCGCATTCGCGTTCTTCGTCTGGGTGAGCATTTACGGCGTCATGGTGATCGCGCAGATGTGGGCGTTTGCCGCCGACTCGTTCAACCTGAAGAGCGGCCAGCGACTGTTCCCCGTGATCATGGTCGGCGCCAATCTCGGCGCGCTCGTCGGTGCCAAGAGCGCGCAACTCGCCGTTGCGGCGCTGACGCCCGTGGGTCTGATGCTGGTCGCCACGCTGGCGCTCACGGCCACGCTGTTCGTGGCGGGCCCGGAGCGGCGCGCCGTGCCGGAGGGTTCGCGAGCCATCGGTCTCGAGCACGGCAAACCCGTGCCGCGGTTGCTCGGCGGCATCGGTCTCGTGCTGCGGGACCGCTACCTGCTGCTGATCGCGCTGCTGGTGGTGCTCCTCAACTGGATCAACACCACCGGCGAATTCATCCTGGCGGATCTCGTGCAGCGCGACGCCGCTGCGCGCGTGCTGGCGAGCGGCGGCAGCCTCGACAAGGGCGCGCTGATCGCCGCGTTTTACGGCGATTTCCAGTTCTGGGTCACGGTCGTCAGCCTCGCGATCCAGCTGTTCCTGGTCTCGAGGATCTATCGTGCGGTCGGCGTGCGGGGCGCGTTGCTCATTCATCCCGTCATCGTCGCGCTGGGTTACGGACTGCTGGCGCTGTCGCCGCTGCTCGGCGGGTTCGTGCCGGTCTTCACGCTGATCCGCCTGATCAAGATCGGCGAGAACAGCGTCGACTATTCGCTCATGAACACGACTCGCCAGGCGCTGTTCCTGCCGGTCGATCGCGACGCGAAGTACGAGGGCAAGACGGCCATCGAGACGTTCTTCTGGCGCTTCGGTGATCTCATCCAGGCCGGCGCCGTCTATCTCGGACTCAACTGGCTGCATTGGCAGGCGCCGCAATTCGCGCTGCTCAACCTGTTGCTGGCCGCGGTCTGGATCGGTCTGGCGGTGGCGATCGGCCGGGGCTTCAGCCGCAAGGCGGTGGAGAACGTCACCAATGTCGCCCCCGAGGCGGCGCTGCCGATCCCGGATCTTCACTACGTGCCGGGGCAGCCGTTCCATCATCCGGTAGCGGCGGAGGCCTTCCATGACGCGGACCCAGGTGACGTGCTGCGCCTGAAAGCTCAGCTTGTGGACGGACGCCCGCTGCCGCGCTGGGTGCGGTTCGATGCGCGGCAGCGCGCTTTCCTCGGGACCGGGCCTGCTCAAGTCATGGAGGAGTTCACGGTCACGGTCGTCGCAAGCGATGTGGATGGCATGGAGGCCACCAGCTGCTTTTTGGTGCGCTGCAGCGTCGAAGTGCGCAACGCCTGAAAATGCTCAGCGCGCGGCGGCGGCTGCGGTCGGCAGCTCCAGCAGGGCATCGCGCCGTTCGAGCAACGCCTTGCGTTCGCGAGGACTCACGAGGTTGCCGAGCGCCTTTACGAGCGCTGCGTCGTCCAGGGCGGCGAGGCGCCGTCGCATCTCAGCCCCGGGCGCGGGCGCGCGCGCCTTCAGATAGGCCGGAAAGGCCTTGCTCGTGCCGAAGGCGCGATCGTGTCCAGTGACCAGCACCATCCATTCCTGGGTATCGAACAGCAACCGGTCGGCCGTGCGCCCCTCATTGCCGGTCAACGCGTCGAACGCATATACGAGCTCGAACTGCGGATCCAGGGCGCACCAGCCGCCGGGCTGCAGGGACTGACTCTGCACGTCCGCCTGCGTCACCCATTTCGCGGGACGGGCCTGCAGGTAGCCGCGCTGACCCTGCACCTCCCTCAGCGCGGTCGCGGGGACGATGCCGATCTGCAATGCGCGATCCAGCTTGTAAGCGGCAATCTCCCTGTTCACCACATCGTCGCCCGCGGCCACGAACACGGCCGGGATCTTGCGGCCGTCTTTTTCGACCATCGTGTCGAGTACGCCCGGTGCCCGTGGTCCCGTGACCGTGGGCGTTCCGGTGGTGAGGATGTCGGCTACGGCGGCATCGTCGATGGCATTCGGCGCGACGTACAGGGGTTCCGCCGGAATCGATGCCGGGGTGCTGCCAGCGTCCGCATACACCACCGTGGCTGCGCCCTTGTCGAGGATCAGCGCCGCCGGATGGCCACGGTACACGGCCCGATTCATGCCGGCATCGAGCTTCACGACCTTGTCGTCAAAACGGGTGGCGACGCGGGCATTGCGTGCCACCGTGTGACCGATGACGAGGCGCTGCAACCCGAGACCGGCGAGGATCGGCAACAACACGTCCGCTTCCGCGCATTCATTGCACAGTGCCGCGCCGCGGTACCAGTTGGGCCCGTCCACATTCAGCAGCGGATTGTCGTCGGCTGCCTTGAAGCGCTGCACGGCTTGCGCCAGTTTCATCTGCGCCGCGTTGTCCCCGGGCGCCAGTGCGGCCAGGCGCGTTGCCGCGATGTCCGGACGCCGGGCGAATTCATCACCCTCGCGCAGGAGCCCCGCGGACTGCAGTTCGCCCAGGGCGCCCAGGTAGTCCGTGACCGCCGTGCGATAACGCAGGTTGACCTCGGCCAGTGACATGCCCCGCAACACCTTGGACGGTCCGCCATGCATGAACAGCGTGTCGTTGATCGCGATGACGGCGGGCAGGCCGAGCAGCCAGCGGCCGTACTTGCCGTCAGGCGCGAGTGCGGCCCGGTAGCCGAAATAACCCGGCGCAAACTTCTGGTCGAAGGCCGGGCCGGAGTCGGGCCCGTTCAGCGCGAGCCAGTCAGCCCGCTCCTTCTCACGCCGCCCGGCGGGTTCTTCGCCTGCGAACGCCGCATACTCCCCGGTGGTCGCGTCGCGCAGGTCACCGAGCAGATTCATCGCCTCGTGATTGCCGAGCACGACGTGCAGGTGCCCGCCGGCCGCGGCAGCCTCGCCCTGCAGGCGCATCAGCAGGTCCATTACCTTGCGCGAATCGGCGCCGCGGTCGAGCAGATCACCCAGGCTGACGACGTGGCTGGCTCCCGCCGACCAGCGCAAGTCCTTGTCGACGACGCCGGCGGCCTGGAGCAATCCGGCGAGTTCGGCGTAAGCGCCGTGCACGTCTGCGAACGCGACCACGCGGCCGGCGTCTTTCCATGCCGACTGTGCCGGAGCGTCGGCGCCGCAGACCGGCGCGAGCAAGACGGCTCCGCAGGCGATCGTGCACGCAGAGGCGCAGCGGAGAAATGGTGAGCGAAGGCGAGTCGCGGGCATGGGTCGGTTCCTGTCAGAAGGTGGTGATATCGCCGGCATCGACCTTGGCCAGGAGTCGCTGCAGCAGATGATGGATGTCGCCGATCTCCGCTTTCGTCAACCCCATCTGCAGGTTGCCGGAGCTGCGCCGGACGCCGCGGGCAGACACCAGGTTTTCGCCGAGCGGCGCCTGCACGTAGTGGCCGTCCTGCAGCGTCCACTGTGCGAGCACGCCGAGCCGGGCCTCCAGGTCCTCGCGCTTGAGCGTGCGCAGCCGCGCAATCGCATCGGCGGGCAGCTTCTTCACCCGCACGTCCTTCCAAAGCTCGCCGCGGTCGGCGTCCGTGGATGCAAAGGCCACGCCGTGATCGATGGAGAATACGCGTGCGCCGGGCCTGCCCCTGCCGATCAGGAAGTTACCGACATTCGAGTCGCGATGCCGGATGGCATAGGTGAGGATATTCAGCTGGCCGATGTGGCGCGCATACACTGGATCAGACTCGAACGCGGCGGGATCGAGCACGTCGGCAATCACCATGATGTCGTGCAGCCAGTACTGCACCACGGCCAGTACCTCGGCTGCGCCGGGAAAGGTCGGCTGGACGTCGGGCGCGTACTGGCGGAACTCGGCGAGCGGCACCATGCGCAGCGCAGTCGGTGGCACGACGTACTCCGTCGGGTCCAGGAAGAGCTTCTGCAGTTCGTAGGCCGCGAGATCGTAGCGCGGCACGTTGTTGAACGTGTCGGCGCCGGGTTCCGCCTTGCGCAGCTTGACGCGCAGCGGCTCATGACCGGCGAAGGCGACCTCGGCCCTGAGCGTGATGTCCCCTTTGGCCTTCGGCCGGCTGATCTCGGCCGACACGATCGTGAACGGGTCGTTCGCGAGCATGCGTTCGAGTTCGGGGACAGGCGACGTGATGTTGGCGTCCTGTGCCAGGGCCGCGGACGCCATGCCCGCCAAGAGAAAGGCGGCCATCCAGTTCCTCGCAATCATGCGATGTCCTCCTCCTGGCCCGGTCCTGCTTGGCTGGGCGTGCGCAGCAGGCTATGGCCGCGAGTGGCGGAATACAATAGGCGCCGCCCGGCGCTCAGTCGGCCGGTACGCTGCGGCGGACGACGAACAGCGCAATCCTGTTGCCGTCGGCATTGAAATGGCCGACCTCGACGGGATTGGCACTGCCGCAGCGCAGCACGCCATCGCGAAACCGGTCGACGCGATTCTCCTTGAGCGCGTAGAGCGTGCGTCGGCCCCGGG
>Ga0315292_10002379_pt1 | contig 10517 bp, 6 predicted proteins | sample YL17G13_0_MG_FD_204029 | JGI IMG/M metagenome (GOLD analysis project Ga0315292, IMG submission 204029) | Sediment microbial communities from Yellowstone Lake, YNP, Wyoming, USA - YL17G13_0 | ecosystem: Environmental > Aquatic > Freshwater > Lake > Sediment | place: USA: Wyoming | collected... | reverse complement strand
TGTCTCTGGCATTGTTGAGTGAAATGATGTATCAAATACTGCAACCTGAGGAACGCCGGGACCTAAAAGTTCGCGAGCTGCCATTATGCCTTTTAGATTCGCCGGATTGTGCAGCGGAGCAAGCTCGATACTGTCTTCTATCTGTTCAATTATATCGTCGGTGATGAGAGCTGACATTGTGAATTTTTCTCCACCGTGTACTACTCGATGTCCGACCGCGTGAATATCAGTTAGAGAATTGATGTTGGCAATTTTTGATTCAGGTGAAATAATCCACCTCAGAATATAATCGATGGCATTTCTATGGTCTTTAATAGGTTCTGCTTTTCGTATCTTGGGCTGTCCCTCTGCTTGTAAGGTAATAAGTGCCTGACCGATTACGCGCTCAATAATACCGCTTGCAAGTCGTCGGTCCTCGTTTTTTTCGATTAGGCCAATGTCAGTTTGGATAAGTTGGAATTTTACTGAAGATGAGCCGGTATTTAGTACTAGTATATTCATAAAGGAGTGCTGGAATGTTGGAATTTTTGAGTATTGGAGTTGTTCATCTGAAATCTTTTAGGTTTTCGTGGAATAAAGATACAAAATATTTTACAGTTTTGCGATTTGATTATGCAAGAGATTGTTTGTATATCATTGTGAAAATTTGGAAAGATCGACCATGAAAAAGCTTTATCGCTCAACTACAAATAAGAAAATTGCAGGTGTCTGCATTAGAAAGCTGTTATTGATTCGATAAAGACCTCGGGCAAGTGCGATTTAAAATTGGCCACTTTTGCAGTCCAGCTGCAAAATGGACTCAACTCTGAAGGTCGTGCTGCTTTGAGAAGAACTCTGAGTTCTATGGTCGTTGGTTTTGGGCTGGAACTTGGGGTTCTCGCTGAGGATAGGATTTGACAACCAACCAAATATTTTCTACCTTTATTAAGTAAAAATAAAACTTATCCTGTTCCCACTGAAAGGAATTAGCTTCTATGAAACGATTAGTTACGATCTGTGCAATAAGTATTATGTTTCTTCTTGCGGTTGGACAAAGAACATTCGCCCAGCTTGCTCTTCCTATTCGGCTTGGCGTTATGGGTGGGATACACTTTGCCAACCAGACCTTCTCTCCAGGCCTTTATCCTGAGGAAAATCCAAAAACATTCCGTGTAGGCTCCATGTTTGGGGGTATGGCTGAGCTGGGAATTAAAGGGATTTGGTCTCTCCATAGTGAGCCACGGTTTATTCAGAAAGGAACAAAGTTTCAGAAGATTATCACTTCAAAAGGTTTTGTTCCCACGGGCATGACTGATGCATCATTCAGGCTCAATTACTTCGAAATCCCTTTCCTACTAAAAGCTAAATTTGAGGACTATAGTTTCAAACCCTTCCTTCTTGCGGGGCCAACATTTAGTTTCATCAACTCAGCGAAAGTGGAAGTACCGGGAACACACGTACTTGGTCGATCAGGAACAAGCACAGTTGATATTGAAAATGACGTTAACTCGTTTGAGGTTGGATTAGAGATTGGGGCAGGTGTAGAGTATGAATTATCATCGAGAGTTGATGTGCTTTTGAGTGCTCGTTATTCACAGGGTTTGAATGATATTTATTCGAATCCAATTATTCCTTCTGCGAAATCGTACGGATTTTTTATTACAACGGGTGTGTTCTTCGATATTACTGGAAGCGTTCCTGTAGTTGCTGCGTCAACACCCGAGCCAACTAAAAATAATTTTGATACTGATGGAGATGGTCTATTAGACAATGATGAGATCAAGAACTACAGAACAAATCCCTACAACGCCGACAGCGATGGCGATGGGCTTACCGATGGTGACGAAGTGTTGAAATACAAAACTAACCCGCTCAACGCTGACACTGACGACGATGGACTGAGTGATGGTAAAGAAGTCATACGATATAAGACTGATCCACTCGATCCAGACACAGACCATGGTTCTGTTAAGGATGGACCAGAAGTATACCGTGGCACTGATCCGCTGTTCGCTGGTGACGATGTGCCAAAGAAGGAAGAGCTGAAATTAGAAGTCGGAAAGTCTATCGTTCTCGACGGTATTGTGTTTCAAACTGGCAAAGCAGAGATTACTGCTGCCTCTGCAGCCATTCTCGAAAAGGCATTTAATACACTTTATCAAAACCCGGATATAGCTGTGGAGATCCATGGTCACACAGACAATGTTGGCAAGCGTAATTACAACATGAAACTTTCTCTCGCACGGGCAGGTGCAGTAAAAGAATATCTCGTTCAACGGGGAATCGATCCGCGAAGAATCACGTCAATAGGGTTTGGATTTGACAGACAGATCGCTACCAACGACACTCCCGAAGGTCGACAGAGGAATAGGCGTATTGAATTTTACAGAGTAAAATAAGCTAACGGCTGCCGGATCCTCTCAGAGAAACAGAAATTGGAGTTGAAATGTTTTGTGCGTTGTGTGAAATTAAAACTGACCCTGCGTGGGGATCAACCATCTTTGGTGTGAAGCGGATCGTTACGATTCGAGACTGACCTGATGATAGACTGAAAGAGCCACTACCGCTGACAAGAGTAAATCCCGTACCGACGATATGCATGTAGACACTGCCCGTAAGTGTTTGAGTTGACGCCGAAGTGTTTGTGATCGCAAAGGTTTGATCGGATGATTGCCCAACTTTCACCGTTCCAAAATTCAGTGAGCTTGGATCCACCGAAATGCTTACCGCATTGTGACCAGTTCCGCTTAATGAAACATTGAGGGGATTTGAAGTGCCTGTCGCATTATGGGAAACTCGCACCAAGCCAGAGTATGAAAAAGCCAATAAAGGAGAAAACCTGACTATCACAGTTTTTGATTGTCCGGGCGCAAGATTGTAGGATCCCCCGCCGCTCGTTAGAGTGAATCCCGTTCCACTGATACTAAGACTTCCTATAAGATTTCCTGTAGAAGATGCAGCATTACTGATTGTTATTGCTTGATCTTGTGTTTGACCGGTCGCCACAGTTCCAAAGTTGATCGCCATGGGAAGAACCGAGATGAAAATAGAGTTATAGATATCTCCACGTATAGCAACAGTTATTGGAATTGTTGTATTGGTTGCATTATGGGAAATCCTAATTGAGCCAGAATATGTTCCAGTCGACGATGCACTAAAACGGACGGTAACTGTGCGAGATTGTCCTGGGGAGAGTGTAAACGAACCACCACCACTGGTGATACTAAACACTATGACACCAAAATTGAAGCTCACCGAACCAGCGAGAGTTCCAGTCGATGTGGGTGAATTCGAGATTGTGATATTTTGCTCTCCCGTTTGTCCAAGGATAATTCTGCCAAAATCAATTGAGCTTGGCGTCACTGAAATTATCGCTGATGTAGGTGTTTGTGTAGAGCCGCTCAACGGTACAACGATTGGGCTTAATGTACCCGTAGCATTATGAGAGATACTAAGTGACCCATTAGATGATCCTGTAGTCAACGGCAAAAATTGCACACTGACGGTTTTTGATTGTCCGGGTGAGAGACTGAACAGACCAAATCCACTGATAATTGAAAAACCGGTTCCACCAATTGCAATATTTCCACTCACGGTTTGCGTAGAGTTTTGGGGATTTGTAATGGTTACGCTCTGGGTTGAGGATTGTCCGACCTCGGCTGTTCCGAAGTCAAGTGAAGCGGGAATTACCGAGAACTTAGATGAACTTGGTGATTGGCTACCTCCACTGAGCGGGATACTGATCGGGCTGGGAGTATTGAGCGCATTGTGGGTAATATTCAATGTGTCAGAAGATGTTCCACCAGTAGAGGGTGAAAAGCGAATGGTTATAGTTTTTGATTCTCCCGGCGCAAGACTAAAGGGATCTATGTTGCTAATGATAGAGAATCTGCTGCTAGTTAAAGTAATATTACCTTCAAGACGTCGGTTAACACTAAACGAATTAGTTATGGTGATTTGTTTACTAATGGAGCTGTTGGCTTCGACATAGCCAAAGTCAATGCTTGATGTACTTATTGCAATTTGGACAAGGGGCTGCGCGTTCTTTGCTATTTCTTCATTATCGCAAGATTGGATAGAAATGAAGAAGGCTATAAGGAGCAACAGAAATAAATTTTTCCAGACCGTTTTCATGATGATTATCTCCAAATGTTAGAGATTATGAGCTTACTCTTAGATACTACACCCAATAACCACTTTCATTATACAGATTGCCCTCAAAAGATGCAAGAAAAAAGATAAAAAAATTGGAATTACCAGTTTGATAGAAAATGAGAATATTTATTGCTGGCAGAAGGAGATCGTTCGCTCATCGAAGAGGTCATTAAAGAAGTAAAAGTCGGTCCGCGGGCAGCCCGTGTGGTCGAAGTGAAAGTAATTTGGAAAAATTCTGAATCGCACTTTCAGAGATTCGAAATACGGTTATGAGATAACTGACTATGCGATTCGGGTTTGGATAAGCTGGAATTTTACTGAAGATGAGCCGGTATTTAGGACAAGTATATTCATAAAGGATTGCTGGAATGTTGGAATATTTGAGTATTGGAGTTGTTCATCTGAAATCTTTTAGGTTTTCGTGGAATAAAGATACAAAATATTTTACAGTTTTGCGATTTGAATATCAAGAGATTGTTTGTATATTATTGTGAAAATCTGGAAAGACCGACCATGAAAAAGCTTTATCGCTCAACTACAAATAAGAAAATTGCAGGTGTCTGCGGAGGCATTGGTGGAATGATGGACGCTGATCCAACCATCGTCCGTCTGGTTTTCGTTGTGCTTGCACTTGCGACTGGAATAATTCCCTTTTTAATCGGTTACCTTATCGCATGGTGGATGGTGCCGGAAGGAACACAAGATCAATCGCATTCTCAGATGCAGCCATAGTAGTTCATGAAAACATTTTTTAAACTTCTTACGCTCCCGATCTGGCTTCCTTTTAAAATTCTTTGGTTTATCTCAAAAATATTAGCATTCATTTTTTTAATCGTTGTTATTGCCATTCTGATTTACATAGCCGTGTATATCCTCTAGTTGTACAAAATAATTTCAATCTCAACAATCTTCAAGGAAATAAAATGAAAAATAATAAATATTCTGTACTCAAATACTTCCTACTTATCTATTCATTACTAACATACTCACAACCCATCTTCTCTCAAGTATTCGATCAGTATTTCATCGATAAGACTATGCGTGTCGATTACTACCATACAGGCACTAAAGGGGCTGAAACCATCAGTCTTGATAAAGTATTTGAAGAGGGAAGCTGGTCTGGAAGTACAATCAACTTAAATGATGTCTTGAATTTAGGAGAATACATCGTACGCATATATGATGTTGGTACGAACTCGATGATATATTCCCTTGGGTACTCAACGATGTTCGCTGAGTGGCAAACGACGGATGAAGCACTTGCTGGTATCTACCGGACATTCAATGAAACAGTTCGGTTACCATTCCCGAAAAATAAAATTCAGTTAACGATCGCTCGCCGTGACAAGCAAATGATCTTTCATGAAATATTCTCTACAGTGATTGATCCAAACGATCCTACCCAAGTGAATCAAGAGAGAAAGATAGAACAATTTAAGGTGTTTCCACTTATGAAGAATGGAGATTCTCACGAGAAAGTTGATATCGTTATCGTTGGTGATGGTTATCGCAGAGAAGATATGGATAAATTCAGGAAGGATGCGAAGCATTTCAACGATGTTATGTTTTCAACGAGTCCATTCCAAGAGAGGAAAAAAGATTTTAACGTTTGGACAATTGAAGTTGTTTCGCAGGATTCTGGTATTGATAAACCTGATAAGAAAATTTGGAAGAATACTGCACTTGGCACGATGTATAACACATTCGGCTCTGCTCGTTATGTTTTGACGGAAGAAAACAGAACTCTCCGTGATATTTGCAGTGCCGCACCGTACGATTTCATCACTATCCTCGTTAATGATAACCGATACGGTGGTGGAGGAATATACAATCTTTACACAACCACATACACACGCGGCGATGCACCTGGTCAGGATTGGCAAATGGATTACGTTTATGTTCACGAATTTGGTCACAGCTTTGGCGGATTAGGAGACGAGTATTACAATTCACAGGTTTCGTACAACGATATGTATCCCAAAGGTGTCGAACCGTGGGAGCCAAATCTTACTGCATTAGTTGATAAGAAAAATCTCAAGTGGAAAAGCATGATGGAAGAAGAAACATCACTGCCGACACCATGGGAGAAAGCGCAATACGATAGTATCGGTCGTTTGCGGGCGAAGCTTGACCGACTTGCACCAGATTATTACGAGAAGCGCAAACCATTGTACGATGCTGAACAGAATATTTTAAAGACAACAAAATATGCCGGTAAAGTTGGTGCCTTCGAAGGTGCCGGCTATAGCTCAGAAGGAATATACCGCCCCTCAGCCGACTGCAGAATGTTCTCTTTAAGTCTGGTAGGATTTGATCCTGTCTGTACAGCGGCGATTAATAGAGTTATTGATTTTTATTCAAAATAACCTCTGTGTTCTCAGTGTCTCAGCGATCGGATTTTTTCACCACAGAGGTGTTGAGATCATAGAGCTTTTTTTAAGAAAACGTAAAATCTGAAATCACCATGAAAATACTTAGTATCATTCTCATCACAATAGTTAATTCTTATTGGGTTCTATCTCAATCTATACCTGACAATTGGCTTACCCACTATGAGCAAAGCGGTTTCAAAGAAACTCCTCACTTTGCCGAGACGATGGAGTATTGTCGGCGATTAGAAAAATCATCTCCGTGGATTGATATATCAAGCTTTGGCAAAAGTCCTGAAGGTCGTGACCTTTTTATTGTGGTAGCTTCAAAAGATCGCGCATTTAATCCAACGAAAGCACGTAAGACGGATAAAGCAATTCTTCTTGTCCAGTGCGGTATCCATGCAGGCGAGATTGATGGAAAAGATGCAGGCTTAATGCTGCTGCGTGACATCACGATTACGAAAACAAAATCATATTTACTTGATCATGTTATTTTACTTGTCATCCCCATTTATAATGTAGATGGACATGAACGATTCGGACCGTATAACCGCATTAATCAAAACGGTCCTGAAGAAATGGGCTGGAGAGTTACCGGACAAAACCTTAATCTCAATCGCGATTACATGAAAGCAGATGCACCGGAAACACAAGCATGGCTCAAAATGTTCAACGAGTGGCTTCCTGATTTTTTCATTGATGCGCATGTAACCGATGGCGCCGATTATCAGCATATTGTAACTTATGGAATTGAAAAATATTTAAACATCGCCGAACCGGTACGGTCGTGGGTGAATGAAAAATATATTCCGATGATTTCTGTACTAAAGACGAACGGTGTACCGGTTGCACCCTACATTTCACTTCGGGATCATCTCGATCCCCTGAAAGGATTGCAAAGCGGTGTAGCATCTCCACGATTATCAACACCTTATGTCGCTCTCCAAAATCGTCCAGCGTTACTGATTGAAACGCACATGATGAAAGATTATAAATCCCGTGTCGAAGGGGCGTACCAAACAATCGTTGCGACTTTAGAATTGATGAATAAAGAATATTTATCTTTACAGAAAGCAGTACGCCAGGCAGATGAGCGAACTATAAAAAATATCGAGAATCCCTTCTCGATTCGTTTTCAAACCGTGGATGTTCCAAATCGAACATTTCATTATTTAGGTTTCAAACAAACCAGCGAACCGAGCGATATCTCAGGCGGTACTTGGATAAAATATATGAAGGAACCATTCGAAGCCGATATTCCGCATTACGATAGTGTTGTGGTTGCAAAGAGCGTCGAGTTACCCGTTGCTTATCTTATTCCTCCACAGTGGCAGGAAGTGATAAAGCGGCTCAAACTTCACGGGGTAAGAATCGGGCGATTGAAAAAACCGACAGAACTTGAAGTTGAAATGTACAGATTCTCAAACTCAAAGTGGCAACAAAATCCATACGAGGGAAGACACTCGGTAACGTTCAGTGTTGACAAAATAAATGAGAAACATACGTTTCCTGCTGGAACTGCGATTATTCGATTAAACCAAAGAGCCGCGCGTGTAGCTATCCATGCACTTGAACCAGAGGCACCCGATGCGTTTGTGGCGTGGGGATTTTTCGATGCGATCTTTGAACAGAAAGAATATACTGAAGATTACGTCATGGAACCGATAGCACGTGAAATGCTTGCAAACGATTCCACACTCAAACAAGAATTTGAATCAAAGCTCAAATCAGATACAACATTTGCAAAGAACCCATTTGCGCGATTGAATTTCTTCTACCAACATTCACCCTACTGGGATAAGCAGGTAAATTTATATCCAGTTGCACGGCTGATTATAGATGTTAGACTTGAAACTGAAAGGGAAGATTAAGCAGGGAATATAAAATTAGGATTGGTTGTAGGAAAATTCACTTGCAACCTTCCATAAAGACTCCGATATTTTTTTATAGAACCTTCAAATTGATTATGATTTTATTTAATCGGATATTATACCAAGGATTTTATTTATGAGAGTGATGAAAATATTTGTTCTAAGTTTAGTTCTTCCGATTTTTTGTTTCACTCAAGCTATCCAATGGAAAAGTCTCAATGGATTGACGGGGATTTATTTCATGCGTGAAGCAGCCGAGGGTAAATTATTTGCGGTTAGTGATGTTAGCATCTATTATTCTACAGACGACGGACGCTCGTGGGCGCCGAGCAACATTCCCAGGGCTTGGATGATGGAATTTGTAGCCAATGGTAAAACATGTGTTGTTTACAGATTATTAGAAAACATTCCTAATTACCAACAAGTATATATGTCGACCGATAATGGATTGAATTGGACCCGAATATTGAGTGCAAAAGGGATACATGGAAATTTTATGGTTTCAGATTCCGGAATTGTATTTGGAATTAATTATAGCACTTGTCGTATTGTCCGATATAACGGGATAAAATGGGATACTATAGGTACAAATATTCCTATCGTAGTTGGGGAGCGAGACATTGGGGAAGCAGTAGTTGATCATGCGAATAATTTTTTCGTTCTAGGCGGTGGGTATGTGGGATATGTCTTTGTTTCTACCGATTATGGTAGAACCTGGCATACAACTTTTAAACGGCAATGGGTTAGGGCAATCTGCGTATCTTCCCAAAATAATGTCATTATTGGAGTAAGCAGGACACAGGATTATAATACTGATGGCGGTGTATATGTTTCATCGGATCAGGGTAATAGCTGGGTTGATCTTGGTCTTAAAGATAAGTATATCAGTTCGGTAACAATAGATAATTCTGATAATATTTATGCCGCCACAACAATCGGCGTTTTTCGTCTCCGAGCGATGACTGGTGAGTGGGAGTATGTTGGTCCGAGCGAGAGTGAATTTGTAAGTACGTTTGCGGCAAAATCAGGTACAGTTTTTACAACGAGTTATGATTATAATTATATCAATCCAGAGTCTCCAGATGGAGTGTTGTATCGCTCGACCGATAAAGGTACATTTTGGTCGCCATCAGGTCCGGTGGCTAATGAAATCTTTTCACTTATTTCTACGTCACCCGGTTGTATTCTTGCCGGTACTTTAGGTGATGGGATTCTTAAAACTTCTAATTGGGGTACATCGTGGGCGCAATCGGCGCCCGGTTCAATCTCCGATTATGTCTACTCGTTTGCTAAAGGTAACTCTGTTGTTTATGCAGGCACAAATGACGGTCTTTATTTTTCTACAGACAATGGTGACAGTTGGGTAAATAAAACTTCGCATACATTTAGCGGTTCTGCCTATTCGGTTGTTGTTTTGAGTGATGGAAAGATTATCACGGGAACAAACTTCGGTATATATACTTCGAGTGATGCAGGAAGAAATTGGAATCAAGCAGGGCTTTCAAATTCAAAAGTTCTCTTTCTTGCGAATACTCCGGCAGATGTTGTATATGCTGCCACTGACGACGATGGAGTATTCTCTTCATCTGATAAGGGGATTAGCTGGTACAGTTGCAGATTATCACGAGATGATATTCAAACAATCGTTGTGAATGATGCCGGTCATATCTGTGTCGGTGTATATGGGGGTATCTTCCGATCAACAGATAATGGATTTAGCTGGATTCAATCTACTTTTACGAATACATATGTCTATGCAATTGCTATGAATGGAGATCAAGATATATTTGCTGGAACGTACAACGGCATGTTCAGATCTCAAAATGGAGGTCAAAATTGGACTTACATAGGATTTCCAGAAAAAACGATTTTAAGTTTAACGTTTGATGACAATCGCAATCTTATAGCCGGGCTATACGAGGGTGGTGTTTACATGAGCGCACTGCCGCTCACTTCCGTTGAGATTACACCTTTAGAATTGCCTGTTAACACGGAGCTATTTCAAAACTATCCGAATCCATTTAATCCAGCCACCATTATTCGTTATGCATTACCCATGAACAGTCACGTGATACTGAAAGTATACGATGTTCAAGGAAAAGAAGTTGCCACTCTTGTAGATAATATGCAAGATGCCGGA
>Ga0315292_10002378_pt1 | contig 10522 bp, 14 predicted proteins | sample YL17G13_0_MG_FD_204029 | JGI IMG/M metagenome (GOLD analysis project Ga0315292, IMG submission 204029) | Sediment microbial communities from Yellowstone Lake, YNP, Wyoming, USA - YL17G13_0 | ecosystem: Environmental > Aquatic > Freshwater > Lake > Sediment | place: USA: Wyoming | collected... | reverse complement strand
CGTTTCGGCATCGCATAACTCGTGGAGGACACCAATGCTTGTAGTTCGACCAGAATTGGCCGCGATCCTTCGAGACTGGATACCACCACCGATCCCGTCGTGCGCTGGGACCGCTCCGCCAAAAACAACTCGGAGGGGTTGCTCACTTCCTCCAACCCGGAGTCTTTCATTTCGAACACGCCGATCTCATTGGTCGAGCCAAAGCGATTCTTCACCGCGCGGAGAATACGAAAGCTGTGGCCCTTGTCTCCTTCAAAATAGAGCACCGTATCCACGATATGCTCCAACAGTCGCGGTCCGGCGATCGCTCCGTCTTTGGTGACATGCCCAATGATGAAGATCGGCACGCTGCTGCGCTTCGCGTACCACATCAATTGGCCTGCCACCTCCTGCACCTGGCTGATACTGCCAGGCGCGGACGTGATCTGTTCCGTGTAGACCGTTTGGATCGAGTCGACGACCACTGCGGCCGGATGAATCTCTTGGATGGCTTTAAGGATTTGTTCGAGGGAGGTTTCCGCCAGGATTAATAGATTCGGATGCTCGATGCCGAGCCGCTGCCCCCGCATCTTGATCTGCCTCGGAGATTCCTCTCCTGAGACATACAGCACCGGTTCTTCCTTGGAAGACAAGCGCGGGAGCGCCTGGAGTAACAAAGTGGTCTTCCCAATCCCGGGATCGCCGCCAATCAGGATGACCGAGCCGGGAATGACTCCCCCACCCAGCACCCGGTCGAATTCACCGATATGCGTCAGCCGCCGGTCTTCCCCGACCACTTCGATGTCGGCAATCGGCGTGGCCTTGGCCTGCGCCGTCTTCATCGCAGCAGGCCGCCCCTTGCCGGTCGGCGCCTGCCGTTCTTCCTTCATGGTGTTCCAGCCGCTGCAATCGGGGCAGCGACCAAGCCATCGTGGCGACTGGTGGCCGCAAGCTTGACAGGAAAAGCTAGTTTTCGCTCGCATGAAGAGGCGCCTCAATAAAAGAGGGAAAGTCGAAAGTCTAACGTCCAAAGTCGAAAGTCTGAAGGCTTATAGTAAAGGATAGGAAGGTCGAATGGAAGGCGGTGCCGGCCCTTTACAAACGGTTCCTCCAATATCCAGGCCGACGCTTCTGGTGCGCGACCGCAAGAACACGAATCCGGTCCGGCTCAATCACCTACAGGAGGCTGTAGGGAAAGCGCCTGATGAGCTTGTGCCTGGTCTCGCCGCTGACAAGTTGGAATGCCTCAGGATTGGCCAGCACTTTCTCAACCGCCTCTTCGAGTGCGACAAGAAACAACAAACCAAGCCCAGGCACTCTTTCTTCATAGTATTTTGCTGCCTCGTTGACCTCGGCACTGGCCTCCTCATGAAAGGTCATTACCCTCATGAGATGGCTTGCCGAGCCCGGCGGAACATCTCCTCAGCAGGGATCTCTTTGGCTCGTCCCCCACGCAAGTCTCTGAGCCTTCGTTCTGCTTCAACAACCCACAAGTGTTGATTTTCTTCATCCGAGGGAACGTTCAAGCTCAAAATGAGCTTTTCCGCAAGACGCGCCCTCGCATCCAGGTCAAGCTTCATGATCTCAGCATCAAGTTGCTCATCGTTCATAGCCATGTCACATACTCCTTATTGTTGTTGTTGCGGGGCAGCACGACACGGTTTTGCATGAGGGCCGACTACAGGCCTGCCTATTTCGGTTCGCCCAATATCTGAGGAGGAGGCATTCCGAATGCAGGAAAGAATATCCCGTTTCGAACACATTGACAAGACGAAGTTCTGCGGCAGTCGGCACGACTATCAGCTAACGCTTCTTGGAACCAGCGTGGTGGAGAGCGGCGGCAGCGTCAGAAAGCTCACGCGCAACGGGATGCTGCTGTTCAGGGGTGAGTCGCCGGGCTACGCATTCGTCTTTTGTGCCAGCATGTCGCCAAGCTTACAGGGACGCCGCGAAGCATTCAGACCGGGAAACGATGATGGAGATATAGATTTCATAGCGTTGTCTTACATGGAAACGACATGTCCATCACCACACTGGACAATGACCTTGTGGAGACTCCCCCACCATGACAGAAATACATTAGCCGTACGACTTGATTCCAGGCGACTGTGCAGGTGGCACAGAGCGAGATCGGGCGTCTCGATAAGTCAATACTCATGCCTGCCCCCCGTGCCCCCCGTTTCTCTCAAGACAATTGCTTGGCCACACCTATGCGCCGTCATTGGCGGGCCTCACGTTGTTGTGCAGATATTGGTGCAGTTGACAGAGGCATAGGGGTATCGCGTGGCCTAACGCCAGGTTCAGCGGCGGGCCCGCGAAGCGGGATCGTCCGCTGGGACCACTGGTTGGGCGGCTGCGGATTGCGAACTGGATAGTGCCTGAACAAACTCCTGGGGTCGCTCTGGCGAAATGAGCCAAGGGCGCCCAACCGTGCGATCGATCCACACGAGATCATTGATCTGAGAAATGTACATCTGAACAATCCCTCGCCGTTGAGTCCAGAGCCAGCCAAACCCGCCCCAAAGACCGCCCGCCCCAACTCGCATGCCCCAGCCTACTTGTAGTTTTAGATCTCGACCATTGACGATGCGTACGTCTACGATACTGTCGCGTGAAATCTGTCGCCGTTTAAGCGGCCAGATGACTTCGAGCGCATCCTGATGCACCACAAACTGAGTTGGACGGAAGCGAAGCCAAACCCAGGAGTAGATCGCCACCAGCAAGATGGTGGGTGCAATCAAGAGAGCCCTGCCGAATACTGCGCTGAGCACGAATAGGACTGGCAGCGCCAAGAGCACGAGCGTAATGATTCGAATCATCGTGCACATCGGTGCAATCCGAAAGATTTTCATCGAAGACGCGCTTTCGTTCAGCCAGACGCCCAACTATAATTCGACGTCCCAATCATGTCTGCAACTCAAGCATGGACTGCTTCATAAGCGCCCCTGACACGTAGGGAGGAGGAGCCGCGATTCTGTTAAAACCAAACAGCTTACGGCTGCATTCCCGTCCACACGTTGAAGCGTGATACCGCGCATAGCCTGCGTCCTAACACTCCCTGTCGGACCCTCCCGGAAGCCGATCCGCCGGGCTCTGCACGCCACGGCCTCCACGGTTGAGCACGTGCAGGGTCAAGAGCAATGGGGTCAGGGGTCAGAGCAATAGGGTCAGGCATGAGTATTGACTTATTGTACCAGAAGGGCATGGGGTCATGGCTTGACGTTGCACCTCCCTCCCCCGAGGCTCCGCATTCATGGCTCGCCACCTTCGCGTGGTATACCCGGTCACCCTCTCCCCCTCACCGCTCGTGGCAACGACCAACTGATGATTGTTCATCACGAGACCGATAGGGCGGATTTCTTGACACGGCTCGGGCAGGAGATTCCATCGCCGCGATGGCGCAGTGCAACGTTAAGCCATGACCCCGCCGTACAGAGGTCTGGCCTCACGGCTGAGCACACTTGATGGCACATACATGGTTCAGTTGCCGCGTACGCTCGGCTATGGCAAGGCGTTTAGCTTGCCTTTCGCCGTAGCGCGAAATGAAGAACTTGCGCTTACGGCTGGCACCAAGCTCATTGACCCAGAAGGCCATCCAGTATACTTGGAGGCGTCCGGTTTTGGGATTGGCGACAACTTCATATCGGGCGACACCAGGAATGCCGGATGTGTTGTTCCTGCGAAGGCGAGAGCGGACCCAGACGTGATGCGTAAACGGCGAATGTTGAAGGAGCAGCGCGTTTCGATATTCAAGAGCAGCCTTCAATGCGTTGCGCTTTCCGCTATGAACTGAGTCGGAGAATGTCTTGACGGTAATTCCATTCCACCGTTGCAGCGTGGTTCGCCAAGCGTGAGTATGGCTTGCTTCGTGGTCTATACGGGTGATGTTGCGGAGACGCGTCACTCTGTGCTTTCTTCGAGATGTTTCTCTGTATCTCATCCATGCAGGGTCTTAGCCCGCATGATTCGTGACGGTTCGTGGCGAAATGAAGCTCCCCGCAGCAAGCTGCGGGGTATCCGGCGAAATTCTCCGAAGCCGCTACCCTCCTTCGCCAAGGCTACGGAGGGTTCTCCTCGCCTTCATCCCCGCAGCAGCCTACTCCGCCGAAGTAGCCACTTCGGCTACGAAGGCCGGAAGCTACGGGGTATTCGGCGAAGGAGAATCACATGACACGAAGGAGATGGAGTGCGTGGCTGTCCGCATGCGCTAGCCGTCGGCTGTTGCGGTGTGCCACCCCTGACGCCGACCGGGCAGGCAATTCGTGACCTGGGTTGCCCCTCCCCACATCTACACTTCGACAATATCTGCTTTCAAGGATTGCACGAAGGCGGCCACCTCGCTACGCTCAGTCTGTGGAACGTTACAGGCATCCAGCGTAGCATTGACGTGCCCCATAAACGCCGACCAATCGCTTTCACTGATCTGCATCCCTGTATGAGACATCTTCATGTCTCGCCCGGTGTAGTACAGGGGACCCCCCTGCACTCGCACAGAGAAAATCGACCAGGAGTTGTTTTTCGCGCTTGCCGCCGTCCTCTCCTCGATGGTCCCAGAAACGTTTCAGTCGCGAATCCGACTGCGAGCGCGGCAACAAGTCCTCGGAGACTGCACAGATCGCGTCATAGCTCCGAGACGTTCATAGAGTGTTTTCTCGCTCATTGCTTGGTCTCCCTCCAGTGACAAGATGGGTGCATGACCCGATCTGACCCGGCACCGCCTGTCGTCAGCCCGTCCAACTTAACGCTTCTACATCAACTGTACCGAGAAAGCTAAACCTATGTCCACTACTGCCCGCGTGAACTCGGCCTTAGCCCGCATTATTCATGACGGTTCGTCGGCCCCCCTCCCTCATCCTCCCCCATAGTATGGGGGAGGGGGGGGCCGTTCCTCGTGAAGCGTATCTCGTTATTCGCGCGAGACTCGCGAGACTTGCGCGAAAAGCGGGACGGGTCGGAAGTTTCATCTTCGCTAGTCGCGCCTGTCGCGCACGTCTTGCCTGTCTCGCTCACTATTCACACGCAAGATCAGCGTATCCGCGGTTGCAGCAGAAGCTTCATGAGGAATGCGGGTCAGGGGAGAAGCGAGGGTCATGGCCTGACTGTGCACCACCCTCCCCCGGGGGAACAAAAAAGGGGACAGCAACTTTTTTAGAGTGTTTCGTGGTCGGCCGTGTGGGCGCACGGTGGACAAGCTATCGGAGACCGATGCGATCTGGGCCTGCCACGCTAGCCCGCATTATTCATGACGGTTCGTCGCCAAATCGCGCAGTCGCCAAGCGAGACAGGCGCGCGGAGCCGCGAGGGAGGGAGGCATCCTTGAACAGGATGTTGACCGACTAAGTGGCGAGCCCGCCTGCCTGGACGCCGGCCCGACCGCGTCCAGGCTTGTCGCAGCGGCGAATCCGCGATTGCAGCAGAAATGTTCATGAATAATGCGGGCTAGTGAGCCGACCGCATGTGAGGAGCGGCATGCACGGGCTATCGTCCCTTCGCTGACGACGAATCCCTACTGCTCATAATTCTCGACGACCTGCGGCGGGCGAACTTGCGCTTCGTCCGGGTCAAGCCCGACGTCGCGAAGGGCCCGTCGCTGGCGCAAGAGGTCCCAGCACTGATCCAGTTCGACCTGGACTTGCACGAGCCGCTTACGATCGGCTTTAGGGAGTGCCCTTTGCTCGTGCAATCGGTGTTCCTCTGCGACAAGGTGCTGAATATGATTAAGGACCGGCTGATCTTCGACTTGATTCTCCACGAAAGCCTCCTCCGCGCGGATGTGATCGGAACGGTCAGGATTTGATGTTACGCCCACCCGAAACTGCGGTCAACCGATGCTCTGACTAACATGATGACCCAGGCGTAGGTTGCCAGAAGAAAGAGAATGTGCCTGGAACCATGTCGCGGCGCGTGGCGGGGAGTTGGTCTATCTGGTCTATCTCGTTTTGTTTGGTTCATTTGGTTGGGGAACGAATCAAACCAGAGAAACCAGAACAACTAAACAAACAAGATCAACCAGTCTATCCCTTCGCGCTCTTACCATCAGCTATAGGCCATCAGCCATACGCTCTTCCCTTCATGCCCTCACCTCACACGCTCCCTTATTGCAGCCTTCGCCGTTCGATGCACGACAAAGGCATGGACCAGGCCGATTCGAGAAAGTAGAATGCCTCGGTTTCTTTGCCCTTAGCGGACCCCGAGACGCCAGAGGGACGTGAGCTCTGCCGCTCGGGCGGCGCGGAGCGAATCAGCTTGGTCGGAGGCGCGGGGATGATTCGGCCGGACATCGATCTTGCCGATCACTCTGAGCCCCGCTTTCTCAAAGGCGGCGAGTAATTCTACCCGCGGCCGCAGTCCCAGGTGTTCGGCAAGATCCGAGAGCAACAGCCAGCCTTCTCCCCACGGCTCCAGGTGTGCGGCCAGGCCATTGAGGAATCCGCGCAGCATTCGGCTCTCGGGGTCGTAGATCGCCTGTTCGATGGGAGAGCTGGGACGCGCCGGCACCCAAGGCGGGTTGCAAACCACGAGCTGAGCCCGGCCTTCGGGAAAGAGATCAGCCTGCACGACCTCCACTCGGTCAGTGAGTCCCAGCCGCGCAAGATTCTCACGGGCGCAGGTCAGGGCGCGAGGGTCTTGATCGGTGGCCACGATGTGCGAGACGCCGCGGCGGGCCAGCACCGCAGCCAGCACGCCGGTCCCTGTCCCGATATCGAAAGCACGCGTACGTGAAGGCAACGGCGCCTCGGCTACCAGACCCACATACTCGCCGCGAATCGGCGAGAACACGCCATAATGCGGATGGATGCGGTCGCCAAGCGCAGGGATCTCCACGCCATTTTTTCGCCACTCGTGCGCACCAATCAGCCCCAGCAGCTCTCGCAGCGAAACCAGGGCGCGCCCTTCACCAGGGCCGTAGGCCTCCGTGCAGGCCAGGCGCATATCGGGCGCACGGCGCAGGCGAACGTCGTAGCCCTCCTCGAGTGCCACCAACAGCATTCCCAATGTGCGTGCGCGACGGGACTGGGCCTGTCGATGAAAGTGGAAGGCCTCAGCCGGCGACGAGCCCGGTTTGGGGGGATTGCGGTCGGCTCGCCGCGCCATCGCATTCAGCAACTGCCGCGCATTCTGGAAGTCGCCCCGCCAGAGCAGCGCGGTACCCTCGCAGGCCAGGCGATAGGCTGCGTCGGCAGTCATGCTGTCGTTGGCGATGGCCACGCGTGTGGGTGGTGGCGATCCCCACTCCGAGCGCCAGCGCGTGGAGCAAGTCTGTCCTGCCTCGGTCCAGCTCACAAGTGGTGGCTCGCTCACGACAATGAAAGATTTGGGGTCAGGCATGAGTATTGACTTATGAGGACCACGGGGGAAATACAGAAACCATTTCGCGGCGCGTGGCGGGGAGCTGGTTCATCTGGTTTCTTTGGTTTCTTTGGTTTCGCTCAACAAGAGAAACACGATAAACCAAACAAACAAGATAAACTGGCTGAGCCTCGCCGTCCTCTGGTTTGTCTGGTTACGACCGTTTTAGTGCGGCGAACGATCCGCGACCATCTACATCGTTCTCGGCCCGCTTCCAAGAACCGTGTAACGTCCCTCGACTTGGCTCGGGACGGTGAGCTTGTCCCTCGACTCAGCTCGGGACCCTGAGCTCGCCGAAGGGTCGAACCGTGAGGCGTGAAACGAGGGTCAGCCTCGGGCCTGCGGCCTCGCACCTGGCCGCACCTCCTTCGCCTCGTCACGAACGGTAATGTCGGACAGGCTCCTAGCCAGCTGTTATTGTTCCACCGCGCATTACGGTTTGATATCCAGCCATTCCCGGACATTGCACTCCGTGCATTGTCCAAGGACTTCTTGAACTTGCTCCTTTTGTTGGCACCCCTTCAGTTCGTCCAATACGTTTCTCCGCATCAGGTACAATTCGGCTGGATCATGAAGGAAGGGCAGAACATTCATGGCACCGATCTTTCCTTGCTGAAGTAACCGGATAAAGTCGAGTGTTTCGGCCAGCTCTTTTGGCCGCCAGCGTATTGCCTTCACGTTTCCATGTGATTTCTTCAGAGGGATGACAACCTGCTGCTGCTCTACTCGGATGAGTTTTACGTGTTCCAGATCAAGCTCCTGGGATTGAATGGTGATAAGTGCGAACCACTTTTCAATCCGATCGGCACACTGCGCTACGAGCGCATTTCTATCCAATGGATCTGTCTCGGCCGCCCTGGAAAGGCCAAGCTGCGGCTCAATAAGAAGAAGACCTGTCAGGACCAGGATGGTGAGCGTTCGATTGATGATTTGTGTCATATGACTTCTCCTGATAGTTGAATACGTGATAGTCATGTGCGGATAGGCAAGCGGCGTTGAGACGTAATTCCTTTGTTTTTGAACCAGCTAAAAGCATACGCCGAAGAACCTAATAAATCGAGAGGTGCCGTGAGCGGAAGTCGGGGTCATGTCTTGCAATCCAACATGTCGCGGCGCGTGGCGGGGGCCTGGTCTATCTGGTCTATCTGGTCTGTCTGGTTTGTGTGGTTCAACGAACAAGAGAGGCAAGACAGACCCGCCGATCCCCTCGCGCTCTTGCCATCAGCTATCAGCCATACGCCATTCGCTCCTTTCTTGTCTACACGTCCTTCTGGCCGGCGCATGCGCGTGAAGGTGGGTGAACCAACACGTGTGTAAGCAGGTCATACCCGCCACGGCTTCAGGATGGGCTCACCTTCAGGGCAGCGGCCACGATCGGCTTCGCCCAGTTCGGCATGTGGGCGAGGTCTGGCGGATTACAAATCTTTCCCTGCTCCATCTGCAGCACCAGTGTGAGCTTCGGTGTCCGGCCTGCGGCGGGGTCCGCCTCCGCGCTATTGTCGTATATCCGCAAGGTGGCGAGGTGGTGCAGGAGTTCGATGAGATTGAGTCGGCTATGTTCGTAGCGCCGGTGAATCTGTTCTGCGGGAATGTCATGGCCGCCTCGGCGGACCCGGGACTGCACACGCGCGATGTGGAGTTCCGGACTGGAAAGGCCCGCGTACCACACATGCACCTCGAAGCCTTGGGAGGCGGCCTGCGCAAGGAGACGTGTGATCGTATTCCCACTGAGCGTGGTTTCGAACGCAAAATCGAGACGCGTCTTGATGGCGTGCTTTAGCAACCCCACGCCCGCATGCCAGGCCGCACTGTTTGCGTCTGCTTGAGTCAGCGCGGGATTTGCCACCATTAATGTGCGCGCGGCCTCATCCGGATTGAAGTACAGGCCCCCGTGCCGGCGAACGGCCGCCCCGCCGATGCTGCTCTTGCCCGCGCCATTGACGCCGGCAAGCACGTGAATGCGCGGTGCCCGCTGGGCACTCATTTCAACGTGCCGGTTGTGAGACGACGGCGGGCTCGCTTGCGCAGGGGTAAGCGATCTTTCCGTGCGGCCTTGACGGCGGCCCGTCCGAGCTTGGCTGGTGAGGCCTTGAACGCGGCGTCCACGCCCTTTCTGGCTTTCGGTGTCTGCATACCAGCCAGCAACTGCTCAAACGCTGCGCCGAGATCGTCCAGGGTGCGGGCACGTACTTTCACCAATGAGACGAACTCCTCATAGGACAGCAATACGGCTTTGGGGGTATCGTGACGCGTAATCGCCACCGCGCCACCATGATTGGCTTGCTCCAGAATTGCACCAAACTCGTTCTTCACTTTCGTGGCGGCAATGGTCGGAATATCGACTAGTTCGCCCTGGCTATTTCTAAACGTCAATTTGGACATCGTGGACCTCCTTGTCTAAACATTCACATTATAACCATTTTAGCTAATTTGTCTATAATGGTTAATGTCCGGTGTCCGGACCCGCTCGCGGCGCGTGGCGGGGGTCTGGTCTTTCTGGTTTATTTGGTTTCTCTGGTCTCTTTGGTTTCGCTCAACAAAAGAAACACGATAAACCACACGTAACTACTCAGGTGTTCAGGCTGAAGGCTGAAGACTAAAAGCCTTCAGCCTATCTACCTGAGTAGTTACAACCAAACACACTAGATACACCCCGCCTGGCCTCGCCGTTCTCCGGTTCGTCCTTTCGCATCCACCCCACCCCAAACCAGTCTCGCATGATCCGTGACCGCTTCTTCTGCCGTCACAGATCCACGGTTATCCCATCTTCGTCACCCATCTCTGCCGTTCGCCACTGTTGCGGCCTGTCGAAAGGCGGGGTGATTTCTCATGGCAACAAGCGTATTCTCCGGCGCTATTCGTCGCGTGGAATCCTAGCCTGTTTAGGGTTGTCCTGGCAGAAAGAAGCAGGGGCACTCTGTTTCCTGGATACATGTTTGATCACAAGGCCTGACCCAAGTTTTCTGGCGTATCGGCTTCCACGTGGCCACCTGTGCCATTGCCGTGCCTACACGGAGCAGATCGCGCTCGTTCGGGAGGCCGTCGCGCTCCTTCCGAAACCAAAACCGAAACCGCTCCCGTCACCGATCAATCGACTTCTGTCACGCACGCCGTTTTCACTATTGACAGACGCTCCTGCTCTCCGTAGGCTCTCGGCACATTCTCGCTGAGGCACGCTCGGTCGATTCATTCT
>Ga0315292_10002376_pt1 | contig 10530 bp, 4 predicted proteins | sample YL17G13_0_MG_FD_204029 | JGI IMG/M metagenome (GOLD analysis project Ga0315292, IMG submission 204029) | Sediment microbial communities from Yellowstone Lake, YNP, Wyoming, USA - YL17G13_0 | ecosystem: Environmental > Aquatic > Freshwater > Lake > Sediment | place: USA: Wyoming | collected... | reverse complement strand
CCGTTTATCCGTTTGGTCCTTGCTTGGTCCTTGGTGCTTGTGATTTGGAATTTGCCGAGTGCCGGGTGCAAGATGCCGCAGTCCGCAGTTCTGGGTTGGCCATGCCTCCCCGTTTGGGATTTGCTGTTTATCCGTTTGGTCCTTGTTTGTTATTTGGTGCTTGTGATTTGGAATTTGCGTGGTGCCGGATGCCGCGGTCTGAGCCTTGGGTGACCAGGCCTCCCCGTTTGGGATTTGCTGTTTATCCGTTTGGTCCTTGTTTGTTATTTGGTGCTTGTGGTTTGGAATTTGCTGTTTGGAGCTTGTCGTTTGGAATTTGCCGGTTGACCGCGGATTAGGCGTGACAGGGCGCTACAGCCGGGCGTGTTCGGATTCTTCGGGCGCCATGCCCAGGCGGACGTAGATGGGCTGCGCCATTCTGCCCAGCATCGGCAGGCGGGCGGCGAACAGGCCGCCGGCCAGGATGCAGCAAGCCCCGCTGACGATCACCGTCGCCTGCGCGCCGTACCGCCCGGCAAGCCAGCCCGCAAGCAGGCTGCCGAACGGACCCATGCCCATGAAAGCCATCACGTAGAGGCTCATGACGCGCCCGCGCTTGTCATCGTCCACGAGCGTCTGGAGCAGCGAGTTGCTGCCGGCGAACTGGACCATCATGCCGAACCCCGCCACCGCCAGCAGGCAATACGACAGCGCCTTGTTGTGCGACAGGCCGAAGCCGATCACGGACACGCCAAGCAGCACGCAGGCGGCGGCCATGATGCGCCCCATTCCCCGGACGCTTGGGCGCATGGCCAGGAAGACCGCCCCAGCCATCGCCCCGATTCCAGTGGCAGCCATCAGGAATCCCAGCGTCCTGGGATTGCCGTGGAGGATGTCCTGGGCGAACACCGGCAGCAGCACGGTATGCGACGTGCCCAGCAGGCTTATGGTCGCCAGCAGCAGCAGGATCGCCCGGATCGGCGCGAAATGGCAGGCGTAGGCAAGCCCCTCGTGGACGTTCCGCAGCACGCTGCCGTTTTGCGGGGGCCTCTCAAGATGCCTGGTCCGCATGGCCAGCAGGGCCGCGATGACGGCGACGAAGGTCGCGCCGTTGATCGCGAAGCATGCCGCCGTCCCGACGGCCGCGATGAGCACCCCCGCCAGCGACGGCCCGACGAGCCTTGCGCCGTTGACCATGAAGGAGTTCATCGCGATGGCGTTCGGCAGGTCCGCCCGCGACTCGAGCATCTCCACGACGAACGACTGGCGGATGGGGATGTCGAAACCGTTGATCAGGCCCAGCAGCCCGCTGAGCAGGATGATCTGCCACTGGTTGATGGTGCCGGTAAAGACCAGCGCCGCCAGCGCGAAAGCCTGTAACATCGCCAGCGCCTGTGTGAGCACGAGCAGCTTGCGCCGGTCGGCGTGGTCGGCCAGGACGCCGGCCAGCGGCGCCATCAGGAACGTCAGTATCTGCCCGGCAAAGCCGACGATGCCCAGCATCAGCTTCGAGCCGGTCAGGTCGTAGACCAGCCAGGCAAGGGCGACGCGCTGCATCCACGTGCCGATCAGCGACATGCCCTGACCGGCGAAGAACAGCCTGTAGTTGCGGTGCCTAAGCGCCCGAAAGCCAGGTCCCAGCCACCGCCGCAAGGCCGGCAAGCCCCCAACGGAATCGCCGGGCCCGGCCAAGGATGAATCGTCGAAAGTCATTACGCCCTTCGCACACTGCCTTCCGCGACCAGAGGCCCTTCGGCTTCGCTCAGGACACATCGCGACTTCAAACCCACCTGGGTTTCCTGCTCGCCGCCGCGAGTCGTCCTGGCAACAAGGACGGCATTCTACCGCGCAACAGGCACAAGCGCCAGCGCCTTTGTGCCCGCCTTTGCGCCGCCTTTGCGCCCCAGTGGCCATCCCAAGTTTTCACGGAAGTTTTTTCAAAATCCCCGGAATTGTGTTGATGGCCGATGCACGAGGGATATGCTTCGAGTGTTCAATGGGTCGCAAACGCGGCAGAAGTTGAGCAATTCGTGGCTTGGCCGCGGGACAAAAGGGGTCAGGAACCTTTTCCTGCCATAAACGCCAGGCCCCCGAACGGGTCGGAAAAGGTTCCTGACCCCTTTTTCTTCACAAGGAGTCAACTATGCGTACAAGAGTGATGGCTGCGGCAGTGATTTGTCTGGCAGCGTTCGAGTCGGCATCCGTAGCAGGCGAGATAGTCATATCTACGGACAAGACGTCTTATTGCCTGCATGAACCTGTGTGTTTGCGGATCGACTATACAAATCGCGGGAAGACGGCCTGCCAGTACAGCTTGCCGCAAACAGTACTTCTGGTAAGCAAGGCAGGGCGGAAGCCCTCTACGGTGAAACTCTGGCAGGACCGCGTGCTGGAAGTGAGCACCACGGCCCCGCAAACTGTCCGCGTCATGCCAGGAGAAACCCACCGCCGTACCGTGTGGGTCGCACTTGATGGCAGCATGCACTGGATCTTTTACGAGAATGGAAAGTGGGCAGTTGCCCTCGTTGAAGGCGGGCAGCCAATCGAAGTCGCAATCATACCCGCCCAGTCCGAGGCCATAAGGAAGGCATCTGAGTTGTTCAACGAGAAAACCTGTGCGGCTTTCCTGTCGGATGGCGCTGGAATTGGAGACACCAAAGAAGAACTGCAAGCTCTTGTTCGAGGTTACCCCGACACTCCTTTCTCAGCATGCGCCGCATGGGTCCTTGTCCAGGCGAACTGGCGCGCGTTTCCAAGAAGGACCATTCCCGGAAAAGATGCCGACTGGGACGGGGAGAAGAAGCTGCTGAATGGCATCCTTGAGTGCAAGTGTGAGACTGCCCTCAAAGCTGCCGCCATGGCCGCTCTTGTCCGGCACTACCAATTCCAGAAAGGTCAGGCAGAGAAAGCAAAGAAGGCGGCTGAGGAGTTGGCCACGGCTTACCCATACAGTGTCTGGGCCCATAGCGTCAAGAGCGTGTACGGCCACGATGTCTCTGACAAACTTAAGCCGTACTCGGAGGATCCGGTGCTGAAACTTCGGCGGGAACTGCCACCTGCATCGCAACCTTCCACGACAAAGGAGGTAACCAAACCTGCCGTGAGCATGTCACGGCCCGCTGTCACCACGATGTCGATTCTGGATTCCTTGGTTCCCGCCGATTGGCAGCCAAAGAAGGCCGGGAGCCTGGTCTTCGGCGATGCGCCGGCTGGAAGACAAAAGGGGTCAGGAACCTTTTCCTGCCATAAACGCCAGGCCCCCGAACGGGTCGGAAAAGGTTCCTGACCCCTTTTTTTTCCCTTTTTTTTCAAAGACGATGATTCCACACCATACTTGGTATGGAGCGCGGTACGCGAGTTCAGTAACCCGTGAAGTTGGAACGCGATGATGCGTAAAGTGTAGTGTTACGGTGAAGGCCCAAGTGAAAGGAAATGACTGATGAAGTCATCAATGTGCGCTATTCTAGGTATCTTATGCTGTTCCGGAGTTCTGGCGGTGGTCGGCCTTAGTGAGGCGAAGAAAGCCGAGGCGAAAGAAAGCGAGTCCAACCAGGATAGGCGGTCTCCGTTATTGGTTCTCGAAAGGCTGTCGCCCTCGTTCCTGGCTGCTGTGGACAGCCGCCTGGCAGCCCTGCGGGCGAAGCCGGAGCTCGTTAAGGCTCTCGATCAGCAGAGCGCGTTCATCGACAAGGGGTTTTGTAAGGAACAGGTCGTCTTCAACGTCTCTATGGCAGAGCGGATTATGCCGACGTTTCTGGCAATGAAGCCTTATGGCGCATTGGAAGTACTTGCAGTAACACCAGGCGATAACCGCCTCTTCTTTTCTGTCGACGCCAATGATTACAGCGCCGTTGGTTGGACTGGCTTTGCATTGGAGTGGGTGGGTGAAATCCCTGAAACGCATCTGGTGATGGCAGTAGTACCCAAAGCAGGTGCCGGCGGCAACGTTCAGGCTGTGTGGGCTAAAGGCTTGCCCGTGGAGGTAGCTAGAGGCGGCCTGCGTCTCGTACGGACAGCGGGCGGGGCGTTCGTGACGAATGTTGCCGACCCCAGTAGGACGGTTGCGTCATTGTCGAAAGTGCTCAAGGACGCGGTTGGCATTACGTGTGATGAGCCGCTTATCCTGACGCTTGACGACGACTTGCTTTACTCCCGGTTCCTCATTACGAGGGGCGCAAGCAACGCGCCGCGGAAGCACGATATCCAGATTTGGGTGGGTCGCGGCGGATTCTGCCTGAAGGCGCAACTTCTGGCAGAAGGAGAGACGGACATCATGTCCTGGCCAACTCCCTTGCCATTTGTTTACCGTGACGGGCGCCCAGGTTCTCCGATGCCCGAGTGGCCACCCAAATGAAGTAGCACGGAGAGATGTCCTGGCAATAACAGCGGACTTGGTGTCTGTGCATTAGTGGTGCGATATCGCATAGCCGGTAAACGGCCCCGATCTGGCGGGCCGCGATGACGGTGAGGTACAACGACGAGATGACACGACTTCGCATGCTTGCTCTGTCGATGGCTACGCTTGTCGGACCATCCGTTGGTTATTCCAACAATGACGTAGTTGTAATCGCCCAAAGTCACTGGACGAGCGGGATCGTCATTAAGATGGCCGAGACCGTGAAGGGGAATGGCCAATTCCGTGTGTCAATGGAGGCAGATTGTGCGCATTTCCAGCGGTTCACGAGCGGCCAATGCCAGATACTCGCGTGGAGCGACTGTCCGAGCGTGTTCGGCAAGAGCGAGTGGCTTTACGGCTTCAAGAGGCCCGAGCTTGAGCCGACGGCGGTCTTTGTCGGACAGGCGAGCGTGGCGGTGATTGTCAACCAGACAAATCCCGTAGCCGGGCTGTCAGTGAGCCAGATGCAAAAGGCTCTGGTTGAAGACGGCAAGAGCCTTGACTGGCACAGGATCGGTGGCAGTGGTGGCAAGGTCAAATGCTATGGCGAGTCACTTAAGGCCGGAAGCCGGCAATTGCTTCGCCGGTCATGCCTGCAATACGAAAAGAAGACCGGGGAGTATCTGACCCGCTGCTTTTTTGCATTGAGGAAGGACTTTGTGGAATGCGCTGATGCAGATGATGTGGTCAAGAAGATAATGCAAGACCGCAATGGCATCGGCTTCATCCTTTGGGCCGGCCAACGCATCAGGGGCGTAAAGGTTGTTCCTGTACGGCTGAAAGAAGCCGACCCATTGGTGGCATTGAAAGAGGGGGCCTGCATCCAGGAAGGGTACCCCCTATCAGAGAAACTCGTCCTTTACATTCATCCTACCAAGCCGGTTGCGGCGATGCAGTTTGCGGAGTTTGCCATAGGCCCCGAAGGTTCCAAGATCGCTGAGAAGTTCGGCTTGGTTACGCCATATATGCACGCTCAATACTGCGCAGAATTACGCGAGAAGGAAATGAAATCCGGCCGGGGCATTCGCCTGTCGGCCATCGGACCCGTTGGCGGCGGCAAGGCCGTCCCCGATCTGGCCGTGGAGTACGTCAAGGCCAAGGCCGTCGTGCAGATGGGTTACGCGGCCACGGATTCCGACGTGGCGGCGGTTGGGGCGTTCGCCCGGGCCGGCGCGGACGCGACTTCAAAGCCCGCGGAGGCCGGCGGGTCGGCGGCGTCTACCACGCCCATTTCCATGCCTGCGGTTCGACCCGGCTCACCGCAAGCAACCGCACCAGCGGTGGTGGCCCCCATGACGCCGTTTGTTGCGGCCGGCGGGAAGGAATTGCTGTTCCTGGCTGACAAGCCCAGCACTCGGGCGATGGAGCTTCATGGCCAGAAGTGGAACGCACTTGGTTCGACTTCGCTCACCACAAGTGGGCGGGACTCCGCAGGCCAGTCGAACGGAACCGGGCCGGCGGAGTATTTGCTGGCTGGGCGGGCGGCGGCGGTGATCGTCAACCCGGCTAACAAGATCGAGTCGCTGACGCTGGCGCAGGTCCAGGCCATCTTCGCAGGCGAGGTGGACGACTGGGGGACGCTGGGGAATAGTAAATCTCAGATTGCTGGATCTCAGATTAGGGGATCTCAAAGTAAGGGATCTCAAATTAAGCCATATGGCCTGCGGGCTGATGACCCGGCCACGGGGATTTTCGAGAAGGAATGTCTGGATCGCTACAAATGGCGGCGCGTGGTGGTCAAGAAGGACTCGGCCGAGGTTCTTGCGGCCGTGAGCATGGACCCGCAGGCGATCGGGTTTGTGGACCTGGCGGGCATTCCCGCGACTGGTCAGAACATCAGGATCCTGTCCATCAAGCTCGGCACCGGCGAGCGGGCCAAGCTGATTCAGCCCACGCCGGAGAACATCAAGAGCGCCATGTATCCGTTGTCGCAGCGGCTGTGGTTGTACGTACACCCGCAGGCCAGCGACACGGCCAGGGACTTCGTAAAGTTCATCGCCACGTGCGGCGGTTCGACTTCGCTCACCGCAGGCGCAAGCGAGGCCAGCCCGTACGCGGACACCGTCAAGTCGGTGATGGACACATATCGCAAGCATGGCCTGGTCCCGCTGGCCGACGCCGCGCTCGAGCGGATGGTCAAGGACGCGATGGCGGAAGCGGCTGCCAAAGCGAAGGCGGGCCGGGAAAAGAAGAAGTAGCCAGTAGCCAGTAGCCGGTAGCCAGTAGCCAGTAGCCAGTAGCCGGTAGCCAGTAGCCAGTAGCCGGTAGCCAGTAGCCAGTAGCCGGTAGCCAGTAGCCGGTAGCCAGTAGCCGGTAGCCAGTAGCCAGTAGCCAGTTGCCGGTAGCCAGTAGCCAGTAGCCGGTAGCCAGTAGCCAGTAGCCGGTAGCCAGTAGCCGGTAGCCAGTAGCCGGTAGCCAGTAGCCAGTAGCCGGTAGCCGACGAAGCCCTCCGTAGCTTCAGCGAAGGAGGGTAGCCGGTGACAATGGCGGTGGTCGGTGGTCGACAGGCTCAGGGCAAGCCGCCAAGGGCAAGGGAAGGGGAAAGAAGTAGACTACAGGCTTGAGGCCGGGGGGCGCATAAGCTGACTGTGCGATCACGCGGCCTGGCGAATTTGTCACCCGCATGCTCGCGGTCGTGGGCCTTCTGACTTCCCAAGCTCTTCGGATTCGCTCAGGACACATCGCGACTTCAAACCCACCTGGATTTTCTGCTCGCCGCCGCAAGTCGTCCCGGCAACAAGGACGGCATTCTACCGCGCAACAGGCACAAGCGCCAGCGCCTTTGGCGTCCCCTTTGCGCCGCAACGTTGACAACGCGAGACGGACCTCGACATAAGTTCATGCCCCATGGGCAGGCTCGAAGCAGAACCGGACCGGCCAGGATCAGGCCATCGCCGCATCGTCGGCCCGGCACGCCCGCCGCGGGGGGAGTTTCGCGCAGCAAGTCAAATCGACCCATCCAATATTTAATGCGTTTTACTTAACCCGCCACCCCGGTATGACGAGGGAAAACATGGCCACTAGGTGGGTGTGGTCATAGCCGGCGGAGAATAAGAACAATCGCATCACGCTCATGGCGGATGCTGATAACTTCGCGAATCTTAAAAACGATGCCGCTTATGCAATGGGCGGACAGTGAGCGGACCCGGGCCGCCCCAGCGAGGAGCACATGTCAGGACGATTGCTCATGCGAGTCATGCGAGATTCGAAGGACACCGGGACGAGCGGCCCCGCGCGCAAGAAGCTGATGTTTATCTGGCCGGTCGTGACCATCCTGCTGACTACCCTGGTGTTCGCGGGCTCGCTGCAGTGGCAGAGCAATCGATTGGGGGAGTCGCTGCGCGAGAGCTTCCAGAAAAACCAGCAGGCGAGCGCCGGCGTCCTGGCCACCACCACGGAGCAGGAGTTTCGCCGACGCGTCGATAATCTCATCGCACTGGCCTTGTCGGACGAGTTTCGTCAAGGGCCTCCGCAGACTCAGAAGGCCCTGGACGACACGTACCAGCGTTTGTCCCCTGCCGTTGATTACGTTGCCATCGTCGATGCGCAAGGCAATGCCCTGAACGCCAGCCCGTCCTCGTCGGCATACCGGCCTTCGCCGGGCGACGCCTCCGGTGCGCGCGTCGAACTCCCGTCCGGCGTAAGCTATCGGGTCAGCCGGGCGCCGGGCGACAAGCGGATGCGACTGTTCATCCCTTTGGCCGGCGGCCGGGAAGGTGCCGTGGCGCTGCTGGCCGTGCTCAACATCGACAGGATCCTGGCCCAGTGCGCCGTTGAGACCGCGGACCCTAAGAGCTATCGGTGGCTGATCGACGACGAGGGCACGCACCTGTGCGGCACCAATCCGGCACTGCCCTCCTCGTATACGGTCCTGGCGGTGGATAAGGCCACCGAAAAGGCCGCCGAGGCCAATTCCCGCCACAACGCGGCCCGATACCTGGCGGAGGCCTGCGTGAGGCTGGGGCGCTCCGGGACGGCCCAGATCACCAAGGCCGAGTCCATAAGCGACGTGAACCTGGTGGCCTTTACGCCGATCACGCTGGGCGGCTGCCGGTATGGCCTTGTCGTAGGCCGGCCCGAGGGCGGCATCGCCGTCCCGATGGTCTCCCACGTCCGCATAATCAGCGCGCTGGGCATCTGCACGGTCCTGTTGTACCTCCTGTCGGGGTACTTTGTCTTCCAGCACGGGATCAAACGCGAACGCGAATTCCGGCGCATCGCCGAGGGCGCCAACAAGGCCAAGAGCGGGTTTCTGGCCAGGATGAGCCACGAGATCCGCACACCGATGAACGGCGTCATCGGGATGATCGACCTGCTGAAGGAAACCCGGCTCGATTCCCGGCAACTGCGATACGTTCAGATCGCCCACTCGTCCGCCACCGCCCTGCTGGACATCATCAACGACATCCTGGATTTCTCCAAGATCGAGGCGGGGAAGATGAAGCTCGACACGGCGGACTGCAACCTCTGGGAGATCGTCGAGGACTCGCTGGAGATCTTTTCCCCCAAGGCCACGGAAAAGGGCCTGGAGTTGACCTGCAACATCCACCCGGATGTCCCCACCCACGTGCGGGCCGACAGCGGCCGCCTGCGGCAGATCCTGCTGAACCTGGTCAACAACGCGGTCAAGTTCACTCAGAAGGGCAACGTGAACATCGAGGTGTCCCGCGTGCAGGAGTCCTCGGACCAGGTCACGGTCCGCTTCGCCGTACAGGATACCGGCATCGGGATCTCCAAGGAGAACCTGGGACTTCTCTTCGAGAAGTTCTCGCAGGTGGACCGCTCGACGGTGCGGAAATACGGGGGGACAGGGCTTGGACTGTCCATCGCCAAACATCTTTCCCACATGATGGGCGGCGAGATAGGCGTCCAGAGCGATCCCCCCAAAGGCTCCACCTTCTGGTTCACCGCCGTTCTGGAAAAATCTTCCAGTGAATTGTCCACGCCGCCTTCGACGGCCCCCGAGGCCTCGGCCGGGTGGTCGGGCCTGCGCGTGTTGGTCGTGGACGACGATGCCACGACCCGCGGCATAATCATGGAGCAACTGCGGCACTGGGGGCTGTCGGGTCAGATGGCTGCCAACGCGGAGGCCGGGATCAAGAGGCTCTTCGAGGCGGCCGCAACGGGCAAATCCTTCGACCTGGCCATCGTGGACGCCGACATGCCCGGCCCGGACGTGGTCCGGACAGTCCAGTCCGGCACCAAGCTCAAGAAGACCGCCTTGATCGTCCTGTCCATGCTGGCCAATCAGCCCAGGACATCGCAAGTCAAGGAGCTTGGAGTGAGCGCCTGGCTTGCCAAGCCCATCCGGCAATCGCAACTGTATAATGCGCTGCTGTCGGCCTTCCCGCTCGGGGCCGTCAAGGAGCCCCAGGCGCCCGCGGCATCCCAGCCGCAAGTCAGCCACCCCCAGGCCCGGACCAACTTTGCCGACCGGCACTTGCGTGTCCTGGTGGCCGAGGACCATGAGATCAACCAGGAAGTCATCCGGGAGATCCTGAAAAACTTGGACATCTCCTGCGACATCGTGGGCAACGGCAGGCTGGCTATGGAGGCCGCCGTCGCCAACCGGTACGACGTGGCCTTGATGGATTGCCAGATGCCCGAGATGGACGGGTTCCAGGCCACGCGGGGCCTCCGCGACCACGAGCGGCGCAAGGGCAACCTCGGTCACTCCGGCAGACCTCTGTTCATCGTCGCCCTGACGGCCCATGCGCTCCAGGGAGACCGCGAGGCCTGCGTCCAGGCCGGCATGGACGACTACCTCAGCAAGCCCATCGAGCCGGAACGGCTGATCTCCATCTTCCAATCCTATGTCTCCGGCCGGATGGCGGAGCCGTCAGCGCCAGCGAGCGGCCTGACTGGGCCGCCGGCATCGGTGGGCGGGACGCGGGATGTGGTTGAAAAGTCCCCCGCGGCGCCGGGCCCCGGTCCAGCCTGCCCGCCGCCGGGGTCCACAACGCGGTTTGACTTCGAGTCGCTCCTGGCGCGGTGCATGGGCAACCGGGAGTTCGTCGTCAGGATCCTCCGCAAGTTCGAGACCAAGGGCCAAGAGGACCTCAAGGCCCTGGAGGAGGCTGTCCAGGCGGGAGACATCGAACTCATCGCCTTCGCGGCCCACGCCATCAAGAGCGCCGCGGCAAACCTCTCGGCCA
>Ga0315292_10002374_pt1 | contig 10533 bp, 13 predicted proteins | sample YL17G13_0_MG_FD_204029 | JGI IMG/M metagenome (GOLD analysis project Ga0315292, IMG submission 204029) | Sediment microbial communities from Yellowstone Lake, YNP, Wyoming, USA - YL17G13_0 | ecosystem: Environmental > Aquatic > Freshwater > Lake > Sediment | place: USA: Wyoming | collected... | reverse complement strand
TTCATCGGTTGCGAAACAAGTTTGCCCGACTCTTCGATGAAGCTCTCAAACAGCATATGGTGCTGACTGGGGTGTGCTCGTTAGATGAATGGGAAACTTTCAGAGAAGATATTTCCTACGACTTCAAGAGTGATAACAACTTTTCTGAAATGCGCGATGCTGAATTGACTCGTGAGCGCGTGACATTGCTCGCTCAAGTGCAGCCGTTCATTGGTATTTACTATTCGAACACCTGGGTCAAGCGTCATGTCTTGCACCAGAGCGATGAGGAGATCGAACAGATCGCAGACGAAATCGACGAGGAGACTCAACGAGGTGAATTGCCTCTACCTCCTCCACCTGGTATGGAACCACCAGGAGGAATGCCAGGAGGTGCACCGGGTGGAATGCCAGGACAGCCAGGAGGCACGGATTCCCCACCACCAGAAGATAATACCCAGGACACTGGAGAACAACCCCAAGGGTCAAACACCCCAGGACTCGACCGTTCCGTAGAAAAGAGTTTCTTGGGTAAACGCAGGTAACTGATTACATAAATATCGATAACAACGGTACACAAGGAGACTACTATTATGCGAACACCCCAAGAATCCAGGGCCCTTGCAGCGAATATCCGATCCAATTCTGCGAAACAATTTCTTGATAAGGCAGCCCAAGAAAAGAAACAAAGAGCCGGCATGGCCGAAGATTTTTCAGCCATCGGGGATATGATTACAATGGTTGCCAATGACCAACACGGAGAAGCCTCTGTGCTTGTCAACGATTTGTTGGGGGCCCGGGTCAGTGACGCTCTCCAAACACACAAGCAATCGATTGCTCAGACGCTCTTTGCACCGAGTGCTGATGCTTTAGCAGAAGAAATTGTCCAAGAAGAGCATGAGTCTGTCGAGGATTTTAAGAAACGCGGGGGTAAAGTGAAGCAGATTGCCGCGCACAAATCCTACAGCGCATCCAAGTCTCAGAAGATCAAGGTGCCGTTTCGCATGGGTAAATCTGCCATGAGGGAAGAAGCTGAACAGTTGGACGAGACACCTACCAGGAAGCATTTCCAGCAAGTCGCTGATGTCATTAAGGCGCATCCTGATGCCGCCAAACGCAAGGAACTCGCGGCACATCACGCAGGAATTTTCAAGACCCAGAATCCACGATTTGACCACACGCGATTTTATGCCGCAGCCAATGCAGGCGAACCAGGAGTTTAATGAAGCATCCTGAAGAGTTCTCCGACGAAGCCGTTCGCCAACGATCCATGAAGGCTGCACAAGAACTGGCGGTTGCAGCCCGTTCTGCCAAAGTCAAACGAGAACTGGATGCCGCACAGATGGTCAAGAAGGAGCGACGACCTTTGAAAGAATTTACTGACCTCCGCACAGAGATATCAGAGCATGTGGGGGTGTCGGCACACTCCATGCCTCCGAACATTCTGATTCTCCAACGCAAGACCATTCGACAATTTCCAAATAATGTCATGGTGGCACTATATTACAACGAGAAGCTTGGTCAGTATTTCAGCATACCGTATGGTGGCGTGGCACCCGATGAAGCGGTGATTACTCCTGTGGCATTGAAGGAAGAAGTCATCCAGGAAGAAGCCCCGTTACACCAAATCGGGGACACGGTTTCGTATCTACCCCCTTCGGCGAACGTACCCAAGCGCGGCAAGATCACAAAACTTGGGGCCGATCATGTGATTGTGCACCGCAAATCACTAAGCGGCAAGTCTGACTTTCATTATAAGGTACCCCATATTGATATTATACACAATTCGCGGTCTGGGGACACTCAAGAAATTGCAGAAGCAGAGGAGTTGAATGAAATCAGCAAAGAGACTTTAGGTGGGTATGTGGGGAAGGCATCATCTGATTTATATGGAAAAGGACAGGCAATAGGGTGGCTTCAAGGAACACCAATAACCAGAGAAGGTGATGCAAAAGAAAGGCAACGGTTGCGAAACAAAGCCAGTCACCGTTTTGCTGGCATCGCGCAAGCGACCAAGAAATTGGCAAAAGCAGAGGAGTTGAATGAACTCTCACTAAAAACTATGCGGCAAGCCCATGCGGATAGAACAAACAAAGGATATGAGGAGTTGGCGGCATTGGGGCTAGGTAGTCATAGTTCCAAAGATCAGCTATCCTCTCGTATGAAAGCCCATGGCCATTTTGTTAAGGCGGCTAAAACTGACGCTCGTATGAAGAAAAAATTTAGTGTTGGAGTTGATGATCTCAGAGAAGAGATTATTCAGGAAGATGTGATCAGCCATTTGCAAAAAGTGCGAGACTTCAAGACGAGTAAGCCTTTGTATCATAAAGACGGGTCCCAAACGAGGATAGACCCCACAACAGCCAATGCCTTACTCACGGTGCATGGTGCCTTACATCCTGATAATCGTAAGAAGTTTGCAGACTCACTTGAGCATTCAAAAGGAAAATTCAATCGTATGCTTGATTTTTCTTGGAAAAATGTGAAGTAATGAACGCGGTGACGCTCATCGCTGAGAGAAAACTCATCGATGCGGGTGACGTGATTCGGGCGGCTCTGAGTCAGATCGTGGAGAAGAAACTTTCAGTCTTGCGGAAAGTGCTGGCTGAGTCCATGTTCGCTGAAGGAAACCGTATGAGGCAGGGCCGCACAATCCTCATTCGAAGACGCATTCGACAAGGCAAAGTGCAGCGCATGGTCCGCAAGTCCGCGGTAAAGGGATTCACCCTGAGACATGGGAAGATTACTCGAATCCCGGCCGCCAAGCGCATTCGTATGAGGATCGTTCAAAAACGTGCTGCCAGAAAGCGCAAGGCACACATGCAGCAAACGCTACGCAAGCGCAAACAGTCGATGAGAAAACGTAAAGCTTACGGAATTCACGAGGAGTAAACCATGCCATACGAAATCAATAACAAACTTCGCGGACCTTCGACCCTTCGGTTGACGGGTATTGATACTACCGGGGCGCTGGCTCTGTCTGCATTCAGTGCTAATGTCGGAACAGAGAACGTGTCCTCTGTCACCATCACCTCGTTGCAATGGTCCGTGCTTCCAGTCACAGGCACAGTAGTCATTACTCGTGGTGCCCTTGTCGTGGCCACTCTGTACGAAACAGGTGAATGGCAGCGAGATGAAGTAAACATTGCCAATACGTCGACCGGCACCATCACAGTCGCCATCACTGGTGGAGGGAGCGCGTTCCTCACACTCAGCAAACAAGCGACCTATAACGTCGAAACGCAGGGGTTGTAACATGAAGCTCATAAAAGAAATGACCCAAGAGGTCACCGTGCTCAAGGAATCTGATGAAAAGTCGGGCAAGAAATCCTACTTCATTGAAGGTATTTTCATGCAGTCCGAGCAAACCAACAAGAACCGACGACGCTATTGCTTTGAGTCCTTGAACAGAGAAACCTTACGTTATCACAAAGCCTACATTCAGGAGAATCGTGCGTTTGGAGAATTGGGTCACCCTGACTCACCAACCATCAACCTCGAACGTACCAGTCACATGATAAAAGAACTTCATGCAGACGGACATGATTTTTACGGCAAAGCCAAGATTTTGGATACGCCGTATGGGAAGATCGTTCAATCCCTCTTGGATGAAGAAGCCAAGATCGGGGTCTCCACTCGTGGCTTGGGCAGCGTGGTCCAGAGTCCCGATGGCGTATACCTCGTGCAGGACGATTTCACATTGGCTACAGCGGCCGATATTGTGGCAGACCCCTCAGCCCCCGATGCCTTTGTGAGAGGCATCATGGAAGGGAAAGAGTGGGTATTCGTGGAAGGACGTTATGTGGAGCAGGATATGGAGATTGCAAAGAAAGCCATTATTGCTGCACCCAGCCGTCGAATCAACGAAATTGCCGTGCGCTTGTTTTCAGAGTTCATGCAAAAACTGTAGTTTTATAAATAACATTCACGCGACACAACAAGGAGATTCTACATGAAGAACGCACTATTAGAAGCCGCTGCCGAGATCCTCAAGGGAAGTCTTTCTTCAGCACACAAAGACCCTTTGGAAAAGCCAGAAGGCGAAGTCCAAGACCTTGGTGGGGACACACCATTCGCGCATGGCGATAAAGCTCTTGATCCACATGCCTCACGAGCGACCGCTCCTGGCAAGCAGCCTGGTACCGATACCAAGGCACCGTTAGAGACTGTTGCAGGCAAGCCAGGTACCGCAACTGATCCTACCGATCAAGGCGAAGCCGCCGGAGATCAAGCCGAACTCAAGCGCCGAATTGAAGCGGGTCTGTCGAAGGGCGACTTGAAGGAAGAAAAAGATGATGACGATGACGATGACGACAAGGACGAAGACGATAAGGATGACGAAGACAAGAAGTTTGATTTCAAAAAGAAGTTGAGCGAAGATGTCGCCGCGATCCTCGCGTCTGAATCTGGTTTGCCAAAGGAATTTGCCTCCAAGATCGGCACGATCTATGAAGCGCGTGTAATCGATAAGGTGTCCAGCATTCAGGAAGAGATCGAAGCTGAGTATGCTCAGAAGTTTGAAGACGCAGTGTTGGAAGTTCGTACCGCCTTGTCAGAGCAAGTCAATGACTACCTCGACTATGTGGTTGAGGAGTGGATGACCCAGAATGAATTGGCCATCGAAAAGGGTCTTCGTTCTGAATTGACGGAAGAATTCATTGGTTCCCTCCGCAACGTATTCCTTGAGCACTACATCGACATTCCAGCCGAAAAAGTTGACCTCGTTGACGAACTCGCCACGAAGGTCGAAGAGTTGACCAGTTCCTTGAACGAAGAAGTTGCTAAGGGTGTTGAACTCAAGAAGCAACTTGGAGAATCCAAGAAGTCAGAAATCCTCAACGGCGTCTGTGAAGGATTGACACAGACCCAAGTTGAAAAAGTTCGTACACTCGCAGAGAGTGTTGAATTCACCGCAGAAGGTGATTACACCGCAAAGGTGTCCACAATCCGAGAGAACTACTTCCCTGCGACAAGCGGGAAGAAGTCAACCGACAGCAATGCGAAGATGTTGACAGAGGTCACTGAGATTGCCGACGATAAGGCATTCGTGTCTGATGCAGGTGTCGCATCTGTCGTAGCAGCATTGACACAGCAGTTGAAGTAATCACCAATACCATCACAAGGAGCAGCAACTATGTTTATGTCAGAGCAACTAGAGAAGAAGTGGGCCCCGGTTCTCGATGCCGCAGGCCTCCCAGGAATCACCGACAAGCACAAGCGAGCAGTTACCGCAATCATTCTTGAGAATCAAGCAAAAGCCCTCGCAGGCGATGCCCAGATTCTTAGTGAAACTGCGTTGAATGCCACTGGCGGTGGTTTGACAGGTACCGCAACAGCAACCGGTCCTATGGCTGGTTATGATCCAATCCTTATCAGCTTGGTTCGTCGTTCCTTGCCTAACTTGATTGCGTATGACATCTGCGGCGTCCAGCCAATGACCGGTCCTACGGGATTGATTTTCGCAATGCGTTCCAACTATGCGTCAGGTACACCTACCGCGCGTACTGACGAAGCATTCTACAACGAAGCCAACACTGGTTTCACTGGTAACGTCACCGCACAATCCGCATTGTCGTTGACTGCATCAGGTAACACGTCCGACATCTTCACAATCGGTACGGGTCTCCGTATCGGTGGTATGACCACAGCAGTCGCGGAAGGTTTGGGCGACGGCACCAATCCTAACTTCGCAGAAATGGGCTTCTCCATTGAGAAGGTCACCGTGACTGCACGTACCCGCGCACTGAAGGCAGAATACTCACTCGAATTGGCACAGGATTTGAAGGCAGTTCATGGACTCGACGCCGAGACTGAACTTTCCAACATCCTCTCAGCCGAAGTCCTTTCCGAAATCAACCGTGAAGTCATTCGTACCATCTACTCCGTAGCAAAGGTTGGATGTCAGGTTGGAACGACCGCAGCGGGCACGTTCGACTTGGATACTGACTCAAACGGTCGTTGGATGGTGGAAAAGATCAAGGGACTCGTGTTCCAGATCGAGCGCGAAGCGAACACAATCGCCAAGCAGACTCGTCGTGGCAAGGGTAACGTGGTTATCTGTTCTTCAGACGTGGCATCAGCCTTCGCACTCGCAGGAGTCTTGGACTATGCAGGCGCCTTGAAGGATAATGTCAGCCTCAACGTGGACGATACAGGCAACACCTTCGCGGGTACCTTGCTTGGTCGTTACAAGGTCTACATTGACCCGTACTTCCCAGCCGCACAGACTCAGGAATTCGCTGTGGTCGGATACAAGGGTTCCAACGCATTTGATGCAGGAATCTTCTACTGCCCATACGTACCTCTCCAGATGGTCCGCGCCATCGATACCGCGACCTTCCAGCCAAAGATCGGGTTCAAGACCCGTTATGGCTTGGTTGCGAATCCGTTCGCAGAAGGTGGAGTCCAGGGTTCAGGTGCCCTGACCGCCAGAGCAAACATGTACTACCGCGCACTCAAGATTGCAAACATTGCATAATTGAGTCCGATAGAGTGTTTCAAAGTCGAGGGGTCCCTGAAAGGGGACCCCTTTTCTTTTGTCTTGACAATGCTCTATAAATAGTGTATACTGTGGGGAATTTAGTGTTCTCTTATAAGGACTAAGCATAAAGGAACGATAATATGGCTATTCCCTCAATTCCCCACACGCCTGCCAATCCTAATGTCATGCACCCGAATAAATTCGTGGTGAGCTTCACTGCATTGCCAACCGTGGAATATTGGTGTCAAAGTGTCAATGTACCGGGTCTCTCACTGGGAGAAGTGCCACAGCATAATCCCTTCCTTGATATCTATTCTCCTGGCGAAAAACTTTTGATAAATCCATTCTCCATGACGTTCATTGTGGACGAGGACTTGACAGGTTGGATGGAAGTCTATACCTGGATGCGCGGGATGACTTTCCCAAAGGAATTCAAGGAATACCGCGACCTCGATAAGCGCCCGGGTGTCTTGCAAGCCCCCATGAAACAATTCTCTGATGCCACCCTGGTGATTCTGGACTCCAAGCAGAATCCTAAGATTCGTGTCAAGTTCCAAGATTGTTTCCCCACCAGTCTGACTGATTTGCTCCTCAGTAGCACCGCCTCGCCAGAGGAACCAATAACCGCAGATGCCGTATTCAGATTCCTCTTATACGAAATCGAAATTCTGTAATTGACTTCACCTTCTGATTGTGTTATAATGGTTCATTATGATACTTGACACAACCGCTCCATCGACCGCACAAGTGACTGCTCTTTTAGAAGAGTGGAAAAAGGACTGCAAACTCGACAAGCTGGAACTCTCCTCTGAACTGAGGAAAATTCCCTCACATCATAGCAAGTATATGCAAATTCTCTCCACCCATCGTCAAGCCTTCAAAGAAGGCGAACGTCGATTGAGCAAGCTGAGAAGAATCAAATACGAATACTATACCGGGCGACTCGACCAGGCAGCACTCAAGCAGTATAATTGGCAGTCCTTCCCCTTCACCCTCAAAGGGGACCTCAGCACCTATATGGACTCCGACAAAGACTTACTCAACGCACGAGCGGTCCTGGCCATTCATGAAGAAGTGGTTACGGTGTGTGAATCTATTATCAAAGAACTCAATAATAGGACGTGGCAGTTGAAAGAAATTTGTGGATGGGAAAAATTCATTAGTGGGTCACATTAGGAGGTCTTTTTATGTGGACGTATAATGCTAAAATGCTGCGAGTGATTGACGGAGATACTATTGAGGCGGATATCGACTTGGGATTCGACATGCACTACATCGCCAAGGTTCGTCTTGCAGGGATCAATGCCCCTGAGATGAAAACTCCACAGGGAACACCAGCCAAGGCACGGCTGACAGAGATGCTGACCAATTATCCTAATTTGATTATCACTACAAAACTCAATAAGGAATTTGAGAAGTATGGCAGGGTGCTTGGTGAGATTACAGCCAATGGAGTGAACGTCAACCAACAGATGATTACCGAGGGATTTGCGATTCCTATGAAGGGATAGTTCCTACTATATCATGGCAGACCTTTTTGTAAGCAAGAAAAATGAATCATTTATCCAAGTCTCCTGTTCTGATGCTATTGGTCAGGAGCTATCAGAGTATTTCGCTTTTTTCGTTCCGGGTCATAAGTTCCAGCCTATGTTCAAGAGCGGAATGTGGGATGGTCGGATACGCCTGTTTGATCGTCGCTATTCCTCTCTACCTTTTGGCTTGTGCGGCCATCTCCAAAAGTTTGCTGTGGACCGTCAATACTCTATTCTGTTCGATGATGCCGTTCTCCTAACCACCAACTTCTCCATCGCGGAGGCACAAGCCTTTGCCGATTCTTTGAATTTGCCAGTCGCCCCGCATGATTATCAGATCGAAGCCTTCACAAAAGCCATTCGCAATCGTCGTATTCTGATTGTCAGTCCTACCGCGTCAGGGAAGTCCTTGATTATGTACCTGATCGTGAGGCAGCTTCACATGAACCATCTTAAAGGCATCATCATTGTGGGCACAACCTCACTGGTGGAACAACTCTATGGGGATTTTCGAGACTATGGGTGGAACGTAGAGAAATTTGTCCATCGTATGTATGCTGGAAAAGAGAAGAAAGCCGATCATTTTCTCACGATCTCCACCTGGCAGAGTCTTATCAAGCAAGACCCAGACTACCTAAAGCAATTCGATTTCGTTCTCGGCGATGAAGCCCATCAACATAAAGCCAAGTCACTCACGACTATTCTCGGTAATCTAACCAATGCGGATGTTCGCGTCGGTACCACAGGCACCCTAGATGGCACTAAAACGAACCAGCTTGTCCTAGAAGGGCACTTCGGACCTGTCTTCGCTCCTGTAACCACCAAACAATTGATGGATACCGGGAAACTCGCGCAATTGAAAATCAAGTGCCTTGTGCTCAAGTATCCTGTAGCGATATGTCAATCTATTCGAAAGTCCACCTATCAGGAAGAATACGAGGCTGTGGTCAGCTATCTCCCGCGATCTAGATTTGTTCGCAACCTTGCCTTGTCCCTGGAAGGCAATACCCTGGTGCTCTTTCAATTAGTCAAGAAACATGGGCAACCGATGTTCGAAGGCATTCGGGACGGTGCGATAAAAGGCAGACCGGTACACTTTGTCCACGGCGGCACAGAAACGATGGACCGTGAAGAGATTCGGCGTCTTACTGAATTGAGTAACAATACCATCATTGTCGCGTCATATGGCACGTTCAGTACAGGTATCAATATCAAGAACTTGCATAATGTCATTTTTGCCGCACCATCGAAATCCCGCATTAGAAACCTCCAATCTATCGGCCGAGGACTACGAAAGGCTGAAGGAAAAACCCATGTGACCCTGTTTGATCTCGTGGATGACCTGCGAATCGGCAAACATGAAAATTTTCTCTTGACACACTTCATCCATCGTGCTACAATATACAACGCTGAGAAATTCCCCTTCAAACAATATATGATTGATTTGAAATGATGAATGACTTATTGTGAAAGAACCAAGCATGTCTAATGTCACCACACTCATGATGATGATGGAACGCGGGGAAATTATTATCGCCGATGTTGCCTACGAGGGTCCCCAGGGTTTGATGACTCTGTATAGTCCCGCAGTTGTGTCGTATGAGCGGCCGCACCCAGGTGCCTTGGGCTTCATGTTATCCCCCTGGATTCCTACCGAACTGATAGCCAATTCACGTATCGACGTGTCACACACCATGCCCAGGGGCGCCTTGACCCCCTCACCTGAACTGATTAGCTTCTATAGGGCATGGGTTGCCACTGAGCAGGACCGTTGGAAACACTTTGGGAAGGATTTCAGTCAACAGATCGTTGATATCGAGAAACAACTCACCAGTCAATATAACGAAGCAAAATTCAGACGCGCGGCCGGTAAAATCCACACATCAGACCATGGTCACAACGAATTACTCATTGCACTTTTTGAGGAAGATGCCGCCTGGGGAAATTCCTCTATCACACACTAAGGAGTTTTATGGCTTCAACGCACTATGTCAACAACAAAGACTTACTCGCCGCGCTCATTGAACACCGCGCTGCCATAAAAGCGGCGAAGAAGGCGAAGCTGCCGGCACCAGAATTGAGTCGATATATCGGTATGTGTTTCCTTGATATTGCCGAGCATTTGTCTCGTAAGCCCAATTTCATGTCGTATACCTTCAGAGAGGACATGATTCAGGATGCCGTGGAGAACAGCATCCAGTACGTCCACAATTTTGACCCCAAGATATCCAAGAATCCCTTTGCCTACTTCACACAAATCACCTATTGGGCATTCCTACGAAGAATCAGCAAGGAAAAGAAATCTCTGTACGTCAAGTACAAAGCCACCGAACAGTTAGGGTTGCTCCAACAGTCAGCCATGCACGATCTTGAAGGTATTGGACAAGATAAAGGTCGCGCCTTCCAAGTATATGAGAACATCGCCGATTTCATCCAAACTTTTGAACAAGGGCGTAAAGCTAAACACCGCAAAAAAACCAAAATTCACGCTAGTTCAGCCTACGGTACGCTTAAGTTTATAGGAGATTGATATGTCGAATG
>Ga0315292_10002371_pt1 | contig 10536 bp, 9 predicted proteins | sample YL17G13_0_MG_FD_204029 | JGI IMG/M metagenome (GOLD analysis project Ga0315292, IMG submission 204029) | Sediment microbial communities from Yellowstone Lake, YNP, Wyoming, USA - YL17G13_0 | ecosystem: Environmental > Aquatic > Freshwater > Lake > Sediment | place: USA: Wyoming | collected... | reverse complement strand
GATGGCGTCTTTAACCTGGGCGTCGGCCGCCTCCTTGCAGGGCGGTTCCACGCAATGACGGCATTGCTCCGGAAAGAACAACCAGACCGGGCGGCCGGCCACTTCGGTCTCGTTAAAGCGAACGACCTTGTAGCAGGTGGAAGACAGATCAGGCGGGTTTTGGTGACTTCCCCAGTTGACCGTGTCTTCGGTCCCCAGTTTGTTCCATTGTTTGCAGGCCACCTGGCACCCCCGGCAGGCCATGCACTTGGATGTATCCACTAAGAAAGATTTATCTGCCATTCGGGTTCACCTCCCTACGCCTTCCTGGCCTTGGGGGCCGGTTGTTTGGCTAACTTGGTTACATTGGCCATGAAGGCCTTGGATTCGGGGATCATGGTATTGGGATCGCCCACCGTCGGGGTCAGCAGGTTGGCGCTGTCCCCTCCCTTCTTCGGATGAAGCCAGCCAAAATGGTAGGGCAGTCCGATCTGATGAATGGTCTGTCCCGCCACCAGAAAGGGTTTTAAACGGTTGGTGACGATGGCCACGGCCTCCACCTGTCCGCGGTGGGTCGAAACCATCACCCGTTCCCCGTTCTTGATGCCTTTCAACTTGCCCAGTTCCAGGCTCATCTCCACAAACATCTGCGGCTCGGCTTCGATCAGCCAGGGGAGCCAGCGGGTCAACACCCCGGTCTGCCAATGTTCGGTCACTCGATAGGTGCTGCAGACAAAGGGATACTTGGGATCACAGGAGGCAAATTTATCCATCCCCTCTTTAAAGAGCTTGATGGCCGGGTTGATCATCTGGCCGGACATTAGGTTCTTCTCGATGGGGCATTCCAGGGGCTCGTAGTGTTCCGGGAAAGGCCCGTCCTTCAGGCCCGGGCCGAAGAGCGAGGCCACCCCGTCGGGTTTCATGATGAAGGGATAGACGCCCTTGTCGCCCATGGGCGGGGCCGGGCCGTCGGGTACGTCGCCGACCCATTTTTTTCCTTCGGCATCCCATTTGAGCAAGGCCCGTTTGGGATTTCTGGGGTTTCCCTCCAGATCCACGGAAGCCCGGTTGTAAATGATCCGGCGGTTGACCGGCCAGGCCCAGGACCACTCGGGGTAAAGGCCCAAGCCGGTGGGGTCGGTTTTCTTCCTGCGGGCGGCCATGTTGCCGGCCTCGGTGTAACTGGCGCAGTAAACCCAATTGCCCGAGGAGGTCCGGCCGTCATCCAGGAGGAAGACAAAGCTGGGGACCAGGGTCCCTTTCTTGTAGGCCTTCTTGTCCACCGGGTGTTCCGGCACGTCTTCCAGGAAATAGCCGTTGATTTCCTTGGCCACTTGGTGGATATCGAAATGGCCGTTGGTTTCATAGTCCCATTTAAGACTTAAAATGGGATCGGCCAGGACCCCTTTGTCCTTCTCGTAGAGGGCCCGGACTTTTTTGAACAGTTCATACATGATGTCGCCGTCCGGCTTGGCCACCCCGGGGGGATTGACCGCCTTGTAACGCCATTGCATCAACCGGCCGCTGTTGCTGATGCTCCCCTCCTTTTCCATGGAGGCGGCGCAGGGCAACTGAAAGACCTCGGTCTTGATCTTTTTGGGATTCATCCCCGGGCCGTTCCAGAACGAACCGGTTTCGTTGTCAAAGACGTTGACGTTGATCATCCAATCCAGCTTGGTCATGGCCTGCCGCACCTTCCCGGCGTGGGCCCCGGAACAGGCTGGGTTCATCCCCCAGGCCAGGAAACCGGTAAAGGCCCCTTTGTACATCTCGTCGAACAGGTTCAGCCAGGAAGCGTTCTGGGTAGGATCCAGCTTGGGCAGCCAGCCATAACCAAAGTCATTCTCTTTCGTGGCTTTTTCGCCGTACATGGTCTTTAAATAACTGGCTACATACTTGGGCCGGTTCTTCCACCAGTTGACGCTCCGGGGGTCTTTGGAGCTCGGGGTATTAGTCTTGTTATAGTCGGCCAGCGTAGCCCACTGAGCCCGGGCATTGGGCAGATAGCCGGGCAGGAGATCAAACAAAAGGGCCTGGTCGGTGGAACCCTGGACATTGGATTCCCCGCGCAGGGCATTGACCCCGCCGCCGGCGATCCCCATGTTTCCCAGGAGGGACTGGATAATGGACATGGCCCGGATATTCTGCACCCCCACCGTATGCTGGGTCCAGCCCATGGCATACAGTTCGGTACCGGCCTTGTCCGGGGTCCCGGTGGAGCCGTAGGCCTGATAGACCTTGAGCAAGTCCTCCTTCGGGGTGCCGGTAATATCGGAGACCTTGTCCAGGGTGTAGCGGTCGTAGTGTTTCTTCAGCAGTTGAAAAACGGTGCGGTCGCCGGCCAGGGTCGGGTCCTGTTTGGGTATCCCGGCCTCGTCTTTTTCCAGGGCCCAGGTTGAAGCGTCATAGGAGCGCTTCTGGGCATCGTAGCCGGAAAAAAGACCGTCATTAAAGTTGAATTTCGGGTTAACCATAAACCCGGCATTGGTGTAGTTCTTCACATAGAATTCATCGTAGAGCTTGTTGTCGAAGATATACTTGATCATCCCTCCCAGGAAAGCGATATCCGTCCCGGAACGAAGGCGGACGAAGATATCCGCTTTGGTGGAGGTACGGGTAAAGCGAGGGTCCACATGGATGAAGACGGCCCCTTTCTCCTGGGCGGCCTGAATCCATTTAAAGGAAACCGGGTGATTTTCAGCCACATTGCCGCCCATGTTCAGGATGACGTCGGCATTGCGAAAATCAATGTAATGGTTCGTCATGGCGCCGCGTCCGAACGACTCTCCCAGAGCCGCTACCGTAGCGCTGTGTCAGATACGGGCCTGGTGCTCGATATAGACCAGCCCCAGGGCCCGGAGCATCTTGGAATATAGCCAGCACTCCTCATTGTCCATGGCCGCGCTGCCCACCGAGGCGATGCCGTTGGTCCGGTTGACCACCTGCCCGGCGGCATTCTTGGGCGAAAAGCTGGCCTCCCGGCTCTTCTTGATATTGGCGGCCATCTTGTCCAGGGCCCAGTCCCAGGAGACTTCCTTCCATTTGTCGCTGTACGGGGCCCGGTAACGGACCTTCTTGAGGCGATTCTCATTGACCGCGATCTGGTAGGAGGCAGCCCCCTTGGCACAAAGGGCGCCTTCGCTGATGGGGTGTTCGGGATCCCCTTCCAGGTTGATGATCTTGCCCTGGCTGTCGGTATGCACGATCATTCCACAGCCGACCGAGCAGTAGCAGCAGACGGTGGTGGTCTCCTTGGCCCCTTTGAGTTTGAATTCCTGGGCATAGATTTCGATGGGTGAAAGGTCAAAACCCAATTGGGTCAGGACCAGCCCGGCAGCGCCGGCACCACTAATCTTAATAAAATCCCTTCGGGTTACGCCCATAATATTCACTCACCTTCCTTTCTGGTTTGATGGTTAAATTATTGGTTGATCTTTAACTGAAATCAAATTAGAAAAGCGGTCCAAAGGTCAGGATTTGATCTCACCTCCGATCGTTCAGTTTTTTTTGTTCGAACCTATTAAGTATGAAATGGTTTAAAAAAGGCGGTGGAAATGATATAGCTGATCGAAAGGGCGATTGCAATAAAAATTATAGTGAAAGTTTAATAAGTTATGTTTTTTATGACATATAAGCAGGGGACCCCTGGGATATGATACAGATCGAACGGCACGGACCGGTCAGGAAATTCCGCCTGGCCCGATCCTTCGGGAAAAAGGGCCTTTATTTCACAACCGCTTACTGGGTGGACGGCCTGCTGATTGACACGGGCTGCCGGCATACGGTTCCGGAACTGATGCCGGCCCTTGCGACCCTGCCGGTGGGGACGATTGTCAATACCCACAGCCACGAAGATCACATTGCCGGGAATGCCCCGCTCCAGGCGGAACGAAAGGTGACCATTCTGGCCCACCCCCTGGCCCTGCCAATATTGGCCGACCCCAGGGGAAAACAACCCCTGAACGCCTACCGGAAAGTGATGTGGGGAACTCCCGATCCTTCCCGGGGGAAGCCCCTGGGAGAAAAGATAGGCACCGAACACTATACCTTTTTGGTCATTCCCACGCCGGGTCACAGCCCGGACCATATCTGTCTATTTGAACCGGAACAGGGCTGGCTTTTTACCGGCGACGCCTATGTGGGGGGCCGGGAAAAGGCCCTGCGCGTCGATTATGATATCTGGGGCATCCTGGGTTCATTAAAAAAGCTGGCTCAATACCCGGTTCGCCGGCTGTTTCCGGGGAGCGGGACCGTCCGTGAAAACCCGCTGCCGGAAATGCTAAAAAAAATAACCACCCTGGAAGAACTGGCGGAAAAGGTGCTGACCCTCCACCGGCAGGGGATGCCTATCCACCGGATTCGCCGCCGCCTGTTGGGCCGGGAGGCCCTGATGACCTATCTGACCTTCGGCCATTTCAGCGGGTATGGGCTGATCCGATCCTTTATCGTCAATCAGCCTGCAGATGCTTGAAGACATAGACCATCCGCTTCAGGGCTGAAAGATGGACGCCCAGGGCCAACAGCAGGAGCACTCCCAAGAGGAATCCCTGTTGCTCCAGCCAGGGTCGCTGGGGCCAGACCATTCGCAACAGGTCGTTGACGACCGAGCCCACTCCCAGGAAAACCAGGCGTTCCGCCCGGCCGAAGAACCCTACGGAGGCGGATACGCCTAATCCTTCGCCCCGAGCCCGGGCATAGCTGACCAGAAACGATCCCTGGATACAGAAAAAGATCAGCAGGGTAACCCAGAGGAAGCGGTTGGGCGCCCGGAGATAAAGTGCCGCCCAAAGGCCCAGGTAAATAAAAAAATCGCTGGTGCGATCCAAAACGGAATCCAGGAAGGCCCCGGAAGGGGAGGTTCGACCAGCCTTTCGCGCCAGGGCCCCGTCCAGGGTATCCAGGGCCCCGGCGAATAAAATGGTCAGCCCTCCCAGCCAGAAGGAATGGATGTAGGCCGGAATAACCAGGACACTGAAAAAGAGGGCTGAAAAAGTCAGGTGGTTGGGTTGGAAGGCGGTACGGTGGAGTAGGGCGGTGGGGCCGGCTTCCACCCACTGCAAATACAGTCGGCCCAGTTTACTTTCCCGGAGCAATAGTGAAGTCCCTGGTCAAGTAGTCTTCCAATTGGCGTCGCGCCTCCGCTTCCTCCATCTGGAGGGGGGGATGCTTCATGAAATAGGCGGCGGCCGGCAGTAACACGCCGGCCTCTCCCCGGTCCCGGGCGACCCGGCAATAGCGCACCGCGTCAATGACCACGCCGGCGCTGTTGGGGGAATCCTGAACCGACAGTCGGGCCTCCAATTCAAAGGGCACCCCGCAGAAATTGGCGGCTTCCAGGCGGAGGAAACAAACCTTATTATCCCCCTGCCAGGGAACATAATCGGAGGGGCCGATGTGGATATTGTCATCGGCCAGCGGAGTGCTCAGTTGGGATTGCACCGCTTCGGTCTTGGATATTTTTTTATTTTTCAAACGGGATCGGGCCAGCATATTCAGGAAATCCGTATTCCCGCCGGTATTCAGTTGGTAGGTCCGCAATATCCGGGCGCCTCTTTCCTCAAAAAGATGGGCCAGGATCCGGTGAATGATGGTCGCTCCCACCTGGGATTTAATATCGTCTCCCACCAGGGGGATCCCTTTTTGCTCGAACTTTTGGGCCCACTCCGGACTGGAGGCAATAAATTCAGGAATGCAGTTGACTAAACTGACCCCGGCCGCCAAACAGCAACGGGCATAATAACGGGTGGCCTCACGGGAACCCACCGGCAGATAATTGACTAAGATTTCTGCCCGGGTTTCCATCAGGACCCGTTCGACCTCCACCGGTGGCTCGTCGGCCGGCATAAAGGTCCGCTCCGGTGGATATTCCAGCATATGCGGGGCCACTCCATCCAAAGGAGGGCCCATTTGAACCGTAATCCCGTAATCGGGGAGGTCTTTCCAGATGGGAATAACGCAGTTCGGAGGGGCGAATACGGCTTCCTGGAGAGGGCGGCCCACTTTACGGCGATCAATGTCAAAGGCGGCTACCACCTCAATGTCCTCCGGATCGTAACCCCCCAGGTTTTTATGCATCAACCCCAGATGGACTGTGGGATTATGGCGATAATATTCGATGCCTTGAATCAGAGCGCTGGCACAATTTCCTAAACCGCAGATGGCCGTCCTGATCTTGCCCTTGCCCATTCAATATCCTCCAGTCCTCTGATCGACGGGACCGATTATAATCGCTTGGAAATAAAAATCAATCAAAAAGGCCGTCCTTTTCTGTCATTAACTTATTAATAAAAAAGGAAAAAGGCCTTTCCTCTTTTCGGGTTCGGCCAGATGTGGTAAATTAATCAGCATGAAACGCGTCTTCGCCATCGGGGACATCCACGGTTGTCTGGATAAATTAGTCCCGCTGATGAACATGATAAAAATCAATCCCGATCAGGACCTATTGGTTTTCATCGGCGATTACATCGACCGGGGCGAACACTCCCGGGAGGTGGTGGATTACCTGGTCGATCTAAAACTTCGACTCCCGGAATCTATTTTTTTATTGGGCAACCATGAACAAATGTTTTTAGAATATATCGACGGCCGGGATACCGACTCCTTTCTATATAACGGCGGGGAGAAAACCCTGCGCAGTTATGTGGAGTCCCAGTCCCCCGGCTCCCTGGCGACTCAACAATCCTGGCTGCCCGCCGCCCACCAGGACTTTTACCGATCCTTGCGGCCGTATTACGAATGGGAAGACTACATCTTTGTTCATGCCGGTTTGCGCAATGGGGTGACGCTGAAAAAACAGGACCTCTTCGATCTAATCTGGATTCGGGAGGAATTCTTCTATTCCGATTATGATTTTGGGAAGAAGATTGTTTTTGGACATACCCCTTTCCCGCAGCCGTTTATCCACAACCACCGGATCGGGATTGATACGGGGGCGGTTTACGGAAACCGCCTGACCTGCCTCGAATTGCCGGCCGTTAAATTTTATGCCGTCTGAGTGGAAAATATCCCAACCATTTGTTTTTTCGTAGGGGAGGGGTTAATCCCCTCCCGAGCTTGGGAATCAAGGATTCAGATTTCGTGTTGTCGGCCCAACTAGGTGCGGGAGGGGATTAACCCCTCCCCTACACTGAAAATCACTTCATCATGATAGATTCGGAGTTCGCTATTCGACCTTTATTTTTATTGACCAAGGTTTGGTTTTTTGCTAATAAGTAAAAGAAAATTCAAGGAAAGTTGAAAAAGTCCCAAAGATAGGACGATAAGGAGGGGGCAGATGAAAGTAAAACACTGGATGACGAAAGACCCCATTACGGTTTCCCCGGAGACCTTGGCCGTGGAAGCCCAAAAAATCATGAAAGAAAATAAAATCCGCCGACTGCCGGTGGTTGACAAGGGCAAATTGGTGGGGATGGTGACCTTTCGCAACCTGATCGAGGCCGCCCCTTCCTCCGCCAGTTCGTTGAGCATTCACGAGCTCAATTACCTGATCATGAAAATCAAGGTCAAGGACTTGATGAAGAAGAACGTGATCACGGTTTCCCCGGAAGATACCGTAATCGAAGCCATTGTTCGGGGTGTGGAAAAAGGGATCGGCGGATTCCCGGTAGTGGATGAACAGGGACGGTTGGTGGGCATTATCACCGAGACCCAGATCGCCCGGGCCATGATTCAGCTTTTTGGGACCGAGGCCAGAAAGGAGATCATCTCCCTGGAAAACGTGGACCTGCAACCGGGGACCTTCGGAAAAATCGTCACTCTGGTGGAAAAACTGGGGATCAACATCATCAGTATGTTCTCTTTGCCGCGGAGGACCACGGATCTGTTGCGGGTCTATATCCGGATCCGATCGGGACAGCGGGAAGAGGCCCTCGCGGAATTAAAAAAGGCGGGTTATGAGATTGCGGATTAGTTGCCGCTTCAGGCCAGCGACCTGGGGAATGCCCTGCCGATCAGGGCATTCTTTTTTAAGATCCCGCCGGAAAAGGAATAAACTCCCGGTCCGATCCCTGGCCGCGGCTTTCCTGATTTTGTGGGGTTCACTCGTCGCCGTCCAGGCCGAGGTAGCCAATCGCATCGTGGCGGTCGTCAACAATGAAATCATCACCTGGCTGGAACTGGAAAAAAAGATGAAAGAACTCCTTCCGCCTAAAACGCCCCCCAATAACCCGGAATTCCAAAAACAGGTCCTGTTTCAAATAATTGACGATAAACTACTGGGATCCCAGATCCGGAAACTTAACCTGCAGGTCAGCAAGGAAGAAATCGACAAGGCCCTCAGCCGGATTCAACAGGATCAGGGAATGAAGAGCCCGGAGGAATTCGCCGCCCTTCTGGCCCGGGAGGGGATGAAGGAAGAGGACCTGCGGGCGCGACTGAAGGATCAGATTTTGCGTTTCCGGCTGATCAGCCGTGAGATCGGCAGTAAAATCATTTTTTCCGTGGACCAGGTCAACGCCTACTACCAGAAAAATAGATCCAAATTTGAAACGGGCGAACGGCTCCAGTTGGCCCAGATCACCATCTTAAACGCCGATCATCCCAGCCCGGAGGCGGCCAAAGCCAGAATCGAGGAAATCGCCGCTCTCCTTCGGCAAGGGGAATCCTTCGGATCCCTGGCCATAAAATTTTCCAGGGATTCTTCCGCTCCCCAGGGGGGGGATCTGGGTGTTTTCTCCTTGCCGGAGATCGATCCCGCCTTAGCGCAGACCCTGGCTTCCCTTAAACCCGGCGAAACCACCCCGGTCTTAGGCCTCCCCGAAGGCTGGAGGCTGGTTCAGTTGGTGAAACGAGAGACCACCCAAGCCGCCGGCCTCGAAGAGGTCCGTGAACAAATTCAGGAAGTGCTTTACCAGGAGGAAGTTGAGGCCCGGGCCGGCCAGTGGCTGCTTAAATTGCGGGAACGTTCGTCCATCCAGATCCTGCTCTAAAGAATCTTTCGACCATGATCATTTCCATCGGCCAGGGACCGCAGTACCTGAATCAAACCATAAGTGTTCAAGGCTGGGTGACCCATAAACGATCCAGCGGCCGGGTCCGTTTTATCGTTTTGCGGGATGGCAGCGGGTTGCTGCAAGGGGTATTGGTTACCGAACGGGTAGCGCCGGAAATCATCGAAATTTTTGATCAGTTGACCATTGAATCCTCTTTGCGACTCACCGGAACGCTGCGGGCCGACCCGCGGGCCCCGGGGGGGGTGGAAATGGAAATCCAGGACCTGTTTATTTTTCAACGGGCCCAGGATTACCCTATCACCCCCAAGGACCACGGGACGGCCTTCTTAATGGAGCGTCGCCATCTCTGGTTGCGCTCTTCCCGGCCACAGGCCATTCTAAAAATCCGGCATGAGGTGTCTCGATCCATTCGGGATTTCTTGAATGACCGGGGGTTCATTGAACTGGCGGCCCCGATCTTGACCGGTGCGGCCTGCGAAGGCACCAGCACCCTTTTTGAAACGCAGTACTTTGATCTGGGCCCGGCCTATTTGTCCCAAAGCGGCCAACTATATATGGAAGCCGGGGCTATGGCTTTCGGGAAGGTCTATTGTTTCGGTCCGGCTTTTCGAGCGGAAAAATCCAAAACCCGCCGCCATCTGACCGAATTCTGGATGGTGGAACCGGAAATCGCTTTTGCGCAGTTGGAAGACCTGATGGGACTGGTGGAAGAAATGGTGTGTTTTCTGGTGACCCGCCTGCTTTCGACCCGTCTGGAGGAGCTTCACCAGTTGGAACGCGCAGTGGGGCCTCTGGAAAAGATTACCCGGCCCTTTCCCCGCCTGACCTATCAGGAAGCCTTGAATACCTTGCGGGATAAGGGAACGGCCGTGTCCTTTGGGGAGGACCTGGGCGCGGAGGAGGAGACGACACTTTCCCGTGCTTATGATCAGCCCCTTTTTATTCACCGCTACCCGGCGGACTGCAAAGCCTTTTATATGAAACGAGATCCCCTGGATGATCGACTGGTTTTAAATATGGATCTCCTGGCCCCGGAAGGATACGGAGAGGTGGTGGGCGGCTCACAGCGGGAGGAAGACCCTTTGCTCCTGACCCGGCGACTATCGGAACACGGCCTTTCGGAAACGGACCTGGATTGGTATCTGGATCTTCGCCGCTTTGGCTCGGTCCCGCACGGGGGGTTTGGGATGGGTCTGGAACGGATGGTGGCCTGGCTTTGCGGTTTGAAACATGTCCGGGAAACCATTCCCTTCCCCCGAACCCTGTATCGGATTTACCCCTAGCCAAAAATTATTGAAATTTTTGGCTGAAAGTTAAGGAACCGAACCATGCCCGCCCTGTCCAGCGAGGCCATCATCCTCCAGAATAAACCGGTCGGTGAGTCGGATCTGGTGGTGGACTTTCTATGCCCGACTCTGGGACGGTTAAAAGGGATCGCCAAAGGGGCCAAAAAAAGTAAGAAACGGTTTATTCACTGCCTGGAATCGCTCAGCCGGTCCCGATTGGAACTATTTGAAAAGCCCTCCCAGGTCTGGATTCGAATCGATTCCGGAGAATTGATCGAACCCTTTAACGGAATCCGCGGGGATTTCCGAAAATGGGGGTT